>Ga0268262_10002034_pt1 | contig 23875 bp, 19 predicted proteins | sample TergutNc150P3_FD_190354 | JGI IMG/M metagenome (GOLD analysis project Ga0268262, IMG submission 190354) | Nasutitermes corniger P3 segment gut microbial community from laboratory colony in Florida, USA - Nc150 P3 (SPAdes) (version 2) | ecosystem: Host-associated > Arthropoda: Insects >...
TAAGACCGCAGTTTGTAAAGATTGTGTTCTTCTCAATTGCCCTCATTGCGTTGTAGTTTGATTGATCGCTTGTTCCCGGAGCGACGCCGAAGAAGCCCGCTTCGGGGTTAATGGCGTAAAGTCTTCCATCAGGGCCGAACTTCATCCAGGCGATATCATCGCCGACGGTCTCGACTTTCCAACCGGGAAGGGTAGGCTGTAACATGGCAAGGTTTGTCTTGCCGCACGCCGAGGGGAAAGCGCCTGTGATATATTTAACCTCGCCTTTGGGGTTGGTTATTTTTAAGATAAGCATGTGTTCAGCGAGCCAGCCTTCATCACGGGCAAGAACAGAGGCGATACGCAGCGCAAGGCACTTTTTGCCGAGCAGGGCGTTTCCGCCGTAACCTGAACCGTAAGACCAGATTTCCCTTGTTTCGGGGAAGTGGCTGATGTATTTGTGCTCAAGCGGGGCGCAGGGCCATTTACCGTGATCGTTTTCTCCTTGCGCAAGGGGTTTGCCGATAGAATGGAAACAGGGCACATAAAAACCGTCGCTTCCAAGCACGTCCAGAACCTTTGCTCCCACTCTGGTCATAATGTGCATATTGATTACTACATAGGCGCTGTCTGTAATTTCAACGCCGATTTTGGCGATATTTGAACCGACAGGTCCCATTGAGAAGGGAATAACGTACATTGTGCGGCCCTTCATACAGCCCTTGTAAAGGCCTGTCATCGTTTTTTTCAGTTCGTCCGGGTCGATCCAGTTGTTTGTGGGCCCGGCGTCGTCTTTGCTTTTACTGGCGATATAGGTACGGTTTTCCACCCGTGCCACGTCCGAAGGATCGGAACGGAACAGGTAGCTGTTCGGCCTTTTTTTGAGCGGCGTTCCAAGACCGGCATCCACAAGGATTTTTAACATTCTGTCGTACTCAGCCTGTGAGCCGTCGCAAACTTCCACCGAATCGGGGGTCATAAGCGCCTGAGCGTCTTCAATCCATTTTTTGAGCCCCGAATGTTTTATTTCGTTTAATTTCATAAAAACTCCTGATTTTCAGTTTATAGTTTCTATATATACTATTTAATGTGTTTGTTCAAGGGGGTAAACTCATTTATCGGGGTAGTATACGCCATTAAAATGGCTTATAATGAATAAATGGATGATCGCAAAAAACGTATAGATGAGCTTGAAAGAGAAAAACAGGAAGTTTGGACTTCCCTGGACACCCTTTTGGAGAATTTCGGCGAAAACCTGTATTCCCGCACAAAAGATATGCAGGTTGATTTTAGTGATATAGGGCAATACAAGGATTACCTTAACAATATCGCCTCGACCAATACCGCTATCGGAAAAGTAGAAGAAAAAAACCGCCGTTTTAAGGAACTTGAAGACACAATTGATTTCAAGGAACATGAAGAAAAAGAGCGTTTAAGGGAAACGGCGATCCTTTACCGCAGGCTTGGCAAGGCCCTGTTGGAAAACAGCGCTTTTGATGATTTTACTTCCATTTTCAGGGAACAGGCGGACACTCTTTCTTCCAAACTTGAGTCTTTGGAAAACCGTATCAGGGAACTTGAAGTTAAAGACGGAGGAAATGTCTTTACATGGATTGGAAAAAGCGCTCAGGGGCTTGTGTTAAAATCATTTCTTTCCAAAGCGCAAGAAAGTCAGGAACAGCTTTATCATAATATCGGAGAACGCTACAGTAACCGTGAATCCGTTGACCGGGAAGAAGGCAGCGCTGTAGGCGGCGCCATAGGTGACACCGAAGGTGAAATCGCCTCTCTGCGGAGCGAAATTGATAAATTGCGAGAGATATCCGGCGCCGCTATGCAGGAACTTTCCGAATTAAAAGATGAAAAGCGGATGATTTCCGCCAGCTTCGGTACAGACGGCAATCCTCAAAAACAAATTCAAAATCTTAAAAACCGCATAAACGAGATTAGGGAGAATCTTCGCAATCTTTACAGAACTTTCGGAGCGCAGGCAGCGGGGATTATGGACTCGGAAATTCTGCCGGAACGAAAATATTTTATTGATACAATCGTTACCGCCGAAGACGGAGAGATCATCGGCAGAGCAGTTAAGATGAATCAGGCAATAATTGAATACGAAAGCACCATCGGCAAACTTACAGCGTCCCTTGCCATTGACGAGGAAAACGCCAAGATTGAAAAATATCAAAAATCAATCGAAGAAAAAAACAACCGTATAGACGAATTAAAAAAAGCGATAGACGACCTTGAAGAGAGCGTCCGTGACTCGCAAGCCTATATACAAGAATTGAAAAAACAGTTATAAGTTATATTATGCCGGGAAAAAAACCAAAAGCAAAACCAGCGGCAAAATCGAAAACAACGGCCAAGGCTTCGGCAAAAACAAAGCCCGCCGCAAAATCTTCCGCTAAACCCGCCGCAAGACAAGCGTCTTCTAAAGCTCCTGTTTACGACGAGTCAAAAATAAAAACGCTGTCCTCGCTTGAGCACATAAGGCTTAGAACGGGAATGTATATCGGGCGGCTCGGAGACGGCTCCAATCCCGACGACGGCATATACGTTTTATTAAAAGAAGTAATTGACAACGGCGTCGATGAGTTCATCATGGGCAACGGAAAAAATATTGAGGTTGCGATAAAGGACATAGCGAAAACAGGAGCGGCAACCGTAAAGGTGCGTGACTTTGGACGGGGAATCCCGCTTGGAAAATTGGTCGAATGTGTTTCCGTAATAAATACCGGAGCCAAATACAACGACGATGTGTTTCAGTTTTCGGTAGGGCTTAACGGAGTCGGAACAAAGGCGGTTAACGCTCTTTCCATTCACTTTAGGGTGGTCGCTGTGCGTAACGGCGAATTTGCGGAAGCGGTCTTTCAAAAAGGAAATTTATTAAACAGCCGTAAAGGCAAATTAAAAGAAAAAGTCAAAGACGGGACAATGGTTGAATTTACGCCCGACCCTGAAATTTTTAAAGATTATTTGTTTAACGCTGAATTTATCGAAAAGCGGATGCAAAATTACGCTTATCTTAACGCCGGGCTTACTTTGTCGTTTAACGGCAAACATTTTGTGTCAACCAGAGGGTTATTCGATCTGTTAAAAGAAGAGACGGGTGATGACTGCCTTTACCCTGTCGGTTATTACCGTGGCGCTCATTCGGCGGGCGGTCAGCTTGAAATAGCTTTTACGCATACCAACAATTACGGCGAAGAATATTTTTCATTTGTAAACGGGCAGTATACCTCTGACGGAGGAACGCACCTGTCCGCTTTTAAGGAAGGGTTTTTAAAAGGAATTCAAACTTATTATAAAAAAGACTACAAAAGCGAAGATGTGCGCGAAGGCACAACCGCCGCTATAGCGATAAAACTAAAAAATCCCATTTTTGAAAGCCAGACAAAAAACAAATTAGGCAACTCGGACATTCGGGCTTGGGTAGTGCAGGAAGTACGCAACGCCGTGGAAGACTGGCTGCACAAGAATCCCGAAGCAAGCAAAAAACTGGAGCAAAAAATAACGGCTAACGAAAGCCTGCGCACGGAGTTAAACGCCGTCAAAAAAGAAGCGAGGGAGGCGGCGAGAAAAATCGCCCTTAAAATCCCCAAACTTAAAGACTGCAAGTACCACCTTGAAGACGGCAAAGAAGGAAAAGATTCCACAATTTTTATCACGGAAGGAGATTCCGCCTCAGGCTCGATTGTTTCAAGCCGGGACGTAATGACGCAGGCGATTTTCTCCCTTCGAGGCAAGGTGGAGAATGTCTACGGAAAAAAACGTGCCGCCATTTACAAAAACGAAGAACTTTTTAACATGATGATGGCTCTCGGCATTGACAATGATATCGAAGGCCTGCGTTACGCTAGAATAGTAATCGCCACCGACGCCGACTTTGACGGCTTCCACATACGCAACCTGCTTTTAACATTCTTCCTGTCTTACTTTGAAGAGCTTGTAACGGCGGGCCATGTTTTCATTCTGGAAACGCCGCTTTTCCGCGTCCGCACAAAAAAAGAAACCCGCTACTGCTACTCCGAAAAAGAACGAGATGCCGCCGCCGTCGCTCTCGGCTCCCAATGCGAGATAACCCGCTTTAAGGGACTTGGAGAGATAAGCCCCAAAGAGTTCGGTCAATTTATCGGAGAGGATATGCGCATAGTGCCCGTGTCGGTTAACACCTTAAAACAGGTTCCGCAGGTTCTGGATTTCTATATGGGGAAGAATACGCCTGAGAGACGGGAGTATATTATGAAGAATTTGATTGAGGATGCAGGGTGAGGCTGCTTGAAGAATTTAATAAAGCGAACATTTGAATAAATAATTCCTAATTGTTAAAAGCCGGACATACGCAAAGCCCTTCCGGTGATTGGTGCCGCGGCATTTACAGAATACTTGTAACTTTTAATAAAAAAGAGTATTTTATTACTATGAGCCTGACAAATACTCACTATTGCTATATATTAATTATGATGAGCCAAAGATACGCCCATTTTAACAAATATTCTCTATTCGCATGGATACAATGCCTGAATACACAGGCTTTAGTATACACATTCGTAGAATGTGACGTACCCCAAGGTACAACGTACCAGGGTACAAAGCACCAAAAGGTGCGAAATTTAATAAAGTTATTTTGCATAGGGCAGAATAACAAAACAGGAGATTTAGAATGAAAAGAACAGTGTTTTTAGCGTTGGCGCTTTTTGCGCTCATGGCGGCAGGAGTGTACGCCCAGACGGAAGCCGATTTTGAGGTAGTAAAGTCGGAAGACGGTAAATCAATTACGATTGTCAGGTACAAAGGGACTGCAAAGGATGTCAAAATCCCGGCGAAGATACAGAATTTGCCCGTTACCATTATTAATGGTTTCTCTTTTGACGAAATCAAGGATATTACCAGCGTAACAATACCCAACGGCGTTACCAGCATTGGGGAAAGTGCTTTTGCCAAATGCGCCAACCTTACCGCCGTAACAATACCCAACAGCGTTAAAAGCATTGGACAAGCAGCTTTTTACCAGTGTACCAGCCTTACCGGCGTAACCATACCCAATGGCGTTACCAGTATTGAGAAAAGTACTTTTCAGAGTTGCGCCAAGCTTGCCAGCGTAACAATACCTAACAGCGTTAAAAGCATTGAGAATACAGCTTTTCAAGAGTGCAAAAGCCTTACCAGCGTAACCATACCGAACGGCGTTACCAACATTGGGGCTACAGCTTTTCAAAATTGCACCAGCCTTACCAGCGTAACAATACCGAACAGCGTTACCAGCATTGGAAATATCGCTTTTCGAGGTTGCTCCAGCCTTACCAGCGTAGTAATACCCAACGGCGTTCCCAGCATTGGGACTCAGGCTTTTCAAAATTGCACAAACCTTACCAGCGTAACAATAGGAAGCGGGGTTACAACAATTGGGCCAAATGCTTTTCAAAACTGCCCAAAACTTACCAGCGTAACCTTCGCAGGCTCGTCAAGCGGTTTCCGAGCTGAAGCTTTTGCAGGACTAGGCGACATAGTGACCAAGTACTTTGCCGCAGGCGGAGGAGCCGGAACGTACACGAGACCGGCAGACGGCACAGTATGGACGAAGGAGGGAGCAGCTTCGTCGGCTACTACTCCGGCAGCAAATACGCAGTTCAACCCCGAAAGTGATTTTACCGTAACAGCCGTAAGCGGAGGCATAAGTATTACTAAATATAAAGGTTCCAATCCGATAGTAAATATACCGGAGAAGATACAGAATAAACCTGTTATCGAAATCGGCGGTCGTGTTTTTTATAATGAGAAAACTTGGGAGGGTATGAATGTTACAAGTGTAACAATACCGAGCAGCGTTAAAACTCTTGGGATTGAAGCTTTTTACGGTTGCACCAAACTTGCTAGCGTAACCATACCGAACAGCGTTACCATGATAGAATCTACCGCTTTTCAAGATTGTACCGGCCTTAAAAGCATAACCATACCCGCCAGCGTTACCAGAATTAAGATTTGGGCTTTTTCAGATTCCGGGCTTACCAGCGTAACATTCCAAGGTACGATTGCTTCCAGCGACTTTGATTCCGAGGCTTTTGACGGCGACTTACGCGCAAAGTTTTACGCAACGGACAAATCAAAAGGAACACCGGGAACGTATACGAGACCGGACAGCACAAGTAAAACATGGACGAAAAAGTAAGAACAAAGTATCAGTAGTATAAAGATGACTGACGCAGGCAACTGCGTCACGTAGTGTAGTTGCGTCAGTCATTAATAATTGAAATCATCGTGTTTAAAATGTTTTAAAATATAATTAGATTGGTCTAATACACTCTTTTCAAAACAATATCTGATCCGGATGATACCGATAAATATTTTTCTGTAATTTTTTCAACGCTTCCTTATAAAGTATTGGGACTAATATATAAGCAATTTACATGTTGGCAATATTATGATATAAAGTAAATTAATGGCTTTTATAAAAACCTTGTTTGACCGTAATTTCCTTGAATACGCCTCCTATGTAATAAAAGACAGGGCAATTCCCGATCTTGAGGACGGGCTTAAGCCCGTACAGCGGCGTATTATGCACACTCTATTTGAAAAGGACGACGGCAAGTTCCATAAAGTCGCCAATGTGGTAGGGGAGTGCATGAAATTCCACCCTCACGGAGAGGCTTCAATTTACCCGGCGCTTGTTGTGCTTGCCAACAAAGAGCTTTTTATCGACAGGCAGGGAAACTTCGGCAACCTTTACACGGGCGACGAGGCTTCCGCCCCACGCTATATTGAATGTCGTGTAACGCCGCTTGCCAAAGATGTTTTCTATAACCCAAAGCTGACCCAGTGGGCGGAATCCTACGACGGCAGAAACCGTGAACCAATACTTTTCCCTGCGAAGATTCCCGTGGTGCTTGTTATGGGAGTGGAAGGAATTGCCGTCGGTATGTCGACAAAAATTCTGCCGCACAATGTTATTGAGGTGCTGGAAGCGGAAATTGCCTGCCTTACCGGAAAAAAGTTTGACCTTTACCCCGATTTCCCGACAGGCGGCTATGTTGATATTTCCGAATACCACGGCGGAAACGGCAAAGTTCTGGTTCGTGCTAAATTGGATACTTCCGATCCAAAGCGTATCCTTATTACCGAGCTTCCGTTTGGCTCAACTACCGAAAGTATCATAAACAGCATTGACAGCGCTGCGAGAGCGGGAAGAATCAAAATACTCGGCATTAATGATTTTACGACAGATAAGGTTGAGATTGAAATTAAACTTGCACGGGGCGTATACGCTCAGGAGACCATAGATGCGCTTTTCGCCTTTACCGAGTGCGAGCAGTCAATCTCCGTGAACCTTCTTGTAATTAAAGACGGCCTGCCCGCCGTGATGACGGTAAACGAAGTAATCAAACATCACGCTAAACAGCTTGTAAAAATTCTTACAAAAGAACTTGAGCTTGAAAAAAAGGAACTTCTTGATAAGCTTCACTTGCGAACGCTGGAAAGGATTTTTATCGAAGAACGTATTTACAAAGGCATTGAGAAAATGAAGACCGCAAAGGGCGTGCAGGACGCTGTTGTGGCGGGATTTAAGCCGTTTTTAAAAGAAGTAGGGCCGCGCGGTATTTCGGAAGACGATGTCGAGCATCTTTTGCGAATTCCAATCCGCAGAATTTCGTTGTATGACATAAACAAGGCAAAAGATGAAATGGAGCAGATACAGGCTCGTATAAAAGAGATAAACAGCCACTTGAAAAATATAATCGCCTATTCTGTCTCATGGTTAAAAGGCATTATCGCCAAGATTAAAGCCAATGAGGAAATAGGCGGCGGAAAAAGAAAAACCATTGTAGGCGCTTTTGAAAAGATCGTCGCTAAAGAAGTTGTCAAAAGGGATGTTGAGTTAAAGTATGACAATAAAACAGGTTATATGGGAACGAATGTGTCAGGCGCTAAAATAGCCGAAGTTTCGCCTTTTGACAGAATTCTTGTTATCCGCAAGAACGGAATGTACACAATTATGGATTTAAGCGAAAAAACATTTATCGGGGCGGAAGCATGGTGGATAGGGGTCGCCGATAAAGAAGCTCTTTCTAAAACAATTTTTACAATTATTTACAAAGAAGAAGGAACAGGTTATCCTTGTATAAAACGCTGCGTAATCGAAGGTTGGATAATGAACAAAGATTATTTCCTTGTTCCCGACGGAGCGCATGTTTTACATATAGACACAAAGCAAAAATTTATCTTTACTGTAAAATATGTTCCGAAACCAAGGCTTAAAGTTCTTTCCGAGGATTTTAAGGCGCATGACTACAATGTGCGTGGCGTAAAAGCCGGAGGGATCAGGCTTTCGGCGAAAGAAGCAGCTAGTGTTGAATGTAAGGAGAAAGTAAAATGACAGAGAACGAAATAATTTTCGATACATCTTCGGGCATTCCTGTGGAAGAACAAAAAGAAATACTTTCAAAAATAAACGGGATAGCGGAAAAAAGGCGCCGCCACTTGTCGCAATCGGCCGTTGAGGAAACAATTATCATGGCAAAGAACAACAGCGTGTTATTCCCGCTGTTGGTGAATATAACCGCTTTGTTGATTTTATGCTGCGGCGCATGGTTTATTTTTTACTTTAACGGAAAGAAGGATATACAGGTCAGGCAGGGAACCGGCGCTTATGATTTAACAGATAAGGCGTTAATTGATGAAATTCGCAAGGATTCCGCAATGGGTGAGCTTGCGCAGATGTCAAACGATCAGGGAAAATCTGACGCTATCGAGGCGCAATTAGCAGGCGGTCTTGAAGCAATCAGCGATCTTATTAAAGAAGCAAAATACGATCAAGCGGCGAAGAGCATAGAGAATTTCCGGTATATTAATAAAGCCGGCGTTTTCCCTTCTTCCAGGTCCGCTCAGGCAAAAAAAGAATTTTACAATAAGGCAATTGATTCAATGGAAACGATGATTGCTCATCTTCGTGTAACAGGCGGGACGGAAAGCCTTGAATTGTTCGCTAAAAACAGCCAACTGGAAGAAAAAATTACGGATATGCAGAAAACCATTGATTCGTTCAGCTCCGGCAGTTCAGGGCAGACACGGCGGCTTAAAGAAATGGAAGACTCAATTTCTGAATTGAAAAAAACATCCGCCGACAAAGACAAACGCATCACGTCCCTTGAAACCGACAAGAACGGCCTTGCGCAGTCGGTGTCCGACCTTAATGATGTTATTGCCGGAAAGGATCAGAAAATAGCGGAGCTTCAAAGTCAACTTGACATTATCCGTCAGCTTTTGAAGGATTAAATATTTAATTCTTGCCCAGCAATGCGGCGTATTCTGTCTCGTAACGTTTCAACCTGGGATTGTCGGGAGAAATAGCCAGAGCTTGCCTTAAATAGTGAACCGCCCGGCGTTCTTCCCTGCGCTTGTGGTAAATTTCAAACATGGCTATTAATGAGTCAAGATTACGAGGGTCTTCAAAAAGGCTGGAACGAAGGTCCCCAAGAGCCGCCTCTTCATTGGATTGAACACGGCTTCGCAGAAAAAAATATTTGCTTTTGTCCGCTCCGGCGTTTGATCCCGCAAGACGGTTTTCCAGCAGCCTTGACGCTTCATCCTTTCTGCCGTTATCAATTAATGCAGAAATATATACGGAAATATATTCATTTTTTGAGGTATCTCTTTCGTACAGTTCACGCGCGAATGAGAGCGCCTTTGCGTTATTGTTCAAACCCCGTTCTACAGTATATGCGTCCTGAAGATCCTGATCGGTACGGCGGGAGGGAAGTATTTTGTTTAAATACCCCTGCGCTTCTTTCCATTTTTCATTACGTATAGCGTCCCGAAGGCTTAAACTTAGCACTGCGATTGAAGAACCTGACATTTCCCGCAAGCGTTCAAGAAGCGCTTTGCTTTCCTCCTGATCCGCCGCCCGCTGTGATTCCATTAACAAACCGGCGGCGTAAATAACCGCTTCTTCATCGTCCGGATTGGTGCGAATTATTGAGCGTAGATAATTAATGGCGGAATCACGGTTACGGTTTCCTTCCGCCTGTAATCTTGCCCGTAAAAAAAGATACTGCCTGTTGTTGGGGTTAATTGGCGCATAAGCGTCAAGAGGAGTGTTTGCCTGCGTATAATTACCCTGTTCTATCAGAATATGAGCCTTCATTAATAAAAGTTCCCCGTTACGAGGCTCGTTCTTTAAAATATCATCCACAACAGGCATAGCTCGTGACCAGTCTTTGCTTTCATAATAGGTATTGGCCAGTTGGCGTTTTATATACAGACTGTCAGGATATTTAATCACAAGATCGGACAGCATGGCGGCGGCATCCCCTCTTTTTCCGTTAAGCGCCAATATACGCGCCGAACCTGTAAGAGCAGGGTAAAATTCATTGCTTATTGAATATGCTTTTTTATAAGCGGCATCGGCGTCGGTTAATTGGTTCATGCGTTCATAAAGTAACCCTGAAAAATAAGGAGGCAATACGGATTTCGGTCTTAACGTGCCCGCTTTTGACAGATTTTTCAAAACTACGGCAAAGAGTTCCCGGCTTGTTTCATTGTTAATCGCAAGGAAGGGCAGTACATATTCAAAAAAATCGGTTGAATTCTCGCCCGGATGGACATATTCGCCCTTTTCCGCTTCCTTGATAATGCGGTTATAAACAGATGTCTGCGGAAGATCGGGATTTGTAAGCGCCAACATTGAATCGGGATAAACCCGCCTGACTATTATCGTAATAAGGCCGTTCATTGTACGGCCAAACTCAACATTGCCGAGATCCCTGCCACGGATTAGTTCCTGCGCCTGTGTTAATGAGGATAAAAGACCTGTTTCCACCAAACTCCGTATTTCTTCCGCAAGTCCTCCGGCCGGAGCCCGGGTATCGTTATTTTTGGGCGGTTCCGGGGAATTTGGTTTTTTGGCGTCCGTTGATTTACAAGAAAAAAAAATCAACGATAATAGTAAAAAAACTATTTTCAATTGCCGGGTTTTCAAGATCACCTTTAATTATTGGAATTCTAATAGTTCCATTTCATTTTGTCCAAAGACATTAAAAAACTACAAATTCATTAAAACCTAATATATACAAAAGTATACTGTAATGGTATATTATAAACAATGAAAAACATGAAAATTTACATGATATTTATGTTTTTTTTCCTTTTTTTTTCCTGTAGTATTTTACCCTTTAAAAGCGAAGTTTCGGGGATAGATTCATATTACATTACCGGTACAAGAGAAAACAAAGGACATATGCTTGAGCTTATTAATCTTTTAAAGCTTGAGGAACCCGGCAGCGAGGGGGAATTTGCCGTTATAAGGGAAATTGCGGCCGGTTTTGTCAGGCAAAAGGACTATAACCGGCTTATTCATTTTTTAACTTCAAGAACGATAAACAATCCCGCCGATCCCTATAACGCCTACTATTTAATGATGATCGCTTACGCATACATTCAACTGGATTCCTTTCCGATAGCCGCTATGTACTTCGATTTAATTGTAAAAAATTACCCCGATCTTTTAATAAATAACGAGTCTATCCACCTTATATGCTTAAGGCAGTTAATTCAATTGAACAATAACCCGGAACGCCAGGTTTGGTATTATAATGAAATAATTTCCCGTTTTCCTGATCAAATTGATCCGGGAACCACTTACTTTATGCTTGGGCAGGCCTGTGAGTATATAGGCGACTGGAACGGCGCTATTAAGGCATATACCAACTATTTGCCTTATACCGGCACTTTAATCCACGGTTACCCGAACGCCGATCAGTATGCCAAACATCAGGTTGATTTCAGCAAATCCCAAAAAGACTGGACATTTGAAAGCCTGCCTGCGCTTAGGAACGCCATTGAAACCGCTCTTGACACGGGTAACGCATGGGCGCTTAAACGTTGTCAGGCAAAGGTGAATTTCTTCGGCCGTTCCTGGGGGCAGTCGGATACCGACGATGAAGGCAGAATGGCGGATTTCAACGTCGCCGAATTTATGTATAACAACCGTATCCGCTACGCCCCTACGCTTGACGCTTCTTCCAACGCTACCGAGGCGTATCTCAGGACTACAGGCTGGTCCAGATATATGGAAACATGGTATCTGTACTTTAGAAAGATAAATTTCCCCCAAGACCCTGAAATTCACGGCAGATGGGAATGGGCGGGGATATACTACGGAGAAAAATTTTAGTATCCGATAATAAAATAGTGAATGTAAGACGCATCTCGTTGTTTTTAATCGTTTTTTTTGCCTTTTACGGTTCCGGCTTTCTCCATGCTCAGTCCGATACTGAACGCCCCAGAACCGTCCTTGAGCTTAATCAACCGCAGGAGCCTCGCTCTCTGCTTAAGCCTTCTGTCCTTGAACAGCCCCTTTTTCTTCGTTATTTCGACCACTATACAAGCCCAAGCGGAATTGCCTACATGAACGCCGTAATGGAAAGGGCAAACCTGTACCTTCCGTACATTAAAGAAGAAATAAGAAAAAGAAAACTGCCGCCTGAATTGGCGTATTTACCTGTTATCGAGTCCAATTTTATTATTACCGCAAGGAGCAAATCCGGCGCTGTGGGACTTTGGCAGTTTATGCTGAACAGTATTTCTCCTTTTAACATAAAGGTAAACGACATTGTCGATGAAAGGCGTGATTTTCAAAAATCAACAAAGGGGGCGCTTCAAAAGCTTGAGGACAACTACAAAACATTGGGAAATTGGGAACTTGCGCTAGCGGCTTACAACTGCGGATTGGGAGCGATGAGCAGGACAATCAAAAAAACAAAAATCCGGGATTATTGGGAATTAAGCAGGCGAAAAGTTATAAGGCAGGAAACAATTGATTATGTGCCGAAATTCTTCGCCGTGGCATATATTTTATCCAATCCAGGCCGTTTTGGAATTGATGGCCTGCAAGAAACACATAAATGGACGTCCATACCCCTTAAAAAGCAGGTTTCGCTGGATACGCTTGCCGCCGAATCCGGCGCAGACAGGGATTTACTGCTGCGGCTGAACGCTGAATTACTCCACGGTATAACCCCTGCGGACAGGAATTACCGGCTTAAAATACCCGTGTCTCATATTGAACAGATAAAAGCGGTTCTGGAAAAAGAAAACCTTGCCCTTGCCCGCTATCATTACCATACCGTGCGCCACGGAGATACCTTGTGGTCAATGGCAAGACGCTACGGCGCTTCTGTCGATATGATTGAACAGCACAATCCGGGTATTTCGGGGCGCTACCTGAAAATAGGGGAAACCGTCATAATTCCGGCATTTAAGGAAATAGCCGCCCCCTCACGTCCTGCCGCGAATGTCCGCTTTGACGGGAAGTATGTGGTAAAAAAAGGCGATACCCTCTGGTCTCTTGGCAGCAGGTACGGCGTTGACCCCCGGGATTTGGCGCAAGCCAATAATATGGAACTTAATCAGATTTTACGTGAAGGAATAACCCTAAAAGTACCGATAAATTAATAGAGGTGTAGTTTTGATTAAAAAAATATTCATTTTTATTATGGTATTCTCCGCCGCAGTCGTTTTTGCCGATGAAATGGCGGATATTACGGGCGCTGTTGAGTGGGACACCCTTTTGTTAAAGTCTACGGTTTCTGTGGATTTGGCGAAGGCGGGCATTAAGCTTCCGGCGGGAAGAACCCAGGGTGAAGCTTTTATTAGTTCAGGCTACCTTACTCTTATACAGCCCAGTATCATGGATTTGCAGGTGGATTCTTCTACAACCATCTCTGACCTTATCATCAGAGGGGAATTCGGCGTTATAGATGCCGAGAATCTTGCGCTTAAAGCGCAGTCCGTACCTCCGGCGCTTTCGTCCGATTTAAGAAAAATATCCGCCTCTTACACAATGAGCCTTACCGATTTAAGCTCCGCTTTACTGCGCCATAACAGGCCTTCTCCGGTAATGCGGACATTAATTCCTTCTACGTCCGCCCAATACACAGGTATTATCATTATCGCCGCCGATAATCTGCCGTTATACGGCATGAGAAGCAGCGCCCTTGCGGTTCCCTGCCTGTTCCCGAAAATCTGGGACAGCGACATGAATCTTATCTATGAACGCAATATGCTTGAAGCTCGTGAAAACACTATGGTTCGTTATGCGCCGTTACAGAGCATTTTTCAGGAAAATCCGTCCGGTCTTTCTCCTGAAATTACCGCAGTTGTCGGTAACAGGCCGCTTCGTATTTTTGCTACAGGTCTTTATGGTTTAAATCCGACCGACCTTATCATAGACAATAAAGATTCTTTTCTGATAATTTCTTCCGCCGACAACCGCCGCCTTTTATCCGAGGGCAGGGTAGTGTTTATACTTAATGACTCTGTGTTAAAGAAGAATTTTTAATCGCTAATTACATTAACTAAAAACGTATCCCGCCTCAGCTTAAACCTTACCTGTGTATACCCGGCGCTTAACTTGATGAGGCGGTAACACTTCTACTTTATTTCAAACACCGCAATGGTTCCCGAAACCTCATTTGCCACAAAAATCAAGGGCCGTTTGGTGGGACTGTCGGTCGCTTCTACGGGGCAGAGGCCTTCGGGCCCCAGATCGCCCATTTCAGCTAATGTTGATTTTGAAAAGTCACGGATATTGATGTAATCGTAAAATTCAGGCGAGGCGGGATTTGAAATGTCGTATACCATAACGCCGCCAATCCGCTCAAGCCCGATCAGGGCGTATATCTTCTTTCCGATTTTCAGGGTATCCACATATTCCGGTTCCGGTCCTTTCTTGCCGCTGCGGTTGTCAAGATCATTGTTGCCGTGGGATGCGTTGAAATTCGCCGGAAAAAGAGCGGCGGTGCGTGTCTCAAATTCATTGCCGCTGTCATAGACAAGTTTGGCCGAAGTTAATCGCTCGTTTGCGCCGCCGGCATCCCATATTGAAAAGGAACGTGCGCCGTACAAATATTTTTTGCCCGCCTCCAGGCCGTCTTTTTTAGTGTTATCAATAACATCTGTTTTGTACTCGCCAATGCTGAGCGAAGCGGTATCTGTATACGCACCGCTGCCGGAACCCCATTCACGGGCATCTCCTTCATTGGCGGTAAGAATATACGCTTTTCCCTGAATAGTAACAAAAGCGATACCGTCGGGCATATAAGCGCCGTACAGATTCTGCGTGGCAAGTTCGGCCTTTTTATTCCTGAGTACATCCAGACTGTTGCGGGGAAGATTGTGATCCTTAAAGCCCAGTCCCGCAACGGACTTGAAAACTCCGCCGGGAATATCCAGTGTCGCTATGGCGTTTGCCTCCTGCAATGACACCCATGCGGTGCGGCTGTCATCGCTGACCGCAATATACTCAGGCTCAAAATCAAGCGAAGGATTTATTCCTTTATTAAGAATAACGCCGTTACGTGTCAATGCGGTTCTGGCTGCCTCTCCGTCAAAATCCGTAAAACCGATAACACGGACTTCATTGGTATTGATATTAACAATAGTAACCGAACCGGGAGGATCAATCGCTCCGCCTGAATACCCTTCACGCGGTTCCCCTTCATCGGCAGTCAAAATATACTGTCCGTCCGGAGTAAAACAAATCATGTCCGGCTGAACGCCGGCGCCGTAATGGCGGATGTATTCTCCTTCATAATTGATAAGGACAATGTACCCCGGCTTGTTATATGCTCGATGTTGAACTGCCAACGCTACCATTTTGTTTTTGGTATTGATGGCGACGCTAGTCAGGTCTCCGTAATCAAATCCGCGCGCAGTTCCCATTGCGCTTATGTCGATGCGTTTGTACAGGGTCAACCCGGTAAATTTTCCGGAACGCAGTGTACTAGTATCGACAATATCAAGACTGCCCAGTGCGCCGTTTACCAGATATATCCGTTTGTTATCCTTATTGTACTTCACAATCTCCGCAATGCCGCCGTCAGCGCTGACACTGCCCACGGAATAGGCTCCAATATAACTCAATTTTCCGTTTACGCCGGTTTTTAGCGTTTCTTCTTCTGCAGGTTTTGCGTACCCCTGTGTTCCCAAAAGCGTCATTAAAACGCCCAACCATACATAATATTTCATATTAATTCCTCCTGAGGGAAGCGTAACGGCGCTTTATGAATTTTTTATTAAAGAACGGTAAGAAAGAGATTAGATTTGAGAGAGTTGATTATATAAGGGATAATACATATTCCAAAACCGTATAGTTTTTCTACTCATTTTTTTTCTCCTATCTAAAACTTCCAGCCTGCGCCGATCCACGGACGCAGGCAGCCTGAATGATTGTCTTTATCAATTAATTGAGTAAACCCAATACCGGCTTCCACATACAGTTGTTTATAAACAAACCAAAGAAATGAAGCCTCAATATTTATTTGAGGGATTAATCCTCCGGTTGTGTATGAATAATCTTCAACGTTTATTTCGCTTACTTGATAGGCAAGGGCGAATCCTGTTCTTAGAGCGACAGCCATTTTCGGGAAAGGAAGTTCTTTTTGCGCTACAATATTTAAGCCCGTTACTCCTGTTTGTATGCCGATCATATCGCCTCTTTGACTATTGTTAAGGGCATACCACGACATTGAAAGTTCAACGCCGGGGCTGAACCATTGAAGTCCGTTGTAGAGAGCGCCGAAACGGATAAATGCGCCGATAGCATAAAATTTATTTTCGAAAATTTCCTGCATTCTTCCGTAGAGAGGGATAAACGGCGACCATGCGGCGCTTATATACAAATTTAATAAATCCTCAGGTTTATCTCCTTCTGTTATTACCGGTTCATCAGCCGAAACGGTTGGAGAGGGTTTTATCTCGATGTTTACCCACTCAGACGCTTCGCCGGGCTGTTCAAGGTAATCATAGGGGATTATGCGGTAACGGTATTTTCCCGTAGGCAGGGAAACTATAAGGCTCGGTTTTTCGGTAAATTCCTGTATGTACGCTTTGTATTTACCGTTTTCGTTTTGTTCTATTACAACTTCATATTTAAGAGTATACTCGTCTCCTTTCCAGACAAGCCGCTGTACATATCGCTGTTCGATGACATAGTGTCTGACGCCGCTGTCGTTGCTTTGCTGCGTTTGCTGCGCTTGCGCCCGCAAGGGGCGGCTGAGTAAAAATAATATTGTTAAAAAGACAAAAAGAATTAATTTGTTTGTCATTGTATATCCTCTAGCCCGTTAATTATCTGTACGGGTCCGGCTCGGGGAATGTCTACGGCAAAACGGTTTTCCGCAGGCTTTCCATGCTGTTCAATCACATTGTTGCGTCCAACGTTTACCGCTTCTATGCGCCAGATGAAATTTCCCCGCCCGAGAGTTTTAATATCCGTTGACCATGAGGTACGGTTTTCCGGTCCCATTTGCATAATTTGCATCCGTTCGCCTTTGGCTTCTTTGTAAATGGTAAGAATATAACCATTTGCTCCCCGTACCGCCGACCAGCTAAAATTGATGTTGGTTTTTTTCAATTCTTCTATGTCGATAAGGTATCCTTCGGCAGGCAGACGATTAGAGGGAGCGGCAAGAAACGGAATAGGCGGAACTTTCGATTGATTCGGAGTTTGAGCGGGCGCCGGCTTCGGAGCGGGTACAGGCGTTGGCGCAGGCACGGCATCAGGCGCTGAAACCGCCGCATACGTCGTTGCAAACGATGATGAAAGCAATAGTTCTTCAGCAAAAACGAGGGACGGCGTTTGCGGTTCTTTGCTTTTAACTATACGAAAAGCGGACGGACCCGGAGCGGTAACACCTGATGCGTTAGCGCCGTCATCTGTTTGAGAAAAAACAGGCGTTACCCGCCAGTACCATATTCCTTCTCCAAGGCTTGAATCGGAAAAAGATGTTGCGCTAGTCTGCTTTTTGATAATGGGATTTCTGAATTCGGGCGTAACGTCAACTTCCGCAATGTAATGCGATATGTCGTCAGTCTGTGACCACTGGAAATAAATTTTTGGATTTTCGCTTTCATAAAAAAACTGCCTGTTTTTCGCAGGGCTTAAAAGTTCAAGCCCCTTAGTATCCATTATGGTGAAACGCCCCGAAGCCAAAACCGCTCTATTAGCGCCGCCGTTATAAGTAAGCCGCCAGTTCCAAAGACCTGTTGAAAGCGCCGCCTGCGCCGAATCGTTAAGGCCGTTAAGGATGCTGACGGAACGGCTGAAGTATTGATCTTCGGCTATTTCAAGGCGCAGGGTTTCATTGGTTTTAAGATTGATTCTATCCCATGAAAAATTGATGTTAAGCGGTTCGCCGCCGCTTTTTCGGTAAAGGGCGTTAGGTTTAGGCTGAATGACAAACGCCGCAGGGGCGGAACTGATTGAACCGTATGAGTCCATCGTAATAGCATCTCCGGCGTCAAGTTCCCGCTTTTGATTTTCTTCCGCAATTACCGCCAACCCTTTGCTGACTCGCAGAGCCATACCGTTATCTCCGGCGTCGGCGTTAAGAGCGGTTCCCGGTTTGGCTTTAACCTGCTGTCCCATAATATTCAAAGAGAATTCATTTCCTTTTGAGTCGGTAACAAGCCCTATACTTCCCGATGTAAGATCAATTTGATATTCGCCTGTTTCTTTGTTATAGCGCAGGCGCAGAAGAGTATTTTCATTTATAGTAATGTCATTGCCGCCGATATGAAGGTCGGCTTCGGAATTGCCTCCCACACGGATCATGTCGTTGGAATAAACTGGCGATTCTCTAATCAGCCTGTCCCATATTACCCTGTCCGACATACGGCGTTGAACGATATTTCTTTTTATGGAAACGCTTCCGATAGGCGTTTTGTTTTTACTGTTGATGGTTTGAAACAAATCTTCCCAAAACAGATTAACGCTGTAGACCGCTCCGGAGAGGCAGAAAAGGATAACAAGAAAATCTACAAATCGGAATTTACCGTTCGATTTCTTTTTGCTTTCCATTTTTATTTGCCGCCAATCTTGTACTTTAATTCTTCGGCGTTTACATCCGCCTTTGAAATATCAGGCGGTTTAATGCCTAACACTTTCCGTACTTCCGCCAAAGTTTTTGGACCTGATTTAACGGCGACATGGTTTACAACCGCAAAAAGCCGCACGGGTTTTTCTTTTCCCTTTACGGTTACAGGCGGCATTTCCTCGACAATGGTATAATCCTTTACCATCTTCCATGTATCTTCGGTAATAAGAATGTCAGTCCCTAGCGGTTTGTTAAGCGCTTCAACACGTGAGGCGAGATTAACAGGATCGCCTATGACGGTATACTCCATGCGGAGATCGGAGCCAATCTGCCCGGCTGTAACAATGCCTGTGTTGATACCGCAGCCGATTGTAATGGGCGGGTTTCCCATGTTTTCTTTTTTGCGGTTCATATTTAATTTATACAAAGCGATTCTCATCATCAGCGCCGCCTTAACGCAGTTTAATGCGTCCTCCTGCGGACTTCCGGCGGTAGAGGCGGTTCCCCAATGCGCCATTACAGCGTCGCCGATAAATTTATCAATAATGCCGTTGGTTTTTTCCACACATTCAACCATGTATGTTAAATACTCGTTAAGCCAAAAAACAATGCGGTCCGAAGCCTCGCTGCCGAATGCCTTTACAAAGTTCTCTGATTTTTCGGTAAACCCCCGGATATCGGAAAAAAAGATTGTGGCGTGTTTCGATAAGCCGCCAGGTTTAATTTGACCTCGCATGGCTTGAATGGCAATATCACGGTTGGTAAACTTGCCGAAAATATTAAGGGCAGCGCACATTTTCCCGAAACTGGAAGTTAATAAACCTATTTCATCACGGCTTGACGGATGCAGTTCTATGTCAAAGACGCCGCCTTCGATAGAACGAGCCGCTCCGGCAAGCGTTTTAAGCGGCACGGAAATGCTTTTGGCGAAAAACCAGATACACATAATCGAGAGAAATAAAATCGCCGCTGTAAGGTAGAGATTGCGCCGGGTGGTTGCGTTTATGCCTTCAAATACTTTATCGTATTCGATTGTGGTAATTACGACGCTTCCGGCAGTATTCAGCCGAGTATAGGCAAGATAGTGGCGTGTTTTTCCGTTTTCATCCCGTATATTCATTCTTTTTTTAAGATTTTTCCAAAAATTAAATTGATTTAATTTTTCTTGCAAGAAGGAAAATAAAGATGAATTATTTCTCGTTAGCTGATCGTCAAGTTCGACTAACATCTGCTTGTTGCGGTCGGAACTGTTGAATATCCGCCCGATAATTTCCTGTTCACCAAGATTTACTTGAGTTTTTACCCTTTCTATATCAGCATCCGCTATAATATCGCCGTCGGCGTTTATTAAATACGACGTATTAACGCCCATGCCGAAACTTTCGTTAAGATTTTCTGTTGAAAACAAAACGCAGCCGCTTCCGTCAGGAAGCGAGTTTCCTCCTTGTATTGGAAAAAACATTGCCGCAATATATGTTGAACTTTGCGCTTTATTAAACAGGGGCGAGGCGTTGACAAGTATTGTCTGCCCCATTGCGGAGTTTTCCTGCATTTTTTTGCTGTCGGCGAAATAAGCGTCCGCAATTTTTGTATTAATTCCCCGAGAAAGGAAAAATCGTTCGTTGACAAACATTCTGTTTGTCCATGCGGAAGATAAGACTGTTGTATAGAAAAGAGCCGCAATCTGCGGATTTTGATCAAAGAAATAATCCGCTTCTTTTTGTATTATATCTGTTTGTTTCGCAAGAGCCGCCGTACGTGAGAATGACATGGAAAGCAGACGTATTTTTTCGAGAGTCTGTTCGGTTTCGGCGGCAGCCCGGCGGTTCACCTCAAAGTTGTTTTCTTCGGCGGATATTGTAAGGTCTTCCCGCACCAGCCATGAAACAAGCGCAGTTATTGAACCTAGGGAAATCAATACGATTATAGAGATAATGGTTATAAGTTTTGCCCCGATGGAAAAACGTACTTTTAAACCGCCACGCCTTTCTTTGAATTTTTTGCTGTTACTCATACAAAAAAATCCGCCTTTTATGGAATAAATATTTTCTTTATTAGAATTTTAAGGTTTTTAAGAGTATTTGTCGTGAGTGTTTTACGCACGGTTTTTTGGGAGCTTGTTTTACCTTTATGTACACGCTCCGGTGTCAGTTACTCGGCGTGAACCATGTGTTAAACATACCGCCATATATGGTGTGCCTTTACTCACTGACAACACTATGAAAAAACGGAATAGCAATTTGCTTGAAATCATGTATAATATAAGGACGGATGGGAGTTATAATGTCTTTCATGCCATGAAATGCAGAAAAGAATTTTACCATTTAGCGGAGGAGAGCGATTACTATGTCTGATATGACCGAACAAGAAGCATGGGAAATGGACGAGCTTTTAACCAAAACCACACCGGAGGTAAGCCCCACAGTTGAGGGGCCTTTTATAAAGCATCGTAATATGATGGTTATTCTTGACCAGTTTTCAGCGCAATACCTTACGGCGAAAATGTTATCAACAAAACAAAGTCCTACAGAGATCATCAGTGGTATGATACGCCGTGAAATGGGGCTTACGACAACAGTATAACCATAAATGGTTTTGTTGAATAAGAAACAGAATTTCAAAAAAAGCGGTGCTTGGCACCAAAGCGTGTCCCATATAAAAAATACTTGACAAATATTAAGTTATGAAGTATATATAGTCATATAGCTATATATAATGATATAATAAAAAAGAGGTAGTTTAATTATGGAGCAAACCATAAAAATATCTAAAAAATTTGATAAATATCTCAAAGATACAGTTCCAAGACGATTTCAAAAAAATATAAGAATAGTATATAGCTTGCTTAAAAAAGAAGGATGTACAAACGTATATTTATTTGGCTCAATAATAAAAGGTAAAACAAATGAAATATCAGATATTGATATTGGAATAAAAGGATTACCTGATGAAAAGTTTTTTAGAGTACTTTCAGATGTCAACCATGTTTCAAATATTACTATTGATCTTGTAGACTTTGACGATAGTAACGATTTTTTTTCTTTATTAAATGAAATTGGAAGGATCAAAGAAATTGAATAATGAATTAAAAAAAGAAGTGAATTTTGAAATTTCTGAAATTAATAAACTTTTTAATGAAGGCAAACCATTATTGGATTTGATTAAAATCAAAGAAAAGCCGGATTTTATTGAAAAATCGGCTGCCGGTTCATTCTTACATTCATTTTATAATGGAATTGAAAAATTAGCTATTTTAATTTATAAAGGAATAAATGAAAAAATCCCAAATGATATAAAATGGCATAAAAAACTTTTAGAAAAAACATTTAATTCAACTAAAAATTATCCTATATTATTTAACAATGAATATAAAATACAATTACAAGATTATATGGAATTTAGACATTTTTTTAGACATACATACGGGTATAATATTAATATAGAAAAATTAAAACCTTTAATTAACAACGCTGAAATATTATGGGAAAAAATAAGAAATGATATAAATAAATTTTTAGAATCATTATAATATCTTGACGAAACTATAGATTTGATCATTTGTTGAATAGGCTCAGTCACTCGGCGTGAACCATGTGTTAAACATACCGCCATATATGGTGTGCCTTTACTCACTGACGACACTATGAAAAAGCGGTGCCTGGCACCAAAGCGTGAACAGAGAAAAATATAAAAAAATATTTAGATGCATAAGGTATACACGCTCCGTTGCCAGTTACTCGGCGTGAACTCGTTTGCTCATTGGTTTAGTAGGTTTAATAATGCTCATTTGTAAGCCAAGAGCCATTATGAGTTTCTGTACGGTGGCAAATTCAGGGTTGCCGTTTTCGGAGAGGGTTTTATATAATCCTTGACGAGTTATTCCCATTTTTGCGGCGAGGTCGGTCATGTTGCGGGCACGAGCGACATCGGCTAGGGCACGGGTAATTTCGGTTATATCTCCGCTTTCAAAAGCCGCTTTTAGATACTCGGAAATAAATTCCTCGTTATCCATGTGTTCAGTTACATCCCATTTCTTGAGTTTCAAAGCCATTTTTTATACCTCCTGAGCAAGCGTGACTGCCTTTTTGATATCCGCTTGCTGATTACGTTTATCGCCTCCACAAAGCAGAACTATTAACTTATTGTCTCTAATAACATAGTAGAGCCGGTATCCGGAGCCATAATCGATTCTCATTGTCCGGACTTCTCCAACCTCAGTTTTCCAATCGCCAAAATTACCATGTTTTGCACGATCAATTCGTTTGTCTATACGAGCCTTGACTCTTTCGTCCTTCAAAGAAGTAAACCATTTTGTATAAACTTCGGTTTCATAAACCTGATATTCGGTAATCATTGAATTTGAACAACCTAATACAAATAGTAAACCATAGTTGACAATAAGTCAAGAATAAAATTAAAAAAAAGAGTTTATTATGTTCTCAGTTCGGGTTAGGGGTATAACTACTCTTATCATAGAGAAATTAGCAAGAAAGCCGCATGTTTTGGAATATGTATGAAAAAGCGGTATTTAGCACCAAAGCGTGCCAAGACACCTTTGCGTGAACTATTTAATTATATCCTTGTAACCAATAACCAAAAGCATTTTGAAAAAATTGAGAATATACAGGTTGTTAATTGGGCAACTTGATACATATTTATTTGTTGCGTGGGCACGCTATATCCGGAGTCACGGCTTTTTGGTTTGACACTCGGCGTGAACGGTGCCAGACATGCTTTTTTGGTGACTGACACCGTGTAACAGGTGACTGACACTAGGCGTGATTTAGACCTCACGCAAAGGCGCAGAGGCGCAAAGTTCATTTTTCGCTCTCTCCACCTTGCTGCTGCTAAAGGTAGTGTACCCGCTCCAAGCAGGTACACTAGGGAATTTGGGTGTCAGGCACTGTTGCATGACAACGCCGCCCGCTTGACAATATGCCGTTAAAAGGTTAAATTTAAATAGTATATAAAAATTATTAAGAGGTTTACTATGCGGGCTTATGAATTTAATTCGATTGTTGAGA
>Ga0268262_10002035_pt1 | contig 23867 bp, 19 predicted proteins | sample TergutNc150P3_FD_190354 | JGI IMG/M metagenome (GOLD analysis project Ga0268262, IMG submission 190354) | Nasutitermes corniger P3 segment gut microbial community from laboratory colony in Florida, USA - Nc150 P3 (SPAdes) (version 2) | ecosystem: Host-associated > Arthropoda: Insects >...
ATATGTGTAACCATCATTTTATTTTCGTCCATTATATTACTGTAGTATTTTAAAAAATCACGCTTGGTACATTCGGAGATAAAAAAATAGTAATATTCTTTGTTTAATTTTAATCGGTCTGCGTTTTCATTTATATAATCGTTTGTAGAAATGAAAGTTGTGTAATATTCAGGAAAAAGTACAGTCATTATATCATATAATAACATATATTTTTTTATATGTGTATATTTCAAAAAATCATAATTAAGCGATAAATTTGTGGAGAAGAAAATATTTATTTTTTTAATAATTTTATTGTTTAAACAGTAATAAGGAATATATAGACAACATTTAAATATTTTCAAAAAATAAATTATATTTTTAAAGACATTAGCAGTTGTTTTAATGTTGTTTATATAAACATTAACAAGTTCAATAGGATGAAGAAATTGTCTTTCACCATAATACTTTAAAATACGAAAACTTGAAAAAAACCGCTCTGTTTTTATTTTATGTAAAATTTTATATTCACTATGTTTGACAAGCAGTGTAATATTGAATATTTGTTGTCTGTCAAGTTCTTTTAGAATGTTATATGTCACAAAGAAGATACCATTGCGTCGTTCTATATTTTCAAATAATTCAAGAAAATTTAAAGCGTCAAACAAGAGATTGGGTTTTTTATTTATAAACAAATATTTTCTCTTTTTATGAAGAAGCTTTTATGCGGTTTATATCTTCATTCATCATCATTTTACATAATTCTTTAAAAGTTACTTTAGGTTTCCAACCAAGTTTTGTCTGGGCTTTCTGAGGATTTCCAAGCAATATCTCTACTTCCGCCGGTCTGTAAAAGGCGGGATTTACTTTAACCACAACTTTTTTTGTTTTTTTATCTATGCCAGTTTCGCTTTCTCCTTTTCCGTTCCACTCAATATCAAAACCGCAAGTTTTACCGGACTCTTCTACAAACTCGCGAATTGAATGTGTTTCTCCTGTTGCTATCACATAAGTATCAGGTGTGTCTTGCTGAAGCATCAGCCACATCATTTCAACATAATCCCCGGCAAAACCCCAATCCCTTTTTGAATCAAGGTTTCCAAGTTCTACAGGTTTGTCTGTTTTTCCGCAAAATAAGTTAGCAAAGTGATCTGTTATCTTTCTCGTAACAAATTCTTTACCGCGCATAGGACTTTCATGATTAAATAAAATACCGGAACAAGCAAATACATTAAAACTTTCACGATAATTAACGCAAGCCCAATGAGCCATTAATTTTGCGACCCCGTAAGGAGAGCGCGGATAAAATGGAGTAGTTTCAACTTGGGGCGTTTCCTGAACTTTTCCGAACATTTCAGAGGTTGAAGCTTGATAGAATTTTGTTTTTGGCGAGAATTCCCTAATAGCCTCAAGAATGTATAAAACACCCATGCCGTCAGCCTGCGTCGTATAAATAGGTTCTTCCCATGAGGCGCTTACGAAGCTTTGCGCAGCAAGGTTATAAAATTCATCAGGTTGATATTTTCGTAGTAATCGGCATATATTTGAAAGTTCCAAAAGATCAAAATCCAGTAATTCTATTTTTTCATAAATACCATGTTCTTTTAATCTTGAAAAAGTATCTGTAGCGCCTCTTCGGTACAATCCATATACTTTATAATTTTTCTCAAGCAGAAATTTTGCCAAGTACCCTCCGTCCTGTCCTGTAATACCGGAAATCATAGCTGTTTTTTGGTTTGTCATAATTATTTTTCCTCTCTTTTATTTATATGTTTTTATCTTTTTTTATGGTTAAAATATAGTATCTTGATCTTGCATTGTATAAGCAAGGGTTTTTGATAAGTTAAAAATATTTTCATTATCTGTATTATTAATTTTCATTTTTATATCAGACAGAATTTCATTTGTTAAAGCCCTCTGCCTTGGCTGACGCAAAAGTACGTTTATATATTGTCGACCAATTTTATTAATGTCAAGTTCTTTTTCTGCGTATTTTCTCGCCGCCATACCTATCCCATTACATTTTTTTGAATTATTAAATAAATCTTTTAAAGTATTGTATATCAATTCTTCCTCATTTTCAAGAGACATATTTTCAGGCGAAGGTAATTTAACGCAGCAATCATCGGGAATCTCGGAAAAACTTCCAATATCATTAATAATAACGCATTTTCCCGCCGCCATAATACGCGATAGAGTTGCCGATGTTTCGCCGTGATAAGGGAATCGCAGATTTAAACATATATCTGTCGCTTCTATGTATAATAAAAATGTTTCCAATGAGGTGAAACCTGTTAAAGAAACACTGTCTTGCAAATTATTTTGTTTAATATAACAAAAAAAATCGTCTTTTATTTTATTGTTTATCTGTCCCACATATATCATTTTTGTTTGCGGAAATTCTTTTATAATACGCCGGATCGCATGTAAAGACGGAATGCAACGTTTGTTTTCAGTTAAAAAACCAAAAGACGCAATAACAATATCTTTATCATTTATTTGCAGTTTCTTTTTTGCGGATTGTTTTATCATATCCGATTCTTCAAACGAATAATTTGGAATTTGCGCATAAAGATTAATATGTTCTATATTCGCTTCGATGTTTTTTAAAAGCAATTGTTTTTTTCCCCACTTACTGTGTACTATAATAATATCCGCAAATTTTGTGACAAAGCAATTTACAATAAAATCCGATTGTTGCTTTCCGGATTGGATAGCGTTTATTACATCCATTACCTCATCTTTATAATCGTATGATAACAATTTTATATAGTCTTTATATTTCTTTCTGTCGTACGTAATTGAGTTTAATAATCCATGCAAATTACAATCATGTAAAACAACCACACCGTTATATTTATTTATATATTTTAACATATATTCGTGGTAAATATTGTTTCCAATTTGGAAAACCAACTTGTAATATTTTTTGTCATTTTTATAAAATTGAGTATGTTTATATACATTTACATTCTGAGGTAATAGGCAGTTATGTTTATAACCTGTATCAATGAATACGTCAATAGAAAAATATTTTGAAAGTTCACAAATAATATCTACGCTATAGTCGGATATTCCTGATTTAATCGGCGGCAAAGGAGTAAAGAAAGCTATTTTATTAATATTTGATCTTTTTTGCGCTTGTTTGGGGGGTGGCGTTATATAAGATATTGATTCCAAGACAAGCCTTGCAGCTTCTTCAGATGAAATGGTTTCATCACGTTTTGTGAAAATATTGTGTAATGTATCTAAGTTAGTATTATTAAACCATGATTTGTCCACAGGGTAATTATGATTATCTAAAGGCGCAAGAAAAAACAAATCAATATTATGTTCAAGAATAAAATTTCGATATATTTCACCGATAAGTTCAGGATAACGCCATAAAAAAGAATCTTTACCGGTATTGAAATAATACTCGCTAGTATTGTCGCCGTACTGTAATAAATCTTTTAATGATACGTCGTCATATAAATTTAATAAGAAATATTTATTTTGCTTGTCAAGCTGTAATAAGGTTTTTAATAGAGATATAGAATCTCCATCTACGTTTTTATTTTCGAGAATTTCCATCATGTCAATTGCTATATTCATTCTTTTATTTTGTTATAACGTAATTCTATTAATTCATTTTTAAGTTCTTCTATGTTTTTATTCATTGTTTTTAATGCAGATATAACTATTGTATTGTATTTGTTTTGTTTATCTATAATCGGATTAATATACCAACGAAGAATTTTCCTTATAAGACGTTTAAAAAAATAAAAAATACATCCGAACAATTTATGTTTTGTATTGTAAATAAAATATTCACTTGTATTTATAGAATATTTATATATTTCTTCTAATATCTCTGTAAAAGAAGTTTCATAAGAAATAATATCATTAAAGCTTTTAACTTTTTTTATATTGAGAAGCTCATATAACACTTCATGTTCCAAACTGTCAAATGTTGGTAATTTCATTTTTCAATCATTTCCATTATTCTTATGTTCTTTTAATAATTTAAATATTTTTCTTGGTAATATTATTTTTATTAATAAAATAATACACCGTCTAAGAAGATAAAAAACATTGTTATTAAGTTTATCATATTGTTTATTAAGTTTATCATATTGTTTATTAAGTTTATTAATGAAGTTAATGGATTTAATTATATTGCAATAATCATCCAAAGAAAGATTCCGCCTTTTACAGGCATTACCAATAGCATATATAAACCATGCTACCGCTTTGTATTCATTGTCATTTAATGAAATTGAATTGGAATTGTGGCGGTATAAATAAAGTATTTCAGGAGTAAAAATAATTGTTCCTTTTTCCTCCAGTTTCAAAAATAAATCCTGATCAACGGCGCGTTTCATGTAAGTATCAATACCGATTGTTTGATCGTACATTATTTTTTTAAATGTCGCAAAATGATTAATTAACGGTGTATCAAGCTGTGAGATAAATTTACCTGTATCATCAGAAGAAATGTCATGTATAATTAAATTTTCATCACAATTATAATGTCGCGAATATACTATTGAAGCATTTGGGGACTCTATATGTTTTTTTATCATAAGTTCAAGAGCATTCGGCATTAAAGCATCATCTGTATCAAGAAAACCGCATATCTCACCGGACGCAAGTTGTATACATCGCGCTTTTGTAAAGCCGCAGCCTTTATTTGATTCGTTTACGAAGACTTTGATTCTGGTATCTTTGTTTGAATAAATATTGATGATGTCAAGTGAATTGTCTATTGAATAATCGTCAATAAAAATGACTTCCCAATTTGTGTATGACTGTTTATAAATACTTTCCAAACATTCATCAATAAATGCTGAATTATTATAATTTGCAAGTAATATTGAAAAAAGAGGCGTCATATTTTTTTCTTTGTCTGTTTCTTTATTCAAGTGCCAACGCCAAAATAATTAAGTCCTGCGGACGTTACTTCTTCTTTATTATAAATATTTTTTAAATCAAAAAAATAGGGAGATAATAATAATTCATTTACTTTTTTTAAATCGAGATTCCTGAATTGATTCCATTCGGTAGCCAAAACTAACGCATGGCTTCCTTCCATAGTGTTATACTCGTTATCCGCAAAATAAATAAATTTTTCAATTGATTTAAGCCGCCAAACGGCTTCTTGCATAGCGGCGGGATCATATACCCGCAAACGGGCTCCAAGTTTTACCAATCCCTCACAAATATCTATCACCGGAGACTCCCTCATATCGCTTGTATTATTTTTATAGGCAAGTCCAAGTATAGCGATGGTTTTCTCACGCAAGGAACCGGTTCCGCCCATGCCTTGTTCTATTTTGTTAAGCATTTTTGCTTTTTGATGAGCGTTAGCTGAAATAGTTGTCTCTACAATAGAAAGTGGGGAATTATTTTCGCGGGCAATTGCGGCAATAGCCTTGGTATCTTTTGGGAAACATGAACCTCCGTATCCGGGACCGGGATGTAAAAATTTTGAACCTATACGACCGTCTTTGCCCATTGCTTTTGCCACATGTTTTACATTGGCTCCGGTTTTTTCACATAAATTTGCAATCTCATTTATAAATGAAATCTTTACCGCAAGAAAAGCGTTTGAAGCGTATTTTATCATCTCTGCCGATTCAATATTGGTTTCAATGTATGGAGTTTCATTAAGATACAGTACACGATAAACATTTTTCATAATATTACGGGCTTTTTCACTTTCCGCTCCGATGACGACTCTATCAGGATGAGTAAAATCGTAAACGGCGGTTCCTTCACGTAAAAATTCAGGATTTGAGACGACATCAAATTCAATATTCAATTTGCGTTTTACAAGTTCGTCGCCTATCCAGCTTTTTACTTTTTTACCTGTGCCAATTGGAACAGTACTTTTATCAACAATTATTGTATATTTACTAATAAAACGACCGATTTGTCTGGCAACCTGTTCAACATATTGTAAATCGGCGCTGCCGTCTTCCGAGGGAGGAGTGCCGACAGCGATAAATATAACATCACTATTATTTAACGAGGAATCAAGTTCTGTTGTAAATGTTAATCTTCCAACTTTTATATTTCTTTCAACAACTTCATCCAAGCCGGGTTCAAATATAATAATATCACCATTTTTTAATTTAGCGATTTTTTCAGTATCTGAATCAACACAAACAACTTTATTGCCAAAATCAGCAAGACAAGCGCCGGAGACTAGACCTACATAACCTGTTCCTATAATTGTTATATTTACCATTTTATTTATTTAATAATTTATTTAATATTTCAATATGATGTTCCATCGAAAAACTTGATTTTATATATTCTCGACCTTTTTCTCCTAAAGATTTTGCGTATTCTTTGTTTTCCAATAAATATATCATATATTCCGCCATTTTATTTACATCATGCTCATTAACAAGTAAACCAGTTTTTTCATGTAGTATAACATCAGGTATACCTGCATGATTTGTTGATATTACAGGTAAGCCCGCAGCGCTTGCTTCTAAAACAGCAACAGGAGTCCCCTCCATATCTCCATCCATAGTTGTGATTGAATGCTGAACAAATCCCATTACACACTCAAATTTATTTTTTAAATCTGCTGTTGGAACACTTCCTAAAAATAAAATATTACTTGATATTTTAAGATAATTTGCTAAATTAACACACATATTAAATAATAATCCGTCTCCACAAAAATAAAGTTTTGCATCCGGATGGTTTTCTATTACTTTTTGAAATGCAAGTATTGTGTAATATGGCGCTTTTTTGTTAACAAATCGCCCAACAGCAATAAATGAATTTTCAGAAAAAGTAGGATTAAAATCAAAAAATATATTATTCGGAGCGCATGGAGTATATGTAATTTTTTCCGGTCGTGCTCCTAATAAGATTAATTTTTCTCTCATATTTTTTGATACAACTACAATATCTTCAGCAAAATCAAATAATTCTTTGTATTGTTTTTCATTATCATTTAATACAGAGCAAATAGAAGAATCATATCCATGAAAATTAACAATTAGCGGAATATTTAATTTTTTACAAATTGGCATTATAACTACGCCCGTTGTTCCGTATTCTGCATATACTTTATCTATTTTATTTTTGGTAAATGAATTTATAATAGCCATTTCCCATATTGACGGTTGTTTAATATTTAAATAATCTTTTATTTTTCGTATAATTCGTTGTAATTTTGTTATTTTTAATAAGCCATCATTTTCTAATTGAGTTATTCCATCAAAATAATAATATACATTAGCATTAAAATATTTTTTATGCGCTTGTATAAAAGTTTCAGAAATAGCGTTCTTATCAGGTGATATTAATGCTATATTTTTTTTCATGGTTTTATTTTTTGCAATTGTTTTATTTTTTAGTAATTCTTCAAACATCGAAATATATTGACTTTGCTTTACTCTCTTTATTCTGTTTTGTTTTGATTCTAATTTATCAAAAAAGAAAGTTTTTTTATTTCTTGAATCATTCAAAGAAACATCGTTTTTTATCACAGCATGAAAGTAATCATTAGTGTGCCATACGGAAATATAGTTAAAAAAAACTACATCTCCGTTTATTTTTTTTGCAAAATAATATATATCTTCTATATTTACATCTTCGTCTACTGGTTGTAATCCAGATGGATTTTCATGTTTTAAATAGAATTGATGATATATAGATGGGCATGAAAAGATAACAATTCCCTTTGGATTTAAAATTTTTGAGATTGATTCAATAAATTTTTCTCTATCTGACAACGCTATATGCTCATATACATCAAGCATCACAATCGCATCATATTTTTGACTATCCGTAAAATTACTTTTAGTTACATCTACCTTTTCATACGAAAGATTATTTTTGTTATTAAACAATGTTTTTGCAACGCTAATGGAATTTGCACTCAAATCAATACCCAAAATTTCAGCATTTTGATATTTACACGCATATTCGTGCGAAGTCCACCCAATACCACATCCTATATCCAAAATTTTCTCAGCATTATTCGGTATCCAATGCAACGCTAATGCGATACCCGCTTCTGTTCTAGGATTACTATACAAATAATCAGAAATCAATTTTTTTGTAAAAGCATCGTAAAATTTTTCAATATTCATAAATTAAATCCTTATATTTTTCTAATATTCCATTGGTTTTCTTCTACATATATTGCAGTATTTGGCTGCCAATAATAGTCTCTAAGCTCTCCAAAAACCTTTACTTCAAAAAGAACAATATCTGTTAATGTTTCATACTTTTGTTTGGTTACTTTATTTGCAAAATGAACTACCATTCTGTATTTATCAGGGAAAAGTTTTAGTTTTGGAATAATTGACTTTAATATATATTTTCCTTTTTCATTACAGAAATTAATCTCTTCATTCATAACAAGAATATGTATAACAGGAATATTGTTTGAGTTAATAATTTGATATGAGACAGCTGCAGATTCTATAGGAAATGGATTATCAATTTCTATTACAAATTCTATTTTTTCTCCGTATTGTTGTATATTTCCATTATGAGAAGTATTACAATATACTTTCGTTATTGTCGGATGTTCCATTGATATATTATGATTTTCATAAACACTAACACCTGTATTTACTGAAAGATATTTTTGTATCACAGTATTTGTTTTGTCATGCATTATAAGATACCCTTCATTAATTAAAATTGATTTTTCTGTTAATGCAGTAATAGACTGCATATTATGACTAACAAACAAAACTGTTCGACCTTCGTTAGTGCTCAAATCCTGCATCTTTCCCAAAGCTTTCTTTTGAAAATCAGCGTCTCCAACAGCCAAAACTTCATCTGCAATTAAAATATCGCTGTCAAGATGAGCCGCTACGGCAAAAGCGAGTCTTACATACATTCCGCTGGAATAGCGTTTAACAGGAGTATCAATATGCTGTTCAATTCCGCTGAAAGCTATTATTTCGTCAAGCTTATCATCAATTCGCCGTTTTCTCATTCCGAGTATCGCACCGTTAAGATAAATATTTTCTATGCCGGTTAATTCTCCGTGAAATCCTGTGCCTACTTCTAAAAGGCTTGCCACTTTTCCTTTTATTTTTATTGTTCCTTCAGTTGGGGTAGTGATACGCGAAAGTATTTTTAACAGCGTACTTTTACCTGCGCCGTTTTTACCGATAATACCAACACGGTCGCCTTGTTTAATCTCAAAACTTACATCTTTTAACGCCCAAAAATGATCTTTATCGCCTGAATATTTATTCTCGCCAATTTTTGAATGAGGGTCTTCTTTTCCTCGTTTAAGAGCTATCCATGTTTGAATGTCGCGAAAGAGGGTACCGTTGTTAATCACTCCAAGCCTGTACATTTTTGATAGATGTTCAATTTGTATCGCTGTGCTTGACATATTCATTTAAACCATGTATTTTAACTTATATTTTTTCTTCAACTTCAATAATAAATTCTTTCATTTTATTTACAGTCTTTTCCCATGAAAAAAGTTTTGCCCTTTCAAAGCCTTTTTCCATGTAAGTTTTTCGTAAATCATTATTAAAGTACAAATCTTCAAAAGCTTTGATACATTGTTCTTCACTGTCAGGATCGATTAATATTGCAGCGTCCCCCGCGACTTCTGGCAGGGAAGAGCTGTTAGAAGATATAACAGGAGTTCCGGCTTGCATTGCCTCTAACACAGGCACTCCGAAACCTTCATACTTGGAAATAAAAGTAAAAAATAATGAATTGCTATAAAGAATGTTCACATCAATGTCGTCAACATAGCCAAGTCCCGCTATTTTATTTCGGTATTTGTTAAAATTGCCTATTTCTTTTTCCAACTGATATATAAATTTATTCCATTTTGAGCCGCCAATATAAAAATATAAATCTTCTATATTATGTTTTGAAATAAATTTAATAAAACACTTTACAGTAAAAATCAAATTTTTTCGCGGTTCCATATTGCAAAGAGAAAAAATGTATTTATTATTTTTGTATTTTATTTTGTATTTATTAAGTACGCTGGCAAGTTTTGTTTTGTCATAATCGGGGTAAAAGTCTTGAGCTGTCGCATGATGAATAAAAACAGTTTTATTTTCATCTAATTTGTCACCGTAATATTTTAAAAAATCATTTCTGGTGTAATTTGAATTACAAAGATAATAAGTATCTTTGTTAAAAGATTTTGCAATTACGTTAAACCAATGACTTTCTGAATTGGCGGAATCTTTGTCGAATAAAATGGGAATTAAATCATGTAATATAATAAAAATTTTTATTGAAGAATAAGATTTTATCTCGTTATCGGCAGGATTTAAAGGAGAGAAAAATATATCAATGGTTTTTAATAAGGATGCGTTATCTTGTTTAAAGATTATTTTATTAAAATATTCTTTTATTATTTTTAAAACGAAATATACTTTTTTAATAATATTACCGGTTGCTTTAATACTGTTCTTATGAACATTAATATAAAAGGCAGAAGTTTCTTTTGAATTAACACAAATAGGAAATTGCGATAACAAAATATCTTTTTTAAAATATTTTATTTTATTATAATTATCACGAATATAAAGAGTAATAAAAAAACGAGAATCATTCGAAAAATATTTTAATATATTATATGCCGCAAAATATATACCTGTTCTGTTGGATGAGTCTTTTATATAACTATTTGCGAATATAGTGGCATCGTAAAGTAAATTATATTTTTTTGTCATTTTTTTGTAAAGAGCTAATAATATAATCTCTCATTATCTCCACGGTTTTTTCCCATGAAAAAAGTTTTGCTCTTTCAAAACCTTTTTCTATATATGATTTTCGCAAATCTTCGTTAAAATATAAATTTTCAAAAGCTTTGATACATTGATCTTCACTGTCCGGTTCAATCACTATTGCGGCATCTCCAACAACTTCCGGCAAAGAAGAGCTATTTGAAGATATAACAGGAGTTCCCGCTTGCATTGCCTCTAGCACAGGCACTCCAAAACCTTCGTACTTTGAAATAAAAGTAAAAAATAGCGAATTGCTATAAAGAACGTTTACATCAATGTCGTTAACATAACCAAGTCCCGCTATTTTATCCCTATATTTGTTAAAATTGTCTATTTCTTTTTCCAACTGATATATAAATTCATTCCATTTTGAGCCGCCAATATAAAAATATAAATCTTCTATATTGTGCTTTGAAATAAATTTAATAAAACACTTTACAGTGAATATCAAATTTTTTCTCGGGTCCAGATTACAAAGAGAAAAAATATAGTTATTGTTATTTTTATATTTTATTTTATATTTATTAAGAGCGGCAACAAGTTTTGTCTTGTCGTGATCAGGATAAAAATTTTGAGAAGATGAAATATATGTAACTATCATTTTATTTTCGTCTAATTTGTCACCGTAATATTTTAGAAAATCATTTCTGGTATAATTTGAATTACAAAAATAGTGAGTTTCTTTATCTAAAGATTTAATAATTGAATTAAACCAATGATTATCTAAAGTAAAAAAATCTTTATCAAATAAAACGGGAATCAAATCATGTAGAATAATAAAATGTATTATTGAAGGATAATTTTTTACCTCTTTATTAGCCGGATATAATGGAGAGAAAAATATATCTATTCTTTTTAATAAAGAATTGTTATTATGACAAAAAAATAAATTAATATGATTCTTTATTATTTTCAAGCTGTAAAGAAACTTTTTTATAATATTATTTGTTGTTTTGATATTGTTTTTATGAACTTCTATATTAAATAGTTTATTTTCTTTTAAATTAAGATAAACTGGAAATTGCGATAAAAGAGAATCTTTTTTAAAATATTTTACATTATTAAAATTATCATTAACATAAAAATTAATAACAAAATACGGATCATCAGCAATGTATTTTAATATATTATATGCCACAAAATAAATACCTGATCTATTAGATGAACCTTTTATGTAACTCCTTGCGAATACAGTAGCGTCAAAAAGAATATTAATATTTTTTGTTGTTTTGTTCTTGTTTTTTTTTGCTTTTAAAAAATTAAATATTTTTTTTGGTAATATTGTTTTTATTAATAAAAACATACAACGTCGTAAATGATAAAAAAAACTGTTATTCTGTTTATTTATAACTTGGTCATTAATATCCTTTTCTTTTTCTAAATTTCTTATAGTATCAATAAATTTTTCAAATATATCATTTATTATTTGTCCTTGATTAGAAGTTTCAACTTTAAAATTTCTTCCAAAATCAAAGAAATATTTTGAATTTTGACCAAAATAACCAATATGTTGAACTAAACTATTTTTTACACAATAAATAGGTAATTCTATGCTATTAAAATATTTTGAAAATTGCCAATCAATCTCTGTTAAAGTATCTGGTGAAGCGATATTTGCAAGAAATTCAGACAATCTATCTCGATGAAAAAGCGTTCCCGCAGCGCCGATAGTTTTTTTTAAGCATAATTCATCATCAATTATTTTGTAAGACTCATGTGAATTAGCGTTAAAAACAGAAAGGATACCATTTGTTTTTTCGAATAATTTAAGGGCGGTTTTTATCCAGTCTTTTTTGAAAATAAGATCAGAATCAGCGTTAAAAAACAATTCATCTGATGTAGATAAGAAGTCATGATACATTTGATATGTATTTTTGTCAGCTTTTAAATTTACATCATTAATTTTTATAGATGTTGCAGTTGGAAATATTTCCTTTAATTTTTCAATACCATATTCGGTACTACAATCATCATAAATCCTGATATTATGCGGTATTGAAATATCAGATTCATACAATGAAGAAGCCATTACTTCCAGTATTTTTTTTCTGTTATAAGTAGGTATTCCGATTGTTAACATTTATTATCTATTTTTTTTAGTTTGTTTTTAATTTTCATATAAAATCCATACAATAATTTTGTATTGTATGTTCCAATAATCATTGAAATAAAAAAATAATTTCTATTATAATTAACAGGTATTCTCTTGGAAATATTTATTAACTGTTTATGAATGTTATAATAAGCCTTTTTGTCTTGATGTTTTATTATATCGCTGAATTTATAAACATCATAATATAACGCTATTGCTTTTTCTTGCATATATAAACAGCCTTCTGTGGTATAGTTTTCATTTTCTTTTGACCAAACTAATAAATCATTGATTATATCAAGTAAATCTAATAATCTTTTAGCGGATATTTTTGACGTAATAGAACCGTCTCTTTCAATTCTGTATGCATAAAAAGGATAATGATTTATTGCAATATTTTTAGTTTTATAAAAAACCCTAGGCATCCATTGTTCGTCTTCATGCAAAATACCTTTTTTAAAAAATAAATGATTATTTATTAAATATTCTTTTCTTAAAACAAAAAGCCATCCGGCAAGGTACATACCTGGTTTTTTAAATTCATTTATTATTACATTAGGAACAGAAAGTTGAATATCTTTATTAAAATTGTTTTTTATTATTGTTTTCCCATTATCTGTAAATTCAATAAAATTTGAGTTTATTACTACATCTGTATTATATTTATGAATGACCTCAAGTAATTTCTTAAGAGTGTCATTATTCGCTAATTTATCATCACTGTCTAAAAAAACAATATATTCTCCATTTGCTTGTAGAATTCCTGCATTTCTAGCATCGCTTAATCCACCATTTTCTTTGTGTATTACTTTTATACGATTATCTTTTTTGGAGAAATCATCACATAGAGAAGAACAGTTGTCGGGAGAGCCATCATCAATTAAAATACACTCGTAATCTGTAAATGACTGCGATAATACGCTTTGAACGCAGTCATTTAAGTATTTTTCTGTTTTGTAAATTGGAATAATTATAGAAAATACATGCATTTATTTTTTTGTTTGTGTAATTATTTTATCCACAATATTTTTTATTCCGTTTGTATCTTTTATAATGCCGGATTTATTAAAAAAATCTGATAGTGATTTTAAATATTCATCTTCATTAAAATTAATTATCTTATCTATTAAATCATTTGTATTTACAGCAGAAGGATATGGTAAAGATGATATTTCAAAATAAAAATCTCTGTCATTTTTATATTCTTTATAATCATTTATAAAAAGAAAAACAGGTTTATTAAGAACGGAAAAATCAAACATACAACCGGAATAATCTGTAATTAAAATATCGCTTGCGAGATATAGTTCTTGAACATCATCGTAATTACTTACGGATATAATATTTTCATTATAATTTATAAAATTTGATTTATTTGAAATATTCGGATGTAATCTTATTAAGATTATCCAATCGTTATTAGTGTGTTTTTTGATTTTTTCCAATAAATATTCGTAATCAATATTATATGCATCCGTATTATAATCGCTTCTGAATGTAGGAGTATATAATATAACTTTTGTATTTTTATTTATTTTTAACCTATCTTTAACGATGTTTTTTATATTTTGATCAGCATTAATAAGAAACAAATGTCTCGGAGAACAACATTCAAGTATTTCCCCATTATACCAAAAAGATGAACGGTATATTTGAGTTTGGAATCTGCTCTCTGAAATAATAAGATTAATTAATGTAGAATCATGTTTTGCCATTTTAACATAGTTTATTGACAAATTTTGTTCCACATCTTTTTCTATTCTTTTTAAAGGTATTCCATGCCATAAATGAATATAATATTGTGATTTACGTTTTCTAACATAAGTTTTTTTTCTGCAAGTATCAATCCATATTTTGGAAGTTGTTTCATGAAAAATCGATTTAATACTTTCGTATTTAACTGCTTTTATAGGAATATTATTTGGGAAATTATTTAATAATTCAGGTCTTATTGCCCAAAATATTTTATATTTAGTGTTTCTTTTTATTATTTCTTCGCAAATATACTTTGGGCTGTCAGAATAACCATTCCCAAAGAAATTTTGTATAAATATTTTATTTTTTTGTACGGGGAAAATACGAAAAAAATAATATAGTAATATTTTTTTCGTATTACTATAAAATAAAAATTTGATAAAAATATATATGTAATTACGAATTAAATATATATTTTTACGAATAAATGCCGGAATTAATTTTCTATATATAATAATTATTATATTACTCATACAATATATATTTTATATAATATTGTTAAAATAAAAACTTTATATTATCAATATCTTCTTTAGATATTCTTACAGGATTATTTTGTAATCGTTGTAAATTAACGGATAAAGCGAGTTTAACGCGCATATCATCTGTAATTCTGGAAATTGCTTCGTCATTTTTGTTTCCAAATAATGATTTAAAAAAAGAAGATAATATTCCAACTACATTCTCACGGTTACAAGCAAGCAATTGTAACAATTCATTTAATTTTTCTTTTACAAATATAACGCCGCGGGGATCATTGCAATTATCTTGCGAAACATTCATATTCAAATTGAAAAAATACGGTAAGGTCAACGAAACAGCATGTCCATGCGGTATTCCTGCATAAGTAGTTAGCCCATAGGAATAAGCGTGAGCCGCAGTAGTAAAACTGATATTGATGGCTCTGCCTGCTAAATTTGCGGCAAGCATTACATTTTTTCTTGCTTCTAAATTATTTTTTATAGCCAACGGTAAATATTGTAATAACAATAAAATAGCTTCTTTTGCGTAATTTCTTGATTCTTCGGTTGAATGTATACTCCAATAGGACTCTATTGCTTGGCATAATGCATCCGCCCCTGAGTATGCTGTTAAATAAAAAGGACATCCATTAGTAAGTGAAGAAACAAGCAAGACATAATTAGGACGGATAGATGCATGACTTACTGAATATTTACAATTATCAATAAAAACTACCGCAAAATGAGTCGATTCACTGCCGCTCCCCGCAGTTGTAGGAATAGCAATTAATGGTATATTTTGATTGGGGAAAATTTTGTTTGATTTTATAGATAAACTTAAATCAGTATCAATATTTATGTAACTTTTTATTAATTTTGCCATATCAATCACGCTACCGCCGCCAATTGCCACTATTAATTCTATTCCGGTATTGTGATACAAGTTAATACCTTTCTTCAAGTCATCTATTTTTGGATTCACGGTAAAATCATTAAAAACAGTCAATGTGTATTTACCAAACATTAGATCAATTAGTGATTTTGCTCCGCTTGTTTCATAAGACGTAGAACCTGCAACAATTAAAACTTTTTTGATATGCAGTTTAGCTATCTCATTTGAAATTAAATCAATATCATTTTCAAAGTAAATTTGTTGATCCATATTATTTCGTTCCGGGTATTAATTCCAACATTTCATTAATGGGCATACAGAATTCTTTAGATGCTTCATGACACCTATCATTAATCAAGATGGATTTTGCTGTATTAAGCATTGATGGATAAGAACTCCGCAACATGTGGTTTGCATATATTACAATATTGACACCCCATTCCGCAAATTCACATTCTTTTATATGATCAAAAGTAGAAGGTACTACAACTATAGGAATAGATTGATTTTTTTCTCTTAACATATTACAAAACTGTTTTATATCTTCTCCCGTTTTTTCTTTACTATGTATCATAATACCGTTAGCTCCCGCATTAATATACGCAAAAGCTCTTTCCAGCGCGTCATTTACCGTTTTACCGCAAATTAAACTTTCAATACGGGCAATAATCATAAAATCATCGGTAATTTGACTGTTTTTACCGGCTTTTATTTTTTCACAGAATTCTTCTGTAGAAGCCTGTTCTTGGTGTACTTCAGTACCAAGTAATGAATTCTTTTTTAAACCTGTTTTATCTTCAATAATTATTGCGGAAATTCCCAGTCGTTCCAGTGTTCTGACTGTAAACACAAAATGTTCCAGTTTTCCTCCTGTATCCCCGTCAAAAATTATTGGTTTAGTTGTACATTCCAGAGTGTCATTTAACGCAAGTAAACGTGTTGTTAAATCAACTGTTTCAATATCGGGCTTTCCTTTAAGCGTAGAATCCGTAAGGCTGCTTGACCACATTCCATCAAAACTTTTTTTTAATCCGTTAAGTTCTACTGTAGTATTTTCAATTATTAATCCGGTTAATCCGCTATGAGATTCCAAAATACGTATTAAAGGTTTGGCATTCAATAAACGTCTTAATTGTTTCATTCGAATATCTGGAGTAGTGCCAATTTCTTTTAGACGTTGATTTAACATGGTAGAAGATATTCCTTTTGTGTAAGGAACATCAATTACTTTTCCGCCCCATTCTGAAATAACGTCAATTACTTGTTGCCTAACATTTTTTTGTATCCCTTCTTTCCAATCATCACCATGAACAACAAAATCAGGTTTTAGAAGCAACAGATTAGGTCTGTAATCCAAAGTGTCTTGAGTAACGACTTTAGAGACGCCTTTAAGACTCTCAACTATTAACTTTCGTTGTTCAAATGACAAATAAGGTAAGCGTTTATAACTTGCAATGGCTTTATCCGTTAAAACACCAACAGTTACATCGCCGTATTTTACAGCTTCGTTAATTATGTTTAAATGTCCGGGGTGAATAATATCTGCGCTCATTCCTACATAAACTGTTTTCATTGTTTTTTACTCTTTAAAATATTTTTTATTGAACAAAGTTCCAATTTAAAATCATGGAAGTAAGCGCGTTTCTTGTATTTCCGCGAAAACTGATTGTATCTGTGATTTTAAATGATAATGTATCATCAAGACATTGAATATAAAAACCGGAAAAATTTCCGCTGCCGAAACGCAAAGATAATTTGTAATCCCCGTTAGATAGTATTCCCGAAGGAATTGTAACGTCTATTACATAATTATTTTTGCCAAGATTATTCAATATGTTTTTTCCGTCCTCTCTGCTGTCGCAAATAATTATCGGTTGACCGTTTTCTGTTTTTAATGATAACCAACAGTATAAATCAAGAATAGGATCGTTTGATATACAAAACAATCTTATTTTTAATTCTTCCTGCGCTTCATACATTGATAATTGGTTTCCGTATTTATTAATGATCTGAATTTTTTCAACTTGAAAAGGTTTGGTATTATCAACGTCATAGGATCGTTCAGACTGTTGTTCGGAAGAAATAGGCGCCGATAAGATAGAACTTGTATATTTCCCGATACAATCATCAATATTGCCGACAAATATTATTCTCCCGTTTCCCATGGTAATTCCGCAATTACAAAGATTTCTTATTGATCCCATATTATGACTAACAAACAATACCGTCCGTCCTTCACCTGTACTCAAATCCTGCATCTTCCCCAAAGCTTTCTTCTGAAACTCTGCGTCCCCAACCGCCAAAACTTCATCGGCAATCAAAATATCGCTGTCAAGGTGAGCCGCTACGGCAAAAGCGAGTCTTACATACATTCCGCTGGAATAGCGTTTAACAGGAGTATCAATATGTTGTTCGATACCGCTGAAAGTGATTATTTCGTCAATTTTTTCATCAATTCGGCGTTTCCTCATTCCAAGTATTGCGCCGTTAAGATAAATATTTTCTTTTCCCGTTAATTCACCGTGAAATCCTGTTCCTACTTCCAAAAGGCTTGCTATTTTCCCTTTTATTTTTATTCTTCCCTCGGTTGGGGTAGTGATACGCGAAAGTATTTTTAACAGCGTACTTTTACCTGCGCCGTTTTTGCCTATAATACCTAAACGGTCACCTTGCTTTATGTCAAAACTTACATCTTTTAAAGCCCAAAAATAATCTTTGTTACCTGAATATTTATTCTCGCCAATTTTTGAATGTGGGTCTTCTTTTCCTCGTTTTAACGCTATCCATGATTGAATATCGCGAAAAAGAGTACCATTGTTAATTACTCCAAGTCTGTACATTTTTGAGAGATGTTCAATTTGTATTGCTGTGTTAGACATTTGTTATGCGTTCAATCCTTACACAACATCGATAAAATTCTGTTCATTTTGATTAAACAGAATAAGCCCGACGATAACCAGAAAAACCGTTATTCCCAAACTTGATAAAATCATATAATTGTTTACTGTCGCGGCGCCGAAAAACCAGAGTCTGAAAAGTTCTATGGGAGCGCATACAGGATTTGCGTAGGCAACCCAACTGAAACGCTGCGGTATTTCAGAAAGAGGGTATACTACCGGAGTAGCATACATGGCTAAACCTATGGCAAAAGATACCAACTGCTGAAGATCGCGGTATTTGGTCGTCAGAGATGATATAATGATTCCCGCTCCTACGCCGATAGCTGCAAGCCATATTATAAGAAACGGAAATAAAAGAACAAACCATGAAGGCTGTAAAGGCGTTCCGATAAAAAGGTGATATGCAAAGAACGCAAGCAGCATGACAAACTGTACCAAAACTTTTATTGCTTTGCTGAAAACGTAATTAATGGGAACGACAAGACGAGGAAAATAAACTTTTCCGAAAATATTCGCGTTGGTAAGAAACAGGTTTGAAGAATCAAGAAAACAACCGGAAAAGAATGCCCAAAGCATTGTTCCCGAATAATAAAAGAGGGTATAAGGAATACCGTCTGTTCCTATGTTAGCGAGATTTCCGAAAACAAATGTATACATTACGGTAGAAATAAGCGGGCTTATAACAAACCATAACGGTCCTAAAATAGTTTGTTTATATTGAGTTACAAAATCGCGTTTTATAAAAAGAAAAATTAAATCCCTGTAACGGATAAGTTCGCGAATTTGCAAGTCTAGCAGTTTTCGCTTGGGTTTTATTATTAAATCCCATTTTTCTTCATCAGTCATTTATTTGTTCCTTATCAAATATTTTTTAATACAAATTCGTCAAACCATTGCGGGACGAGATTTGAATTTGATACATAAATATTATTTTCATTTTTTTCGGCAAAGAAATCAAAAGAATTATTTGATTTGTCTGAAGAGTTATCAAATAAATACGCTCTGTCAGACAACTTAAACGCTGTGTATAAATTATGCATAGTTCTATAATACCGCTCATTTATTTTTTCTTTCGGAACGTCGTGTCCTCCGGTTTCAACTCTGTTTTTAATGCGTTGATAATTTATTAATGGGTCTGACGTTGTTATAAAATAAAAATAAATTTTAAAATTCGCTTTTTTGGCTATTTCAATCTCTTTTATTTTTGAATCATGTGAAAATACCGATTCAAACGAAAATGATGAATCGGATTGTATCATTTTATAACGAAGAAAATCTGAAATGGCGGCGGCAAGGTAACTGTCATTAAAAGAAGGGTCTTTAAGAGATATGCATTGATCTTTAAAAGCCAAAAGGTCTGCAATATCATAATCAACCAATGTTTGAAAAGGCGACAATTTAAGATAACTGATTAACTCGCCGGAAGAAAAATCTATAGGCCAATTGTCAAGATTAAGTGATACTGTTAAATCTTTGGCGATAAGATCGGGATTAATATGATAATACGAATTAAAAGCGTTAATTTGAATTAAATAATTATATAGCGTGGATTTTCCCGCTCCATTGGGACCCGCGAAAATTCTAAGTTTTTTTACTCGGGCGCTCATTTTATCGTATATACCTGTTTATCAGCTTTTATTTTTGGTTTAACTTTTCCAAGAACTTCTTTTTTTCCGTCCGCATATTCTTTAATAATTTCATCGTTTTCAACATAGGTAATGGGAAGTCCTTTGTCTTTTGCCTCTTTTATCGCGAAAAGTCCGGCTTCCGCGCACATTTGCTGAAAGGTTTCATATCTTGGAGTTCCGATTATTTGTTCGTCTTCATCAAATCTTCTTAAATCTTTCATAATCTTCCTAATAAAACAATTCCATTCCCAAGAATATTTCCATTGGGGTTTTTCTGGCTGTATCAGTAAAATCCCAACCTGCTGATATACGGAAGAACATACTGCGGAATCTGTGAGGGAAAATAATCATTTCAAAACCGGAACCAAAAACAATGTTTTCAGAATTAAATGACGCGTCTTTTTTTGGCGGCTTATACCATGCAATGTCAAAAATAGGATTTAAATGAACATCAAATCCGAATATGCGCGTAAATTTTGTATCGGGAAACCACTCGTAAGGTTTTATTCTTAACGCCCTTACATCCAAATCCATATTTAATGCCAGTATATATTCAGCTATAATATCTTTGTCTTTAACGCCTCGTAATTTGTCTCCCGCAGATTCATAATATGATTTTATCCAATGTTGATGCGACAAACGGGCGGAAAATCCCAACAGATCTTCTACAAAAATAAAATATCCTTTGGTTGTGATGTTGTAACTATAAGTCCACGGATTCAGATTGTTGTTTTTGTAATAAATATTATAACTGTACGAATTGCCTATACTGGCGGAAATACCTTGTCTAAAATTACCAATCCAGTTTATACGTCCGAAAGAAAGAGAATGATTAAAATATAAATAAGGTCCTTTTCTAAAGTAAGGAAGCGGGTGGTATAATTCATGATTAATAACAGCGCTTACGCTTGGACTGTAAGTTAACTCTCCGTAATCGCCGATTTCAAGACCGAGAGGGATATTCCATGAAATTTCAGGATTACTGGACATAAAAGCGCCTTCCTGAACATCTCCATATTTCTCTTTGTATTCATCATCATTTTCATCATTCCAATAAAATGATTCCGCAAACCACAATTTAAGAGTTGTGCGTTTTATGGGAATTTCCACAGATAATGCTGTTCTGTTTTTATAATAAAAAGGTTTTGATAACTCGGGGCGGTAATCAAAATAGTTGTCAAAATCAACAAACCAGTTAAGCCCAAAAGCCTGAAACGGCATGCCTGAATCCAGCATTAACGAAAAAGTAGTAAGTCCGTCCTGATCTTTTTTATAACCTAAATCCACCCTTAAAGGTTCCATTGAGCCCAAAAAATTGTAATCACGGGCTTTAATTGTAATTGAAAGACCGTTATTTGAATCGTATTTAGGATAGGGAAGGGCGATTATGTTAAATGTATCTTCAACATATATTTCCAAGTCCACAGGGTATTTCCCGTCTTCTGTTTCTTCTCCGATTGTGTATTCTATCCTGACATCGTCTTTTAATACCCTTTCATTTACAAGAAGTTGTCTTTTATCTTTTATAAATTTGGCAAAATTTGTTTTTCCTTTTATTTCTTCGCCCTTTTTTAATTCGGTTTTCGTATTTAAAACAAAAGAAAGAGTTCTGCCTTTAATGTTATAATTAAAATTATTTATTATAAAAATTGATTCTTCAGTATAAATGTTATCATGTATTAATACATCAACTATGATATCTTCTTCTGTTGTAATAGAATTTTCCTGAGAAAAAACCGAAAAGCAGGCAATAAAGAAAATAAAAAGAGGTATTAATTTTTTTAAATTCAAGTTGTAAGTCCGCCTTGCAGTATATCTTCAATAATTCGCGTTTCTTCTGTTTTTATAACTACGGCGCGCGCGCTCTGTTCATCGGGAACTATAAACGTTAGACTGCCGCTTTTTTTCTTTTTATCGCTTTTCATGGCGTTTAATAACTCTTCTTTGTTTCCCGCGCAGGGGTGGGGGCAGGCGCATTCATACCCGAACGATAAAATCAGCTTCTTGATTTTTTCCGCTCTTTCGCGCGGCGTAATTTTTAACGCTGTTCCAAGATCGCAGGCGCGTACAATTCCCCAAGCGACGGCTTCTCCGTGGGAAATATTTCCCAAGCCGGCGACGCTTTCAAGGGCGTGTCCGAAAGTATGCCCAAGATTTAACAACATTCGCTTTCCTGACTCGCGGAAATCTTCGCTTACTATGCCGCCCTTGTAAGAAACGGCTTTTTCCACGCATTTTTGCAATGAGCCGTCTTCCCAAAATTTTTTGGAATTATTAAAATTTTCCGCTAACGGCGTTAACTGCTCAAGAAAATCATCGCCGCAAAGGACGGCGGTTTTTATTAATTCCGCCATGCCGCTTTTTATTTCCGCTTGCGGCAGTGTGGAAAGAGCGTCTAACGGAATGTATACGCTTTGTGCGGGATAAAAACTGCCTATCAGGTTCTTTATGCCTAAAAGATCAAAACCTGTTTTGCCGCCGACGGAAGCGTCAACCATGCCTAGCAGGGTAGTGGACACAAGTACAAAACGGCAGCCGCGCATATAAATTGACGCGGCAAAACCTGCCAAGTCGCCGATTACTCCGCCGCCGACAGCGATAAATATTCCGTCTCTGCCTAATCCGGCTTTGTTAGCGGCGCAAAGTATTGTTTCTACGGACTGCCAGTTTTTATTTTCTTCGCCGCTTTTAAGAAAAATACAAGAATAATCGGCTTCGCCGATTATTCTTGTTGCGATGTAAGCGGTGTTTTCATCCGCTATGATTAAAGGTTTGAAAGAGGCGTTGTTTTTAAAACCAAGATTGGAAGAAATACTGTTAATTGCGGGAATTTCACGCGTTATTTCTACGGATGTTTGATATTCATTAAATGTAAATTGCAAATAATTAACCTTTCCGAAAAAAATCGGAAAAAAAAAGAGAGGAAAATACGCCTGTTTGACAATTTTTAAATGATTACAGTACCAAAAACGGTTTGTAATTAAAAAAAACAGTCATACGGACAGCGTTTAAAATGGCGGCCGAAACACACTCAAAATAAACGCCGAATTTACCTTAATATACCATAAAAATGAGGGGTTTTCAAGCCGTTTTTGAGGTATTTTTTATTCGGATAGGTTAAAAACATACTCTTCTATGCTGTTTAAGAGGGAATATTTTGAAAATTCGCTTATTTCCGGCTTTACCGCAAGGTATTCAAGCCAATTTGCTATGTAATCATGGGCTGTTTTCCTGCTGAGAGGCAAATATTTCCCTTTCAGGATGTCTTCACCGTCCTTGTTGCGGAATATAGCGTTTTCTTTATAAATAACTCTTATATCGGACAGGATATTTTTTTGCGTTCTGGCAAGAAAAACAAGCGAATTAGTGTTAAAATAATCCTCGCAGTAGAACTTTTTGTAAATTGTGTAATCCCATTGATGCAGAG
>Ga0268262_10002036_pt1 | contig 23867 bp, 15 predicted proteins | sample TergutNc150P3_FD_190354 | JGI IMG/M metagenome (GOLD analysis project Ga0268262, IMG submission 190354) | Nasutitermes corniger P3 segment gut microbial community from laboratory colony in Florida, USA - Nc150 P3 (SPAdes) (version 2) | ecosystem: Host-associated > Arthropoda: Insects >...
CCCGCAGGGTTTCGTCAACCCTGATAGCCGGCACGACGGTGAACGCCAGCGCCAGGATGCAGAGCATCACATCGCAGAGCGCTACGGTGGAAATAACCGCCAGCAGTACGGGCATGGATTTAATACAGATTGACAAGACAGACACAACAGTCCAGACCTCATTTACCGCCCAGCGCATGAACGAGATCATCGGCACAAAAATAACTGACATTGTCGAGCTTACACCGGGCGTCCAGGGTTCTTTTGGTAATGGGGCTCCAGGCATTTCCATACGCGGCGGTTTGACTCGCGGAACAAAAATGCTGCAGGACGGCCAACAGGTCAACGACGCGCTATTTGGTGTCCTGTTCAATGAAGGGCTGGTTGTGGAAGACGCGATTGAATCCGTAGCCATCGTGACATCACCGCAGAACGCCAAATATGGCAACACAGACAGCGGCATGATAGTCGTCACATCAAAGAAAGGCTCAAACACTTTCTCCGGCGCGCTGCGTGTGACACCTGCCCGCAATGGCGGTCTGTGGGAATCAATGCCGGCCAATTACCCCAATCGCAACGGATTTACTACAGCCTTGGCTAATCCGAGCGGTGGTGATAACTTTAGTCAGAAGAATTGGGAATTCACTCTCCGAGGGCCTATTGTTCCGGGTTATCTGACATTTGCGTACGGCGGCACACTCAGACCACCAACTTACAGTTTTTATGAACTTAACTCTTTACTCGCTTTATATAATGAGTGGTGGAATTCTGGTATTCAGAATTTTCAGCGCAGGGTGGGTACGTTTTATCAAACACCTGATGGATATATAATTACGAAACCCGAATATTATGCCGTTCCAGGCGTAGGCGCTACAGTCCTGAACGGCAGCGAATCACAGGGCAACAGTTTTAACCTGTATTTGGAGCTGTTTCAGAATCACAACCTGTCGTACTATTACCAGCAGACCAACTCTTTCTCTATTTCCAATGGAGCGGGTACATCAATACAAGCGGGTGATGACTACGGTCAAGGCACAATTACCAGAAACTGGAATATCAATTACAAGGGCATAATCGGCTCCGCCGGCCTTTTGACGGCCGCTTACGGCAGAGCCACGACTAATCGTGAACAGCCAAGGGCGGGAAATATCGCTGTTCAAAATCGTTTTTGGGCCACGTATTTTCCAATTGATGGCAACCTTAATAACATGGACCCCGACAACTATTTAGGAAGGGGTATCATTGACCTCGTTTGGAATAAGTGGGAAACCCCAAGAGCGGTGGATCGCGTTTCCATTTTCGGGAATTCGCATGGTTTAGATACATCAGGCTCTCAAACCAGCAGCACAAATACTATAAGACTTGATTACACGCACATGCTGGAGTTTCAGGGGTCACATTCGATTGATGTCGGTATTAACAGAATAGAGTCCACCGCGCCCGCGATCCCGCCTGGAGCCATAAACCTTTATAATACCACCGGTCGTATCTCCACTACCTTGGTAAACGCGGATGTCCGGCATCCGAACGGAAGCATCGGCACCGCCGCGGATTACAGAGGCAAGTACATTGTCTTTGATCCCCGTATTTCAACCATCAATGACCTTGAGCCGCAAGCCGCGCGCGCGAATTGGCAGGGCCAGATGTTGGGTGGGGATGAGTTGCTATGGCTGAGAACCCCTGGTCAGGAGTTCGGCTATATCAATCCTAAATTTGATAACGCTTTTAGAGATGCCTTTTTCCCGTGGATGCAGGAGAGATTCACCGCCGTCCCCGGTGCCACTGGCAGTGTCTATAGCAATACCACCTCGTACTACATCAACGACATGTGGACAATCAATAACAACCACAGCCTGATGCTGGGTCTCCGCGCTGATCAGTACGATGTCGGGGGCGAATTTGATACTGTCATCAATTACATCAAGTTCTCGCCCAGAGTTGTGTATAAATACGATCCCTTTGGCGACCAGAAGCACCTGTTCTCCCTCAGTTATCTTCACAAACACCAGGCGCCTCCGCTCGCCCTGTACTGGCCTTTTATTGATACAAAATTCGGAGGTACGGCCAGGAGAATGTGGAGTCCGCCGGGTAATACTCAAAGAGGCTATTATCTGGTTGACGAGCCGGACTTCCTGAATACGGCTAATTATACTGAGTTCATGTATGCGCCTAACCTGAGCGGAAAACTGGATAACAGGATAGATGACGCTTTCAAGCCGCCAACGTCAATAGAATATTCTTTCAATTACGTCCGCAATTTCACTAATGGCGGTTCGTGGAGAGTGACCTTCACTCTGGCTGATTGGTACGATCTATATGATTTCTTCTATGATGGATACTACCAATATGGCGCTAGCAGAAGACTGCGAACAGTTATGAAGAACACTGATATGTTCAAGCGATCATATTCCGGTATAGAACTTCAATGGGATACTCCGATCACCAGCAAAATAGTTTTTGGGGGCAATTATACCTACAGCAGGACAATGGCCAATATCTCGGAGGCCAGTGATAGGGGGATATTTAACACCGCTGAGGCCAGTGTGACATTCCAAATGTCAGATTACTTTGACAGGGCTTATCAGGCGATTCTTGACAGACCGGGGGGCTTTGGCATAGGTCACTATTCGTGGAACTCCGGCCGTGATATGTGGGCGCCCATGATGAACGTGGGTAGTAACGAATTCGAATTGGGATGGTATCTAAATGCCAACTTCAGTCAGGGTAAGGTCAGAAGTACTCTCACGCTGCGTGGCACCTATGTCGGGAACAGAATGACGTATGATGCTATGCGTGTCCGAGTTGGCTATCCCATCATTGATGGTATAAACACAAATAACGCGGATAGCGCGGCCATTTTCTCTGGCACGGCCGCCAATTTAGGAGCCGGACATGGCATACGCTTGAATGAGTATTCATTACAAAATACGATGAAAGTGGGCATATTGCGCTACACCATGACCATGCCCATAGTCAGAAAGCTCTCCTGGACTGTATCGGGTAGTGTGGATAATGTTTTTAACCACCAGCCAAAGGCTTATAGCGCTTTTGGGAGTGCGTACATCCTCGGTACTACTGGCCTTGTTACCAGCACAGCCACCCAAAATCCTTTCACTGATATTGCCGCTGGCGCTAATTACTATACGCCGATTGGGCTTGTAGGGGGTTCGGCGGGCGCCGCCCCGAACGGTCCGTCAACCATACTTAACCAATTTGCGCATCGCTACGGCCCGGTATTTGACGGTAACGTGGCTGGTACTTTTACACGCAGCCAACGCGCATCCCGTTCTATCACTCTGTCAACAGGTTTGAGCTTTTAAGGAAGGAATAGACGATGAGAATAATAACAACCGCATTGGCCTCCGCCGCGCTTCTGATGTCAACAGCCGCGCTGAACGCGCAGGATCAGAGTACGCTCAAATGCTATCTGTCATTTGGCCAGAACATTGCCCACAACCATAGCGCCTCGATGACTGGTACGCCATACGGCGGGCCAGGCTCTTTCCAGGCCGAGTTTGGCGTTGAGTTCCTGCACCCGCAATCAACACTGCTTGTGCGTCCTAATGCCGGATACACCAGGATTTTGAGCAAGGAGCCAAAGATATTTGAAACCGATACGGCTATTATCATGCAGGATTTGTATGATGTGCTTGGTGTGTACGCCGGCTTTGATCTGGTCTATAACATATCAAAAGTGCTGCCGCTGACTTTCACAATCGGGCCTTCTTTCCACTGGTGGAGCGTTGAGAAGCAGGGAGTCATACCGGCCAGGCGCAGCCAGGGAACCAGAGACGTGAGACTGGGCGTGCGCGGGGGTGTGGGTTATAAGTTCAATGAGGTATGGCGCGTTGACCTCGCCTACACCATGACCGAGTGGCGATCTGTTGCTGGAGCGCGCAATAATACGACAGGCAATCCCCCCGGACGCGTTGAGGGACTTAACCCCAGCCAGCCGTCCTATTTCACGCTGAAAGGGACATATACGTTCTGATTTGCGCTGATTGACCGCTTTCTGCCGAAAGCGTCAAAGTAACAATTCCCCATCAAAATCGCTGTACGCGGCTTTGATGGGGATAAGTTCTATATGGCAATTTGCGTTTTGAGCCACTTGCAAAACGTTAGTTTTGCAAGTCCAACGGAGTTGGTGGGCTGTGCCCGACCAGAGTAGGCTCTGGCGTAAAATATTGCCATCAAACAAGTTGCGGAATACAGCCAGAGACAGCGGAAGGTCGGTAGCAGACGTGCAACATGGTTTTGCAATTACCTCAAACTATAGCAGTTTTAGTTTCCGTAGTCCAAAATGTGCAATACATTCATGCGAAACATATTGATAAAATTGGATTCAGAAGTCATGAGAATGGACTACGCCATCTAAAATTGCTACATCTTTTTGCAAAAGTGGCTCCACCGTTCACAGGCCGGAGTTCCACTGCCGTCAAGTTAAGCAAATCCTTGCATAGCAGTCCAACCTCTGTAGGTTGAACCGCTATGTAATGCTCGGCAAGTAGTCACCGGGGACTGTGGTTAGGCCAGTTTGAACTTGCTGGTGACTTGTTGTTTAAGCTGGGCGGCAACGCCGGACAACTCTTGGGTGGCCGAGGCTATTGCCACCGACTCGTTCACACTATAGTCCACCTGCTTGGCCACTTCTACGCTGGTCTTTGCCTGTTCCTTTGTCGCGGTCACGGAATCCCTTGTCTGTATGGCGAACTCATCCAGGTTGTTGTGGATACTCTCCAAGAGCGCCACGGTCGAGTTGACCATCTGGTCGCCCTGTCGGACTGAGTCGCGCGCCTCAATGTTGTACTGGGCTATCTCTTTTGCCGATGTCGCGCTACGTTCGGCCAGCTTCCTTACTTCTTCCGCCACAACCGCAAAGCCCTTGCCCTGTTCACCCGCTTTGGCCGCCTCAATGGCGGCATTGAGTGAAAGCAGATTCGTCTGGTTGGCTATCTCCTGAATGACGCCTATGGACGTCGCTATCCTGCCGGTGGTCTGAGTAATCGCCTCCATCGCTTCCTTTGTCGAGATGCCGGCGGTGTTGCCCTGGTTGGTGAGATCAATCGCAATGTCCAACTGAGACAAAGAGTTGGCCGCGCTGTGGCTCACCTGTTCGATGGATGCCGATAGCTCAGTCATGCCAGCCGCCATACTCTCCGCGTCTCTTCTCTGGTGCTCCGCGCTGCCGGATATCGTGTTGATCGTATCCGCCATCTCCTCAATGCCATTAACCAGTTCGCCAACCAAATTACTGAGACCACTAACCATGTTGCCCAGCGAGTTGGCTATGTGGCCTAACTCGTCAGTCGTCTCGCCCTTCGATTGCACAGTCAGGTCGCCGTTGGCTACCTTCTCAAGGTCTTTGTCCAGCTTATTAAGGCTATTCACTACTATGCCTGAGATGTAGTAGCCCATTAAAATGGATATTACAACGCTTAACGCTGTGATAATGTATATCATACGCAACCCACTGGCGGTAAGACCGTCGTTTGTTTCTATCTGGTTTTCCCCTAGTCTGTACATTTCATTCGAGAGTCCAGTCACCGCTTCCTGGAGTTCCTTGTTTGCAGCTGCGACCGTGGTGTTCAACAACTGAACTGCCTCGGTATTCTTGAAGACCATGCCGAGGTCGCGGGCTTGGTTAGCTTCTTTGAACCACGCATTCATCTTGGCTTCCACATCGTCCAGCATCTTCAGCCTATTGGATTCAGGCTTGACATTTATCGCCTTAAGCCTCTCAGTATTTGCCGACACTATATCCCGCATTTTTACAAATATCGCGCTCAGTTCCTTCTTGGTGTTTTCGAAGGTGTCGCTGTGCTTCTTGTTCCCCTCTTCCGTCGTAGCAATTATGAGGTCGCGAAGGTTGACGCGGGCAAACTGGAGCCTCTCGGACATCTGGCCCGCATGGTATAGGGCAAGCGTGCCTTGGAAGTAGAGTACGGTGTCGCCGTTGTCCGTCGCCTTTAACGCCCGTACGCCGAAAATTGCAACAATTATTGATAGCAATACGGTAACGCCAAAACCAAATAATAGCTTATACCTCATCTTGAGATTCAGATACCAATTCATACTTGCTCCATTAGACAAAAAACATCGTCTCATTAAATTCTATAGATGCAAAATGTATGGAGTCAAGTATTTTTTAAAATTTTGGTGAAATTTTCATGAACGGTGGCACTGGCTCTTATAATTTACTCAATGCGTAAGCGTAAGCGCCCAGTGACACCGCTCGGGCTGTTCCGAGTTTGGATAAGGCGATTCCTATGCGCTTTTGGGCATCGTATGGGACGGTGCGATTGGTGCCTGGTATTTGTACCATGCTGGTATGGCCGCGCATAAATTTGGAGCGTTGTCCTATGTCCTCAAGGTTAAAGACTGTCAGCGCTGTGCGTGGAATTGAGCCTCTTCCTGTGACGCTCTCAAGTTCGCGGTTCATTTCTGCAACCATTGTCGGTAGAAAGTGTTTCCATGCACCCGCCAGGCCCCCGCCGATTACTATGAGGCCATCTATTAATGTGGCCGCGTTTGCCGCGGCGTCGCCGGCTACTTCTCCCAATCTGGAAAAGGCGTACTTGGCGGCTTCCATGTTGCCCGGCAGTATTCCCTCCGCAATGGCGGCGATGTCAACGGGTTCGGGTACGGATGCTATGCTCTGCCCTGTCCTTTCCGCGTATGCAATGCGAACCGCGCGTATGGAGACGCCTTCTTCGGCGTATGAGGCGCGGTCGAGCTTGTTTCTGGTACACCAGATTTCCGCGGCGGCGCTGTTGTCGCCCATGAAGAGACGGCCGTCGGATACGATGCCTGCTCCGAAGCCTGTGCCAAATGTGAGACCCAACAGGTTTTTAAATCGTTTTGGGGTGCCGGAGGCCGCCAGTTCCGCGTTGATCTCGGGCAGAATGCCGCAAATGGCTTCGCCGTAAGTAAAGAGATCGCCGTCGTTATTTATGTAAACAGGAACTTTGAATTGCTCTTCCAGGATTGGCCCAAGTGGTACTCCGCCCCGAAAGCAGGGTAGGTTCTGCAGATCGCCGATTATTCCGCTTGAGTAATCGGCCGGTCCGGGAAAAGCAAAACTGATTGCGTGTATTTCTCCGCCCACAGCGTTTTTCTGGCGCTGGAATCCGTCAACGATATTCTTTAGGCAAGCATTAAGGTCATCGGCGCGGCTTAGTAAGATAACCGGCTCCGCGACATCTTTCTGGTCTCTGATGGCATGAAACTCAAAATTAGTCCCGCCTGCGTCCAATGTCAGTACTGTGTATGAATCCATTGTTTCACCATCAGGCTTGGCCCGCTGTTCTGGGCTTTTTGATTGAAAGGATTGTAAGATACGCGAAACAGGCCACGGGCACTACAAAGGCGAGCGCGTTGCTTCCTCCGCCGAACCAGCCCATGAGCAATGGTACCAGAGCGCCGCCGCTTATGGCCATGCACATCAGGCCGGAGAGTTCGGAGGCTCTTTCGGGCTTTTCTTCAACGGTGATGGAGAAGAGCATCGGCCAGATATTTGCGAAGCCGAGACCGCCAATTACAACGGCTGGAATGACCAAAAATTTTACGCCTGTCAAGAGCATTACCAGCCCTATGAGACCAAAGAGGGCCGAGATTCTGAAGAATACCAGGGGGCTTACTTTCAGGACACCGGCTATGAGACGCCCGACTGTGAGGGTGGCGAAAAACAGACTTGGCCCTAAGAGAGCCGCATTCTGTTCGCCAAAGCCGTGTTTCGCAAGCGCGGGCTTGAGAAATGTACCCATACATACTTCTGCCCCCACGTAGAGAAAAATTCCAAGCACGGCCAGGGCGAAAGTTGGTGTCTTCAAGAGCGACAGACTGCTGGCGATTGAGGGTGGAACATCCGCCGCCGCTTCGTCAATTTTCAGCATTGCAACCAGTATAAGGGCCAGGGCCATCAGAAGCGAAAAGACGGGGAAGGCGCCTCGCCAACCCATGACGGAAAGGAGAGCTATTGAGGTGACAGCCGTGACAAAGTATGAACCGGCCGTGGAGCCTAATCCCTTGATTCCTTGCGCCAGAGCCAGGTTCCGGCTGTAATCGCCTTCGGCGCAGACATCCCTCATGATTGGGTTGCCTGCCACTTGCAAAAAGGTAGTGCCGATACCCAACAGAAATATGGCGGCCAGAAGCATTGCAAAAGATGGGTTTATGAGCGCCGGAACAGCCGTAGCCGCGGTACAGAGTCCAAGACCAAGCAGTAATAATTTTTTCTTTCCTAGCCGCGCGGCCAGAACACCGCCGGGAACGCTGAAGAGCGCAAAGGCGATATATACGAAAAATGGCATCAGCGCGGCCATAAACGGGTCTGCGGATACACGGCTTGACAAAGGCCCCATAGCATCCGCGATACCCATGAGCAGAAATACAAGGTAAATGGGCAAGGTGCGTAAAAACATGTTGAGTCCTCCTGTTGTTATGGTAAATCCTATTGACTAAAAAAATGAATGTGTTTTTGTTTTTTCATAAGGGGCTTCTTGCAAAACTCTGCGGTGCGTCTGCTCCCGACCTTCCGCCGTCTCTGGCTTGATTTCGTAACTTGCTTGTTTACAGTGTTTCAACCCAGAGCCTGCTCTGGTCGGGCGCAGCCTACACCTCTGGTGACTTGCAAAACTGACGTTTTGCAAGTGGCTCATAAGGTATTTGCGAAGCTATGGATGATGTCATCACAATCAATTTTCACAAATATATGTTTACAAAGTAAAAAAAAAATATATGAATCAGTTGATTTTTTTTTGCAGTGATATTACGTTGTTTTTGGGCCGCTTGCAAAACTCCGGTTCTGCAAGTTCAACCAAGTTGATAGGCTGTGCATGAATAAAGCCGAACGCGTCCTTGGAGCGGATGGTGACATTGATTACGCAGACAAAAAACGGGGGCCTGCAATTACCTCACTTTGTACAGAGAACTGTATTGGAGTTCACATGCCGAGCAATGTCACTGGTTTCCTTTCCTCACTGCAAGAAAAGTCTAAAAATGCGCTGGCCGCTAGAGGCGATGACAAAAAAGTTGTAATCCAAGTGGGTTCGGCAACTTGCGAACACGCCGCCGGATCAATGGATGTTCTGGATGAACTACGCAAGCACGTTAAATCCTCCGGGCGTTCTGATATATCTTTCCGCACTACAGGATGTACAGGGCGCTGTAGTAAGGAACCGATTGTTTCCGTGTTAGTTCCTGGTCAGGCACCGGTCAAATATGAACAGGTGAATAGGGAAATAGCGCATAAGATATTTGACTCGCATGTGCAAAACCATACTCCGCTTGTTGAACACGCGCTGGATAATTCATTGGATGAAGATGCCATTAAGGACAAGCTGGTCTCTGAAGACCCTGTTTCAAAGAACTTCCTGCACCTGTACGGCGACGTTCCCTTTTTCAAGCTGCAAAATCGCATAGCCATGCGCAACAGCGGTGTTTTGAACCCTGACTCACTTGAAGAATATGTTCACTTTGGCGGCTTCCAAGCTCTCGCCACTTGCCTGGGCAAGGGAGACCCTCAGTGGATTATCAACGAAATCTTGAAATCCAAAATCAGAGGCAGGGGCGGCGGCGGATTCCCAACCGGAAAAAAGTGGCAGATGATTGCCGGTCAGCCGGAAAAAATTCGCTATATCATCTGCAATGGCGATGAGGGCGATCCCGGCGCGTTTATGGATCGCGGCATGCTGGAGTCCGATCCTTTCAACATCGTGGAGGGCATGATCATCGGCGCTTACGCGATTGGGGCTGTCAGGGGCTTTTACTACATCAGGGCGGAGTATCCGCTGGCCATTAAACGCATTCAGAACGCCATTGATCGCTGCCGCGAAAATGGATTGCTGGGCGAAAACATTATGGATTCAGGATGGTCTTTCAATCTTGAAATTCGCCTGGGCGCGGGCGCTTTTGTCTGCGGTGAGGAAACAGGATTGATCAGATCCATCGAAGGCAAGCGTGGACAGCCAAAGGTACGTCCTCCTTATCCGGCGGTGAAAGGTCTGTGGGGCAAACCGACCATCATTAACAATGTCGAAACATTTGCCAATATTTCATCCATTATCAACTTTGGCGGCGATTGGTTTGCTTCCGTTGGAACGGAAGCATCGGGCGGAACCAAGGTATTTGCCCTTGCCGGTCAGGTTAAGCACACGGGATTGGTCGAGGTTCCTCTTGGTACTCCGATAAGGGATGTGGTTTTTGGAATCGGCGGCGGTGTGCACGGGGATCGCGCGCTTAAAGCCGTTCAAACCGGCGGCCCGGCCGGCGGTTTTATCCCCGCGCAGAATATTGACATGCAGGTTGATTTTGAGCCGCTCGCCAAAGCCGGCTCCATCATGGGTTCTGGCGGAATGATAGTCCTCAGTGATGAGGACTGCATGGTTGACTTGGCGAAATTTTATCTGTCTTTCACCGCCGATGAGTCCTGTGGCAAGTGTACGCCATGCCGCGAAGGCACTACAAGGATGCTTGAGGTATTAAACAAAATCACCAGGGGCGAAGCTGAGATGGCTGATTTGGAAAGGTTGGAGAGGCTCGCCCGTCTCTGCCAGCAGTCCAGTTTGTGCGGTTTGGGCCGCGCCGCTCCCAACCCGATCATCAGCGCCATTCAACACTTCCGCGATGAATATGTTGAACACATTGTGGATAAAAAATGCCGCGCCAAGAAGTGTACCGCGCTGGTTCGTTACGAAATCAATCCCGAAAAGTGCATTGGTTGTACGGTCTGCGTGCGTAAGTGCCCTGTTGAATGTATCAAAGGCGCAAGAAAAGAAGCCCATGTCATTAACCAGAGCCGTTGTGCGAAATGCGGCCTGTGCTTTGAGGCTTGCCGTTTTGACGCCATTGAGCGCCTGTGACACTTTTAAACGATAAACGTAGGATCAATCCGATGAACGAACAAATGATTAACATACTGATAGATGGCGAACCGCTCAAGGTTCCCCCTAAGACCACAATTTTGCGGGCCGCGGAAGAACTGGGAATACATATCCCCACGCTCTGCTACCACCCCCGGCTCAGCATGGAAGGTTCGTGCCGTGTGTGTGTGGTGCAAGTCAAGGGGTTCAACCACTTCCTCACGGCTTGCTCTACTGAAGTCTGGGAGGGAATGGAGGTTGAAACCAATAGTCCAGTGATTCGGCAAGCCAGGCGCGACATCGTGGAACTATTGCTGGATAATCATCCAAGAGAATGTCAGACATGCGAGCGCGATGGCAACTGTGAACTGCAAAAGCAGGCATACAGGCTTGGTGTGCGCAAACATCTGTTTGAAGGCAAGCGCAAACATATTCCGGTTGACAACACAAGTCTTTCAGTCGTCCGCACCGGCGAAAAGTGCATTTTGTGCAACCGGTGTGTGCGCGTTTGTAAAGAGGTGCAGGGCGTTCATAATTTGAGCCAGCAAGGGCGCGGGTTTAATACCATCATTGGCCCGGCGTTTCTTGGCCCGATGGATGAAAGTATATGTATTCAGTGCGGCCAGTGTGTGGCCGTATGCCCGACCGCCGCTTTCCTGGAGCAAGACCACACGGAAAAGGTATGGGAGGCTCTTGCGGGGCCGCGTGACAAAAGACATGTGGTTGTCCACGTTGCTCCCGCGATTAGGGCGACAATCGGCGAGTGCTTTGGAATGCCTATCGGTACCCCTGTCAGAGGCCAGCTTGTAACCGCCCTCCGCCGTTTGGGTTTCGACACTGTATTTGATACGAATTTCAGCGCCGATCTGACTATTATGGAAGAAGCAACGGAATTTTTGAGCCGCATGAAGTCCGGCGAGAACCTCCCGCTGCTCACGTCCTGCAGTCCGGGATGGATCAACTTCTTAGAGAAGTTTTACCCGGAAATGATCCCCAATACCTCAACATGCAAATCGCCCATGCAAATGATGAGTACGCTGATCAAGACCTACTATGCTGAAAAGAAAGGCATCGATCCAAAAGACATCTACGTTGTAGCGGTTATGCCCTGTGTTGCCAAGAAATATGAAGCGGGTCGCCTAGAACACACTCTGCCTGATGGAACACCAACGACTGACGCGGTTCTCACCACCAGGGAACTTGCCTGGATGATCAAGTCCTATGGAATTGACTTTGAGCATTTGCCAAAAGGTCAATTCGATAAGCCTCTGGGCCTCAGCTCCGGCGCCAGCGATATTTTCGGAGCTACCGGCGGTGTCATGGAAGCTGCCCTTCGGACAGCTTCAGTCAACATCACGGGCAAAGAGACAGGCTCACTGGTCTTTGAAGAAGTCCGTGGCGTAACCGGTATAAAAGAGGCGAGCATTAATATTGGCGGTACAGAAGTGAATATAGCCGTGGCCAACGGGCTTCAAAACGCCAAGTTGCTGCTTGATTCAATCAAGAGCGGCAAAAAGAAATATCACCTTGTTGAAATCATGGCCTGCCCGGGCGGGTGCGTAATGGGAGGCGGACAGCCCTATCCTCCGCTCGATCACAACGCGCTTGATTCGGAACTGGCACTGAGTCGCGCCAGGGCGCTTTATTCCATTGATGACAACAAACAGCTCAGGCGTTCTGATGAGAACCCTGACATTGAGAATCTATACGCCGAATTCATTGGTGAACCTAACGGCGAAAAAGCGCATAAATTGCTACATACACACTATCAAGCCCGTTTACCCAGGGGAGTCCGATGAGCAAATCAGTTGTAAATACCGACAATTGGGAAGAAGTCAGGTCTGAATGCTTGAAACATTTGCCACAGCATGTAATTGATTTCATTGAAGAAGTAAAAGACCAGGATCGTTCAGAGAGCAATCTGATTTCCATCTTGCACAAAATTCAAGCACACTCCGGTTATTTGAGCAAAGATCAGTTATACGCCGTTTCACAGCTTGCCCGGATACCGATGACGAAAGTTACCGGCGTGGCAACCTTTTATCATTATTTCCGCCTCACACCGCGCGGCAAATACATTATCAGTGTATGCCTTGGCACCGCCTGCTATGTGAAGGGCGCCGAGAAAATCAGTCAGGAACTCATAGATGAATTGGGTATCCATTTCGGCGAAACAACCAAAGATGGTTTGTTCAGCTTGGAAGCGGCCCGTTGCCTCGGCACCTGCGGACTGGCGCCTGTGATTATGGTTGACGAGCAAGTATATGGCCCGGTAGCGCCAAGCGATGTCCGTCCCATTTTGGACAAATACATCAAACAAGCGGCAAAGTCTGCCGGTAAAAATTGAGAATAGACAATGAACTTGAAAAACAGGTTTGTTTCTGTTTTTTATTGGAGATGCTTAGAAACCCACACTTTATAAGGACAGGCGATGTTTAACAGAGGGCGCATTGCAAAAACAGTCGTTTTTGTAATCGGCGTTTTGTTCTGCGGCGCGCTTGCGGCTCAGAGAGATGACACCCGTCTTGTCGCGGTGCTGGAGCCTGTGGGAAACGCCGGTGTAACCACGCTAAATAAGCGATCAGTAAGGGGCACTTTAGAGGAATGTGTCACCAAGAACAAGGAATTCAGGGCTGTTGACAGGGCGCGGACAAATCGGGTTTTAATGGAACATCGCTTTCAAAGAAACGGGATGGTTGATAATAACAAGGTGCAAGATATTGGAAAAATTCTGAACGCCAACTTTGTATTTGTATCCGAGCTTTACAGAGAAAACACCTACACTAACATAAGCGTTTCACTGATAGATGTGGAAACGGGCGTATTGAAGGGTGCCAGAAACAAAATGATGGAGGGCACCAATCCCATGACTATACAAAAACTCGTAGATGAGATGGCAACAGACTTATTGGATATGGAGAGCAGCAAGAAACAGCGGGATAAGAAATAAAGAGGTAATTGCAAAATCCCGATGTACGTCTGCTCCCAACCTTCCGCCGTCTCTGGCTGGATTTCGCAACTTGTTTACTGGCGATATTTCACGCCAGAGTCTACTCCGGTCGGGCGCAGGCTATCAACTCCGTTGGACTTGCAAAACCAACGTTTTGCAAGTAGCTCACATTTTGCAAGTGGCTCTGAATATAGCGCTTCAGCTTTTTGCAAATTAACCGCTATATACAAGGAATCCTTGTCAGGCTCGCGGAGCAGATTATAGCAATTTCACATTTTATTGTCACAGTAGCTTGCGTCTGCGCTTGTAGTGAAGCTTTTAATATAGCCAATCGTTGTAAAGTCTTTGACGCTACACCGTAGCGCAAAAGCCAACAACGATTTGTCTATATTTATAGCCACTCGCCGTAAGTCTTTGACGCTGCTTATGCAGCTTCAAAGCCAACGGCGATTTGACTCCATTCCTGGATAACCATGACTTGAATGGCTATAATCACCGCGCCAATATAAAGCAGAGTGTTGCATTGCGCGGATAAATATCAAATTGCCTAAAGGGACACGGCTTGCTATAATTGATTCTTTGGTTGCCTTGAGATGCTGAAGTTGAAATACCGGATATCGCTGCGTTTCATTATTGTCTTGGCTTTTCTTGCCATAATTCCGGCTTATGGCTGGTGGTCGTTCTCCAGGCCCGGCCCGCTTAAACAGGAGACAATGATCCTTGTCAAGAAAGGTATGACAATAAATCACGCGGCGGATGTGCTATACAGACAGGGCGTCATTCGCAATAAAAATCTTTTCAAATTTTGGGCCAGGGCTGTGAAACTTAAACTCATTCGCGGCGAATACGCTTTTTCTGCCAAAGTTTCAATGGCTGGTGTAGCTAAAAAACTGGCCAGGGGCGAAATCCATGTAACCAAGGTGGTCATCACTCCGGCTCTGCATGGATGGGCAATTCAAAAGCGCCTGGAGTCTTTTATTCCGCCTGATGTCTTTTGGTCGCTCTGGATAAACCCGGAATTGACTAAAACCGCCGGTTTCCCGGAAGCACCAAGCCTGGAGGGTCTGATAGCATCGGCAACTTATGACTTGAATCATGCTATGGAACCTGAGGAAATCATGCTGCTCATGGTGGAAGCGTTTCGTGAAAATGTGTTACCCACACTTGATGGCGGAGTGTTGCCTCCGTACGAAACCTTGATCCTTGCCAGTTTGGCGGAAAAAGAGACTAATCTCCAGGCAGAACTGCCCCATGTCACCGGCGTTTACTACAATCGCCTTAACAGCAGCATGCGTCTGCAGTGCGACCCAACCAGCCTTTACGCCAGATGGTTAAGCGGTGACCTCCGTTTCACGCCTCCGACACACAATGACACGGCCCGAGACCACCCATACAATACGTATTCAATGATGGGCCTTCCACCTGGTCCCATTGCGATTCCGAGCAAAGCCGCTATAGAGGCCGCGAAAGAGCCAATGGAGACGGATGCTTTCTTTTTTGTAGCTACGGGCAGGGGTGGTCACAACTTCAGCCGCACTCTGACCGAACACAATCGCAATGTAAGCACGTACAGGAAAGAAGTAAGCAATCAGCGCAAAGCCAAACAAGCCCGCGAGGAGGCCGCTAAAAAACAGATTAAGCAAAATAGTCGGTAAACTACTATATATTCCTCTATTACTTGCCGCTCAATCGCTTTTTGAACTCGCTGACAATTTCGTCCTGATTTGGGAAAATGCCCATGGATTTGGCGCAGATTGATTCCAATGTGGCAATATATATTTTCCCCAATGTTGTCGTAATGGTTCCCGCCGTAGCTGCCGCAATGGCGCCGCCAACGATTGTACCGGCTCCGGGAATCAGTTTCAGCAGACCGGATACGACAGCCCTGCCTGTCATTGCGGCGGCAGTTGTTCCAACCAATGAGGCCACAAGGGTTTTTAACAGTGCCTCGGAGGGCTTTAGGCCAAAGACCGAAGATATTTTGGCAAGCATTCCAATTTGTACAGGCACTATTACCACCGCGTCGGCTATTGGAATTGGCACGGCTCCCGCGGCGGAAGCTGCGGCGGCGGCGGCATATACAATTTTGTTGGCCTGTTCTTTTTTCAGCTTCATTGATACTTTTTGCGCTGCGACAAACGCGCGCTGTGCTGATTCTGGAATTAGCTCCAGCGTTAACTCGACCAGTTCTTTTAGACCCATTGGCTGAAGTTTGTGGCCCTCGTCAAGTTCTTCGGCTAAAGCCCTGACGCGCATGACATTTCTGGCCTCGGGCAGCAGTTTTTCAACTTCCGATTTGAAGTTATTGTCAGAACGCGCTTTTGTTATTACTCCAATTACGGGCATGTGTCTGGAGAGCAGGTTGTGAAGCTCAATTTCGGCCTGTTCCACACGTCTGCCGTCTTCGTGAATACATATCCAGGCGACATGAATGTGGCGCATAGGATCGGTTTCGTTTTTGTTGCGTGACAGTACCAGCCGCTCTAATTCTTCAAAGGTCTTTTCATATTCGGCCATTTCAAGGCCCTTGGTGTCCAAGATAGTGAGCGGTATGTCTTTTTTGGTTATTTCTTTTGTAGTCTGGGTGACGGGTCTGCCTTGACCAGTCTCAGTGAAATTGCCTTGAAAAATTTCGTTAATCAAGGTGCTTTTGCCGACGCCGCTTCGTCCGGCAATTAGGATATTGAGGTGTCCTCTCTCTTTAAAAGCCTTATTCAAGGAATCCTCAATGGTCTTTTGGATTGAGACATCAAATATTTCCACAATATTAGTTCCATGATTGAATTTGATAGTATAGCCTGTTTTTCAGGGTTATTGAATATGAAGGCTATATGGGCGGTCAGAAATATCAGTCCCCCTATGGAGATTGGGTGTCTTGGACATATCCAGCCTGAGCGTTCCGCCCTTCAGTATTTCCTCATGGCCAATCCAGGTGCGCGTAAGCTGTCTGCCGTTCAGCGCCGCACTCTGAATATACACGTTGTCCGGTGAATTATTCGGTGCTTCTATGGTAAAAGTTTTGCCATTTTCTAAATTCAAAGTTATTTTACGGAAAATTGGGGAGCCAAGGGCGTACTGGGGAACACCGGGAGTTACAGAATAGAAGCCCATAGCTGAAAACACATACCATGCGCTGGTCTGGCCATTGTCCTCATCGCCGCAGTACATCGCCGGCCCTAGTCTGTACATGCGATCCATAACTTCGCGCAGTTTGGCCTGGGCTTTCCAGGGCTGGCCGATGTGGTTGTACATGTAGATCATGTGCTGAATCGGCTGATTGCCGTGGGCATATTGACCCATGTCGGCTACAACCATCTCCGCTATTTCATGTATCACGGATCCGTAATAGCCGCTTTCAAAAGTGGGAAGCGTTGTAAAGACTTCGTCCAGGCGTTCAGACATTGGCTTGTCGCCGCCAAACAATTTGGAGAGGCCCGCCGCGTCGTGGAATACGCACCATGTCCAATGCCAGGAGCATCCTTCAGTAAAAACTCCGCCCCAGGAGTCGGGTCTGAATGGACTCTGCCAGGTTCCGTCAGCGTTTTTTCCGCGCATAAAGCCAATGGATGCGTCAAACAGGTTTCGGTAGTTCAAAGCCCTGTCACGGTATTTGTTCTGCTCGGAAATCGGTTTTCCTATGGCCCTGGCCAACTGCCACAGGCAAAAGTCGTTATATGAATACTCGAGTGATCTGGCGGCGCTCTCGTTTATGCCTACATCGCACGGCACGTATCCCAATCGGTCATAGAATTCCGCCCCCAGTCTGCCCACCGAGCTTAGGGGGCCTGGGTTGTGAGCGGATTTGATCAGCCCCTCCCAGCCTTTTTCTACGTCCCAGTTGCGTATGCCTTTTATCCAAGCGTCTGTCAAAATTGAAGAGCTGTTTGTGCCCACCATGCAATTTCTGTGGCCCGGGCTTTGCCATTCTGGAATCCAGCCGCTCTCGCTGTAGGCGTTGACTATCCCCTGCATCATCTGAGCGTTCAGGCTCGGCTGCAACAGTGTCATCAGCGGAAAAGCCGCCCGGAATGTGTCCCAGAAACCGTTGTCCGTATATAAAACGCCGTCAACTATCTGGCCGTTGTATGGGCTGTAATGGACAGTGCGGCCATCGGCGGCTATTTCGTGGAATGTCCTGGGGAACAGCGATGCTCTGTAAAGGCATGTGTAAAAAACAGACTGCTGTTCACTTGATCCGCCTTCAACCAGCACCCTGCCCAGGGTTTTTTTCCATTCGGACTTGGCTGCGGCTTTGACAGCATCAAAACTGCGAGAGCCAATTTCAGACGCTAAATTGCGTTCCGCCTGTTCTAAGCTGATGAAACTGGCCCCAACTCTTGCGTGAACAATCTCTCCCTTGAGCTTAACCCACGCCCCGGCCTGATCTCCTTTAATAGTCATATTTGAGCTGAGGCCTCCGCTCTCGCTCCAAGTACCGGCGTTCAGCAGAGGTCTGTCAAAAACTACAACAAAGTATAGTCCAAAGCCCTTTGGAACGCCTCCGTGATGGTGGCGCGATATGCCTGTAATCCTACTGTTTTTAAGGTCAACGCTCAGGCTGACTAAATCCGCGTCCCTTCCTTTTGGAAAAGCATCCAGCACGATGTGGGACTCAGCTCCTTGAGGAATCGTAAAACGCAGTATCGCCGCCCTGGAAGTCGGCGCGACCTCGGCCCAGATACCGCTCTCCAATAGCTTTACTCTATATGAATAAGGGCGCGATTCTTCCCTGTCGTGACTGAAAAACGCGGCGCGTTCGGCTTCTTTAACTTTCAGCTCCGAACCAACCGGCATCAATGAAATACATCCATAGTCGTTAATCCAGGGGCTTGGCTGGTGGGTGAGTTTGATTCCCCGAATACGGACAGCATCATAGCGGTAAGTCCAGCCATCGCCATTCTTGCCCGTCTGTGGCGTCCATGCGTGCATTCCAAAAGGCACGGCTACTGCCGGATAGACGTTCCCGTGGCTGAATTCAAAACTCGATGCCGTGCCGCCGAGCGGATCAACCTTGTCTGCCAGGGACTGGGCGGGCAATGCCATACAAGTAAATAAGAAAAGCAGGCAATTAAGCGCTTTCATAAAAATCCCCAAGGTTAATTCGTCAGTTTGTCGTACTTGACAATCATAACAACAATCTGCGTTGCTTGTGCCTTCAATTCAGTTTCTGAGCTAATTGCAAAATCTGTTTTTTACGCCTGCGCTTTCTATTCCGCTAGCCGCATTCCTTATTTCAACTACCAACTAATCCTCTATGGCAACGCAGACTAAAGCTCCCAAAGATGTGATAATAAAAAGTAAAAGTGCTATACGTGGAGTACAAGATGGCTCACCCTCGCTGCTTTGAAAGTGTTCTCGACGCCATAGGACATACGCCTATGGTGCGTCTCAACAGAATAACCGAAGGAATCAATGCTGACATATACGCCAAGCTGGATTTCCTCAATCCAATGGGCAGCAGCAAAGACCGCATTGCCAGATATCTGGTGGAACAGGCTGAACTTGATGGACGTTTAAAACCGGGGGACTTGATAATTGAAAACTCAAGCGGCAATACGGCTATGGGTCTGGCTCTTTTAGCGATTCAAAAAGGTTATCGCCTCAAAGCAGTTGTCAGGGATCGCACCAGTAAGGAAAAACTGGATCAATTAAGGGCGCTTGGTGTAGATGTCCACAAGGTTGACACAAGTCTTCCGCCGGAGCATCCTGACAGCTACAACAACATAACGCCAAGGATGGCAAAAGAGCTGCCGGACTGCTATTTCCCGGATCAACACAATAACCGTGAAAATAACGAAGCGCACTACCGCTTGACCGGCCCTGAGATATGGGAGCAAATGGAAGGCCGTGTTGACGCTTTTGTGGCCGGAATGGGGACAGGAGGAACAATAGCGGGCACGGGACGCTATTTAAAAGAGCAAAACCCGAATATCCGCATAATCGCCGTTGATGTCGAGGGCTCAATTTTTACTGAGTATTTCAGGACGGGCAAAATTGCTAAACCAAGTCCTTACTTGTTAGAGGGCCTTGGGGACGAATTTCTTATTGGAACCGCGGACTTTTCAGTCATTGACGACATGATCCAGGTTTCTGATCGCACAGCTTTTCTTGCCGCAAGAGACTTAGCCAAGCGTGAGGGACTTTTAACCGGCGGTTCAAGCGGGGCCGCCATTCACGCGGCTCTGCAAGTAGCCAAAGATATGCCGTCCGGTTCCCGTGTTGTAACGTTGTTCCCGGACAGCGCGAGCAGATATCTAAGCACGATCTACAATGATGATTGGATGCGGGAAAAAGGCTACAGACCAAGTGCTTTGAGTATAGTTCCCAAAATTGGATAAGGAGGCTATGGTAAAAATGGCGGACAAAAAACATAGCATATTGATAATAGACGACGAAAACACGAATATAGACGCGCTGAGCGGGATACTTAGGTCGGATTACAAGCTGTTCGCGACGAAATCCGGTGAAGCGGCGTTGGACAGGGCCAGAACGGAAAAGCCGGATTTAATACTGCTGGATGTTTTGATGCCTGATATGGATGGTTTTGAGGTATTAGCGCGGATTAAGGCATCGGAGGAAACGATGAAAATACCCGTCGTATTCATAACCGGACTGACAGGTGTCGAAGATGAGGAAAAGGGGCTTTCTATGGGCGCGGTGGACTATATCACAAAGCCTTTCAAAGCGGCCATTGTCAAGGCGCGGGTAAAGACACAAATCATGGTCGTTGAACAAATGCGGATGATTGAGGATTTATCCGGCAGAGACGCGCTGACCGGGCTTGCCAACAGGCGGCGCTTTGATGAAAGGTTCGCGCTGGAATGGAAAAAAGCCCTGCGGGAACAGAAGCCTGTCAGCGTGGTGATGATTGACATCGACCACTTTAAGCGCCTTAACGATGAACACGGCCACGCGCAAGGGGATGCGGCGTTGCGGGATATGGCGAGCTTGATTTCACACGAAATCAAGCGTTCGACAGACTTGGCGACAAGATGGGGCGGCGAGGAGTTCGTTGGTATTTTGACGGACACATCTCTGGGCGATGCGGTCGCTTTGGGCGAAGCCATCCGCGCCAAGGTGGAATCCACTTTGATAAAAAATGTGAGCGGCGGTGCGGATTTGAGCGTAACTGTCAGCATCGGCGCGGCTTGTGTTGTCCCAAGCGCGTGTAATTCAACGGAAGAACTTTTAAGCGAAGCGGACAAACGCCTTTACGAAGCCAAACAATCAGGCAGAAACCGGGTATGCCCGCGAACTGTTTAAGGTGGGAGATGTGCGATAGATGCGTGTCAAATGGCCTTTTCAACAAGCTATGACAATTAAAAAATATGTTTTAATGTACGGGCTTGCATTGGCGGTAGTGGCGGTCGCTTTTGTCGCGTCCCTTTTGGCGTATCTCCAAAGCGCTCAGCTTGAGAAAAAAGTCAGGGAAGAATTTAACTACTTGACAGCCTTATAGAGCGGTTAAATGAAGTTACGGAGGAACCTGCTGAAGGAGACTTTTTATCCCAGATGTAAAAACCTTACTGTCCAATTGTGTAGAAAATTATAATGAGCCGTTTTCTGTGAGCCGCTTGTTTTGGACACAAGGGCGGTAGCTTTTTATTGCCGCCAACCTTGGGCTTTCTTCCAGGTCTGCCGTATTTTTTCGGCCTTTTGCTCTTGGCCCATTTTTTCGTAAGCATCGCAGAGCGGCAGGATATATTGCTCCCATAGTCGCTGCGTCAGCCTGTGCGCTATATTCTCTCCCGATTCAGCCATGTTTTCGTAAGATTTCCATATAGGTTCTATCAGGTTGATGATGGATACCCAAGCATCAAGCGACTGGTAGCTCCTGATTAGCTCAGGGATCAAAAAGGTGGGCGGAAAATCGCGCAGGCCAGGCACAGGAATCAGCGTGTTCATGAAAGACAGCAGTGATCTGTTTGGGACGTGAGGGCTTAACGCGCCCCAAAGCCCCCAGAGTTCCCTTGAATGGGGTCTGTCCTGCAATGCATATTCTATCTGAGTGATGTTTTTGAGGGCGAACTGTTGCAACAGGCGGCTGTTTTTGAAAGCGGAGCCACTGAAAATTCTCACCTCTATATCGTCCGGGCGTGGCAGCCATTCTGGAATCGTGGCATTGCCTATCTTGATGAACTCCCCCCAGACGTCAAAATCCTCGGAATCGTTCAAAAGACCGTCTGCGCCCAACTTTGCATTTGAAGCCCGGATATTTCCCAAGCGCGATAATTCGGTTAGCAGCATGGTTTTTGCCAGCACCGAGTCCGGGTTGTCCCGGACGAATTCCCTGCAAGTCTGCAAGCAAGTCTTTTTGTTTATGGATTCAACGATATTTACTATTCTGTCCAGCGTTGGGGCCGAATTGCCGCCGTGGTAGTATTTAGCGTTCTCGTCGAGGATTCCCCAGAAAAACGCGTTGTCAGGCAGGCTCCACTTGTCAATCAGCTCCCTGCCAACAGTGCTGGCCTGGCTCAATGTGTCCGCAAGCCGAAGGCCGTATTCGGGCAGTCTGTCCTGGGATATAAGATATTTGACTTGCTCCCGTAGCAACTCTGATTGACCGTTTGCAGAAGAGTCAATTATCAGAAGTGTAACGCTGCCCGGTAAGCAGAGATCATGCAGGCTGTTTATTCTGGGTCTTATGGAGATTTTATTTCCAATTATCGGGTCGCTCATGAAGTTCTGCACTTCTCCTATTTCAGACGGCTTGACCTTTGTTTCATAGACCCTGGGAAATGTGTATTTGTGTTCCTTTGCCATCTCTGCAGCCAGTCTTGCTTTTTCAGCCAAAGCTGGTCGTTCCGACAAGGCAAAGTAAATCTCAGAGGCCTTTTCAAAGTCCTTTTGGTGCAGGCACGCTTCAAACAGCGGCAATACGTATTGGTTCCAATAAAATTCTCTATTAACGGCAAGGACTTCCATATCAAATGAAGACAACGCCGCGTTGACGGGCGCGAACATATTCAGTGACGACAGCGTGTTTGGCCATCCAGGCCACATGAGGTCAACAATGGCTTGCCAGTCCTTTGACGCTCTGGCCTCTTGCTGCATCCACCCTTTTACACTAATCGGAGGCCATGGATAGATGATGTAGCCTCCTGTTGGCAATGCCTTAAAGTTGGGGATGAAATCCAAAATCTTCCTACCCGTTCCTTGAGCGAACTCCAGCCACATATCCCAAAGTCTCAGATTGATCTGTCTGCGCTCCAGTTCAGTTTCCACACGGGACAAATTTCTCTTGTAAATCGCTTTCATAGCGGGACTGTGCAAGGCCATGTTTTCACGTCCAAGTCTTTGGCTGTATTGGTCTGGCAGTATAGATAACCACTCACCCGAATTGAACGCGGCGTTAATCATCGCGGCGAGATCCCCCCAAATATTGAGGTCGGCTTCAGGTGAAAGCTCTGTCTTAGTTCCCGACACAATGGTAAAGGAGAGCGATAGCATAGCCGGGTTGCTTCTGGGGTCTTTTGCCGCTATATCCACATTCATTGCCTTGGCGGTCTTTCGGTCGGCATGACTACGTAATTCCTGCATAAGCGCCACTTTGGCGTCCAGGTTGTTGGGGTTGGATGCAATAAAACTTCTCAGGCTTAGAATTATATTTGGAATACCGGCGCCAACACAGGCGGCCCGCAGTTCGTCCGATGTCGGAAGCCCGGCGCCGGAGGCTACGGCATTTCCCAGATAATAAAATGTCCAATTGCTTGACTGCTTCCATGACAATTCGGAGCTGAGTCTCATTAAATTCCCTGGCGTATCGTCAAATGGCAGGACAAGCAGAGTCCATCCCAAAAGTTTTTTGTCATCAATGATGGTATTTATCTCGGATGGGTTCAGCTTGCCTTTGGGGTGCAAGATCACACCATTTCTGTTAATCCTGACTTGGGAAATGATGTCGTCAATCGAAGACTGGGCGTGCAAAATCGAAAAACTTATTGACAAACCCAAGAGCCACTTGCAAAACCCACCATGATTTATCATTAAGAACTTATCCGTAAATAATATTAATTTCAGTTTTTATTTTTCGGAAAGCAATGATGGAAGCGGCTAAATGATGTAAGGCTAGAAAAGAG
>Ga0268262_10002037_pt1 | contig 23861 bp, 36 predicted proteins | sample TergutNc150P3_FD_190354 | JGI IMG/M metagenome (GOLD analysis project Ga0268262, IMG submission 190354) | Nasutitermes corniger P3 segment gut microbial community from laboratory colony in Florida, USA - Nc150 P3 (SPAdes) (version 2) | ecosystem: Host-associated > Arthropoda: Insects >...
TATATAATTTTTGGCGATCTATTTTATATTTATCCACTGTTTTTATAATTTCTTCCGCATATTTATCTTTACCTATATTTCCCATTAAAGAAACATCTACTTTACCAGTTTTAACACAACTAACTGCTACATTTAAAGCATTGCCGCCTACATTGATTATATTTTTTTCGGGGAAAAAATCAACACAACAACATGATAATGCAAGTATCTTTTTCATAATATAACCCCCACAATATTTGCTTTTGCGCCGTAGGCGCATGGCTCTATATATTATATCCTTTTTACATTTTATTGTAAACATGGGATAATCATAATATATTTCATCTTTTTGTCTTAAATCATAAACAAAGTTTTAGCGCAAATGTTGCCTAATGTTCCGGCTGTAACAGACGTTTGGGCGGGCATATAAGGGCTTTGCGAAGCAAAGACCGCCCGCCCAAATGTGGGTGAGGGAGGCGTGGGAATGGCGTAAGCCATGACCTAGCCGACCGAACCCCTAGCCGCATACTTGCGGCGAAGCTGTTACAGTCCTGTTAGGCGAAGTAAAAACCTGTTTTTAAGTTGTATTTTTTATTTCGTATTCAATTAGACCATTTATATTTTTTCTTACTTTTTTCATTCCAACCTTTTCAAATGTTTTTATTGATTTAATGTTCTTCTCTTCTGTCTCTCCAATTATTTTTTTTATTTTCAATTCCTCAAAACCATATTCTATGATCTTTTTACTAACTTCCATTGCATAACCTTTATTCCAATATTTTTTATTGATAATCCAGCCGATTTCATAAGTATTTTTATTTGTATATTTGTGAAATATTAAATGCCCTATTACTTTATTTATGTTTTTCAATACTATTGCAAATACTAATTTATTTTTTATTCCGGCATTATGTATAAATGATACCACTTTTTCATATGTCATTATTAGTTCAATATATTCCATTACTGTTTCATCAGATAAATATTCAAAAACATCTTTTACATCAGTTTCGTTAAATGATCTTATAATTAGCCTTTCTGTTTCCAGGTACATTTCTTTATTTATAAGATTATTTCATGAAACATTTTTTGTCAATATATTTGATCCCTTTTCCTTGCCTTTTTAACGGAAGCTAGGTATTTATATTGCAAAAAAATCCAGGTTTTTATTTCGCCTAACGTTTTGGCTGTATGCGACGTTTTTTGTGCGCGATAGTGGAATTGCGAAGCAATTCCAGCGCACAAAAAATGTGGCGGAGAAAAAACGCACAAAGGGCGCAAGCCCGACTGTGTTTTTTCGTAGCCCGAGCCGCGAAAGCGGCGAAGCGCATACAGACCTTTAGCGTTTGTTGATCCGTAATTCCTTACCCTGTAAAGATTTAGCCCGCTTTTCCCTTTTTTAGGGTAAAAGATTTGGGGTAAACCAGGGTACGGAGGAGTGGTTCACCGCCGTATAACATAGTGCCTTATGGCAACCTTCAGGAAATGAACCGCCTGTTGTGTTGCCTTTTTTGTTTTCTGGAGGTTCAACATGAAAACAACTTTTTATTGTGTCAACGTCGAGTTTTATGACAACTTTGATGAAGACAACCGGGTATTGTTTACCGAAGTCAAAGCTTGCGTAACAGAAAAACAAGCTAACAAAAAACCAAAGAACAGCTACAGGCAGTTATATGGAATGGCGGCTTTTCGCTTTCACATGACAGACGCAAACGAAGCGAAAAAGCTACTTGACGGTATAAAGAGCGGCGACCTAACCGAAGATCATTGCATAGCCATTTTCAATCTCTACTCGGCAATCGATCACAACCAGAAGATTTTTAACAAAAACATAAAAGTATCGGGGGCTGCATGATGAGCAACAGCGATTTAATAGCCCTTAACAACAAAATATTTGAAGCGATGGAGTACATACAAGACAGGGAAATTAAAGGGGACAACCTAAGAGAAGAGATAGCGCGGCAATTAGCGTTTAACGAGCTTGCGAAAACGGCAGTAGCTAACAGCGCGTTAATAGCAAAAACAACGGGCGCATTGGATCAGCTTGTCGACTATGAAGTAGATGTTGAAGCATTGCCACTATTGCCAATAAAGAAAAAAGGCAGCGGCAGGCAGCAGATAGCCGATTCGCAAGTCATACCTTTTAACGAGGAGCTTAACTATAAGCCGCCGAAAAGGAAGGTAAACTAAAATGGGATTAAAGAAATTCACGCCGGAAATTAGAGCGGCGATAAAAGAGAATCTCGGCAAAGCAACACACGCCGAGATTGCCGAGATTCTTAATAAAAAGTTTAATACCAATTTTAACAAACAGAGCATTGACAACTATGTTTTACAAAAAGGATTTTCTTATAAGTTTGACCCTGCCATTCCCGGATACATCCGTTCATTAATGCCGTTAGCCTTAAATGATGTAACAGCCCTAGTTAATAAGAAGTTTAATACAGCGTATTGCAGAAACGCCATCGGCGGGATAATGAACCGATACGGAATAAGGAACGGGCTGAGGAACCATATATCAAAAAATAAAATTCCAATCAATGAAGAGAGGGCTTGCATTGTTTACCATAAACCAACTTTAAGAGTTAAAACAGCGGAAGGGTTCATATTGAAGCACCGATTAATATGGGAGAAAGCCTACGGGCCTATACCTAAACACCATTGTTTAATTTTTTTGAATGGCGATACCTTAGACTGCACATTAGAAAACCTAGCCTTAGTTACCCGCAACGAATTAGCAATTATGGCACATAGTGGATTGTTTTCAACAGACCGGGAAATCACAAAAGCAGGGATAGCGATAGCGAAGCACCGATGCACTATTTACGGAATGGCAAGGGAAAGCATAGAGGGAAAAAAGGCGATTGATAAGATGTATCGAGGTGCCTATAGAAGGCAGAAACAAGCGGAGGCAATATGAAAATTAACAAAGTCTACTCGATTGATGATGATACCCTGAGATTCATACAGCATTATGAGCAAAACAAGGGAAAGAAACTCTACCGCGAGCTGGTGTCTTTTTTAATGAACGACACAATACCACGGATGGAAGTGCTAGGCAGATTTTATGAAGATGACCCACACATTCTTGTTGACGGGCAAAAAGTACAAGTAAACCTAGCCACGATGGATGACGGCATAGGCGATGTTTTGCATGACCTTAAAGACTGCATAGTTAAAAGCTTAGGGTAGCTGTATGAGCGGATATTTATTTTTAGCTATGGTATTGGTTTTCTTTTTTGTCATGCGTAATAACGGGTGGTATGTATGAGGCGGCTAAAAAGAAAAAAAGGCATATTGGAAGTAATCGATGGCCCACGCGACTGGATAAACCCGCCACCGCCACCGAGGGTAAGAAATCCAAAAGTGCCAAAGCTTATGAAAAACGCTAACTTAGTAGTTTCAGGCTTAGTGCTGGAGCTATACAGCTCTTCGGGCAGCAATATGCTAAACAACCATAAAAACCTTATTGAAAACGTCGACCGGGAAAACGGAAAGCCAGCTATCGGCGCGGGGCGCGGCGGGAAGCATTACGGCAAGACATCGGCAATGGGGCAGATAGCGGAAACTAAAATAAAACCTGGAAAGCAAATGAAAAAAGAGCATATCCCATATAGGCCCAAAGCTCAGATGCATGAGCTAAAAAGCCTAGAGGATATTCAGAGGGCTTGCGGAATACGGAGGCCGATTAATTCAGGGAGGGGAACAAATGAGCAATAATAGCGCAAAAAAACGGAATGAGCAGAGAATGTTAAAGCTAGAGAAAGACGACCAGAAAGCCCTTAGGGAGTTATGGGCGCGACACAAGGCATATGGGCTTAGCGATATTCCTTTATTTTGTATGGCATTGCAAAAAGAAAAAAAGGAACTTGAAAAAACCAAGCATGACTTAGGCCAATTAATAGCCTATTTAAGACAAGAGACAATCCCTTGGCTAGAAAATACTGTAAAGGAAAGCATGGAAACGCCTTTATATCACACTCAATATAAAGAAATATGCGCCGTATCAAAAGAAATTCAGGAAATTATCAAAAGCCTGAAAGCACAGCTATTTGATCTGGAATACAAGGAATAGGCAATGAGAAAAGCAGAAAGCAAGCCTGTATCTCTTGCGGGAGCCGTCAGGTTCGTAATCGACGGTTACCCCGTAGGGCACGAATTCCACGGCCTTGACCTAAAGAAGGACGTATTCAGGGTTTACCGAGCTTCGAGGTACACATACCCGGATACTCTTTTGAGAAGAATGAGGGAGTTTAGGCGGCGGCAGGTTGTATGCCTAAGCACATGGGAAAGCCTTTATAAAAAAGTATGCCAGTAAAACGCCCTAACTTTAGCTTAGGCCGTAAGGTTGATAAGGCTAATAAACAGTACAAGTGGTCTAAAACCATGCAAGAAAAGAAACCAGGAGGGAAGAACGGAAACACTGAACCTAGACGATAAGAACGAAGGCCGGACTTTTGGAATTACAGGCTTATATAATCCAGACGCGAGGCGTTGTTACGGCACAAGTAATATACCACACGAGCTAGCTGGGATTATAGGCCAGACGCTCACAGCAATGACTGAGGGGGGAATCCGCGTAGGGTTAGACATTTTAAGACCTGAGCTTGGGGCATGGGATATCAATAACCTGTGCTACGCTTATACAGTCATATTTTTTGATAAAAACGAATTAGTGGCACATGATGAGGTTGAAATAATTTTAAGCAATAGAATTCACTGTCGAAGGAGCAAAGATGAAGAATACGTTACTTGATCTGCAAAACCATATTTTTGAGAAGATCGAAAAACTGGGGGATGATGCCTTGCAGGGGGAAGAGGCAAGGGTAGAAGTAGCTAAAGCTATGGCGCTTGACGCTTTGGCAAAAACCGCGATTGTCAACGTGGCGGCAATGTCAAGATACGCTCATGAAAACGGGCTAGCGGAAGACATACCCGTTTTTCCATTGCCGGGCGCTAACGGGCTAGTAAATAAGGGGCGAACAAGAATTGAGCAGGTGCAACCACACTCCTGACCAGATACAATGGGTAAGGAATAATTGCCAGGGCCTGACATGGCCCGAAGCCTATGTATTATTCAATAGCCACTTTGGGCTAAATATTTCCTATACTCAATTTAAGCAGGTTATTCATTACTATAAAATAAAACTTGTACGCAAGTACACGGAAGAACACATCCAGTGGATGAGAGATAACTGCCTGAGCCTGTCAGGCCCAGAAGCGGTACGGTTATTTAACGCCCGCTTCGGGCTTAAAGTAACTTATCCTGAATTCTTAAAATTAGCCACAAGGCACAAGATCAAGCTGGGGGGGAAGAGTTACGGGAGCCGCAGCAAGCCTGTAGGAACTGTTATATTCATAAGGCAAAAGGACGGCTATGAAGAATTGCGGGTAAAAACCGCAACCGGAAAAAACAAGATGAACTGGGTTTCATTAAATCAGTATTTACATTTAAGGGAATTAAAGAAAGCTACAAGAGAAAAATTAAAAGAAATAGACACGAAACTACACGGACAGCGTTATATATGGGGCCGAAAAAAATACAAAATAGATGACAATAAGGTAATAGAAACTTTAATGGAAGGGGGTACGGTTCATGACTAATATCTGCTAGAGCCAGCCCTTCAAAGATTTTATGAGACCCTCCCAAAATACGGCTACTGCACCGACAGCTTTGAAGCTGGCGTTTACAAAAAGCGCAAAGAATACGGCTCTAAAAAACGCTATATGCAGTGCAATTCACCGCACGATCTATATTGGCTTGTCTATGACATCGACAGGCCGACAGCTACGATTGACTGGCAAGACCTGAACGCGCCCACGCCCACAATAACGGCGACCAGCGAAAGGGGACACGCCCATTTATTTTACGGCTTACAAGTACCGGTGATTACGTGTTTGGAAAACCCGAAGGTACACTACAAGCCTTTTAGATACCTTGCGGCTGTTGATGTGTCATTACATGAAAAGCTGGGCGCGGATCATAGCTTTTCAGGCTTAGTGCCTAAAAACCCGCTTTCAGGATACTGGAACGTAAATATCTGGGAAGAGGAACCCTATACTCTGGGGAGACTGGCAGAGCATCTTGACTTAAATTCTAGAGGATATTTAGACGGACGTAAAAAATTGCCATACTTAGCGACCGGAAGAAACTGCACAGTATTTAAGTATACCTCAGCATGGGCCTATAAAGAATTCAGGCTTAGGGGTTGGCTTAGCGACGAATTCTTTATTTATATTTGCAGGCAAAAAGCAAAACAGCTAAATTATGAGTTTAGTCTTAACGGAGAATTTCAAAACCCTCTTCCGGATAAGGAAGTTGATCATATCGGAAAGAGTGTCGGGAAATGGGTATCCAGCCATTTCTCACTTGAAGGCTGGTATACATGGGGAGATAACCGGAGAAAAAAGTCTATAAAGGTCAGGCAGGCGAAAGCGGAAAACAGGAACGCGCAAATTCTTGAATACGCAATTCAACACCCAAAAGCAACGCACAAAGAGATAGCAGAGTTATTTAATACATCTCTTTCAACAATTGATCACATGAAAGAGCTAAGGGGTATTTCTCTATGAGTAAATACACCCCGAATACCCCTCTTAACACCCCATCCCCTGAATACATCTTGATATTACAAATTGCAGTTTTACCTGAATACATCTTGATATTACAAATTGCAGTTTTACCTGAATACATCTTGATATTACAAATGTCCCTTTCAAGGCTTGTTTTGAAACAGTCCAGATACCATATAAGGACTATACCAAGCACATCTAAAAGTATGCTTTTCCATAGGGAAAGCGGGGTTTTCCAGAGGGAAAAGGGGGTTTCGTATTTCCTAAAGGGGGGTTTTCAGAAACAACCCCATAGGGGTTATTCAGGTTGTTTTAGTTGTTTTGGGTTGTTTTGGGTTTCAGTGGGTTACGTTGGGTTATGGCTAGCTTCATCTAGGTTATTGCTAGGTTATTAGCGGTAAAGAAACTTGACCAGATACAGAGGGGGGGGGGGAATGAAGACAGGAAGGGGAAACATAAATGTAGAGGAGATAGGCAAAGCCAAAGAATTCTTCAGGAAAATGCACCCTAGGCCCATAAGGAAAGTAGAGCTGGCTAAAGCCGTGGGCTGTTCACAGACAAGGGCGCTTATAATCCTGAATATGCTATCTGGGGTTAGCAACGACATGAACAAGGAAGGGGCCGTATTCATACCTAAAGATTTTTTGGTCTATGAAGCGTACAAAGACGGCTATCTAAGATACGGGATATACAAAGATCCAGTGCTAGGGGTGTTTCCATGAGCAGTATTGATGAATTGATTGATAGCTGGGTTGAAAAGATAGCCAAGCGCATATCAGAAGTAGAATTCGCGTGGTTTAAACGCATCGGAGAGACCATAAAGAAGTTTTTTAACATGGAGAAAGTCTCAACATCCATGCTTGAAGTAAGGGAAGCCATAGCGGCTGATATAAGAAAGCTCTCTACCCTGTTAAGAAAGGCCCATATTGACATCATGCATGATATAGAGGCCATGTTTAGCCAGATAACGGCGGAAACCTACAAGGAAGGGCAGGAAATAGGGAGTAAAAAAGGCAAAAAACTATCGCCTTTTAAAAATTATAGGAACTCCGTAAACCCTATGCTAAAAAAAGTAATGAATACCTACGCTATTATGGCAAAGTCTACAACCACTAATGAAACCTACAAAAAAACCATAACAAAAATGGTTAATAAAATGTATGTCGATAAAGACCGCATTAACTATCACAAAGCCATGAGGGAAGCGGTAACAGAGCTGGGGAGGTCTGGGATCTCTTTTGTTGATTATGACAACGGCAGAAACCCTTACACCCGAAGGCTAGACAGCTCTGTCAGGAACGCCCTGTCAGGGGAGATGAGCCAAGTTGTACAGGAAATCACCTACAAATTAGCGGAAGAGCTACAGGCCGATTCTTTTGAAGTGTCCATAGAGTTTAACTCGGCCCCCGATCATGAAAATGTGCAGGGAAAAATATTTAACGCTTCTGAATGGGAAAAACTGCAAAACAACGAGCCTGCCGTTGATTCAGACGGGGAAACACACCAATTAACCCATAGGGTAATAGGCCAATTTAATTGCAGGCATCGGGGGAGACCCTTTATTACAGGAATAAGTGAAAGAGCGCACAGTAAAGAGGATTTAGAAAAGATACGCAAAGACAACCACGCAGATATAAAGTTTGAAGGCAAAAAATACTCCAAATATCAAGCAAGCCAATTACAGAGACAGATAGAAACCGAGCTAAGGCGACAAAGAGGCGTTAAAGAGATACTGCATAACGTAGCAGGGAATGATCCTGAGTTTAGGCGTGAAAGAAACGATGTAAACGCCAGTATCAGGATATTAAACGCAAGGTACGAAAAGCTGGGAGAAACCCTAGCCCCCTATGCAATGAGGGCCAAGACCGAACGCACCTATAATATTGACGCTAGAGGCAGTAGATAAAAACCCTTTTATTGCGTTTTTTGTACTCCAAATATTGTTAATTCATTGCAGAAAAATAAATATTACATAGGCAAAGAGGCTTACTAGGTGGAGATAGAAGACACAGAAAAAGCTACCCCTCGGAAAAAACGGCTAGGGCTAAAAACCAACAAACAAGCAAGAGATAGCCTGAGTAAAATAATGAGGCTCTACTACAACGGCGGGATAGAGGATACAAAATTCAGAAACCTTGTTTATGCCTATAGCAAACTGCTAGAGCATGACAAATACATGTTTGAAAGCGAAATGTCAAAAAGACTTGACGCAATGGAGCAAGCCATAACCGGAACCGGTAAAACCACTATAGACAATAAAGATATTGATAACCCCTATGCAGCCGACCTAAAGAAAAGACTTGCAGAAACTGAGCAGGTCAAAAGCAGCATTGAGCAACGGCTTTTAGAGACTGAAAAGGAAATGAAGCAGTTAAAAGCCCAGCTGTCGTATTATACATCCGGAGTTGATGAATAAATCAAGAATTGACGCGCTTGAAAGACAGGTAAAAAAGGAAACAGGGCATAAAGACTTCCCGGCCCCTGGATTCTTTACAAGGGGCCCTGGGGTGGAGTTGGAGATTGAACAATGGCGCGAGGGCTTACTTAAGCAGGGTTTCACATTGGAAGCGGTGAAAAAAACACCGGCCTATATTGAAGGGGATTTGAAGTGAATATATTTGAAGTGCTTGAACGGTTAGGCAAGTCAAAAGGCAGGGACTACTCACGGGCTAAGCTAAAGGCCAATTATGATCAACATGTCCGTATATGGCAAAATTACTACAATGGAGAAGTACCGGGGATAAACCAAGACACATACTTTAACGGGGAAACTTTTACACAGTTTAGACGGCAGTCTATGAAAGTTGCCAAGCAGATTGCCAGTAAATGGGCTTGCCTGCTCTTTACTGAGCAGTTTAGCGTTACACTAAAAGATGAAGCGGAGACCGAGAAATTCAGGGCGCTTGAAAAACAGATAGACTTCAGGGCCAAACTGAATAAGGGCGCTATTTTTGGTTATGCAGAAGGGACTGCAGCATTACTTGCAAGTGCCAACGTAGATAAAGAGAGCATCTATGGAAGCACAATCGGTGGTAAAGTAAAGCTAGATCTAATCCGCTATGACTCTATATACCCATTGGAATTCGACAAAGACGACATAACAACGGTAGCCTTTATAAAACGCGAACAAAAAGAGGGTTTATCCATATACACAATAAGCATACATAGCCTCGAGAATAAAAAGGCGGTAATTGAAAACTTCATAGCGACAGTTGAGGGCGATAACGTTGATTTTACAGGCGCTGAGAAAGTGGTACAGGAACAGACCTTCAATAACCAGATGTACTGCGTAATTAAGCCTAACACCGCTAACGATTTTACCGATGTCTTGCCTTTTGGAGCGTCTATATTTGCAGACGCCCTAGCTCCATGCGGCGATATAGACTTAGCGGCTGACCTATTAAGGAACGATGTCAAAGAGGGAAACCAAAAGACATTCATAGGGCGCGACCTATTACTAGAAAAGATAGGCGACGACGGCAAAAAGCGACAATTTTTTGAAAACAACAGAACATTCTACACAGTGCCGCAAACATTAGCGCAAGGTTCGAATAGCCCTATAAAACAACTATTCGAGTGTGTAGTGCCGGAGATCCGCACAGAGCGGATATGGAAGGTAGTCCATGATAGCCTAGACTGGGCTTGTGCTGCTTCGGGGCTAGGTAAGGGAACGCTTGATATTATGCCCATGCAAACAGCTACTATGGTAGTCCACTCAGAAGCGGAAAAAATGCAAAACAAGAGCCTCCATGAACAGTTTTTAGAAGGGGAGATTGCAAAGCTGGTCAAGGCGCTATGTGAACTATCATCAGCCATAGGAAACCCCATAGACGCAAGCGAAGTAAATATAGTTTGGCAAGATAGCGTTATTGTGGACACCGGAGAAGAAAAGAAGCTGTCTCTTGTGGAAATAGACGCCGGGGTATTTTCCAAGGTTGAATACCGACAGAAGTATTTTGGGGAATCCAAAGAGGAAGCTGAAGCAAAGATCGCAGAAATGGGAGGGAGCCTTGAATCTGCATACTCCGGAACTCAGGAATTGCCTGAAGGGGATAACTCCCCAAATGAGGGCGCCGACGCTATCGAGGGCACTGCGGGTAGAGGATAAGCTTGATAAGCCGAAACCTCAAAAACCGGTACAATCGTTACCGCTACGACATGAGCCGATACAGCCGGAAACAGGTCATTTAAAACAAAAATATACAGAGGAAAAAGAGGTTAAATCGATAGAAGGCAGGGCTAAACATCTAAGTATATGGCCGGGAGCTATGAGAGGCTGGGGGCCTATAACCATGCATATAGATCGCGATGCAGGTCTTTTACTGCAATAAATATTGTTAAAGTATCTGTCGCGGTTAAATATATATTAAGTTGTATCCCGGCAACAATTAAAAACCGGGGGCAGTTGTAGACAGGCAACAATTAAAAACCTGTTATCAGTCCGCAGGGACACATAAAAACTGAAGGGGTATACATGGATTTTCTGAAAGAGTTTTTTGACAACAAAGACACGGTGAAAACTTTTGAGGGTTTTACTAACTGGGTTAAAGAAAAGGGCTATAATATTGCCGATTTAAGCACGGGGGAATACATAAGCAAGCTCCGCGCTAAAAATGAGGCAGATAAAATAAAAGCCGATCTTGAAACCAAAATGAAAGCCTATGAAACGGACTTTGCCGAGTACGACAAGCTGATCAAAAGCCATGAGGAAGCAAAACTTCAAATCGCCCAGTTACAGGCCGACATGAAGAAAGCCGGTGAGGAAGTAAAGAAAGAAAAGTGTTTCAATCTTTACATGAAGAATAACGGCAACATGGACTACGCAGAATTGGCGGTTGAAAAACTGCTACGTTCCGAACTTGACCCGGCTGAAGCAATCAAGAAATTCAAAGAGGAAAGCCCTGTATACTTCGCAAAACCGGAGATACAAACTATCTCGACCACGCCTGATTTAAAAGGCGGGGATAAACCAGTAACAGATGCGGAAAGAGAGCAACAGATTTTCCGTAAAGCGGCAAGTTTGCCGAACTAAAGGAGTATTAAATGCCACCGACAGCACACTTAAACAGCCTTGAAAAGTCCACGATGTATCTTAATGCAATCATGGAATTATTCCTCAAAAACAGTCTAACCGCGCCCCTTGAAACCGCCAGTCGACAGATAGACTTCTCAGGCGGGGATGAAGTCAAGATCTTAATGATTAAGACAACGGGGCTGGGCGATTATCAAAGAGACGTGGGTTACCCGCAGGGAGCCATAGAAGCAAAATGGGAAACCCTGAAGCTTGCCACAGATCGCGGCATGAAAATCCTGCTTGACAGGATCGACAATGACGAAACCCTAGCCCTTACCATGGGACACGCAGTAGATACTTTTACAAAAACCCAAATGGTACCCGAATTGGACGCTTTCAGGTTTTCAAAGTACGCCAACGGCGCGGGGGAAAAGGCAAACATAACCTTTACCAGCAGCCAGGCAATACTGCCGGAAATCGACCGCGCAAGGGTACACCTTAACAAAAAGAACGTACCTTTAGACGGGCGCTACCTTTTTGTAAACCAGGATTTGGAGTGGAAACTTTCCAACGAGCTACAGCGGATGTGGTCAAACGAAGCTGCGATAAATACGATGGTGACATCATACAACGGCATGAGGATTGTCTATGTGCCGGATAGCCGCTTCCAAACCTTAATACAGCTTAGAACCGGTGACGACATGGAGTTTGGCTATACGGTTGACCCCTCCGCAAAGAAAATCAACTTCCTGCTTCTATACCCCGGCAGCGTGGTTCAGGCAGCGAAAACAAACAAGGGTAAATTCATATCCAAAGATGAACCGGCGACAATGGTAGATTCAGACATTTTCATGTTCAGGATTTTTCACGATGCTTTCGTGATTGAACCCCTGAAAGACGGCGTATACGCCAGCATAGAGGAGTAAAGCATGGGAAAAGAGCAAACCAGGCCAGAAGATCAACCCGTGAACCCTGTCAAGAATGACACGCCAGCGGGCAAAGTTAAGATGATTAGTAACGGCATCATCCGGTTCATACCAAAAAACAGGGTTGATGAGTACAAAAAACTAGGCTATGTGCCGGTTTAACGAATGGCCCCGCGATAAGCGGGGTATTTTTATAGACTGAAACAAGGGGCGGGCAATGGCATTTTGGATTAAAGGACACGATGACATAAAAGATAACAACAGGAAAAACGGGCACGGAAGAATGGTTAGCTATGGCGCGGATACCGAAGCTGATATAGCTTTACTCCCCCAGTTTGACGGTCAAAACCAAGGATCAACCTGTTTAGTTTTAAAAAGTGGTCTAATAAGTGGTAAACCTATGAAATTTGAGCTTGGGACAGATCCGTCTACAGGCATTAATGGATGGGTACGGTTATAGGCGCGTATAAGGAGGTTTTATGAGCGATGCTGTAGAGGAATTGGCTGAAGCAGTAACAAGCGGGGGTGTAAGTGTAATTGGTAGCCTTAACAATGAATGGGCAAAATACCAAAAATTAATGAATAGCATTAAGGAAGCGGCAAGATGTAGCCCATATATAACCGATAACCAAATAAAACGGCTGGAGAAATTCGCGCTTGAATTAAGGGATAGAACAGGCATTTACATTATTGAGATACTTGGCGCAATCGAGCATTTAGTAAGGGTAGGTAACGACAAAGAAAGAATTGAAAAGGTCATATCGGTAGCTGCGGAGATGTCTATAAAAGGCAAAATGAATTTTATAAAGGCAGTAAGGCTACTGTATCAAACTCTTGTTTTAGAGACAGACGGACTTGTACATATATATCCTGGGTTAGCGGCATTATCAGCTACTGAGTTAGCGCAGGGAAAAGCCATTGATTGCATCTCTGAGACATTAAAATGCTGAAGGCAAAAGTTAAGGTTAGCTTTCCTAAAGCTCAGGCTGTTATTGAGCGCGTAGGTCTACAAAAGGGCGGGCGCGTACAGACGCTTATTGACAGTGAGATAGCCAGAGGATGCGATGATTATGTACCCAAAGATTCAGGTCATACACGTGGTAGCGTATACGTGAATAGCAAATTCGGTGACGGGAAACTGATATGGGATATTTACGGCAACGAAAACGGTAGAAATATCTGGAATGACACAAGGGAGAATGTACATTGGCAAGACGCGCCAATGAGAGGGCCGTTTTGGGCATTGAGATTCTGGAATGGCGGCGGCAGAGAAAGAGTAATTAGAGAGGCTAACGCTTTATTAAAGAGGTTATTTTAATGGCAGAGCAGGCGCAAGTACAGGTAGACACCGGAGTTGACAATACCGGATTAAGAAAAGGGCTTAGCGAAACCGAACAGCTGATAAAAAAATCAGTAAAAAATATTGAAAAAAACGCAAAAGATGCTGAAAAAGCTGTAAAAGGCGAGGCCGATAAAGCTACCGAAGCGATCAAAGACAGTAATAAAGAATCACTAAACTCCATACAGCAATTTGCTAACGACACAAATAGAACATTGGAGAGTATAGACTTTACAAAACTCCTAGGGCCAGCGGCAGGGGCGGCGGTTGTGGCTGGAATTAAAAAAATCGTAAGCGCATTAAATGAGATGGGTGATGCGTGGAGGAAACAAGAGCAGATTGAAATGGTATTGCAAAATACCGTGAAAAATAACCCTCTCTTAAGCGACAAAGCAGCCAATCAGTTAAAAGAATACGCTAATGAAATGCAAAAAATAAGCGGTATAGAAAAAAATCTGACAATGCAGAGCCAAACCTACCTTGCATCTACTAACAGAAATCAGGAAGAAATAAAAAAGATAATTAGAACAGCCGCAGATATGGAAGCAGCAGGGATAATGGACTTTGACAGCGCGGCCAAGGCATTAGGCGCTACTTATGACGGGGTAGTGAGCATATCAAAACAGTTAAACAAAGAATTAAGCGGACTAAGCTCTGAGGCTTTAGCATCGGGGCAGGCCATAGACTTTATAGCGGGAAAAGTGAGTGGAAGCGCAGCGGCGGCAATGCAGACGGGCGCAGGGACTGTAAAGGCTTTAAAAAATGAGATTAGCGAGCTGGTAATACTTATTGGTAGGGAGTGGGAAGAATCAACAAGAAGCTTTACCCAGGGCCTGACAGAAGAAATAGGCAAATTAAACGAAGTATTAAAAAGATCAAGAGATTACAGGGACGCTCAAAAAGCGATAAAAGATGGGACCGCTGAATCAACGGACTATCTGAATAAATACACCGAAGAGCTTAGAAGGTTTCAGGGCCAGCTGGATGCGCTATTGCCCTATGAGTCCCTTACGGTGTTTGAGCTTGCCGATATGGGGTTCTCTTCGGAGGCCGCAAGGCAAAAAGCAATTAGCGCCCTTCAAGAGCAGGTAAACAAAACCCAGGAACTGCTCAACACCACGAAAGAGCAGGTAAAAACCGAAAATGATCTAGCTGAGAAAACTGCTAAAGCGGCGGAAGCGGAATATAAAAAAGCGACAATACAGGCTGAAACCGCAAAATTTAGAGAGGAAAATTTAAAGGCCCTCGATGAGGAACTTAGAAAAAGCATCCGCAGCGCAGAAGCAAAAAACGAGATAACGGCGGAAGAAGCTAACAAGCTGAGGGCTATTATTGCCGCTAGAAAAGAGGGGCAGGCAATAACGAACCTCGAGACAAGTAACCTTAAACTTCAAAACCAGTTTCTTGACGCTAATTTACAAGCCTATGAAAACCTGCTGGTAGCGGCGAAGGGGTATATTGACGGCACAGCTCAGAGCGAGAAAGAAAGATTTGCGGCGTTAAAGGTTTCCTGGGCAGCTTACGATGATAGGGCCCTAAAAGAAAAGGAAAAAGAAGAGGCTCAAAAAAGAGCCGATGAAGAGCGAAAAAAGCGCATAAATGAACTTTCCAGGCTGCACGAAAGCTTATCTAAGCAACTGCAAAAAATGACCGACGATAGTCTTGAAGAGGCGAAAAAACAGAAAGAGCTTGCGGATGAGAAACAGCATCAAGAAAAACTAAAAGAGATAAAAAAAGAATCCCTTCTGGAAGCGTTAGGGTTCCACAATAAATCCGCAAAAGACGCCATAGAGTATGAGGCGAAAGTTGCAAAAGACCGCCAGGCTGCCATAGCCGGAGAGAAGAAACAGGAAATAGAAAACATCCACGCAGAGCAGGTAAAGACCCTTGATGAGCTACAGGCCGCCGAACTTTCTAAATACAAGGAAGGCTCAGCCGAGCGCTTAGAGGCTGAAAAGGAGTTTGAAGAGAAAAGGAAAGCGCTAAGAGAAAAAACCGCTAGCGCCATTGAACAGATAGACGAAAACCTTAAAGCCGATCTTCTAAACATAAATAACGAGCTGTATGAGGCGCTTGAAAGAGCGGATGACGAGCTATTACAGAAACGGCTTAGCAACGTTCAGAGGTTTCTTGATGCTTCATTTTCTATTGCGTCTTCTATTGCTACAATCTGGAAAAACAGCGTCGACTATGAGACCAACGAGAAGATCAGAGCAAACAACGCGATGATCCAGAGCGATGAAGAGCGGGCTACAGCTGAAAAAAAGATAAGGATAGAAGCAGAGCAAAAAGAATTTGAGGCCGCAATGTACAAATGGGCGCTAGATTCAACAATGGCAACGGCTAACGCGGCTATGGCTGTTCTACAGGCGCTTGCTTCATCTCCTCCGCCTGAGAACTTTATAATGGCAGGTCTTGTAGCGGCTATGGGAGCGGCGCAAGTGGCGGCTATACTATCATCGCAGCCTAAGCGCCCAAGATTCCACTCAGGGGGCATTGTAGAGGGGCATGGAGAAGTTCCAGCTGTCCTAAAAGCGGGTGAAGCTGTCCTAACCCAAAAGCAGTTTCAGAACACCATGCAGGCTATCGGTAATTTGTCTAATGATAAAGCTGGCGGTGGTGTACAGGTAAACGTAAGCATAGAAAACCGAGCTTCCGATAAGGTAAAAGTCTCTCGGCAGCCTTCAATTGAAGGCTTAAAATTCGTTGTGGAATCGATAGTAGACAACGGCCTCAGCGGTGGGAGATTTGATCGCGGGTTAACCACACAGCAATCCAACCTAAAAGGGAAGAGCCTTCTTTGAAAAAATTTAATTCAAGTATTGTTAAATATTTGGGTTGTGTCACAATAAAGGAGCATAAACACTCCACATTTTTTTCCTTGTTCACGGTCTGTATAGCTTCGTTGAAGAATACAGGCCGTCTCCTTTTAAGTATGTTTTAAAGAGGGTTCAATGTATTTAACTTTTGATGAATACCAGGCTATGGGCGGGGAGCTTAAAAGCCCTAAATTTGTACAGGCTGAATTTGCCGCCAGAAGCAAAATAAATAACATGACGTTTAACAGGATAACCGAAGTTACAGAAAGCGTGAAAATGTGTGTTTTTGGCTTAATAGAGCGGGGCTATATTGGAGCCTTAAACGGAGAAGAAATCACCAGCGAAGGCAATGACGGGTTTTCAAGGAGCTACGCATCTAAAGACGGTAAAGCCGAGGCGTTTATAAGGGAGAGCCTGTCGGATATCCCTAACCTTTTCTATTTGGGGGTGTAGTGAGCTTTATTACAACAATGGCGGTTCCGGATGGAATAATAATGTTAGGTGACATGCTATGTTCATATTTTACTCCGCACAAGGAACTACCGGGCTATCAGCGCGTCGGGAGTTGTTACTACAAGAAATTACATTCCATGAGTAATAATATAGGCATCTCCATGTGTGGCGCTAGCGATTATGCAGGTTTAAAGGGATTAGACCTTGGAAGACAAATAGACGAATTTTGTAGAAAAAAATCTTTTAATGGCCCGCGAGAAGCCGCAGAGGCGCTTCTTGATTATATATTATACGGCGACAATAAGTGCAATTACAGCGATAGACAGTTTTACTATAATGCTCATGGCGAGCCTGAATTCGTAATCCATGTAGCAGGGTATTTTAAGAATAATAAAAATGAGCTTATACAACCTAGCGTATATACGATATGCACAGTTCGCAGCTTAATACAAGAGGGTTGGCAGCGAATAGGCTATGAAGGTTCTGCTGGGCTATGGCAATGCGGCAACATGAGGCAAATAAAACCGTATGTTGACACGATTAATGCCGACAAAGATTTTATCGGTCACTGTACGCTGCAAGAAGCAGTAAATGCGGTTATGTATATCTACAATGCCGCAAGGGGCTTTGAATGGATGATTGACCGCATAGAGTCAATTTCTGAAGAATTCGAGATGTTAGCCATTACTAAAGACGGTATTAAGTGGCTAAGACAACATGAACTACAAGTGAAAGAAATAGAGGAGGTTAATTTATGATATTAAACGCACCGCCGAGGGTCATCGAAGAAACTATAAAGAGCGATATGCAAGTACAGCTTGAGGCTCTAGCCAGAAATACCACTCCGCAAGCCATAGACAGGATAGCTAAAGATGCGGCAAAAGTTCTAATTGATAGGCTAGACATTCCAGATCAGATTATTCCCCCAAGATTCAGGGGTACGTTTTACGTTGTCGGCAGAATTGACGGTACAATAAACGGCGTCCAGATGAATCTTGATGACTGGATCTGGTACGCAGGGCCTTCAGGGGTGTGGTCAAGCCAATACGTTTACCAGTGGACTTCTACAGGGTGGCAACTAAGACCGAGGCCCTCCCAAAATGTTACCTATGGCTGGCTATACGTAGACGCTATGAGTTCTATAACAGAAGGCGCGCCGCTTGGTATGTTCTCAGACGTTTTCTGTAAAGCATTGGTAGCTGAAGTAGCTTTTATAGCCAACCTTTTCGCTCAGACAATAATATTAAGATCGCCAAACGGCAGGATACAAAGTGAAAACTATCAGGTAGGAAAGCTGGGATTCACTCTTGAACCGGATGGCAGCGTTGAATTTAATGTTGGTAAATTCCGTGGGCACATAGAAGCTGCAAGCGGCACATTCCACGGGCGCATTGAAGGACAAGAAGGATATATAAAAGGTACGCTATGCGCAGGGGGGAGATGGGATATAAACGGCAACAGCGTTAATACAAACGCGCCTGGCCTATTTGTTCCTGGTGTTGGAAGCGCCGGAGGTATGTTCGCGAAAGCCACTACAATGCTTATTGAACAAGCTTTGGCGATAGGCGATTACAACAGGGATGGATATTTAGAACTTAACAATACAACAATAAGGCACAATTTTTCTACACACGCCGAAACACAATCTTGGATAAGCGGCACATACACGCTAAGCCAGCTTAATACAGCGATTGCTAATAAATTAAGTAATGCACAACCTTCAGGTTATAGAATACCCATAAACGGCTCTGTAAGCATCTACCACGAAGGTACAGAATCCAGCAGTGATTATACCGTGGTATACATTCTTTCATCAATGGAATATAGATCAGCTGGATATTATAGATTACATGGATTGGCTATAGATGGCCATGGAAATATGAGCGCGTCGGCTGCTACTTTAGACTGTACAGGGAGCGATCAAGTAACAGCTAATTTTGTGATATTGTAAAGTCAGTCAGGCAAGTCTTCAACCACATAACCAAAATCGCATTTTACCCCCTGCGATTTTTTGCCTTGTTTGTCAACGCAGTAAATCGTGATAGGAGAAATAGGCTCCCTCCTATGGATCAGATAAGTATTCTTAGTAGTGGTAGATCCAGGGCCGGTGATGTTTACATTGGAAAAATTTTCATCTTTCGGGTTTTCCCATGTAACAATAATACGTACCCACCTACCTAACGGAGATTCTTCTGTGTCAACATCTTTAGTATATTTTAAATTAGTTACTTCATAGGGATAATACTCAGCTTCGCTGCCTTTTCCGCCATTGTCATTGTCGTTTTCATTTTCCATAGCTGGATTATCACAAGAGATAAGGATTAAAACAATACTTATAACAATAAAAAATCTTTTCATGGTGATCCCTCAGCCTTGTTTACATAAGCGGTATGAATGGTATCAAAAACCAAGCCAAGTGTCTCTTGGTTTACATGGCGATAAGACAAAGAATAAAATAATTCTCTGCGTAAATCTTGTGGTACCCTTAGATATGGTATGTCTATATAACTCCATGCACATTTAACCGCAAACTCGTAACCTATCTTGTTAGCGCATTGATATTGACATGAGGCACACCCTTCAAAAAGGTTAATTATTTGAATACGAGAAAGCCTGTAAACAATTATACCCGCTATCTTCCCAGGGCTAGGACGGCCAATAAGAGAACCCCTGCGTTCTAGTATAAATCGAATATCCTTTGTAATTTCTTTACAAGCTTCTTTCAAGTTATGGAGGTTTACATGAAAAACAGGCTTTCCTATAGAGCCGACATCACGATTTTGAGAAGCTCCACATAGCATTGTTTTTGAATCAGCAACACACCTAGCGTATTTCCTAACTATTATATCTTCTAAGCCAGTAAGAAAAGCTTCAAGACTTACATTTTGACTCATACCGAAAGAGCGTCCTCATGGAGGGCTTTAGTTTCTTCTTCACTAAAAGAGTTAGCCTTATATCTATTTAATTGTGTTTCAAAAGGTAGACTTGAGGAGTTTATGGGGGCTTTATCTTGGTTTAACGTTTTTGTATAAGCTTCAAGAAACTCATCCTCTGTCATATTGAGAATATCCAAATTTGTCATGGTGAACCACTCCAGAAAAATATGATACAGTAATTCTAAGTCTATGCAGAAGAATCTGTCAACCACACCTATAGCGTACTAAATCAAAATATGTGCGAAGTACGCTATTTCTAGCGTGGTCTGACTATTAGCAAGTATTGTTAAAATCTATAAGTCAGGTAAGGTTAAGTATACCACTACATAAAAATATAAGGAAAAGCTATGCAATTTATAAAGTATGTAGAACATGAGGGCAAGCTATATGGATTTCACACGGAAACAAAGAGCATGTGTGAGATAATTATCAAAGACATAGATATACAAGATGTCCCGGAGCCAGCTTTATTGGCTTTTTTAACGCCGAGGTGTAGCTGTGGGGCTTGAAAATTGCGTTGACTTTAACGGAAGTATTTACTGCTGGAATCCCGAAATAGAAAAATTCTGTAAGGTTACTATATTGGTACTTCCAACGGAGAACTGCCCGCCAGAAGCTATCGAAAAAATAGTATCCAAAATGAGCAAGGCAAATAAAAAGGAGGGGAATAATGCCTAGTGACAAAGCGCCGCAGTTTAAATCAGAAGACGGATTTTTGTATATTCTAAATTCGGCAGAGAAATGCTGGTATATGCTACGCCGAGCGGATATTTTACCCGCCGATGTTATAGACCAGATAGCGGAGCTATGGGAAAGCTATGTAAAGGGCAGAGCCAGTTAGCCCGCCATTAGATAATTACTGTATTTTGAAAGCGCATACTCTGTAGCGTCCAGAATATCAATATCGCTAGTGCCATTGTCTAGCCTTGCTGGAATCCCTTTAAGCTTTCCCTTTTCCGTATCCCATAAGGCCTGAGCGAAACCGGCTTTAACATGGGGAACCGCTTTAGTGAATATCAGCCTGCCCTGCCCTAATAGATAGTTTACAAGGTCTATCCTGTCAAGAATCGTACTTTTGTAGCAGTCTTCAATTTTTAGCCCCTTAATACCCTGTAATTCAAGGATTAAGGCGTTGTTTATGACAGTAGAACTAGCATATTCACAATGTAAAATTATATCTAACTTATAATCAGATTTTAATTCCAATATGAATTTTTTCACCCAGGCTGTTATTCTATCAGGCAATAGAACATCGTTAAAATAGCTTTCTTTTATGCAGTATGCTTTCTTAAAGCCTTTAGTAACAGCCACAGCTGACAAGACGGTCTTCCCTAAGTTAGAATCGGGGGTTCCGCTTCCATAGTCCAGGCCGACAGAAATAAATTGTGGTTTATCATCTACACTTATTTCCCCGTGGCATTTTTCAGGGTTGTCTACATAATCCGCGTAGATTAGCCCCTCACATGATCCCCATTGGCCCAGCCCCTCTACTAAAAACCTTTTGGGGGAGCTGATACGCAGCTTCTCAAATACTTTAAAATCCTCGACGCTTAAAAATTCATTTTGAGTGTAGGTAGTAGTATCTGTAAACACATCATGATCAGGCTTATCGAAAAATCGTTTTTTAATCCATGATAGAGAATTCCAGGCGTTCATTGTGGCTGTTATTTGTATGAATAGCTCCTCAGGCATTGCCCCCCTGAGTGAGAGGTCTAATTTATTAAAGTCCCCTTCATCGTGTATCTGAAAGAATTCTTCTACCCATGACCAGCAAAGAAAGCCGTCTGGAACGCTTATACTTGTAAGGCTCTCTGGATCATCGAATCCCCTGAATAAAATAACCTGCCCTGAAGGTTTATAGGTTAAAGTCAATTCACCGCGTGGAATTTCCCATAGATGAGAGACACCTAGTCTTCCAATGGCCCATATTAGTTCGCTGCGTGTCGAGGTTCGATGTGTATTAAGGTATCTGCGTAAAACCAGCAGGCAAGGCTTGGTATTGTAAACATGGAAGAATTTCATTAAGTTGAATATGTACCATAGCGCTGTAGTGCGGGATTTCTTAGATGCCCTGCCCCCTTTTACTATCCTGTAGCGTTTGCGGCAATCCCAAAAACTTTCATAGCCTGAGCCGACAGCTTGTTTCAGGTATACATTCACTTTTAGAGGTTACTAGGCAATCGGCAATTTTACAATACTGTAAGTCAACACAACATAGGGTACTATGTTGACTATGAGAAAATATGCTTATCGAGTATCTGGAAAACCCGCTTAGTGCGTTCTAATAATTTTTTCTTTCCTTGCTTGTCTTTATGGTTGTACCTTTTATTGACATCGCCGCTTCTCTTATGGCCCATAAAGTATTCTTCTATGTCGCCTAGCTTTTCGCTATCCATTAAAGTTTTCCAGAAATGGCGGCCTGAATAAAAAGTAATGTTTTCCTTTTCAAGCTTTTCAGGGGTGTACTTCGTGAATTCTGCCAGCGCCATATTAGCGGATTCGTAGGTATCGGAGCCGAGCCGCTATCTTTTGTCATTACAGAATATTAAATCGTTCTCTCTCTTGCCTGTCTTTTTTATGTATGAAGTAATTTTCCGATAAACAAAATCATGCAACGGCACAATCCGTATACCGTTTTTTGTCTTGCTCTTAGCTATGTCAATAAAACGGATACCATCTATCGCTATTATGTCATTGACAGTAATTCTTTCAATCTCGCTATTCCTCATTCCAGTAGTGTAAATGACAAGACAGAGTAAGTAAGGGAATTCGTCTTTCCATTTTTTATTAAAGACACCTTTAAGCTTTGTAATCTCATAGCAACCCCTTAGCTGCTCTTCAGTAATTTTTAAGCCCACCAGGCTTTTACAGGGGTTAGTCTTGGCATGGCCCTCTTGTATAAGGTGATCAAAGATCAATGATATTTGGCTCATATAGTGGTTTATCGTTTGAGGCATTATTGGCGCTCTTTTCACCGTTCCCTTGAATAGCAATTGCTGAAACTTTGACAGTAGCGGCGTGTCTATGTCTTCAATTTCCTTTACCCCGTTTTTCTTTAAGTATGGGATAAACTGATTATTGACAAAGTTATGATAGGTTACCCTGGACTTTTCAGCTATGGTACGTCCACGCATAGCGTCTATTTCCAGATATGGGGAATTTTCTGAATAGTACCTTTTCAATATTGCGTATAACGCGCCATTAGGCTTTTTGACAGTTTTCCTGTCATAATACCTGCTAAGCAATTTTTCGCGGTTAGCTATTGCGAAATGTTCAGCCGCTCCCCTATCGTTTGTATGCGTACTCCAGTGAGAAGGAATGATTTTACCGTTATCAAGATAGCGCACATATAAAACAGTGCCTATCTTTTTATTTTTAACAGGTTCAAGATAATATCTTTTCGGTGGCTGTGGAGTGTCAAAATGAGAGCCGTAGTCCTTAAGCTCTTTCATTTTGTCCGGGCCATTTTCCCATAGCCGTTTTTTTAGGCTAGTTAAGTATTTTAAATCTTCCATAGCTAATGGGCTTTCTATATACCTTATTATACTATCGGCAGAGAACAAAATATTGTCGCCATCAATTTTATGGAATGGCAACCTTCCAGTATAAACTAGCTCGCATATTGCAGTAATACTAATTTCCAAAACTTTTGATAGATCAGCTTGTGTCAACAATCTCATAGTGATATTTATCGGCTAGTACTCCATGAAGCTTGTAATTACTCATAAATTAGAAACATCCTTCCGATAAAAATACTAGGAGGGAATATGCTCAAACCAAATATCAAGTATCGGGTAACATTGGCTGGGGATGAACGGAAAA
>Ga0268262_10002038_pt1 | contig 23845 bp, 25 predicted proteins | sample TergutNc150P3_FD_190354 | JGI IMG/M metagenome (GOLD analysis project Ga0268262, IMG submission 190354) | Nasutitermes corniger P3 segment gut microbial community from laboratory colony in Florida, USA - Nc150 P3 (SPAdes) (version 2) | ecosystem: Host-associated > Arthropoda: Insects >...
TTAAATTATGTTGCAGATAATCCGGAGATACTTTCAAGAGCATCCGGTGTAACTGTTACCCGATAATTATTGGCATATAGAAAAATCATACTAAACACCTTTCCCGCTAAGCACACTCTCAATATTCCCAATCAAGTAAAGTGGAACAGAAAGAAGCTTCCTGTTCCTGCCGTAATTTTTTAATGACACACGGACTGCGTTTTCAGGGTTATATTTCTCAATATACACAGAAAGACTTTGAGATTTTGTATTAACAGACGATTTAACTTCTATGGGGACAATCTCATTTTTATATTGAACAATAAAATCTACTTCGGCTTTACCCGACGCGTTACCCCAATAAAATACGGGAAATTCGGTTAGAGCTTTTAGTTCCTGAAGCGCAAATTGTTCCGCCAGCGCTCCCTTGAATTCGTTAAATATCCGGTTTTCAATTGTTAAAAAAGTTGAAATATCAAGATGAGCTTTTGCCGCCAAAAGACCTACGTCAAGCATATAGAGTTTAAAATATTCCCGTTCCATATAACGGGAAAGCGGAATTTTAGCGTCTGTAGTCCGGTCTATCTTGTGCACAAGCCCCGTACCGACAAGCCAATTCATGGCATTTTCAAATTCGGAAGCCCGCCCGCCTGTTTTAATTTCCTTATAAATAAATTTTTTCTTCTCTTTTGCAAGGTGGAAAGGGATAGAGTCAAAAAGCATATTGACTTTGGGAATATTAGAGGCGGTTATATGTTTGGAAAAATCATTTTTATAATTGTTAAGAATAACTTCCTGAACATCCCGAACTGCCGCTAAACTTTCCTTTTCCGAAAAAGTTTTAACTGCTTCCGGCATACCGCCTACAAATAAATACTGCCTGAGTATATCGGTAAATAATTCGTGCGACGCATTGATCAAAGCAGGCGTATCTGTTTCACGTAATGTTTCAGCAAGCAGTTCCCGCCCTGCCGCTTCCAGAAATTCGTAAAATGTCATTGGATAAAGAGTTAATTCATTAACCTGTCCTACGGGAAACTTTCCGCTTGCTATGCCAAGAAAACTTCCGGCAGCCGCAATATGATATTGAGGCGCGTCCTCATTAAAATATTTAAGAGCGTCTTTCGCGCGTTGACATTCCTGAATCTCATCAAAAATCAACAAAGTTTTCGCAGGTTCTATTTTTTTATTAAAGTGATTCTCAAGGCCTCTTATTATGAACTGCGGCGAAATATCATCCTTAAAAAAGGAATGAACTTTTCTGTCTGTGTCAAAATTTATATATATGGTAAGCTCGAATTCCCTCTTGCCAAACTCTTTGAGAAGCCATGTTTTACCCACCTGACGCGCGCCGTAAAGTACCAGCGGCTTACGGCTTACCGAGGATTTCCATTCCAATAGATTTTTATATATTAGACGATTCACTCATTAATTATAGTAAATTCCTACAATTATTGCAACCAATAAGTGTAATTTATCACACTTATTGGTGCCTAAAAATGTAGGAATTTACATTTATTGGCGCCAAATAGTGTAATATTAATATTGGTGATTCCTTTAAAAATTTTTATATGCGATCCGTTCCGTTTATAAAAATTGTTCTATTTTTTTCTTTATTGTAGTGTAGTTGACAATAAAGAAATGATACATGTATTATTAATGCATAATAGATTGTATAGTACAATTTTAATAAGGAATTTACAATGATAGCAAAAAGTTTTCGCTATGAATTTAGTAAAAACAGAGCCCTCTTCTTTATGGTCGCTCCTGCGATACTATTCGTCTTTGTTATGCAATATATCCCCATGACAGGCCTTATTCTTGCTTTTAAGAATTACCGTTTTGACAAGGGAATATTCGGCAGCGCCTGGAACGGATTGGAGAATTTTCGTTTCCTGTTTATTTCAGGAGACGGTTTCCGTATTACACGCAATACCTTCCTATATAATCTGATTAACCTTATTACTTCTCAGGGACTGGCGGTTATTATAGCAATAGCTATCTCGGAAATGCCGGGCAAAAAATTTAAAAAATTCTGCCAGTCAGTAACTTTTCTCCCTTACTTTATTTCCTGGGTTATTGTAGGAACATTCGTATTTAATATCTTCAATTTTGAAACCGGTGTAATGAATAACCTGCTTAAGTCCATGGGATATGATCCTGTGAATATTTACTCTAAACCCATGGTATGGCCTTTTATCATCTGCGCCTTCAACTCATGGAAATGGTGCGGCTATAACGCCGTTATTTACATCGCCGCTATCACCACTATTGATCCTGAATGTTACGATGCTGCGGATATAGACGGAGCAAATATTTTCCAAAAGATACGGTATATTACTTTCCCTTCCATAAGACCGACAATTATCACCATGCTGCTTTTGCAGGTTGGGCGCATACTTAGGGGGGACTTCGAGATGTTCTACCAAATTGTCGGAAACAGCGGGCAACTCTTTAACGCTACCGATGTTATTGATACTTATGTGTTCCGATCCTTAACTACCAGTGTTAACATCGGCATGGTTGCGGCGGCATCCCTTTATCAATCGGTACTTTGTTTTGTTATCATAATAACGGTTAATCACATTGTAAAAAGAGTTGAGGCTGATTATGCTCTTTTTTAAACGGATTAAAGAAATAAAAATACGAAATAGCGCCTCAACGATTGTTTTCTATGTGTTGTGTTATCTCCTTATTACTATTATTGCTTTTATGTGTCTGCTTCCGTTTATACTTCTTATTTCAGGTTCGTTTACGGAAGAAAAAATTATACGTTACTCCGGATACAGCCTGCTGCCCAAAGGTTTTACCTTTGACGCCTACAAATTGGCATTCAGATACCCTGAAAGAGTTATACGGGGTTACATGAATTCTATCTTTATAACTTCTATAGGAACTTTTACGGGGCTTTTTTTGATAACCATGACCGCTTATGTGTTAAGCCGTAAATCTTTCAAGTACCGGAATGTTATCGCTTTTTTCTTCTTCTTTACTACCCTTTTCAACGGCGGTATGGTTTCTACATATATCTTCTATATAAGATATCTGCATTTAAAGGACAGTTACCTTTCAATGATCCTTCCGGGGATTTTCAATATATTCTATCTTCTCATCATGAGGAGTTTTATAAACACGATTCCCGACGCTCTTGTTGAATCGGCAAAACTGGACGGCGCCGGAGAATTCACAATATTTATCCGTATCATTATTCCCCTGCTGCCTTCAGGGCTTGCCACTATCGGGCTTTTTCTGGCATTAGGTTACTGGAATGATTGGTATAACGCAATGCTTTATGTTAATACTCCCGCAAAATTCCCCCTTCAATATATGCTTTACGATACATTGATGCGCGCTCAGGCATTCGCCCAAATAGCAAGCAAGGTAGGTATGCGGGTGGAGAATCTTCCCACTTATTCTCTTAAGCTGGCCATGGCGGTAGTTACCACAGGGCCAATTATACTTGTGTATCCCTTTGTACAGAAATATTTCATCAAGGGGATAACAATCGGTTCCGTAAAAGGCTGACCGGCAATACCGATGATTTTATTTTGGAGCGGTAAATGGATTTAAAATTTTTATTGTTTGCAGCGCTTTTTCTTGTCGTTCTGCTGATGTTTTTTTTTGATTTATTTCAATCCAATAAAATACGAAGAAGCAACTCAACGATTGTTTTCTACATGTTATGTTACTTCATGATTACCATTGTCGCTTTTGTGTGTCTGCTTCCTTTTTTACTTCTTGTCTCAGGTTCGTTTACGGAAGAAACGGCAATACGTTATTCCGGATACAGTCTGGTGCCGAAGGGTTTTAATTTTGAAGCTTACAAATTGGCATTTAAGTATCCTGAAAGGATTCTTCGGGGTTATATGAACTCTTTCTTAATAACCGCAGTAGGAACCTTTTCAGGACTTTTCTTTATCACCATGACCGCTTATGTGTTAAGCCGTAAATCTTTTAAGTACCGGAATGTTATCGCTTTTTTCTTCTTCTTTACCACCCTTTTCAACGGCGGTATGGTTTCTACATATATCTTCTACATAAGATACCTGCATTTAAAAGACAGCTATCTTTCCATGATCCTTCCCGGATTATTTAACATATTTCACCTTCTTATCATGAGGAGTTTTATCAGCACTATTCCGCACGCTATTATTGAATCGGCAAAACTGGACGGCGCCGGAGAATTCACAATATTTGTCCGTATCATTGTTCCCCTGCTACCTTCAGGACTTGCTACTATCGGGCTCTTTATGGCCCTTAGCTACTGGAACGACTGGTATAACGCGATGCTTTATGTTAATAATCCAGCAAAATTTCCCCTTCAATATATGCTTTACGATACATTGATGCGCGCTCAGGCATTCGCTCAAATAGCGAGCCGGGTAGGTTTGCGGGTGGAGAATCTTCCTACCTATTCTCTAAAACTGGCCATGGCGGTAGTTACAACAGGGCCGGTTATTCTTGTGTATCCTTTTGTACAGAAATATTTCATCAAAGGGATAACAATTGGTTCTGTAAAAGGCTGACCTGGTAATACCGGCAGTTTTTAATAGTATCTGTGTATACAGGTATATTTTTTTCTAGGAGGAAAAAATGAAAAGAAAAATCATTTTGTTTGCAGCATTGATTCTTGTCATTGCTTTGAATTCGTGCGGAAACAAGAACGCGGGAGGAGGTGCGAGTACTTCCAAGAGAGTGGAATTGGTCATGTGGATCATGGGCGATGAACCGCCAAGACTGGGTGAAGTAATGGATAACCTAAATAAAATACTCATCCAAAAGCTTAACTGTACATTGAAGATTAACTATCTTTCATGGGCAGACTTCGGAAATAACAAGTATCCGTTACTATTCTCTTCCGGTGAAGTATTTGATATGGCATATACCGCCACATGGCTTAACTTCGCCGACTTGGCCAAGAGAGGCGCTTTTAAAGAACTTGATGAACTTTGGCCCAAATACGCGCCGAAGAATTTCGCCAGGCAATCCAAGACCGCTCTCTTTCAGGCTACCGTAAACGGACATTTATACTGTATGCCCACTTTACAGGCAACCTATTCGGCATTCGGAGCCATCTATCGGACAGATATAGCTTCATCCCACGGTTGGGACGGAAAAATGGAGAATTTTCAGGATATAGAAAAATTCTTCTCAGTTGTTAAAGCCAACAATCCCGGCATCGAACCTCTTGATGTCTACAACGAAGGCAGCTTTGTCGATGATATGTGGATGTACTTCAAAGGTTATTACAGCCTTAAGGGTTCCACAAACGATTTCCTCTATATAGATCCTGCGCAATCCAATCCAAAGATATTTACATATTATGAAGAAAGCTCAATTCCGGAATTCCTTGGGATGATGGATCGCTGGAATAAAGCCGGGTATTTCCCCAAATCGGCTCTCTCCGATACCGACGCGGGTAAGTTTACCAACGGAAAAAGCGCTCTTAGAATACATAATATCGACTCTTACGAAGGTGAGTATCGAACCAATCCGTCATGGGGAATCCGCTGGTTCAACATGGTTAAGGACGTTTCCAATATGAGCTTTACTCAGGACGCTATGGTTATTTCCAACACTTCAAAAAACCCTGAACGCGCTCTTATGTTGTGGGATCTTATCACCAACGATGAAACAATTTACCGCGCATTCTATTACGGTATTGAAGGAAGCACTTATAAAATAGTTAATGACAACGGAGTTGATTGTGTTGAGATGCTGGATAATGTCGGCTTCGCTTTCTCCAACTGCTGGGCGGCCAGAACCAGTGAATTTAACTTACCGACTGTAGGCGCTCCCAAAGATATCGCAGCTTTTAAAGCTTCATACGACGCGTACATAAGGGACGGCGTAGGAGCCCAAAGAATCCGTTCTTTTGTAATGGATACTTCTTCTATCGAAACCGAATATTCAACCTGTCAGAACGTACACCGTCAGTATTGGTATCCGTTGGAACTGGGACTTGTGGATTTAAGGGCCGGTCTTAAAGAATATGAAGATAAAATGAAGACCGCGGGCGTTGACAAAGTAAAGCAGGTTTTACAGGGACAGCTTGACGCTTACATAAGAGAAATCAGTCAGTAGCAGGGAAAAATATGAAGTGCATTATCACTAATCCTGGCAGAATACAGGAAGAACGTTCCCTTGATTTTGAAACGCAGGGGAAGCGGCTTGGTCCGGCAATTGTCCTTCAGGATAAAACCGACCAAAGTATGCTGGGTTTCGGCGCGGCTCTTACAGAATCCGCCTGTATAATGCTCAGCCGGATGAAAGAAGAAGCGCGTGAAAACCTGATAAAAGAAATATATTCCCCCGCTGAAGGAAATTTTTCCGTAGGGCGGATATGTGTCGGTTCAAGTGATTATGCGGAAACTCAATACGATTTCGCTTCCAGGCCGGATGATACGGAGATGCGTCACTTCGATGCGTCTCATGATGATGCACTCATATTGCCGATTTTACGCTTATGCCGTAAATACAATCCCGATCTTTTCCTTTATTCCTCTCCCTGGTCGCCTCCGGGCTGGATGAAGACATCCGGCAGGGCGCAGGGAGGTTGGATGCGGCAAAAGTATTTAGATGCTTACGCTTTATACTACCTCAAATTTCTCCAGCATTATGAAAAAGCAGGGGTAAGACTTAACGGCCTTACCCCCCAAAACGAAACCGAAACGGATCAAGTAAGTAAAATGCCTGCCTGCCTATGGCATCCTGAGCTGGAAATGGAATTCGCCCTAAAAATGCGCAAGCTTCTTAACGAGAACGGTTTTAAAGATCTTAAAATATGGCTGCTGGATCATAACTTCATCATGTGGCGCAGGGCAATCTTCCAGATGGACGATTCTGAAGTGAAATCCGCCTGCGCCGGAATCGCCTGGCACCCCTACGAAGGGCATCCTGAAATGATTAGCTGGTTCAGGGACAAGCATCCTGAATGTGAAAACCATTGGACTGAAGGAGGAGTAGTACCCATAGATTTGGTTACCGGATTCTCAAAAAGATTCTCCATCGGCGATATCGCGGCAGGTTTTATTAAGGCAATTAACAACGGATGCCAATCCATAACGGTTTGGAATCTTGCTCTTAACCCGGCAGGTTATCCCAATATCGGTCCTTTTAGCTGCAAGGGAACAGTAGAAATTGACAGAGACGGAATATCAGTGCGGCGTTCTGACGAGTATTACACCTTGCTTCACTTTTCCCGCTACATCAAGCGGGGAGCCCGCCGTATTCTGCTTGAATCTGTGTCGCTGCCTCAGAATTTTCAGGCTGCGGGTTTTATAAACCCTGACGGCGGCAAAGTACTGTTTATCGCGAATACGGAACCCTACGATTCTGATCTTATTATCCGCGACAAGGATAAAGATATTCCCGTACGGGTTCTGCGGGAATCCGTAAATACGGTATTTCTCTGATAAATTACCAGGCGCCTAAGATAGTTAAAATTATTTTAATTTTATTTCAGGCGCCGGATGACTGTAAAGCCTCATACGCCACTCTGGCGGCTTCCTGCTCCGCGCTTTTCTTATTGCGGCCTGTTCCTGTTCCGTAAACAGTCTCTCCTACGCGTACTTCCATCCAAAATGTGCGATCATGTTCCGGGCCGGATCGTTTGATTATGCAGTATTCAGGATAACAGTGAAAAAACTTCTGGCAGTATTCCTGCAAAAGCGATTTATAGTCTTTATGGTAATTTTCTCCTGTTACGCGATTTATTTCAGGCGTTATACAGCGGCTTACAAAGTCAAAGGCGGTTTTATACCCTGAATCAACGTATAGCGCGCCGATAAGCGCTTCCGCAGCGTCGGCAAGAATAGCCTTTTTTGTTCTGCCGCCTGAAAGCTCCTCTCCCTTGCCAAGCAGGAGTATTTTGTCAATTTGCAATCTCAGGGCAATTTCCGAAAGAATATCTTCCGAAACAACAACAGATTTTATTTTCGCGAGTTCGCCTTCGTTTTTTTCGGAATATTTTTGGTAAAGAAGCGTGGCGCAGACAGCGCCTAAAACGGAATCGCCCAGGAATTCTAGGCGTTCATTGTTTACCTTGCTGCCGATTTCATTTGAAACCGAGCGGTGCATAAAAGAAATATTTAAAAGATTGATATTTTTAAATTTAAAACCGGCGGCCTTTTGAAAAGCCGCCAGTTTTTTTATCCTTTCAGGATTTAATACATTGTTACTTTTGCTGAGATTTAATAAATTCGTATGCGTCCTTTACGGTTTCAAATTCGGTAGCTTTTTCATCGGGAATGCTGATACCCATCTGCTCCTCAATAGCGTAAACCAGTTCGTAGTTGTCAAGACTGTCGGCGCCGAGATCCTGACGGAATGACGCTTCCATTGTAACTTTTCCCTCATCAACACTCAGTTTTTCCGCGATGAGTTTTTTCATTTTTTCAAATAACTCGTCCATTTCTTTCCCCTTAAATTATACTTTGGAATTAGGAACAATTACCTGCTTGCCGCGGTAAAAACCGCACTTCGGGCAAACACGATGTAAAAGCACCTTGTTACCGCAGGTGCTGCAATTAATCATTGTAGGCGCGGTAAGTCTCATATTGATGGACTGCCGACGGCTTGTCCTTGCTTTCGAAGTTTTTCCTCTTGGTACTGCCATAACTTAACCTCTCTAAACTAAGTGATATTAACAAAAACAAAAAATATTGTCAAGACAAAAAAACAAATTTTGTCAACATTCCTTTTCAGGAACAAACCTGTAAAAACAATCAATTCTTTATCAGGATTTACTATACTTTTCTTTTAAAGCTTTTGCAACAAGCGGCGGAACCATACCGTGCAAATTCCCGTTAAAGGAAGCGAGTTCCTTTATTGACGATGAACGAATTACAAAATATTCTGGATCTGTTGTCATAAAAATAGTTTCAATTTCCGGATCAAGCGCTTTGTTCATCATGGAAAGTTCAAATTCATAGGAAAAATCTTCAAGACCGCGGACCCCTCGAATCAAAAGTTTAATTTCCATTTCTTTTATGAAATCCACGACAAGGCAGTCGCAAACGATAACAGATACATTTTTCTTTTCCCGAATGAGTTCTATAATCATGGAAGCCCTTTCCTGCGCTGAAAAAAGGTATTTTTTCCGCTTATTTTCTGCTACTACAACTACCAATTCATCAAAAATGGAAGCGGCGCGCTGGATTATATTTATATGCCCTGATGTGGGCGGATCAAAAGACCCGGGAAAAGCTGCTTTTAACATATCATCAACTTAACGTGAATCGGTATTTTATTCAATAATATACCGTATTTAATTGACATTTTGGATAAAATGAAATACTGTAATAGTATGGGGAGTAAAATTTCCGTTTTTTTATTAATTCTTGCAGTAATCTTAACGGTTTCCTGCCATTCAGGTCCAAAAACCGACCTTTTACCGGTTACTGTACAAAGTACGCCTCAGAAAACTGTAATAAGCCCGCAGCAGGTCACAGAAACTTTTGATACAAGAACAGTCAGTCAGGCGCAGCATGATTCCACTTTAGACGAAGTGAAGCGTTTTATCGTAAACCTGAATGATATTATCAGTAAAAAGAACTACAACTCGTGGAAAGCGACACTGTCTCAGAATTATTTTAAGGAAATTTCTTCGCCTCAATTCTTAAAACAGGTATCGGATTCACCTGCAATGAAAACAAGAAATATTGTACTAAGAACGCCCGAAGATTATTTTGATAATGTAGTTGTACCTTCAAGAGCGGACAGCCGTGTTGATGATATAGAATTTATTGAGACAAACAGAGTCAAGGCTTTCACAATTATAAAAAACAACAGAACCGGCGAAGAACAAAGGCTGGTTTTATATGATCTTGAAAAAGTGGGCAATTCATGGTTAATTGCCAATTAAAGCAAGGAAAAATTAAGGAGAATTTATATGTTTACAGTTAAACGTCTTTTCATTTTAATTACAGCGTCTGTTATGGCTGTATCAGGAATTGCCGCCCAGAGTAATCCGGGAAGCGATCTGTCTGTTGAGGAATCATATTTGAAAGAATCAATTGAACTTATGATTATCAGGGAAACGGCCAGAGCCAACACCAGAGAACAAAAATTCGTAGCTTTGGAATACATAAACGATGCAATTAACCGCGGAAGTAAAAATGACGAAATCCGTCAGACGCTTGATTTTCTTTCAAGGGAAGGAAGAAGGTCTATCGCGATGGAGAATGGAAGAGTTGTAAACAATTTCCCCGATGTAAGACGTTTATCGGCAAAGTACCTTGGACAGATTGGCACCGAAGAAGCAAGAAAATCACTTCTTGATATTTGCCAGTTTGAAAATGAGCCAATGGTGCTTCAGGAAGTGATAAAATCTCTTGGAGATATAGGCGCAAATGATAACAATGAAACCGTTGTTATTATTTCCTGGGCTTTCTCAAGATTTGACAATTTAAATCCTGATAACCTTATGGCGATTGCCACAGTTGACGCGTTTGAAAATATCGCAAGGCAGAATAACGGCATTAGTCATCCTGAAGCCATAAGAACTATAACGCGCATAGCGGAAGGTCAGTATATTACCCCGGTCAAGGAAAGAGCAAGACAATTATTGTCTGATCTGCGTGTGTACAGCAGCAATAATTAACTGGAGCGATGAAATTAAATTTTCTTTCGTTCTTAAAAAGAAAAAAAATATTTGCTCTTGTCGGGGAAAGCGGAACAGGTAAAAGTTTTCACGCGAAACTGGTTGCTCAAAAATACGGAATTGATCTGTTAATTGACGACGGTCTTTTAATCAAGGATAATCGTATACTTGCAGGGCATTCCGCAAAAAAAGAGCATACTTTTATGGCGGCAGTTAAAGTAGCCCTGTTTGATGAAAAATCGCACAGGGACGAAGTAGCCCGCAGACTCCAAAACGAAAAATACAACCGTATTCTGCTGCTTGGAACTTCAGAAAAAATGGTTAATAAGATAGCGGCGCGTTTACAGCTTCCCCCGCCGCAAAAAATAATAAAAATTGAAGATATTTCTTCCCAGGAAGAAATAGACAAGGCCGTAAGGACAAGGCGTATTGAAGGAAAGCATGTAATCCCCGTACCGTCAATTGAAGTAAAAAAAAGTTATCCCGATATTTTTTACGATGTTATAAGAATTTTCAGAAAGAAAGTAGCTCCTCCAGGAATCGGTCCTGTAGCGACTCTGCATGAAAAATCACTTGTAAGGCCTGAATATTCAAAACGCGGAAAAGTGATAATTTCAGAAGCCGCTTTAAGCCAATTCGCCATCCATTGCGTCGACGAGTATAATAAAAATATCAAAGTTAAAAAAGTTCTTGTTAAAGACGATAAAATGGGTTATCGCCTTGTAATAACCATAGACGTACCATACGGTATCCAGCTTGGAGGAAATATCCATGAATTACAGCAGTACGTTATAGACACAATAGAACATTACACGGGAATATTAATTGAAGAAGTAAACATAATTATTGATAAAATTACAGAAAGCGAATCAAACGCAGTTTAAATTACGTATGAATCTCCGCGTTTTGCGTAACGTTTACGGATTCTTTTAACTCAGGCTTGTGTTTCCGGCGTCTTCTCTTTCTCGCGGCGGAAGGTTTATTTTCAATGTTTTCAACTGTCGGCTTTAATTTTTCAATATGCGGCTTTTTTATCATAATACCGTGATTTGAGAAAAATTTTCGCAGGGCGCGCTCAAGATCGTAACGGGGAGGATTCATGGGGAGCACAAAAGAACGGACAGCCTTGAATATTTCCCTGAAATTTTCTATTGACACAGGAAGATCTTTCACTGACAAATATTCGCCTTCCCAGTTATAAACTGTTTCAAGGTAGTCGTAAAAAAGAGCGCCGAGAACCTGTCCGCGCCCGCTTTCACTGCCGTTCAAAGCAGCCATGTTCTTAAGATAGTTTTGTCTGAAAGACGCATTTTTCCGCATAAGACTCGCGGCATTGGGCTGAAGGTAATTATATAATCCCATTTTATCAAGCAGATTTACAACAGCCGCGGCGTTATCTGAATTAATTATTTTCAGAATTTCTTCCGTAAGGCGTGAAGGGGAAATACCCGCAAGTAATTCTGACTGTCTTGAGATTTTTAATTTAAGATTAAACGGAATCGAAAACCCCGTGAGAGCCGCGTATTTCACGGCGCGTATCATTCTGACAGGATCTTCCGTGAAAATCTCCGAAAGGGGGATAACCGGTTTAACCTGTTTCTTTTTTATGTCACTCATCCCTCCCACATAATCAATTACAACCTGCTGTTCAATATCATAAAAAAGAGCGTTCATAGTAAAGTCACGGCGAAAAACATCTTCATCCATTGTACCGAATATATTACCCGTATACCCGTCTTTTAAAGAACGAAAAGTAGAGACTTCAAAGACTCTCTCTTCAAAATAAACATGCACCAAACGGAATCGTCTTCCTATTATTCTGGAATTCCGGAATACCTTTTTTATTTTCGCAGGGCTCGCGTTGCTTACAATGTCAAAGTCCTTCGGTTTTTTGCCAAGTATTAAGTCCCTGACAGCGCCGCCGACAATATAGGCGTCAAAGCCCGCGTGTCTTAATTTTTTGATTATGCCTGCAGCTTCTTTGTTTATATCGGAAAAATTTATTCCGTGTTCATTACAGGTGTAGATTATCGCTTTTTTTACCGGTTTTCCGTTTTTTCCGGTTGAATATCTATATCTCATTCACAGTATTTGCTTATCCATGAAAGAAGGTTATCCATCACTTCTTCACGATTAGTCTCGTTTAACGTTTCATGCCTTGCGCCCGGATACAATACAAACTCAATATCGTTAATACCTATTTTCCGGTATTCATTTACAAGGGCAGTTGTACTGGCGCCCATAGCTCCTACAGGATCCGAGCTTCCCGAAAAAACATACACCGGCAAATTATTTTTAATACTTGCTATTTTTTCAGGGCGATGGACATTGTTTAAAATCCTTGTAAGATCCCTGTAAAAACCGGAAGAACACAAAAACCCGCACAGAGGATCCGCCACATATTTGTCTACTTCCTCTTCATCACGGGAAATCCAGTCAAACTGTGTACGGTTCGGCTTAAACGGGTTGTTGTACTGCCCGTCCCCCATCGCTCTTGCCAAACGCGAACCGTTACGCTGTCCGCAAAGAGCCGCTAGAACAGTAAGAAACGGAAACCCCAGTTTTACCATAAAATCACCCGGCCCCTTTGTACCGGATAAAATACAGCCTTCTATATTTAAATCATTTGTATATTCTTCAATATAGTTTTGAACAATAAAAGAACCCCAGGAATGCCCAAGAAGAAAAACAGGAACATTAATAGTTTTCTTTATTTCTTTATTCAGGGTATAGATGTCTTTTGTAACAAGCGCAAAACCGTAACCGTCGCCGCAGTGCCCCAGCAGCCCTCCCCTGCCGGGTTTATTCAAGCTTAAATCGGCAGTTTTACCGTGTCCCCGTTGATCAGCAGCCCAAACCTCAATTCCCGCCGCGGTTAATTTCTCAGCCAGCCGTCTGTACCGCAACGCGTGTTCCGCCATACCGTGAACGATATGTAACACTGCCTTAGGCCGGGTCTCAGGCAGCCAACGGTACAAAAACAGCTTGATACCGTCATGGCTTTCAAAATATGTCTCATTCTGAACCATGTAAAAATAATAACAGAAATACGGGTATAAATCAACAAATAATCCCGTCATAATGGGTTAGATTTAATGTCTGAAACAGTAACAAAATATGATTTTTCCATATATTGTACAGCGCGTCATTTATAAGTATATTCTTATAATAGGAAATAATTTTAGGTTCTGAGCATGAATAAAGATATAAAAAAACTTATAAAACAGCTTATAAAAAAATATCACCCGGATTTTACCAAAGATACAAATACGGAAACCGTCAATAATGAGATTACAATCAAATTAACCAATATACTTAATGACCTGAAAATATATTCAAAAAACAGACAAGAAGTTATCATTGATACTTCAAACAAACCGGAAAACGGACTTATACAGCTTGAGAATCAGGATTACCTGTATTATAAATTAGGCATAAAATACTATAAAAATATTCACCCTAATTTTATTTATAAACATAAACGTAAAACAGATAATAGTTTTTCGCTTAAGCCGTATAATGAATTAAAACAAGCGTTAACAAACATAATATTGTCAATTTATCTCTCTGAACATTATTTTACAAAGGTAATTCTTGAATATCCAAATTCTATCTGGCGTAATGACTCTATAGCCAAAATAAAACTACTGTTAAAACTCACAAAAAGTTATGAAAACATAAACCCAAGTGAAACAAAAGTAACAGACTCTGCAAGCTTCATAAATCAAATGGGCATTAAACCTATTTAAGAATACGCATGGTTTTGACAGCATACATTTTTAGTTTATCCCTGTATGATAAAAAACATGGCGGCAGGCGATTTAACAAAAATAAGGCTTGAAAGTATCGCTCCCGGAGGAGACGCTCTCGGACGTTTGGACGGAAAACCTATTTTTGTAGAGGGCGGAGCGCTTGATGAAACAGTTCTGTGCCGGATTATTGAAGAACACAAAACATGGGCAAGAGCGCAGTTATTGGAAATTATTGAGCCTTCTCCTGTAAGAGTAAAAAGTGTTTGTCCGTTTTACGGTAAATGCGGCGGATGCAGCCTTCAGCATATTGAGTATAGCGCACAGCTTGCCGCGAAAGCCGCTATCCTGAAAGATTCCTTTTTACGAATCGGCGGTTTTGATTTAGATAAGCTGCTTCAGTTGGAAATAGTCCCCTCCTCGCCTTTTGAATACCGGAACAGGATGCAGTTTCACTGCCTGAGAGAAAAAGCAAAAAATAATAACCGCAGCTTTGGGTTAAAAGGGCGCAGAAGCGAAGAAATAATCACTGTTACGGATTGTCCTGTCGCTGAAAACGGTATCAGAAAACTTTTACAGGAAGGAAGAAACTTGCCCTTGCCGCCTGAAAAGGACAGATTTACGGTTTTTTCCTTCAACGGTCTTTTTCTGACTGAAAATGGTCTTGAAACGGGAAAAATCAGGCTTCTTGACAGGGATATTCTTCTTGACGCGCGTGTTTTTTTTCAAAGCAATATTTCCATGCTGGAAAAATTAATTTTAAGCTTAATCGAAATCGCGCGTACAGCCGATACTACACTTCCTGCCGCAGATTTTTACTGCGGTGTCGGAACATTCGCGCTCTTTCTTCTTACAAATACAGAATTAAAATTTCCAAAAATAATCCTGGCGGAAGACAATAAAAACGCAATCAGCCTCGCAAGAGAAAATTTAAAAGGGAAAAACGCGGAGCTTTTTGCGTTACGTGATACTGCATGGGAAAAGGCAATATTGCGTAAAAACCTCAAGCTTGGTTTCGCGGCTGCCGATCCGCCGAGAGCAGGCTTAGCTCATAACTTTGCATTTTCTCTTGCACAATACGGACCGCCTTTATTGGCGTATGTTTCATGCGACGCCGCGTCTTTAGCGCGAGATTCCAAAATTCTTGTAAACGGCGGATATAAACTAAAAAATCTTAAGCTCTTTGATTTTTATCCCCAAACAGCGCATATTGAAAGCCTGGCTGTCTTTGAAAAACAAGCTTAATATTCCCGCATAAAAAGCATGGAAATAAAGATACACCTGTGCCTGTGTGTGAAAATTATTGTATAATAATAATTAATGTACGCCTTACGCAGAAAATTACTTTTACTGTTTGGCGCCGTTATATGCGCCGGTTATGTTTTTTCTCAGAATAATACCGTAAACCAGGGACAGAATCTTTCAAATTCCGAACCGTTTTGGCGGCAAGCGCTCGGCGGCTCAGTATTGTCAATGCCAAGCGTACAGGCGCAATCCGTTGTTGTCGCACTAGACGGCGGAAATATCAAGGCATACTCAGTTACCGGTACACCCATCTGGAACTATTCCGCAAGAGGTAAAATAAGCCCCTATGTTACGCGATCACCGGAAGGCACTTCATATATCGCAAGGACAAACGGGATATTAATAGCCGTAAACCGTTCAGGGCGAGAATTGTGGCGGCGCAATATCGGAAGCCCTTTAAGCGCAAGAGTAATCCCAGGCTGGGACGGAAGATTATTTGTGCCTGCCGGAAAAACTCTTCTTTGTTATACAGCGTCGGGGAATCTGCTTTGGACAAGAACATTCGAAACCGCCATTTCTCTGCCTCCGTGTCTGTCTCACAGCGGAGGAATTATTTTTGCTCTTGAGAATAATGAAATCTACCGCGTCGATCCTTTCGGCAATTCCAATTTATGGACGCTTTCAAACAAACCCGCGGCATTGGTCTCTATAGATCATTACAGAATTATGGCGTTGTATACAGACGGAAACATGGAAATTATAGGAGCTGCCGAAGACTGGTATTTAACTTCTCAAAATGAATTTCAATTCACGCTTCTGCCGAAATTATCCGCGGGCGTACTTGCGGCTGAATACAGAAACGGCAATATTGCGGCAATTTTAAATAACGGCAGAATATCATTTGTTTCGTTAGATGAAAGAAAAATAATATGGGAAGGCGACAGCCACATCAGGGATAACTTAATAAAAGGCGGTAAACCCGAAACGGAAGCGGAAATTATTTTTGACGAAAGAGGTATATATATCTTAAGCAAAAACGGAGCGTCAGGCTTTTCACATGAAGGCAAAAGATTGTGGCTGATAAGCCTGCAAAATTCCGCTTCCATCCCCGTTATTGATGAAAACGGCCTGCTTTATTCTGGAGGAAATGACTGGATACTTTATGCGTATAAAGCTGAAGACCGCCCGTTATCCGCGAGAGACAGTTTTTACGGGACGTTTCCCGAAGGTTCCTACAAAATGGGCAGTCCTCAGGCAATATATATGCCGCCGCTTCCGCTTTCTGAATATGAAATAAAAAAAACGCTTGATCAAATAAGCTCCGCCGTAAAATTCGGCAGAGTCGGAGCAAATGAAGGGGTATGGACGACTTTTTTACTGACGTTATCTGCAAATCAGGCGCACATCCAGTACAGAGTAAGCGCTTTGCGTCTTTTGGGACAAATTGGTTCAAAGGAGACAATCCCCTGGCTTGTGAGTATTTTTAACAGGGAGAACGAACCTGTAATAAAAGCGGCAGCCGCTTCCGCTATCGGAGATATAGGTACGGATCCCGACGGTATCGCAATACAGGCTTTTCTCTATTCGATAATCTATAGCGGTACAAAAGAAAGCCAGGTGCTATCTGCGATAACCTCGGCGACAGGAGCCCTTTGCCGTTTTTCAGGGCCGCCCTTAAGTCAAACAGGAGTTAAAATTCTCAACCTGCTTTGTGAGAGTTACCAGTCATCCGTTATTAGGAGACAAGCTCTGAAAGAATTGGCATCACTTCAGTAGAATTTAAACTTTCTTTCCTATTACTCACTCTTGTAAACATTGCGTATCTTTTCTCTGCCCGGCAGACGGTAAATATCAAAATCACTGTCCAGACTTATTATTTGGCGGATACCCGTTTTTTCCGCAGTAATAACCAGAGTAACGTCAGCGAAATCCATCGGCAGATCGGAATATTTTTCAGTTAATTCGATAAGGCGGGGTATATCATGCTGATTTATGTCGCTGATAATAACTCCCTTGTACATCACCCAATCAAAAAAATCCCGCTGAGCGTTAATGTTGGCGTTTAAGAAATAAGAAACTTCAGTAAAAACCGCTAGTGTGCTGATAAATAAATATTTTTTCTTCGCCAGAAAATTCCGTATTTTTTTATGATAGTTATCACCGGAATGAAAAAGAGCAATAAGGGGACCAGAATCAATAAGAATTCTGTCTGGCATGAAGTTTCTCTTTTATGCGTTGTTTGTATGTAACTGAAAGATCTCCCGGACCCAGATCATATTTGCCGAAAAATGGGAGGCCCAAAGTATATGAATCAATTTCGTTCTCTTCCTGTTTATAGTACATTTCAAGCGATTCTATAATAATTTCCGACTTTGTCATGTTTTTTGCTTTAGCGACAGACAAGAGTTTATTCCTTGTTTCTATGGGAAGCCTGACAGTTGTAATTTGGTCATTTTTCATTATTCTTGTTTTCATATTACAAATCGTAATACAGATAAAGATAAATGTCAAGCGCTATTCCAAAATTCGGTCAATACTAAAAACGGCTTTTATATATCGGCTAAAAAGCTGTTTTTTTAATACAAGTAAGTTTTTCTAAAAACTGTAGTTTTGTAATGTCTTAAATTATCTTGTTTTATATGTACTATTTTCTTAATATATAATAAAATAAAAGGATTAGGAGTGTTGCCATGAAAATGCCAAAATGTTTTTTATTAAAATTCTGGACTATTACCATAATAATACTAACCGGATTAACCGCAGCAGTCCACGCCCAGGTTGATGAAGATGAGTTAAGCAATCTTCCGCCTGTAGTCTTTTTGAATTATGAAGGCCCGCATACCCGTATAGATACAAAAGAAGAGATTCGTCAAATCGGCGTAGTAGTGGGGCGGCAGATTTCAGAAAGGGAAAAGGGCATTGCGTCTGCGCTGGAAGGAATGACTCTTGAACAAAGAAAGCAATATTCCTACAGGTTCGAGTCAGGCGCATCAAACAGGTATTTTGTCATTCACAATGTATCAGCCTATGAGGACGGCAAGCTTGACGCGGACATTTTCGGTCTTGGAGTAGACACAGGCGTAGACCATATCAGGAACTTGCGCACAATTATACAGGGATACTTACAGGCCGCGTACGATTACAGCGAAAAAGACGCGGCTCTTTTAGCGGAATATATAACAATTTACAATGCCGTATACCGGGGCAACTGGGACTATTTTACAAAAAAATATAAAACCCCTGTAATTAATGATCTTGTCAGGGAGAAAGCGGGGCTTTCCATTCGTTATGACGAATGGCCGGGAAGAACTTTAATAGTTATCCCGCTTGGAAGCGGAGGCTTAAGTTCTGTTGATACTTCCGTCATTTCTGACAGCCGTGTTATAGAAGAATTGCGAAAAGAAAGCGATCAAAGCGTACCGCAGCGTCAGGATATGGTCGATTTAAAAGAACGCGAGGCGGAAGAAGCCCAGAAACGCGCTCAGACTGAACGGGAAGCAATCAGGCAGGAAGAAAAACAGATAGCCCAGGAAAGAGAACAGCCGCTGGACAGCCAAAAAGAACAGGAACTGGCTGACAGGGAAAAAGAGCTTGAACAACGAAGTGAAGAAGCGCAAAAGCTGGAAGAATTCGCCGAACAAAAAACAGAAGAAGCGCAGCAGGATCGTGAGGAAATTGCAAAAGATCAACAGTCAACAATAGCCGCCGGCGATACCGGTACAGGTTCCGGGAATGCTTCAGGAACCGCGCAGGGAACCCAACAGAACAATAATTTCAATGATACAGTCGGAGGGCTTCTTGGAATAACGATCGAAAGTACAGATCCGGGAAGAGGAAAGTTAATACTTTTTAATGCAACAACCGCAAATGAAATCAGCCGTTCTGTGTTAAATACAATACATACACGGACTGTAACCTTTATTGACAAAAAAATAATCGCGATTTCAGGTGAAAACAGGGGTGACGCTGCTATCCGTCTGACTGAGATAAATCAGGATACATTGGAAACAGTTAAATTCGGCGAAGATGATATTATGTCAGGAAGTCTGATTTGGGTAAATTCAAATTATCTTTACGCGATTACAGTTGATCTCAGTAATAATTTCTGTTATCTTGGCCGTTTTGATACCAATCTTGTTTTACAGGCTAAATCAAGCCTTCAGGTGCATCCTCAAGCGTCAGTCGCGTTCCAGCAGGGACGGCTCCTTACACAGAATGAAAGCGGTTCGGCATTAATACTGAACCCTGATGACTTAACGGAATCTAAATAGGATTTTAACTTTGCGACAGCCCTGTTTTAAACAGGGTTGTTTTTTTATAGCTTATTCTACGAATAAATGTGCTCAAGACCGTGAAGTAATTCTTCGGTCCTTTCACGGCAGCTTCCGCAGACAGTGCCGATTTTGGTAGCTTGCTGAAGATGTTCCCATGTACGAGCGCCGTTATGGAATGCAGCTTCAATGTCCTTGTCCGTAATTCCAAGACAATGACAGATAACTTTTGATTCTTCCTTTAACATTCCGGCTCTGCCGGTTTTCGCGAGGTAATCGTCAATTGCTTCTCTCAGGGCTTTATCACCCAGAACGGAACAGTGTATTTTAAAACTGGGAAGCCCTCCGAGTTTTTCTACAAGGTCTTCAGGCCGTATTCTGTAAGCGTCTTCGATTTTCATTCCCTTGATAGTTTCAGATAACATACTTGTTGAAGCTATAGCGCTCGCGCAGCCGTAGGTTTTCCAGCGGACATCAGTTATTGTATCATCCTTGATTTTAAGGAGCATTAACATCTGATCCCCGCATTTTATATTCCCTGTCTGCCCGCGCGCGTCGGGGGCAAAGCTTGCTTCATCTTCAAAAAGCACATTACGGGGATTTGTAAAGTGATCTTTTACAGTATCTGAATACAGCCAGTCGGACATAAACTTCCTTACATTGACAATGTAGACATTGCCCTTAACCGCGCGATAATCGGCGGGAGTGTTTCTATTATATAATCAATATCACTTTCTGTAATACCCCATCCAAGGCTGAAACGTATGGAACCATGCGCAAGTTCAGGACTTAAACCCGTAGCCATAAGCACATGGGAAGGCTCAAGGCTTCCTGATGCGCAGGCTGAACCTGTACTTGCTTCAATTCCCTGCATATCCATGGAAAGAAGTATCGATTCTCCTTCCGCTCCGGGAAAAGAAACATTTAATGTATTGGGAAGCGTATCTTTTTGGTGGCCGTTTATCTTTATATTGGGGATTTTTTCCAGAAGCCCGATACGCAGTCTGTCGCGAAGGGAAGAAATCGTTTCTCTGTATTTGTCGATTGCGCTTGCCGCCAAATCAGCCGCTTTTCCAAAACCCAGTATACCAATGTTATTGTAAGTGCCTGCCCTGTGTCCGTCTTCCTGATGCCCGCCGTGTATCAGCGGGAAAATCGGAGCGCCCTTTCTGACATAAAGCGCGCCGACACCCTTCGGGCCGTAAATCTTGTGAGCGGAAAGCGTAAGGTAATCTGCACCCCAATCCTCAACGTTTACAGGTATTTTCCCCGCCGCCTGAACAGCGTCAGTATGAAAAAACGCTCCCGCTTCTTTTGCCAAACATGCTATTTTTTTTATTTCCTGCACAACGCCGATTTCATTGTTAGCTGCCATTACCGAAACCAAAAGAGTTTTTTTGTTAAGGACTTTTTTATATTCTTCCATGTTGAGTTTTCCGTATTCGTCAACGGGGAGAATTTTTAATTTTAAACCGGATTTTTCTATATTAACCGCCGAATTCATCACACACGGATGTTCAATGGCCGTTATGACAAACTCGTTGCGGCCTTCACCGTTGTTTTCCGCAAGACGGTGCATGGTATTAAATACGGTATTGTTGGATTCGGAGCCTCCCGATGTAAAAATAATTAAATCGCTTGACGCGCCGATAAGAGCAGCTACGGTGCTTCTTGCCTTCTCTACTCTGTTCCTTGCAAGTCTGCCTGAAGCGTGCATACTGGACGCGTTGCCGTAAATATCCATATCCTCTATCATGGACGCTCTTACTTCAGGACTAAGCGGGGTTGTAGCATTGTAATCTATGTATACTTTTCTTGTTTTTTCACTCATTTATTAATTAAATGATACAATCATAATTATTTTTGGGCAAGCTCGCGTTTTATTTCATCCAGCCTCTTGTTAAGAGATGCGATTGTACGTTCAAGCCTTGTTTTTTCTTTTTCAAGACGCTCTACAGGACTTTCATTTCCGCTCTTTTTGCGTACCGCGATTTTAACAGTATCGGGACTCTTCCCCTTAATAAGAGCGGTCTCCGCAGCCTTGCGTTCATCACTATTGCGGATACCGGCGAGAAAACGCATATTATCCGCTCCGACTTCAGGAGCAATATCGTATTCAAACATTTTAATCGCCGTATTGGCTGCAGTTCTTGGTATGCGAAGCATTCTATCAACATAATCTTCAAAACGCACGCCGATTCCGGTACAAAGATCGTGGGCCTTAAGCAGATGTTTACCCATTTCCTTTACAAGTTCTCCGTTGTTTTTCAGGTACTTGTTTCGGATAACGTCTGTCAGTTTTAACAGTTCCGGTGAAACAGAAAAAACATCTTTGTAGATTTTTTTATTTTCCGCTTTTTCCAGCAGCGCATGAAAAATAGCCCAAAATTCACTGTTATGAGCGCGTGAAGAAAGAGTACCGCCGCGAGAGCAGGAATGCAAATGATGCGCGTATTCATGAATAGAGGTATAGAGCAAGAGGTTCTGCCCCGCTTCATCAGTTTTAAAATTCCTGTTATGAATAATTATCTCCCTGCTTTGTACCTTGTAAAGACCGTTCACCTTTTTGCTTTTTTTACCTGAAAATACAAGAGTAAATTCAAGAGGCGCATCTTCTATAGCGAGCAGTTTTTCTTTTACTTTATCCTGATTCATATTCACTCCGATATTTTTTCCATTGCTAGCGCCGCAGCCGCTACGCAGGCAGTTTCCGTACGCAGAGCGCGGCTGCCCATGGATAAACGTATAAAACCCGCTTTTTCAAAAAGTTCCCTTTCTCTGTCCGACCAGCCTCTTTCAGGACCGATAGCGATCACCCACGGACGGCTTGTCGGTGAAATATAGAAAAGAGAGCCTTCCGCTCTTATGTTGTCCATTGCGTGAAGGAGAGGGATACGCGTGCTGCCTGTTTTTTCCCATGGACGCTCATCCAGCCAATTATCCAAATTTTCGAATACGGAAAAAACAGGCAATTGTGTGTCCCGCGCCTGAACAGCGCCTTCTACAAGAGCCGCGTAAGCGCCGCCGTCTTCAAGTAATTTTGTATCGCGGTAGCTTTTTTCTCCAAAGTCGGTTCCTATCAAATCAATTGCCGATACTCCCATGCAGGAAAGATCCCGGAATATGCGGCGTATCTGTATCGGACGAACAAAAGCAACAGCCATTCGCAAACGTAATTTAGGCAGAGGCGGCTCATCCGCCTTTACAGAGATGAAAATTGAACCGTCAAAATTTATCTTTTCTAATCTTCCTGTCCCGCGCATTCCGCCCAGAATTCCGGCTTCAAACGTATCGCCTGTTTTTTTATGAAGCACTTTTAAAAGATGAACGGTTCTTTCGTCGCGTCTTGAAAGATTGTGACCAAGTTCATGTTCTTCCAATAAAATAATATTCACCGTAAAAGTATATCAAAAAAACAGCGCCTTGACAAAACAATAAAAAAAGAAAAAAATTACTCATCCCAATGCATAAAACCGAAGAAAAAAAACCTCTGTTTAAACTTTCTGAAAAATCAATCTTAATTTTTTCATTCATACTCTTTTTATTTTCCTGCGCAGCAACTCCCGCCAGGTTCAAGGAAATTGATGTTGCCGTCGAACAAGCGGATTTTTCAACGGCAATTGACACAATAATACGCGGACAAGAAAAAAAGATGCCGATATACTCAGAAGGAAACGCCGTATCTCTTTACCTTGATAAGGGGCTTTTGGAACATTACGCGGAAAATTACGCGAACTCTTCAAACGATCTGCAATTCGCTGAACGTTTAATAGAAGAAGCGTATACCAAAAGCATTACGGAAGGTTTTTTTTCTTTTATAATTAACGACAATACCAAAAATTATCCGGGTGAAGACTTTGAAGATATTTATATTAATGTTTTTAACGCGTTGAATTATTATAACAGGGGCAGTATTGAAGGCGCATTGGTAGAAATTCGTAAATTAAGCAGTACAAGCGGAAAACTGGAAATGCTTTCGCGTAAATATGAATATAAAG
>Ga0268262_10002039_pt1 | contig 23827 bp, 24 predicted proteins | sample TergutNc150P3_FD_190354 | JGI IMG/M metagenome (GOLD analysis project Ga0268262, IMG submission 190354) | Nasutitermes corniger P3 segment gut microbial community from laboratory colony in Florida, USA - Nc150 P3 (SPAdes) (version 2) | ecosystem: Host-associated > Arthropoda: Insects >...
TCTGCACCATCTGCGGCAGCGCCGAGACTATGCCGGCCGCGTGCGCCGCGTCCATGTGCGCGAGCAGGATCGCGATCGTCTGCGGGTGCTCCTTTTGTATGTAGTTCACAAGCTGCTTGGGGTCTATGTTCTCCAGCAAATTGAAGCCGGTCGTCCTGATCTTGGCTTGCACCTTCTCAAGTATCTCGTTGGCCTTCTCCGGTCCGAGCGCCGCTATCAAGACCTGGCGCGCGTAATCCAAACCGCCCTGCGATATGTACTGATGCGCGAGCGCCAAGGTGTGAAACTCCTCGAGCACAGCCTCGCGAATATCCTGCGAAATGTTCTCCAACCGCGCTATTTCCGTAGAGAGCCGCTCTATGTCCACATCGTCAAGTAACTTGAATACCTTGCTTGAGGCGTCCGTGCCGAGCGCCACCATAACGATAGCGGCCTTGACCGGCCCTGGAATGCCGCTGATGTTAACGGTCTTTTTGCTGGTCTTCTGCAACGCGGCCAACTGGGCGGAGGTAATGGCCGCCTCGTTGCCGGCGTCGCCTTTATCTTTTTTTGATTTCTTTGCCATACCGTATGGTCTTTCTGTTTGTTAGTCTTACTTCTTATTCTTCTCCTGCACATCCTCAACCAGCCACTGCTTGATAATCGCCGCGATGTTCACCGGCGCTTGGCTTGTCAGCAACTCTACCTTCGCCAATATCTCAGACGCCTTTTTGTCGGCCTCCGAGGGTTCCTCTTCCTCAACCAAGTCTTCTAAGCCCAATTGTTCCAATACCGGGATCGGCGGGTTCATCGCTTCCGTCACGGCTCTGGCTATGGAACGGATCAGCATTAAGAATGCTATGCCGGCCACAATCGCCAAGGCTAATTTTATGTAGAGCGCCAATCTCGCCTCCTTTTCTTCCCGCGATAATCGTATGCGTTCCTCTTCCAGCATTTCGTTGTCGAATGGTATGGAGAGTACGGTGATCTGGTCGCCGCGCGCGATGTCGTAACCTACGGCGTTCTTCACCAAATCCTCTATCTTCTGTATGTCGGCGGGGGAGCGCTCCACGAGCGTCCGCTTGCCGTCGGCTCCCGTCTCGTACTTCCCGTCCACCGCTACGGATATGGTCAACCGCTTCACGCTGCCCATCTCCTGCACAACGTGCTGGACGGTCTTGTCTATCTCGTAGTTTCTCGTCGCCTGCTCCTCCGTTTCGTCGCCGTCGGGGGCGTTCTTTTTGTTCCTCTCGCGGCTCTCCTCCGACCTGATCACGCGGCCCTCCGGGTCAAATTTCTCTATCGTCTTCTCAACCTGGTCAAAATCCAGGCTGGCGTCAATCTTCACCGTGGCCTTAGAGTACCCCAAGACGTCCGAGAGCATCTCGTTCGCTTTACCCACCAAATACTTCTCCACGTTCTGCTGAAACTCCCTGTTTCGCGTCGTGCCAAGCATCCCTTCGTCTTGGTAAGGGTCGGTCTTGGGTTTGCTGGTGGCGGCGTCTATGACGGAGACGTGCTGCGGTTTGAGCCCCTCCACGCTCGACGATACGAGGTATGTGATGCCGCGTATCTGCTCCTTGCTCATGTCGCGCCCGGGCATGAAGCGCAGCACCACGGTGGCCTTGGCGTCCTGCTTGTCGTTCAAGATAAAGACGGAGGGTTTCGGCAATACGAGGTGCACGCGCGCCGCTTTGACCTCGTCCATGCTCTCTATGGTTCGTTGCAGTTCGCCCTCGAGCACTATCCGCGTCTGTTGCGACTGTTGCGCGTCGGTCGTGCCCAAGCTCGTCTTCAGGAAGAGTTCGTTCCCTATGCCGCGCTGATTCGGCAACCCGCCCTCGCGAGCCAGCGCCATACGGATTTCGTAGAGCTGCTTCTGGTTCACGAGCACATTGCGCCCGTCGTTCTCCAACTTGTATTTGTAGCCGCCCTTGTTCAGCTGTTCGGTGATCCGCGCCGCTTCGTCGACGGCGAGTTCGGAGTACAGCACCCGCATCCCGCCCGACCCTCCGCCGCTCTTGCCGCCGCCCCCGCTCGAGTGGGCGAAGAACAACAGCCCTATAAGCCCCACAAGCGTGATCCCCACAAGCGACGCCGTGATGAGCTTCTGCTGCAAAGACAGCTTCTGCCACAGAGCCGAAAGTTGCACGATAACCTGCCGGAAAAACTCGGCAGTCCCGCCCTCGCTTTTGATTTCGTTAGGATCGTTCATTTTTCGCCTTAAACCTTGTTATAGACGCCGAGCGCCTATTATATAATATAATAAGTATACAATTAAATACGCAATATTGACAACAAATAGTGGTAATTTTTTTGATTTTGCCGGAGGCGTTGACGGGGAAAACCGGTATTGCGGCGCGTCGCGTCGCGGGGGCGTCCTTAGACCGCGCCCCCGCGTTGAGTTATTACAACCTAATTCTCAGAACTTCCTGATACGCGTCCATCACCTTATTCCGAATCTCCATCATCATGTTAAACGCCACCTTGGCCTCCTCCGACGCCGTCATTACCTGATGCACGTCGGTGATCTCGCCTGACGCCAATTTTTTGATCGACTCGTCGGCTTTCTGCTGCAAGCCGTTCACGTCGTTCAGGAAGCCGTTCATCATATCCTTGAACGACACCCCGCCGGGACCCTGCTGCTGAAACGCCGGCCCCGCCTTCCTCGGCATTGCGGCGCCTTGCAACGGGCCGATTGAATTGATACCCTCCATGGTACGCCTCCTCTCATTATTATATTTTCTTTTCGGGTCTCCCCGTTATTGCCTTGAGCTTTTTCTTGCCGTCAAGCGTAGGAATCGAACATCTTCCCCTTAGCCGGCAAATCCTTGGCCCTGACCGCCGTCAGCGTATTCTGCAACGCCTTCACGTTAGGGTCTAAATATACATTGCCGCCGCCCTTAGAGGAAAGTATTTCGTTAAATTTCATCCCTCCGGCGTTGGCGGCGCCCTTTGCGTTAGCCCCGTTGGCTCCGAAGCTTCGCTCCCGCGCCGCCTCTTTGAGCTTTACGAACTGACCCCATGAGCCTACTGAACCGCTGTTTAATCCGTTGATTGACATGATGACGGTTGCCTCCTAAATAAATAAAAAGTCAAAACACCTGGTATTCTTAATCCTATAATCCTTTAAACTTGTTTATCTCGGCGAAGCCAATCCTACTAATCTATACTTTGACCGTCTCCATCAACATACCCTTGATCGCGTCGAATGCCGTAACGTTCGCCTCGTAGGCTCTTGTGGCGGCTATCATGTCGGTCATCTCTTCTATGACGTTGACGTTCGGCATCGCTACGTAGCCCTCCTCGTTGGCGTCCGGATGCCCCGGGTCGTACTCTAAGCGGGGCGGGCGCGTGTCCGAGCGGATTTCGGGGACGTCTACGCCGCGGCCGAAGAAGCGCTCGTCTCTCGGGAAGTCCGACGGCGGGATGGGGATGTGGTTCTCCTGCGTCGTTGCTCCGTAGAGCGAGACGTTGTTGTTCAGTATCCGCGTGTCGCGCCTGTTGGACTGCGCCTCGAAGACCACGAACTGCCGGCGGTACGGCCCGCCCTCGGCTGTGCGCGTAGTCTCGGCGTTGGCCAAGTTTGACGATATGGTGTTCTGCCGGATGCGCTGAGCCCGCATACCGGAAGAGCTTATTTCCAAGCCGCCGAAAATTCCGCCTACTGAAGACATTTTTCACTCCTTACGCAAAGCGTTTTAATCCCGTTAATCCCGTTAATCAATACCGAAATCAAAATTTACTGCTGTATCGGCCTCGCCTGTATCGCCGCGTTCAGCTTGTTAAAGACCCCCTGGCTGTACGCGTTCATGTACTTGAACATTATCTGCGTCTCGGCCAGTTTCGCCATCTCCGTATCGATGTCCACGTTGTTCACGCCGCTGGGCTGTGTGGGGTCGTAGGGCCTATAGGCTTTCGGGCCCACCTCCTCCAAGTTCAGCTTGCCTATGGGCATGTGGCCGCCGTCGGTGCGCGTTCCCTGCAACCGCGTCCTGTCCAACGCTCTTTTCAGCTCGTCCTCAAAGGAGACGTCCACCCGCGCGTAGCCGGGCGTGTTGACGTTGGCGATGTTGTTGGCCGTCACACGCGCCCTAAGCATTGCCGCGTTCATGGCCCCGGCTATAACCGGAATGTTGGTCTTGTTTGTGATAGCGCTGCTGAACATATTCATAAAAACCTCCAAGCGGACATTGTTAAAACGATTCTATTAATAATTAACCGCAAATCTCGTGCCAAACGGGTCAATCGGGCTGCGGCCGTCCGTAGGGCGCGGCGGATTTTGCGGGTTTCCTAAATAAATGTTAATATTTATCGATATTTGCCGATATTGGCGTATATTCGCCTATACCCGCCCGGGACGGCAATAATTGCCGGCGGCCGGGCGGTCGGTAGGAAAAAATTGCTCACGGCGGAAATATTTGCCGGGTGCCGTGATATATATTAATACTATGAAAACAAACGTATTGGTCGCCGATGCCGACATGGATGTCCACCAACTGCTGTGCGACGTTCTTGAGATATGCCTCCGGAATGTTAAGGTGGAGCGCGCCATGAGCCTGCAGGGCTTTTGGGCCAAACTGCCCGCCGCGCCGGAGCAGCCGTGGCATTTGGTATTTCTCGCCGCCGATTACATAAAGGAGGAGCCGGACGGGTTTGTCGACCGCCTGGTGGCGGTAAACCCGAACGTAATCGGCAAGGTTGTGATCTTGGGCACCGAGGCTGACGCGGAATCATGCGGCGAGGGCCTTATGGCGGCGCCGCTTTTGGTCAAGCCGTTTTCGCTGGATAAGTTTGAGGAGCTTGTCAAGCAGGTTTGCGGTTCCTGAATATGTTCGACACGCACTGCCACTTACAAGACGAGAGGATATCCGCCCGCGCGGGCGATATCGTAGCCGCCGCCAACCGCGCCGGCGTCGCGAGGATGCTCTGCTGCGGCGGCAGCGCCGCGGACTGGGACGCCGTCGCGAATATCGGGGCGGCGCACGCGGCCGGCGGTGTGGTCTGCGCCTACGGGGTTCATCCGTTCTATGTGGAAAGCGTCGATCCAAACGGGAGCGATTGGACCGGCGAACTTTCGCGGCGCCTCTCCGGCGACCCCTCCGCCGCCGTAGGCGAGATCGGGCTTGACCGCGCCGTTACCCCGCGCTGCGACGATAGGCAAGCGGAGGTCTTCACCCGCCAACTGAAAATCGCGGAACAGTACGGGCGCCCCGTATCGATACACTGCCGCAAAGCCTTCGGCACGATGCTGTCAATACTAAAGGATATAGGCGGCCTGAAGTTCGGCGGGGCGATCCACTCCTACAGCGGTTCGCCCGATCTGATTGACGAATTGGTTGAATTGGGGTGCTGCATATCCTTCTCCGGATCAATACTTATCCCCACCGGCAAACGGGCGATAGCGTCATTAAAAAAGGTGCCGCGAGACAAATTATTGATAGAGACTGACAGCCCCGACATCCTGCCGTACGGAGCAACCGGCCCGTTCAACGAACCGGCGAATCTTTTATTGATATTGAACAAGGTCGCCGAAATATTGGAAGAATTTCCGCAGAAAATAGCCGAATTGACAAACGAAAACGGTTGTAGATTATATTGCGACGCGAAGCGGCGCATGTGTTAAAACGTCCCCCCGTAAAATATATAGATGCAGACGGGTGCTTTTTCCGGCTGTATCTATATATTTTACGGGGGGACAGCAGGGGGGGGCTCTAAAGCGGGGCGTTACGGGGCGGAGCCCCGTCCTCATAATAATATTTTTATTTTTAAGCTTTTGATTTTTATCATTTGACCAGCAGCATCCTCGCCCTCTGAGCGAAAACATCCCCCGGATGCTCCGTCAAAATCTTTTGCGCGATATCCCGCGCCTCGTCGTTACGCCCCAACCCCCTCAGCGCCTCCGCCTTTACGAACATATACTCCGGACTGCGGTTATTGTCAATATTAAAATTGAGATTAAGGTTAAGGTTAAGATTAGGAACATTGCCGCGCCCGCGCCCCCCGCCGCCGACCATCTCCAACGCCTCCAGCGCCTCCGCGTGCTTTGAGTTCGCCGCCATCGCCCCCGCCAGCCTCACAGCCATCGCCTCGCCCGCCCAAGCGGCTCCACCGCCCGGCTGAATGCCGGCGGCGCCGTTGGCGTCAAAAAATCCCCTGAGCAGCTTTGCCGCCGCGCCTAAATCCCCCGTGTAGATGTAATACTCCAGCCTCCCCCAAGCCTGCGCCGCCCCCTGCGGCGCGCCGCCCTCGTCCAACTTCTGCAACCAATACTTGTACCTCAGTGTCTCCGACGTCGCGTTCCACAACGGCATGAATTTTAGCGAATCGAGCGCCGGCGCGGCCTCGTACGGCTGCCCTTGGAAGATCAGGCAGCGTATCCGCCACAGCGCACGCTCTCTGGGGTACATGATCCAAGACGTGGCGGTGGACGCGGCGACGTGGTTCAGCGCCTTGCCTATCTCGCCGGAAAATATGTACGCCCTGACCGTGAGAGTGTCCTTAGGCAGCGACGGCGGCAGTTGCTCCAATAGGCGCGCCGCCTCCTCCAAGCGGCCGGTCTCTTGGTTTAGCGCGACCGCCAATATCTTGGCGTCCTTGTCCGTTGCGCCCGATACGCGTAGCCATATAAGGGCGGAGTCTCGCGCCTTTATCTGCGTGTAGGCCTGGTACGCGGTAAACGCCGCGGAGGGGCGTGTCTGATCCCCCTCCTCCATTCTGTTGTACGCGGCGGACGCGGCGGTAGCGGCCAAACGGTAGCGGCGTTGCGCGAAATGGGCGCGGGCCGCGTCGGCCAATCTGCGCCCGACCGGCGCGGAGCGCGTATTGAGCGCGGTGAGGAGAGATATCTCCTCGTCAAAGTGCCCGTGCCGGCCGTAGAAATCGGCGAGCCGGTTGCGGTATAAAACGGTATCGGCGTCCGGCAGCGCCAAAACGCAGGCAAGGAAACTACGCAGGGCGCTTGATTTCACGGCGGAGTCGGCGTCTGCGAAGAACTGCTCCATCTGTGTGACCGCGATATGCTCCAAACGCTTGTCCGCGGCGGCGCGGCAGTATATTGAAGCCGCGCCTCGGTAGTCGCTAACGAGGCACCTGACCCGCCCGTAGCGCAACAACCCTTGGGCGTCCAAACGCCCCGCCGCGTCGAGCGCGCGGTAAAGGGTGTCGGCGATCGGAAGAGCGCCCCCCTCCCCGCTCTCGGCAAGTATCGCGTCCGGCGTCCGAGGGGAGGTCGCCGCCCAAATGTCGACGATCCTGCCCCAAAGCGCCGCGTCGCCGGAGAGCTGCTTTATCCTATATAGCGAGAAGAGGAGATCGATCGGAAAGCGGTTCTTAGACGCCCGCGCGGAAAAAATCGGCGCGAGCGAGTCCGAAAGCGTCCTCTTGCCCCCGTTAACGGTTAGAAGCGACGACAAAAGCGCGGAGAAACACTCGTCGGTTATGTTCGGCGACTTGAAAGATTGAACGACGGCCTGCGGCCGCCCCGACGGCCAGTCGGAGATGTCGACGCATAAGGCCTTTTGCGCCGCCGCCGGAGCCGCGCTCTGAGCCGCCGCGGTACCGGCGGCGGTTATTATTATTGATATAGCGATTGCCGACAATGCCCAAGAATTATTTGCCATATTTATCTCGGTCTTTCTACGAAACCAGCGCCAATAATTTGTTTGGCAGTATCGCTGGAATCTTGGATTTAACGTAGTCCCCAATATTGCGGGTAACTATATAGTCGGCGCCTATAGCTATGGCGCATTCAGCTTGCAGACTATCATCAACATCGTCAAAATCATTGTTTACGAGGGCTTTCATTACTAGATTTGCATCTATTAACGCTACCGACACAGACATACACAAATCGGTCAAACGTTGCCTCCTATCTGCGATTGAATAATGTTTGCGCAGGATATAAAAAATATTCGTAATACTGTGCGGCGCTAAAAAAGCGTTGATAGCCGATGCTTGTGATTTTTTTATGACTTCTTTCGCGCTTTTGGTAAATGGCTCGCGGTCAGTCAGAAAATCTATAAGGACATCGGTATCAATCAACACTGTTAAAGCGTTCATCTATCGCCTCCGCCAGTTCCTTTTTGTAGTCAAAATCCGCCGGTAATCTCACCCTCGGAAAGCTCATAAGCCGCTCAAACGCCGCAGAGCGCTCGTCGTCGCTTACGCTGAGGCCGGAAACGCGGACAGCGGCTAGTTGCCTCTCCACCTCTTGTACTACGCCGAATACCCGCTCAAAGCTCCCCTCGTCAATATTGAGCATAAGAGCCGCCGGTTTACCGTTGCTGGTCAGTACAGCCTTGCCGTCAAGCGTAAGCTTTGAAAGAGCCGCTTTTGGCGCCTTACATAGTTCACGCATAGTCAAAAATTGCATCTTTCCTCCAATAATGGACACATTTACGTGGTACCGTCAGACAACCGTCTTTTAATAAGATAGTATATTGCCGGACAAATGTCAATGATTTGATCGATATTTTTAGCCGTTTATTAGGCGAGTAAATACTGGGTTGGATTGCTCCGGAAGGTCAAGGGACACCGTCGGGCACGTTACCGACTGGGAGGAGAAGGCGTACATTTTAATTTTTTTTATTTTTCTATTGACATCCGAAATCCCATATACTATTTTATAGATAGAAAATGACGCCGTTAGGGGGCGCCGGTTAGTAGGGGGGAGCCGCGCTCTCGGTTGGGCGCGGGTTGCTTTTCGGTATATCCGCCGCCTGCTTTCATTGGTCGCGTACCTATGAATCGATACTTTGGTTAAATTAAATGGGATAGGATAGGGGATAGGATAAGATGGTTGCAATGTTATTGATTTTGACTTTTGCCTTGGCTTTGGCTCTGCCCGCGGTATTGATGTCGCCTCTGTTCACGGCGCACATCCGGGGTGATGGGCGCGCGGTGCCGGACCCGCAAACGATTGGCACGATTTTTGCCCCCCCCCCCCCCCCCCCCCCCCCCCCCCGCAAGTCGTTGATTTTAAACGAGTTACGACAAATCATATCCTACTATTTAGTAGGATATTGCTTCTGCGCGTCTTTAATGGGTTTCAAACTTATCCAAAACAACAGTATCACAAATAACAAAAAAAGGAGTATAGTATGTTGAATTTTGTAAAAACAGCATTTCGCGAGTTTGTTGAGGTTTTGCTTTGGATTATTCTGATAGGGTGTGCTATTGCCGGATATATGCTTGGTTCTTTTGCCCACTCTGACGGGGGAGCGGTTATAGGCCTGGTCGTAGGGGTGGTTGTCGGTTTTTTGGTGTGTATTTTTGGCGGCGGGTATATCGCGACTCTCATTGAAATGGGGAATGATCTCGCCATTATTAAGGCGGCTATCGCTAAAACCGGTACATCTAATCCAGTTTTAATGAATTCATCTGTTATGTCCGATCCGACGCTAATGAATTCCTCTGTTACACCCGACCCGGTGTTAATGAATTCTTCGATGTTAATAAATTCAGGGAAGGCATTGTGCGGTAATCTTACGAGAGAGAATAAACGCAATCTTTTTCATGTTATACTAGCGCAATCTGGCAAGCTTTCTATTAACTTAACTAGTGACGATGAAGACGGATTGCCTCATTGGGGAGTGTATGTAAACGTTCTTGACGCTAGCGGCAAAAAAATTAACACAAGCGGTAGATTTGAATTTCCGTATAATTGTGAATTGGATTTACCGAATGCCGGTACTTACGTTATCGAAATAACATCATCAAATACCGGAAGATATTATTTAACCGCTCAGTATTGAGTTAAATGGGAATAAGGTCTAGTGTACGGTGGACAGTAAGGTATATACATTTATAAATGTACAATAATAGGAGAAGTTTTTATGAAAAAGTTTGGGAATTATATACTTGAATCCGCACTCCCTGCGCACTCCGTGCGGTCGCCGTTGAGGGCATCGGGCAGGGACTCGCGGAGGATTCGGGCAGAATTAGGGAAGACGTCAATGGCGGCGTGAGGATTTTGCGGAATTATGTATATAGTTCCCAAATTTTTTAATACCATTAACTCTTATATTTAAGGAGGTTTTTTATAGTGAAAACGAATACCGCAGTAAAAATAATGTCGTTTCTTGCGCTTCTCATCGGAATATCCGTCGCGCAAGTAAAAAACGTGGCTGTTGTGGAGACGGAGGTAGACGAGCACTCCGGCGCGTCCGCAAAACTGAACAAGGCGGAAGTGAGGCAGATAACCGCTGTTCTTCGTAGGGCGGCCGTTGGCAATTTGCCGCGGGGAAAATACAACATTATGACATCTGAGACTGTTCAAGCGCAGGGCAGCGCGGTTTTAGAGGCATGTTCAGACGAAAACTGCGTCATCACCCTCGGGGCGAAGATAGGCGCGGATTACATCGTGCGCGGGATCATAAGCAAATTCGGAAAAAGCCTTACCGTATCGGTGGAAATGTATGAAACCGAAGACGGAAACTTAGTAGCCTCGTCCGATCTTGTCCGTTCCGAAACCACTGCGGAGCTATTAGATAAAACCGCGGCGTCTAGCGCTAACATGTATAAAACATTTATGAGTACGCAGAGTTCCATACCGGAGAAAACGCCGCCGCAACAACTTACGGTTGCCGAGCCGCCTTCTCCGCCGCCGGTGCCGCATGTTTCTGCGGAGAAAGCGCCATCGCCGCAACCGGAGCCGCCTCCCAAACAGCCGACTGTAGCGGCGCAGGTTTCTCCGCCTCCAACGCCAAAAGAGTCTGTGGAGAAAGCTCCGACGCCGCAACCGGCACCGCCTCCCAAACAACCGGCGGTAGCCGTAGCCGCACAGGCTTCTCCGTCGCCGGTGCCGGCGCCGCAAGTTTCTAAGGAGAAAGCGCCGGTAACGCAACCGGCGCCGCCTCCACCGCAACCGATAGTTGCTAAGCCGGTTTCTCCGGCTCCGGCGCCGCAAGTTTCTACGCAGAAAAAAGCGCCTCCACCTCAGCAACCGGCTGTTACCGTGCCGCAACCGTCTGAAATGTTCACCGACAGCAGGGATGGGAATCAATACAGAACGACGCGAATAGGCGGTAGAAAGTGGATGGCGAGAAATTTGAATTATCAACCGCAAACAGGTAAATCTTGGTGCTATGATAATGATAGTTCCAATTGCGATAAGTACGGTAGATTGTATGATTGGAATACGGCACGGACAGTTTGTCCGTCGGGATGGCGCTTACCGTCTAACGAGGAATGGGGAAATTTGGCTGAATCCGTCGCCGATACCGGCAAATCCGGCGGCGTCGGTAAGGCCGGTAAGAAGCTGAAAGCGAAGAAAGGTTGGAATAGTGACGGTAACGGGACGGACGACTATAAATTCTCGGCCCTGCCCGGCGGCGGTCGTAGCGTCGACGGAGGTTTCAATAATGTCGGCTACTACGGCTATTGGTGGACGGCCACAGAGAGCGAACGTCGCTACGCCTACTACCGTAACATACATTATTACGGCGGCAGTGTGGGCAAGAGCAGTGATGTCAAAAGCGATGGATTTTCGGTTCGTTGCGTTGAGGGCAACTGACCGCCCATCTCATCCAATCCGTCCGGGGCGGGAGGGTCAGCCCGCCCCTCATCTTCATCTTTCCCACCATTCTCAAAATAACAAAATCCCCCCGCAACGGTTCTACAAAAAAAATATGAAAAACCTATTGACTTTCGTCCCCGAACTGCATTATATTATTACTGCGGCATCTCTCTCCGGGGTCGTTCGTTTCGGCCCGTTCTCTCTCAGCCGCTTTTCGTCGTACCTTACGTTTTACAATTCAAAGCGCGTACGGGGTGGTTATGCGTACGAAAGGCGGGGGGTTGCGCGGGTCTGGTTATCAGGTCGGCGCGTTTGGGTTAAAACACTAAAAAAGGGAGGATTTGGGGGTTATGGAGGAAGAAAAACTGAATTGGGCAAACGTTATGCGGGGGTTTGAGGAGTCCAAGAAGCGTAACGATGAGTTGGCCGCCAGGATATCTGAAACGGATGCTCAACTGAAAGCCCGGATGGCCGAAACGGACGCTTTCTTGAAAGCGCTTTCCGCGAAAGCCGAGGCCGAGACTGCCGCGATGAAGACTACGTTAGCCGGCATTGATAAGAGCAACGGGATGTTCGCCGAAGATATCTACTACCGCACGCTGTGGAGGAAAAGAGAGTTCGCAGGAATCCACTTTGACGACGTAAGCAATCGGTTCGGCGGCATCAAGAAACTGCCTGACGGAAAACGACTCCAAGACCAATTCGACATCGTCATGCTGAACGACGTCGCCGCCGCGATAATAGAGTCCAAGTATAGGGCGCGGAAAGAAGACGTGAAGACGCTCGCCGAAAAAAAGGTGAAAAACTTCAAAGTCCTCTTTCCAGACTACAAAGACCTTAAAATCTACCTCGGCTTAGCCGCCCTCGCTTTTGAGGATGATGTCGTAGAAGAGGCGAGGAAATACGGGATCGGACTGCTCCAACAAGTCGGGGACACTGTTGAGTACGCCGCCGATTGGGAGGTGAAGGCGTACTGACGACCGGTCGGCGGTTAATGGGTAAACGCGGGGTTAAAAACGGCGCGAAGCGGGGATTTTTAACTTTTTTTATTTTTCTATTGACATCCGAAATCCCATATACTATTTTAAAGGTAGAAAATGACGCCGTTAGGAGGCGCCGGTTAGTAGGGGGGAGCCGCGCTCTCGGTTGGGCGCGTACCTATGAATCGATACTTTGGTTGAATTAAATTGGACAGAATAGGGGATAGGATAAGATGGTTGCAATGTTATTGGCTTCGACTTTTGCCTTGGCTTTGGCTCTGCCCGCGGTATTGATGTCGCCTCTGTTCACGGCGCACATCCGGGGTGATGGGCGTGCGGTGCTTGACCCGCAAACGATTGGCACGATTCTTGCCCCCCCCCCCCCCCCCCCCCCCCCCCCCACGCAAGTCGTTGATTTTAAACGAGTTACGACAAATCATATCCTACTATTTAGTAGGATATTGCTTCTGCGCGCCCTTGTTGAACAAACCTCACAATGGGTGGTTGCCGCTCGGCGCGGTGTTTCGTTGCGTCTATCCTTATATTTACGCTTACCGATAGACTCGCCGTTTGGATTGAAATGCTTGGAAATTGCGGTTAATATCAATAATTGGACAATAAAATGTTTTTTTACACATTTAAACTATTTTGGTACGGCGTTAAAGGAGGTTGTCTATGAAGTTGATTAATCGACAGGAATGGAGCCTTTTGATGACGGCTAGATGGAGTATGCTCATATTAGTAGCATTGTTCCTCGCCGTTTCAACTGCGTTTAGTGCCCCGGTGACCATTGAGAAAGCGGAAAGCGTGGCTCGGAAGCATTTGGAGCGGAAGCGCATGAGCAAGGCTGTGGGCGGCGGAGGCGGCGGAGGCGATAAAATCAGGCGAGGGGCGGCGCATAGGACTAAGACGTCGTTTACGCCGTACTATGTTTTTGAAAAGGAGGGTAGTGGATTTGTTATTGTCTCCGCAGACGACGTCGCGGCGCCGATTCTCGGCGAGACCGACAGCGGGGTATTTGACGCGGACAGCATGCCGCCGGCGTTGGTTTGGCTTTTGGGGACGTATGAGAGGCAGATTGAGGAGGCGGTGAGGAGCGGTAAAGCGCAGGATAGCGAAACGAGGATGATGTGGGAGCAGTCGGCGCAAAGTTCCGGGCTATCTAAGGCGGCGGCGTCTTATCCGTCGCAGTTGCTTTCTACTACGTGGAATCAAGAGGCACCGTATAACTTGAAAGTTTTAGAAGTAACCGGGAGAAAATACACCGGTTGCGTAGCGACGGCGATGGCGCAAATTATGAAATATTGGAAACATCCGGCTTACGGAACAGGCGCAAGCGTTGCGTATACAACAAGAACGGATGGCATAAATATTCCTTCCGTGAATTTTGACACATACTATAATTATGCCAATATGCTTAATGATTATCCGAGCGCAAGCAGCGGAACGGCGGCTCAACGAGAGGCGGTTTCAACGTTTATGTATCATAGTGGGGTAAGCGTATGGATGGATTACACCGATAATGGGAGTGGCGCGTATTCATATGAAGTAGCGACTGCGTTGCCTAAGTATTTTGGTTACGACTATAGTATTCGATATGTTTACTCGTTGAACAGTAAAGGTATTCTTGCAAACGATTGGAAAGATCTTGTTATTGGGCAAATAGAAAATAATTCACCAGTACTTTATGGAGGACAACCAGATAGTGGTAAAAGTGGCCATGCATTTATTATAGATGGATACAACAATAGTACCGATAGGTTTCATCTAAACTGGGGTTGGGGCGGACATTACGACGGTTCTTTCGCGCTGACAGCGTTGAATCCGGGTACACGCCAATACAATTATGGACAAGGTATGATAATAAACATAATGCCAAACCAAAACGGCAACCCCCCGTCGCAAATAAAAGTGACCGATTTTGGCATTTCGACTACGCAAACAGCGTTAAACGCAAGCATTAAGGCAAAGATGTACTACGGCGCCGACTTTTCCGGAAAGATCGGTTTTGCCGTTATGTCCGGCGGCGCGGTCAGTACGGTTTTGGACTCCGCCGACTATTCAATAGTCAACGCGTATAACTCTTCAACCGGATACTATACGGTCAATTATGAAAACGCGAACCTTAGTAAACGACTCAGCGCCGATATGCCTTATGGAAATCTCACGTTACAAACAGTAACAAAGCGCGGTACCGGCAACTGGACGCCGGTAGGTGAAACGCGTACTATATTCATTCCGCGAATATACGAGATAATGTATATCTATAACTACGGGACGGTAGAATCAGCCAATCCGGTGATTTACACCGCCGAGACGGCGAGTTTTACGCTGAATAATCCAATCAGACCCGGCTATACATTTATGGGGTGGACTGGAACCAACGGCGAGATACCGCAGACGACCGTGTCGGTATCGCGGGGAAGCGCAGGCGATAGAATCTATACGGCGAACTGGAAAATTATCAAATATCCGGTGACCTTTGACGCAAACGGCGGTACGGTAGCGTATGATGTCGACACAACCGGAGATGGCTGGAGGCTTGCGTCTTTACCCACTCCGGTAAGAGAGGGTTATACTTTTGTCGGTTGGTTCAAGAATAGAACGGACGGCGAGGAAGTAACGACGAATACCGCGTTTAGCGCGGATGCTACAATTTACGCTCGATGGACGCTTAGTATATACACTATAACGTTCAACGCGAACGGCGGTACTGTAACGCCGGGAGCCGGTATGACCGGGGAAGGTTGGACACTCGCTTTTTTACCAACGCCGACAAGAAAGGACTATGCCTTTGACGGTTGGTTCACAGCGGCTGCGAATGTTGAGGTAACGACACGTTACGTGTTCGGCGAGAACACCGTCGTCTACGCCAAATGGACGCCGCTCTACGCCGTAACGTTCGACGCCGGTCAAAACGGTACGCTTAGAGCGACGGTTGACGGCAATGCCATTACCACAGGCGCTTTGGTGAGACATGGTAAAAATATTTTATTTACCGTGTATCCTACGGTAGGCTACAGCGTAAGCGGATGGACTGTCAACGGCAGGTCTGTTACCGATACTGCCGACACATACGCGCTCACAGATATATCGGAGTCGGCGACGGTATCGGTATCGTTTAACAAGTTGGATGTCGTGTTTTCGGTTGGTCCGAATCCGGCAAGCGGATTATCAGGCCCAATACGCTTTTTCCGTTTTGGTGTCCACATAGAGTCCGCGACGCTTTACGTTTATGACGTTGTGGGTAATGCGGTCAGGAAAATCGAGATAGAAAAAGATATCGGCGGCAATCTATCCGCAGCCTCGGCCAAATCAAAACGTCTGATAGGTTCATGGGATCTAAAAGACGCGTATGGCCGCCCGGTGCCGGCCGGAACGTATTTGGTCAAAGGCATAATCAAAGCCTCCGATGGCAAAGACGAAAAGGTGTCGGCGGTTGTGGGTGTGGGAGTTAGGTAGCGAGGGTAGTGAGGCAGGTAGTCGGCATGTACGTACTATGTAGGGGCGGGGTCAACCCGTCCCCCATAAATACCAAGAATGGTGAAGGCGTATTGACGGCCGGTCGGCGGTTAGTGGATAAACGCTGGGTTGAAAACGGCGCGAAGCGGGGATTTTTAACTTTTTTTATTTTTCTATTGACATCCCAAATCCCATATACTATTTTATATATAGAAAATGGCGCCGTTAGGGTGGCGTCGGGTTGCAATAGGAAAATCTAAATCATGGCAGATATCTCAAACGACTCAAATGACTCAAACGGTGAAATTGACCCGTTAGACGATCCGAATAGTGAAGTTAATAAGATTATTGAGTATTGTATTGATGTATTTACGGGTAATACTAAAAGTGCGATCAAAAGAACTACCTATGAGATTATGCGTCGTCCTAATGATGCGGCGGTGTATTTTTATCGTGCTATTTTATTTGGTGTTATAGATGATCTAGATATGGCTATAGCGGATTATACCGACGCAATCAGGTTTAAACCTAATAGTACGTACTATCGTGGCCGCGGGGATATGTATTCGCGAAAGGGCGACACGGATTCTGCCATAGCCGACTATATGGAGGCGCTCCGGCTTGACCCCGATTGTGAAGATGCGCAAAAAGCTTTGGCGAAGCTTAGCGCGGCGGGGATTCCGGTCGATTCTCATGCCAAAATTGTAAAGAAAGAGGAATTAGACGAGGTTACGGCTAAAATGGTTGCGGGAATGGAACGTAACTTTGTGTTGGTTAACGGCGGAACGTTTAGGATGGGCAATACTGCCGAGCAAGATGATGATTGCGAAAAAGATGAAGAGTCGTTTAATACGGTGACTCTTTGTGATTTTTATATCTGCAAATATTTGGTTACGCAGAATCTATGGGTTCGGGTGATGGGGTATAATCCGTCTATGTTCAAAGGAGATGATTTGCCTGTTGAAAATGTAAGTTGGTATGATGTGCAAAAATTTATTGAGCGGTTAAATTCGATTACGGGGAAAAGGTATAGATTGCCGAAGGATGCTGAGTGGGAATACGCGGCGCGCGGCGGTTCAAAGAGCAATGGCTATGAATATTCCGGGAGTAATAACGTGGATGATGCGGCATGGTATAACGTGAATTCCGGCGATAAGGTTTTAAACGAATGTATTTTCGAAGAATATCTCGAGAAAGATGATATGGATGGTTATATAAAGCTATTATGTACCAACCAAAATAGGCCTCGGCCGGTTGGAACCAAACAACCTAATGAACTTGGTATCTACGATATGAGCGGAAATGTGTGGGAGTTTGTGAGCAATTGCCTTGGCGATTGTAGTTCGAAATCACACGCAGACCCTACGAATTCTACAATGCTTTCTAAGCGCATGGTTCGGGGCGGCAGTTGTTGTGTCGTTGCGGCGAGTTGTCAGGTCTTCATTCGCAACTATGGCGACCATGACTGCCACAACATCGATTTGGGCTTTCGTTTGGCTTGTTCCCCGCAGTAAATATGAAAACGCAAATCTCAGTAAACGACTCTGCATATTATTACTGCGGCATCTCTCTCCGGGGGTCTCAAATTCCCGTCCTGACCCCCGCGTGCAACCGACCCAAACTATTCCCGTCGCTTCTATTTCTCGCCCACTCCAGCGACACCGCGCCAAGGCGCGAGGGAAATCGCAGGCCTATCCCGTAGCCTAATAACTTATCGGCGTCGGTCATTGACAGAAGATTAGACTCGTTGACGTTGAAGCCTATGCCGCCGTCTGTAAAGATGTACACCGAACCGGCGCGGTCGAAATAATATAGCAACTCTATCTGCGAAAACGCTACCGAGCGGAAAGCGTACTCGTCCTCTGAATAACCGCGCAATGACCCGTGCCCTCCCGTTCTGTAAAGTTCAGCTGGGGGTAAATACTCCTCCTCGGTGAACAGCGACTTGGCGCAGACGCGACCGGCGGCGGCGTAGTTTCCTAGTACCGGATAGTGCACTCCCGCCGACGCTTCGGCTTTGCTGCGTGCGTACGATTTCTCCCGTCTCGCCGCGCCGCCGCCGGTTCTCACAGAGAATTCTGGGACTACGGCGCCGCGCTCCCATTGACGGCGTTTTAGTTCCAAGAAGACGTCCGCGCCGTAAAATGTGTACGGATTGCCTGCGCTGTCCGGCGGGACAGTCTCGGACGCCGCGAGCGACACCCCGCAGCGCAGGCGCGCGCCGATCTCCACGCTTGCGTTTATGTCGCCGCCGATGTAGCCGTAGCCGCCGTCCTCGATCTCCGCGCCGATAGAGCCGCCGAGATCGAACGGCAGGTTGAACGCCCACGGGTACGCCGCGGAGGATTTCAGGCGTTGGGCGGTCCGCGTCCCCGCGTAGGAGAGGTCGATCAGTTCGCCGCCGCGCAGCATGTTTACGAACGAGAGGTTGAGCCGCCCCGATAACTTCCCCTCGCTTCCGCCGCGCCCGGATTCATAGCCGAGAGCGCCCTCCGCCTCCATGCCGCGCCTCTCGGCTACGGATATGGCGGCAACCGCTACCGGCATGGTTGCCGAGGATGATTGAAGCGAGGAATCGCGGCATTTGGGCGCGTCTTCGATGATCACCGGGGAGGCCGCTACGGCGCTCTTCACGTAAGGGCGCGACAAGAGGCGTTTTACCGACTCTTCGACGGCGGCGGCGCTGTACGGCGCGCCGGGAGCGTAAACGACGTCGCGGTAGTAAACGGCCGGTCGCCCGTTATCGGCCGCGACGAGCGGTTTGCCCATGCAGACGCGCTCGCCGGGGTCGATCCTGACGTTCAGAGAGATGGAGACGACGCTGTCCGCCGCCGCGCCGCCGCCGGCTGGGGGCGCTTCAACCGAGTTTACGGTTATGGACTCCCAAATTCTATTGTACGGATAGCCGCCGTCGGAGAGTATCTTGGATATGGCGTAGATCGACCTGCCGACCTCGCTGGAGCGGTCGTAGTAGAGCGGGAACGAGAGCAAAACCGCGTCGGGAACGAACGGTTCGTCCGGCAGACCCTCAACGGACACCGCGTCGATCCGAAAACGCAGCGCCCCCTCCGCGAAGAACGGGGCGGCGGCGGACGACAGGAGGGCGAGAACCGCGCAGAACCTTAACATTCCGAACATACCGCGCCTCCCCTCCAGAGATACCCGTCAAATCCCCGCCAAAACGCGTTCGGGGGGTGAAAAACGGGTCAAACGCCTTCCTTGCGCTTCTGCCGCTCCAAGATTTCCTTCCCCTTCACGGAATACTTTGCGACAAGCACCTCTTCGAGACGCTCGACGTCTATCGGCTCGCCGGTCACCTTGCAGATGCCGTAGGTGCCGTCCTCTACGCGGGCGAGCGCGGCGTCTATCTGCTCAAGGTACTTCTGCTGCCTCTCGGCAAGCCCCATGGAAAACTCGCGCCCGTAGGAGAGCGAAGCCACGTCGCCGAGATGGTAGCTGTACCGCGAGTTCTCCCCGGCGGCGTCCGATATCGACTGCTTCAGGTTGTCCTGCTGCAGTTCGCCCATCTCCTCCAAAACCTTCTGTTTTTCGGCAAGAAGCTTGTCCTTGAAGTAATCCAACTGCTCTTTGGTAAGACCTTTGCTCATTAACGACCCTCCGGGCAGAAACAAAAAATGGACTGGATAATTTTAGAAAGATAGATTATGGGCGCGGTCAAAAGCAAAATCTTTTTATATTTTTATTCGTTTTCGGCGATTTTGACTTTAATTACGCCGGCGTTATCGCAAATATTATATTTATTCGTTCATACAATATAAACCAGAAACATTAACGCGTATTTTAGGAAACCGATGCCCATGACGACCGAAACCCGCGTAAACCGAGCCAGATCCGGCGTAATTACAGACGAAATAAAACTCGCCGCCGGCCTGGAACGCCTCGCGCCCGAACAACTCAACAGCGGCGTGGCCGACGGCTCGATAGTGGTCGTCCGGAACAAACTGCGGAACATCAAGCCCCTGACGGTCGGGCGCGGCACCCGCATCAAGGTCAACGCCAACATCGGCACATCGTCCGCCAAAAGCGACATCGGCGAGGAGATCGAGAAGATGAACGTGGCGGTGAAACACGGGGCCGACGCGATCATGGACCTCTCCACCGCCGGAGACCTGCCGGGCATCCGCGCCGCCCTCATAGAGCGCTGCCCCGTGGCTGTGGGCACCGTCCCGTTGTACGAGATGGCGGTACGGGCGCGGGACGCGAAGAAGTCGGTGCTCGACCTGACCGCGGACGACATGTTCGCGGTGATAGAGGATCACTGCCGGCAAGGGGTGGATTTTCTGACCATACACTGCGGGGTCACGAAGCAGTCCGTGGAACGCTTCAAAGAGACCGGGCGGCTCGCCGGGGCCACAAGCCGGGGCGGCACCATCATCATGGAGTGGATTCACCACAACGGCAAGGAAAGCCCGCTCTACGAACAGTACGACAGGTTGCTAGACCTCTGCGCCGAGTACGACGTGGCCATGAGCCTCGGCGACGGCTTCAGGCCCGGGGCGCTCTACGACGCTACCGACAGGGCGCAGATAGAGGAGTTGGTCATCTTAGGAGAGTTGGTGAAAAGGGCGCGGGTGCGGGGCGTGGGGGTCTTTGTGGAGGGACCCGGTCATGTTCCGTTGCACCAGATAGCCGCGAACATGCAGATACAGAAAACGCTCTGCGACGACGCGCCGTTCTACATTTTAGGGCCGTTAGTCACCGACATCTCCCCGGGATACGACCACATCACGGCGGCGATAGGCGGCGCGGTGGCGGGGATGGCGGGGGCGGATTTTCTATGCTACGTCACGCCGGCGGAGCATTTGAGGCTGCCGTCTATAGATGACGTAAAAGAGGGCGTGATAGCCTCCCGCATAGCCGGACACGCGGCGGACGTGGCGCGGGGGCTGCCGGGGGCGATAGAATTGGATCATGAAATATCGAGGGCGAAGATCGCGCTTGATTGGGACAAGATGATTTCGTTGTGCGTAGATCCTGAGAAGGCGCGTCAGTACAGGGATTCGCTGCCGCCGGCGGACGGGGCGCTTTGCAGTATGTGCGGGGAGTTTTGCGCTATCAAGAGGTCGAAGGCGGTTGTGTGAAGTTGTTAAAATCATTAAAATCAAAAACTTTAAAATCAAAATAATTAAAATCAAAAGCTTTTAAATCATATTTAGACGAAAGGCGCTACGCGCCTTTCATAGATAAATCGGGGGGCTAAACCCCCCGATTTTCAGTCAACGTCAACACATAAAAAGATTTTTATTTAAGGATTATCTGATAAATATGTATACTTTAATATGTGAAGTAAACGAAGAACAGCTTGAAATTGCCTCGGCCATCGGGTACGGGTGCGGGATGGGCGGGTGCGTCGAGGGGGCGGTTTCCGGTGGGCGTGTGGCGTTGACTTTTTATTTTGAGCGTGAAGAGCAGGCTGTTTCCGCCGCTACTGCGTTTGGGGAGATGTTGTCTATTGATATTCCGGCTATTGGATATGTGGACGATAAGCAGGATTGGAACGCGAAATGGCGGGAATCCATGGAGCCGGCGCAGATCGCGGCGGGAGTTTGGGTGTCGCCTACGTGGTTAGAGCCGTCTAAAGAGGGGCGCAAGGTTTGGATTAAGATTGAGCCTAAGATGGCTTTCGGGACGGGGCACCACGAGACCACGCGGTTGGCGGCTAAGGCGCTTATAGAGGGCGGGGGAGCGGTCGCCGGGAAGTCTGTTATAGACATAGGCACTGGGTCGGGGGTGCTCTGTTTTGTGGCGGATTATTTGGGCGCGAAAAGGGCGGTGGGGGTGGAGATCGACGGGGACTGCCGGGAAAATCTCGCCGAGAACCTGCGGGACAATCCGCCGCATACGGGCGGGAACGTCGCGTTTGTTATCGGAACGTTGGATGCTATCCGTATCGATAAAGATAGATGTTTTGATGTGGTGATAATGAATATGCTTCTCACCGAATCATCCCCGTTATTAGGACAGATCATCCCCATTATCAAAAAAGATACCGCGCTGATTTGGTCCGGGATACTGGTTGATGAATCAAAAGAGGCGGTAAGCGCGGCGGGCAGGTTCGGATTCGGATTGTCGTCGGCGATTATAGAGAACGAGTGGTGGTGCGGGACGTTTACGAGGTTAGGTTGTAAGTCTTTTGACTTTGATTGAACTTGTTTATCTCGGCGAAGCCAACTTGTTTATCTCGCCGAAGGCAAAATGCGGGGTTTAGCCCCGCATTTATCTATGAAGCCGAAGGCTTCGTCTTAAAAAGATTTATCTTTGTCATGGTGTCCGACGTGTAGCATCATAATTATCTTAAATCGATGGTAATCATATAGGTATAATCGTTGTTCTTTACAATCCGATCGACTCGCACAGCCTGTCCGCCTCGGTCTTCTTATCGCCGCCCATGAAACTTTCCCAGTTTTTCACGGCGTCCTCGAATTTGGAATAGTCCGTGTCGTTGACGCCGTATTTGGCGAGGCACGCGCAATAAATATGTAACTTTTCATCCATGTTCGCTTCGTACATGATAAATGCTCCTTTTTGATATAGAAGGGTTTTCTAAGGTCGTCCGGCTCCGCAAAAGCCGTTTGTGCTAATAAATATACATTAAGGGCGCGCCGTCCGGTCAACAAAAAACAGTATAATATTGGAAATCCCCGTCCGGCCGGTTTGCGGGGGGCGGTCGGCGGGTATGTTTTTGCCGGTTTTTAAGCGGTTTCGGGGCGCGGCGGCGGGGGTTTGCCGGGGGCTGCCCGCCCCTTACGGGATCCCTCCGGCTAAAAATTTCACAAAAATTCACAAAATCTTGCCCCGAGCCTTGCCCATAAGTTATATTATAATGATTACCGCCTTTTCGTATCGTTTGGTTTTATGCGGGCAACGGGCACACGTCGCCCGTTTTTGTTATTCAGGAGGGTCGTTCGGGATGGCGTCGCCGTTGGAGAGCGTCAGGCCGCTTATCGAGGCGGCGGTTGCGGGGCAGGGCATGGAGCTGTTCGACGCGCGTTTTTTCGGCTCCGGGTCGCGGTCTGTGTTGCGCGTCACCATAGACAAGGCGGGCGGGGTTACCGTCGCCGACTGCGAGCGGGTCAGTTCGGCGGTTGGGGCGGTTCTCGACGAGCGGGATTTCTTCGGCGGGCGTCCGTACACGCTTGAGGTGTCGTCGCCGGGGATCGACAGGGTTCTGAAGACGGAGCGGGATTTCGCCCGGATCGTCGGCAGGGAGGCGGCGCTGAATTTGGCTGCCGGCGCGGCGGCGGGCGGGAAGCGTACCGTTCGCGGCGTTATCGTTGGTTGTGAGGATGGGGTAATTACTATTGATATAGGTACCGAATCGGTGCGTGTGCCCCTTGCCGACGTCGTCAGCGGCAGGGAGGAGTTGCGGTTCGGGTAACACAGTGAAAGGTTTTATCAATGAAGAAGAAGACGAATAAGGAGGCGCTCAAGACGGCTGAAATAGTTGAGTCGCTTAGGGCGGTTACGAAAGAGAAGAGCATCGGCATGGAGATGGTTCTCGAGACGCTGCGGGACGCGCTTGCCACCGCGGCGAAGAAGTTTTTGGGGACGCCGGTGTTCGTGGAGGCCAAGGTTGACCGCGAGAAGGGGACGATAGAGGTCTACACGCGCCAGACGGTGGTTGAGGCCGTGGAGGACCCTGAGCGTCAGATTTCGCTCGCGGACGCGAGGGAGATCGAGGACGACATAGCCGTAGGCGAGGAGCTTGAGCAGTCGCTCGACATCGCCCTTTTCGGGCGCATGGCGGTTCAGACGGCGAAGCAGGTGATCGTTCAGCGGGTGCGCGAGGCGGAGCGGGAGAAGGTGTTCACCGACTACAGCGAGCGCATAGGCGAGATCGTGACCGGCAAGGTGCAGCAGGTGGAGC
>Ga0268262_10002040_pt1 | contig 23825 bp, 28 predicted proteins | sample TergutNc150P3_FD_190354 | JGI IMG/M metagenome (GOLD analysis project Ga0268262, IMG submission 190354) | Nasutitermes corniger P3 segment gut microbial community from laboratory colony in Florida, USA - Nc150 P3 (SPAdes) (version 2) | ecosystem: Host-associated > Arthropoda: Insects >...
CGATGTTGCGGATAACAGAATCATAACTTTCATCCCTGCCAGAGCCGCCTGTCTCGAACTTGGTAAGTCTAGCTTTGACTGCCTGAAAAAAAGCAATTTCCTCCGCATTATCAAGAGTAGCCTGGTCTGGTTTTGCAAGCGCGTATGCTTGCCCTAAAAGCAAAACTTCACGCACATAACGGTTCTTGCCGTCGTCTACGCCAAGGATAAAATCTTCCGCTTGCAGAATAAGCGACAGCTTATCCTTGACTGCGGCGGAGAAGAACGCTGAGTAATCAAAACCGTATAATATTCCGCGAATGACTTCCAATTTTTCAAGCATAATCTCTACGGCTTTCTGGTGCGTTTCGGCAGGGACGCCTTTGCCTCCGCTTTCCGCATAAAAGCCAAGGGCTTTTTTCAAATTTGTCGCAATGCCGATGTAGTCTACAATTTTAGGGAAGAAGCCGCCGCCGGAATAATCGAAAACTTTACAAGCCGGAAGCCCGGCTTTGTGCGGTCCAGTTTCCGCGTCCAAAAAGCGACGGCGGGCAGCATGGAAGCAATAGCCGGATCAATAGCCCTGGGCAACAGTAAAGGCTTTGTCGAGATGTTAGGCGAAAGCGACGCCCGCGAAAGGGTGCCGCCGCTATTCGCGCGGGGCGGCAGCGCCACAAACACAATGCCGAAACAAAACCGCCTTATGCCGGGGGCGAATTTCCCGGACGCTTCGGAAGAAGACAGCATAGCGCAGTTTCTGGCCGGGCAGTACCGAAGCGGGGCGGCGCAATCGGGCGGCGCGTTTGTGGTTCGTGGCAATAATACGCCGTTTGCGCCGGGGCTTTACCGGTTTCAAAAGGGCGGATCGGGAAAAACCGCGAAAGAAAGGTTTCCAATAAAAATGGCGCAGCGTTTTGACAAGCCTAAAAACGCGCCCCGGAAATTCGACTGGATAGCCGCAGGGCTGCGGGGCATTACTGAAGAATTCGTAAACGAAGCGCATATAAAGAATTTAGACTATCTGGCAAAGAAACTGTTCAAAAAGATATTCAAGTAAGCCGCGCCTGAATGCGCGTTATATGCAATGCGTATTTTACGGGGCAAAGCCTCGCCTTGCATCTCAGAGGCAAGGTACAACAATAGTTGCAGGTGCTAAAACAGTAACCTTCTGTAACGTTATGCAAGGTAGCTGTTCAGGAGCTAAACAGGGCCTAAAACCCTCCATTGGCAATGGAAGGCTGCCCTGCATAGTATCCGGATCAGGGTGGGCTATTAACCTGCCCCTTACATTTCAGGCGGAAGCTGCCTTCTAAGTTACCTTGCAAGGAGCTTACAAGGCGCTCGGAAGGGGAACGGCTCCCCAATAACCGCCATTGCAAAACCCATAACAAAATAGCGCATAACATAACCGCTTAGGCGTTTCTCCGGGCCTGTTTTTCACGCGTCCCATATCGCCCCTAAAATACCCTATATCCGCTCCAGGAAGCCCGCCATTGCGTTTTCCGGGGCTTTGCCATATCCCGGGGGGCAAAATAGCGGTCGCCGTGCCGTTCCCGCTTGCGGGTACGGTGTAACAAAATAAAAGCGGCAACATGGGGAGACTTCATCGCAGGCCGATAACAGGCGAAAAAAATCTTGAAAAACAATATACCCTCTTGACAGATTATACGCATTATGCGTATAATGACAATATGAAGTTTCAGGAAATTGAGCGGATAATCTTGAATGATGGCTGGAGCCTTAAAGCGGTTAAGGGTTCACATCATCAATACGTTCATCCGTCAAAGCCTGGCAAGGTTACCGTCCCCCATCACGCCGGGGACATTGCGCCAGTGATTATAAAATCGATCCTGAAACAAGCCGGATTAAAGTAGGAGGGTACTATGCAACTCACATATCCCGCGATTTTCTATGAAGGTGAAGGCGGCTATTCTGTGGAAGTTCCCGATCTTCCAGGTTGTACTAGCGGCGGTTCTACGCTTGCGGAGGCTATCCTTATGGGTACAGACGCAGCGTCTGGATGGGTGCTAACAGAGCTTGAAGACGGGAAGCCCGCGCCTGCGGCAAGTCCTATTAAAAAATTAAAACCAGAAGCAGGCGGCTTTGTCAGTATGCTTGTACTGGACATGGACGCTTACGCCGAAAAGTACGGCAATAAGGCGGTGCGTAAGAACCTAACCATTCCCGCATGGCTTAACACCTTTGCCGAGGCGAAACATATCAATTTTTCTCAGGTACTCCAGGATTCATTAACGGCTTTATACCAGCGGGAAAGTGCCATTTCTTAATACCGCTTCCTTGCGATTGCCTATAGCGAAAAACCATGAAAGAGTATCGGGCAATGATACATTTCCCTTGTATGGTGGATGGGCTATATTTTGAAAATACACGCCTTGCACATAGGGCAGTATTCCTTCCAGCAAATATCAGCTATGACAGATTACAACGCGCCCTTAAAGCCGGAAAGCGCCAGCTATACGGGCATAGCATAGAGCGCGTAAACCAGCGCCTTGCCGTCGGCTTGCCACTGCGCCCCGACGACGACGGCGCAGATCTGGTTTTATGCCCGCCTGAAAAAAAGCCCGACATTAAACACGGCGGGCAGCTTTTGCGTTACCCCGCCGGGGAAACACCGCTTGAAAGGGGAATCCCGCCGGTACAGCATTAAGCCGTAACTTCCGGAATCGGCGTAAACAGTTTTTTATCCTCTTCGGAAAGCCTGTCATAAAAACCCTGATAAGCATACATATTCGTTTTTTTCGGTTTCGGCGGCGTGGAACCGTTCCGGCGTTTTTCGCAATACTCCGCTATGCGCTTATTTAACGGCTCCATGTCATGCAGCCCTTCCAGCAGCGCGTCCGTGGTTTTATTGGCTTCCTGTACCATTGCATCCCTGAAAATAGAATCGCCCTCGGCGTACTGCCCGGCAAGGATGATCGCGGCGGTAAATGTCCGTACCTCTTGGTTTGTCATTTTGCTCCTCTACGTTTAACAACGTTGAATTTTAGGTGTCTGGGAACGTCGCCACGGACGGGTTTATTTATCTGGAAAAGGTATTATGCGCCCTTTCGTTTCCCCTGCGCGTACCCCGGCCCCGGCCTTAAACTTGACCCACAATTAACCATGCAGATGTTACAATTTTTCTAAAAGCCAAAGCTCTGGGAGGGGATATGGCGGGAAAGCAAACTTTTGACATGGAAGACGAATTTGCGGGGCTGGACTGCAACTCAAGCCGCCTTGAAAAGCGGTTTATAAGGACAATGGAAACGCTGTCCAAACAGCCGGATAAATCAATATGGTCTTGCAGCGAAAACCTGGCGGAGGCTAAAGCCATATACCGGATGCTTGGCAACGAAAATCTGGACCGCGAGGAAACACTGCGGGCGCATCGGGAGGCTACTATAAGGCGCATGGTACAGTCAGGGGGAACCATTCTGGCTGTGCAAGATACCACAAGCCTGAACTACAACGCGATTCCCGCAAAGGCCTTGCGGAACGCGGGGCGGTATTGCAGATACGGTATGGCGGCTTTGAAATAAAACGCCCGCATATCCTCAATAAGAATAAAAAGCTCAGAGGCACGCAAGAAGTAAACATAATATATGTAAAGGAAGAACGGCAGGACAAAGCCGTAGAGCCTTTGGAATGGTTTTTGATGACAAACGAACCGGTCCGGACTGCCGAAGATGCATACGAAAAAGCCGTATACGGTTGCCGAAGCGGCAGCCTACTTAAGCCGGCTGGGAGGGCCCGAACGGGCTCCCAGTGACGGCCCTCCCGGTGTAAAAACAATTTGGATTGGGCTTGACAAATTTAATGCCTTGCTTGCATACAAAGAATGGATGTCATAATTCTGTGGGTCAAGTCTAGCGGCTTGCTGCGGGGATAGGGTGCGCCAAGCAAAAATTTTATTTCAGGCATGGCATACGGCCTCCCCCGACGTATCGGCTCCCGGAACAATGCTGCGCTCGATAATAATTCTAAACTTCGGCTTTTGATCGTGGATTACGATTTCAAGGTTTACCTTCGCGAAGCGCAAGCCCTCAAGCGTCTTCTCCAGTTCCGCTAAAACTTCAGCGGGCAGCTTCATGCCCGTTCCCTGTTTGCGCGTTGTGTTCGTTATGTGCAATGAATGTTTTAATGTGTTCTTCGGTGAAGCAATACCGCCTACCTACTTTTACATAAGGCAGCTTTCCTTCTGCAATTAACCGCCTGATAGTAACCGGCTTTACGCGCAGTATTGGCACAAGATCATCAATAATTTTTAATGGCATAATATCCCCCTATTTGCCGTAATCTGCGGCAATTTATGAGATAATTATGGAATGTGGTGTAATTTATTTCATCTCGTATAACAAATACGTATTTATACGAATTTATACGTTTTACAAAGGCATATCTTTTTTTACTATGCGGCAGTAGTTTTGAAGGGTAGCGTCTGGTAGGTTTATCTCAATAAAGGAATGAATAAAATTAAAAACATGAAAGTCTTTATAATCTGGAGCATATTCATATAATGCGCTTATCAGGCGTTTTGTACCTGTTTTAATAAAAAGCGGGAATTTACCATTTTCAGACAATTCCCGCCGTATGTGATAATTTTTTGCCAAGTGGTTCAATAATCCTTTTTCTTTATCGGTTGTATTTTGCGGAAATTCTTTTATTGGAATATTACTATTTGGTAATTTTGAGATGCACTCTCTGAATTCGTAATCGATATTGTCTAGTCTTTCAAGCCATCTTTCTTTCACTTGTTTGAAATAATCCATGCGCGATTCATCAATACAATGCTGTTCGATTAAGTCAATGAAAAAACCAGTGGTTTCATAAATACAAAAATCATATACATAATGTGCGTTTATAAGGGCGTTATCGGCGTTCTTAATAAAGTCATTTGCGATTTCTTCAAACATAATTTTAAATTTCCCCGCCTTAATTGCATACAATATCCCTATTTTTTCTTCGTCGGTTGTAGCTTTCAGCAAGTTATTAAAATCGTTTTTTATATCAAGTTCTTTTTCGTGTATGTGATCCGCATAAGCCTCTGTTTGCTGTAATGATTTATGCCCGCCGATTTTCTGCGCTTTCCGTATTTCGCCTGTTTTATTTGCCCATGTCGTCAAGGCATAATGCCGTAAACTGTGGAACGCTATATTGCGGCCTGAAATGTCAATCTTCGCGCTTTCAATGGCTTTCTTGAAATAGAGCGTAAGCACATAATCGCTGCATGGTTTTTCCGGGGCCATGTCAGAAAAAAATATAAACTGCCCGCCGCTTTTGTCGGTCGGGTTTTCCGCAAGCAGTTCAAAAAGCAGGGCGCGGATTTCCGGCAATAACACGCCCCGGCGCTCTTCGCCGTTTTTCGGTTTTTTCAGACCGTCGTGTATGTTCCAGTTATGCCTTATGTAAATGACTTTTTCCCCTATGTCTTCGCGCCTCAGCGCTAAACATTCCCCCATCCTCAGCGCCGACGTGGAAGAGAGCATAAAGGCGCAATACGCTTTTTTGTTTTCCCAGTATCCGGCGTTTCTCAATTTTTCTATTTCGCCGTCCGTTAAAATATGGCGCTTTTTTTCGTCGCCGGAATAGCCGCCCAGCCCCGCCGTTACGTCTTCGGGTATCATTTTTTCATTGAACGCCCAGCGCAGCGCGACCCTGCCCGGCAATACGACGATATTGACGGTTTTCCCCGCCAGCCGTTTCCGCAGCGCTATCCCGAAATTCCGCAAGTCCTGCCGCGTTATCTCCGCCAGCGTTTTGCTTGAAAAAAACTGGCTCCCATTCCCTCTTGATCATCTGCCGGGTTCTAATACAGTAATTTCGCGTAACGCTCGCGCCCCGCGCCCGCTTGTCTTCCAGGTACTCCGAACTGTCAAAGTCGTAAAAATCGTACAGGTACTTTATAAAGTCCTGTTTGCCCGCCCCGGCGGGGCTTATCCCGAAACTTACCAGCCCCCATTTTTTAAGGGCTTTGCACAGCTCTACGGCCTGCGCTTCGTCAATGCCGCCTGAGCTATAGACTTTTTCCATGTGCGCTTTCAATGCACTAAAAGTGAAAATCTCCGCAAGCGGTTTTTTCGCTTTGCCCCTTGTCGGTACGCCTTCCGCAAGCCATTTCGCGGTGATGACAGCCGCCTGGTCTCGGTCTTTGCTTCCCGTGCTTCGGTGCAAAATCCTTCCTGTTTTTGGATCGGTGAATTGGGCATAATATATTCCGTTTTCCTTGTTGTTCCTGAATAGGTAAAATGCCTTTTTCGCGCTCACACCTTCCCCTTGTACGGACAAGTTTTCTATAACTTGTTCTAAAGTCGGAAAGCAACAGCGCCGTTTGGTACGGTATTTATCGCCGGTAATTCCTTATGACATAAAGAATTATCAATTTTTCAAAATTTTCCCCAGGGAGGATTTGAACCCCCACAAGCAGATCCAGAGTCTGCCGTGCTACCATTACACAACCGGGGAATGACCTACATAAAATCCTATTTAGCCACGGAAAATTTGTCAAGTAGCCTTGGCGTACCTGTCGGCGTTCAGTAGAAATTTACCGATTACCGGAAGGGAGTAAAAAACCTGCTTCCCTTGTGGAAGGTAAGCCAGATCCCGGCGGCAAAAAGAAGAACGCTTATACTCAGGACAAGCTTATCGCGGCGGCTAAAGGGTTTTTCCGAATACCAGCTTCGGCGGGCGTTTTTGCCGAAGCCACGCAGCTCCATGGCGCGGCTTATTACGTCAATTCGATCCAGCGACGAGAAGATCAAGGGCAATAGAAGCGGGGCGGTTCTTTTCAGCCTTTTGATCCACGAGGCTTTTTTGGAGAGTTCAAGGCCGCGGGCCTGCTGTGCCTGGGTAATTGTTTCAAAGTCCCTCTGAATGTCAGGTATGTAGCGCAGTGTCAGGCTCACCGAATAAGCGGCAGTGTAGGGAACGCCGATGAGGTTCAGGGATGAGGCAAATTCGCTTGGGTGTGTTGTAACGATAAGGAGTATGGCAGGGAAGATAATCGTAACGTATTTTAAAAATATATTGAATTCGTAAAAGAGCTGTTCCCAGGTGAGCGTAAAGCGTCCGGCCCCTTCGGCAATGACATTTCTGGTCTCGTAAATCTTTACTCCTTCTTCGGGCGAGAAAATATAAACCGCTATCAGGTTCAGGGCGAGAAACAAGGCCATCATTTTGACGATAAAGGCGACATCAGATAAATGAATTTTTGAAACGGTAAAAAAAACAATTCCCATTACTGCCATTGCAAGAAGCATTGGAGTATGGAAACTGAGCATCACCAAAACCGACCATAAAAGAAAGACGATCAGTTTTGTCGCGCCGCAGAGGGAATGTACAGGAGAGCTTTCTTCAATATAAGATAACATTCTGCGGCTTGTCATGTTTCGAGCTTTTTCCTCCTGTTGTTTCTGTCGCAGGCGATATGCCGCCCTACAAAGCCACGGGGATCGGGAAGGTCCGCTTTAAGGGCAAGGTCGTAAAGGCTCGTCCGCTTCAGGCTTGCCTTTTCGATGATGGCGTCGTCGGTGAGTACCTGGAACGGCTCCTGGTCGGCGACGCAAACCCCGTCGGAGAGAACCACTGCCCTGGAAGTATACTCAAGCATAAGGTGCATGTCGTGCGTAATTAGAAGAAGAGAGATTTGGAGCTTCCTGTTGAGGCCGAGAAGGAATTCCATGAACTCCGTGTAATGACGGTAGTCCTGTCCTGCCGTAGGTTCGTCAAGGATCATGAAAGAGGGCCGCAACGCCAGAATCGCCGCGATGGTAAGCCGCTTTTTTTGACCGTAACTCAAAGCGTTTACAGGCCAGTTTCTGAAAGGGTAAAGGCCGCAGACTTCAAGCGCCTCGTGAACACCAGTCTTAACATTGGTCTCCGGAATGCCCCTTGTCCTCAGAGCGAAGGCAGTCTCATCGTAAATCATCGGGAATGAAATCATTTGATTGGGATTCTGCATTACATAGCCGATTTTTTCAGCCCTCTCCATAATTGAAAGATCCGCCAAATCCTCTTCGTTATAACTTATGCTTCCGGAGTCCGGCTTCACAAAACCGCAGATACATTTTGCCATAGTGGACTTGCCCGCTCCGTTTCTGCCTACAAGCGCGACACATTCACCTGAAGCCACGGAAAAGGAAACGTCTTTTAAAGCTTCAGCCTCCTGCCCAAAATAGCGGAAGGTCAAGTTGCGGACTTCAAGACCGGTGTTGGTTTTTCCGGCGTTAGGCGCAACGGCAACGCCTGACGAATCGGCGCTTTGCTGTGTCATAAGCTGGCTGTCCCATTCCCTAAGCGGTTCAAGATCCACATTTAGCGTTTCAAGGTTTTCAGGCGACATGCTTGAATCTACAGTAATTCCTGAGTAAGCAAGGGCGCTAAGGTACAATGGTTCGCGTATGCCGGTCTCTTTTAGAATAGTCGATGCTAAAATCTCAGCAGGCTTTTTATCCGCTTTGATGCGTCCTTTATCAATTAATACAATACGATCCACAGGCCGATGAAGCACATCCTCAAGCCGGTGTTCTACTATCAAAATAGTCTTGCCTGTTTTTTTGTGAAGCTCGTCAATAAGCTCTATCGCGTCTTTTCCGGCAGCCGGATCAAGATTTGCCAACGGCTCATCGAAGAGCAGCATTTCAACATTGTCAACCAGTACTCCGGCTATGGAAACACGCTGTTTCTGCCCGCCTGAAAGATCCTGGGGGCTTTTGCCGAGATGCGTCGCCATGTCTACCAACGTGGAAGCTTCTGTAACACGGCGGCGCATTTCTTCCGCCGGTACGCAGTCGTTTTCAAGGGCAAAGGCGATGTCCTCGGCGGCGCTTAAGCCGACAAACTGGCCGTCTGTGTCTTGCAGCACAGTGCCGGCTATCTTGGAAATGTCGAAGATATTCAAACCGCGAATATCGGAACCCATTAGGGAGAGAGCGCCGGAAATTTCTCCCTTAAAAGCGTGGGGAATAATGCCGTTTATGCAATGGATTAAAGTTGATTTGCCTGAACCTGAAGGGCCCAGGATGAGTATCTTCTCACCCCGGCTTACTTTCAGGTTTATGTCAATTAATGTAGGTTCGGTTTGAGCCCTGTACTTAAAAGAAAATTGTTCAAATGAAAAAGCAATATTTTCTAAACTCGTCACTCTGCTTTTAAGCTGCCGGCCTTTGTTCTGGTTCTGGAATAACCAAACGCCAGAATGGTTCCCAGGATAAGCACTACGCCGATGTTCAGAGCGCCGGCAATAAACCCCTGAAGGTATACTTTATCGGATGGCTCCTGATAAATGAGTATATCAAGGGTTGGAGCAATGGCGACCCAGGCCAATAAATTAGCCGCAATCTGAACGCCGTTAAAAATGAGTACCTGCATGATGTCAAATTCGCCTTCTTCAATTTTGTAAAGCTTCCAGAAGAAACCGACCGCAAGACCGTAGAAAGCGTCAGCGATTACCCAGGTCCACCATACGCCGCCCCAGGTCAGATCTGTCAGGGTGTGGCCGATAAAGCCAATTAAGAATCCCGCAATGGGTCCGAATATTGCTGCAAAAATCGATAATACCGCAATACCCAGATTCAGATTGGTATTGGGAACTCCAGAGGGAACCGCCACAAATCGCATCAGCACAAACATAAGTGCCGAGCCAATACCTATAGCCACAACTGTCTTTACGGAAACAAGCTTTTTATCCATTTTTTCCTCCCGAAATGTTTTTAACAAAAGCAGTTCATTCTACAGTTTTTAGCTTGCAGTGTCTATTAAAGATCACTCGCTTTGATAATCAATCAGGGTTGTTATAGGCGTAGGGTTAAGCGCTTTTTCATAGCCAAGGAAGGGCAGGCCAACGACGCCGAAGATCTCCGGAACCTCGGCCCCGCCGGCGTTAAGAAGAGCCCTTGCGGCGTTCAGCGTTCCCCCGGTTGCTATAAGATCGTCGGTTAAAAGTATTCGCTTGCCATGCGGAACGTCTTCTTTGTGAACTTCTATCTCGGCCTGGGCGTATTCAAGGTCGTATTTTTTCGACAGGGTTATACCCGGAAGCTTGCCCTTTTTGCGAATTGGAATAAGGGGAATGCCCATACGCACCGCAAAAGGAGCCGCGAAAAGAAACCCCCGCGCCTCAATTGCTGCTACGGCATCGATTTCCTTGTCCTTGTAAATGTCCACCATAGCTTCAATGCAAAACTGAAAAGCTTCCGGCTGGGCCAGGATACTTGTTATATCATAAAACAGTATCCCCTTTTTTGGGAAATCAGGAACCTTCCTGATGTATTTGTCGAGGTTAAAATCTTTTTTCATCATTGTCCGATCACCTTTTGAGCCCAGTTTTTAATATCCGATGCGGCGCCTGTCAGAAGCTCAGGGTTCAGAGCCGCTTCACAATCCTTAACCAAACCGGCCAGATAGCCCGCCGTCTTTTTGGTACCGGATGAAAAGACCCCGCAAGACCGCCCCGCGAGGTTAATGTGCTTTAAAAGATCGGTTAAGTATGCGAAAGAATCGGGGGCGGTATTTTCACAGCCCAAGAAAAACGCGTCCGCCGGAAGTATATCGTTTCCGGCGAATTCGGCGGCGGTTTTGGTCAGAACCTTGTTGCCCTTTAGCGCCCCGGCGATATCCGCGGCCATTTTTTTCGTTTCCGGGGCTCCGTCAATCATAATAAGCACGCTCTTTTTCACACTTCAAGTTTAGTATCAAATATTAAGAGTGTCAATTTAAATATTGAACTTACTGATCTCCCTTATAAGAGTATCAATGTCTTCTTTGTTTTTTTGGCAGATATCACTGGTATGGGTAACCGCGGCGTTTATGCTCCCTATACCCAGGGTGATATCGCTAATAGCGCCGGTTAATTCCCCTGTAAGATTTTCAAGCTGCCTGCTTTGCTCCGCCACTTCCTGACTTGCGTTTTGAATCTCCGATGAGTTACTGCGGACGTTTTGGGTGATCTCGTTTGATTCAGTCATTGCCGCAAAGACTTCCTTGTTGCCGGCATCCTGCTGCTCCATTGAGTTTCTGATTTCTATGCTTTGGGCAGAAGCGCTTTCAAAACCCTGGTCAATATCGGCAAACTGTTTCAGGCTCGCCATGGTTGAAGCGCTTATGATGGCAAGGGAACTATTGATACTTTTCAAAACTGTTGCTACGGTCTTGGCCTGCGCGCTTGAAGATTCCGCAAGTTTGCGAATTTCATCGGCTACAACCGCAAAGCCCCTCCCCGATTCTCCGGCGTGGGCCGCCTCAATTGCGGCATTCATGGCCAACAGGTTAGTCTGACTCGCTATATCCCCGATAACCTTGTTTATTTCCAAAAGGCGCTCGGACTCTTTTGTGACAGTCTGGATGTCCCCGGATACTTTTTGCAGCGAGGAATTTCCCTCCGACGAAGCTTTACGCAGCTGCATCATGGCCCCTTCGTTTTTGATAAGGTTGGCGGTAATAGAAGAAATGTTGGTCATCATTTTCTCAATGGAAGAGGAAGAACGGGAAACACTTTCCGCCTGACGCTCTATGTGATCATCCAGGTTTTTTATATTGGATATTATCTGGCCCATTGCCTTGTTGGATTTGTCAATGTATTCAGCCTGGGCTTCTGATTTTGCCTTCATGTCCAGAGTATGAGAGTTAATCCCGTCTAAAACGTTAACAGAGTCATTCATTACGCTCTGCATTTCAACACCGACTACGGAAAGGTCATTTGCCTTTTCGTCGATGGCCTTTATAAGGCTTTTTATGCTGTTTTGGGTTTGTCCAATGGTACGCATCATGTGGGCGATTTCGTCGCGGCCTTTTACGACTATGTTCTGGGTAAGGTCGCCCTTTGCCAGTACTTCAAATACAAGGGAAGCCTTCTTAATGGGCTTTATTATCCAGTAGGAAATGGCAATAATAATCACCACAATTATAAAAAGCATTACAATAATAACAGCCACTGTGGTAACCATGTTGTTCCGTTGAACCAAATCCGCTTCCTCGAATTTTTCCGCGTTGGGAACCAGTACCGCCAGTCCTATGCCCGATCCGTGTACCGAAGCGCTAAGGGTATAGCTTTTTTTATCCAACACGAGATCGGCATTATTGTATTTCTGACCTGGCTTAAGCTGCGAAAGCTGGGCAAGCCATGAATCTTTCGGGTAGGGAACAATGTCGGAACCGCTTACGCCTGTCAGGGCAAAGGTTGCGCCGTTTATTGTCGAGAAACCCGCAATTAAAGCCGAGCGGGTAGGCAGCGCGAAACTGTGGATCATTTCCTGTAAGGTTGAAAGTGACACATCCACCGTGGCCACACCGACGATACGCTTCTCTTGAGTGTATATTGGCAGGCACACCGAAACCATAAGGACATCGACAGAGGTATCCACATAAAGCTCGCTCCAATAATACCGCTGGTCCCTTGGCGTCTGGGGATTCCACCCTTTTGGAAGGGCAATGCGGTACCAGCCTTCTTCGTAGGTGTCCACATCCCAGGCCCATTCGTCTCCGGCCCACACTACGTTATTTTCGGACGGAAGACCGGCGGGGCCGATAACCTTGCTGGCAAAGAAGTGAAAATCGTATACATTCGGGTAGAAGGCGTAAGGTTCGTAAAAAGCCCCGCCGCCCAGCAGGGAAGTCTCCCTTGCAAAAGCCGTGTGGTACTCAACTTCCATTCTTCTTGCCAGTTCTTCCCGGTTCAATGTATTCCTGAGCGCATAATAAAGTTCTCCTAAATTCTGGGAAATGCCGGAGCTCGCCTGTATTGAATCCAGGAAAGAATTGAATTGATAAAAACATTCCCCGGCCAGGGATTCGCTGTAGCTTTCAGAGAAGCCTCTGGCAATTTTCTGCAGCTTTAAGCTGTTAAAAACAAAAATGCCAAAACCAATGAAAGACGCAAAGGAAAGAACCAAAATAAGGAGAAATATTTTGTAGCGTATGCTGCTCAGGCCGCTGCTTTTGGCGTTATTATTTATATAACTATCGCTGCTAATTGATGTCGGATTTGTTTTTACGGTTACTGCTCTTGGGCCGTACAGGGAAGTATCCGGCTTGATATTAGGCTTCAACCCGGATTTATTTGTACCAAGTTTCATAAATTCTCCTATTTTGGCGAAGAAACTCTAGCCCTTCCCCTTATCATACGGCTGGCCTACAGCGCGCGGGGAGTAATCCTTGCCGCTGAAAATCACCAGGGTTAAAAGGGTGATGAGGTATGGCAGAAGGCTGAAAAATTCCGATGGCAAGGCGCGGAGGCTTGGAATGTTAATGATGTTCACCGCCAGGGCCGAAGAGAAACCGAACAAAAACGAAGAGCCCAGGATACCGATGGGCAGCCAGCGCCCGAAAGAAACCGCCGCAAGCGCAATGAAGCCTTTCCCGTTGATTGTCGTTACGGTGTATTGAATGTCCTGGGTCAGCACTATGCAGGCTCCAGCCAGGCCGGCAAGCGCGCCGGAGATGAGGACTGCGATGTAGCGAATCCGTAAGACGTTTACTCCGGCGGAGGCAAGGGCCTGGGGATGTTCTCCGGCGGCGCGCAACCGCAGACCCCAGGGGCGTTTATAAAGAATAAAAGCTGACAGAAGCAAAATGGCAACGGCGATCCAGGCGGTGGGGTAGATGCCTTTGATCGCTTTCATTCCTATACGGTAATTGTGGGTTCTGTCCGCCTGAAAAAGCAACTGGCAGAAAAACAAGGTCAGGCCGTTTGAAAGCAGGTTTATCCCAGTGCCGGAAATAATCTGATCGGCCCTCAGGGTTATAGACACAAAGGCGTGGATAAGGGAAAAAAGACAGCCCAGAACAGCCGCAAGAAAAAATGCCAACGGTATCGAAAAGGAAATACTGCTTTCCAAAAGCACGTGTGTAGTGGCGGCCGCCATTGCGCCTATGCCCATTAAGCCTTCAAGTGCGATGTTGACAACGCCCGCACGTTCGCAAATCATGCCACCGGCAGCCGCGATAAAGATGGGGGCAGCCATCATCAGGGTAGAAGGGAGCATATTCCATAGAGTTCTAAAAAAGTCAAACATCGCCGCTCCTTTTGCTGTCTTGCTGTATCTGGGTTTTCCGCGCTTTTTCTTTCATCTGCCATTCTATCAGGAGCTTCACGCCGGCGCGAAGTGAGATGAAGACAACGATTAGGCCCATTATGATAACGGTAATTTCCTTGGGTATCTGCCGGGACTGCATGAGTGGTTGTGCGGATCTGAGCATCCCGAAAAGAAGTCCCGCCAAAGCGATCCCCCAGGCGCCGCTGTTTCCGACAAGCGCGACGGCGATACCGTCAAAACCGTAACCGTCCTGCACCGCGAGAACCCTGCCGTAGGAAAAGCTCCCCAGGCTGACAATCGCGCCCGCGAGGCCGGCAAAAGCGCCGGAAATCGCCATGGCGGTTGTTATATTGGCGTTTACGTTGATACCGCCGTAAAGGGCCGCATCCCTGTTAAAACCTGTGGCTCTTAGCGAATAGCCCAGCCGGGTTTTTTCCATGACAACCCAGAAGAAAAATAACGCGGCTATAGTCAGGAAGAGCCCGTTGTTCAGCCTGGAGTTGTTGGAAATGGTTTCCATAAAGCGGTTTGTAAGCATTACGGTTTTGGGAAAATCCGGAGTTTTGTAGGTATTGGTTCCGGGAATCTGCATCGTGAAGTACCTTGAAAGGTAAAGGACTATGTAGTTCATCATGATTGTGGAAACAACTTCAGAAACCTGAAACCTCGCTTTAAGGTAGCCTACCACTCCGCCGCAAACCGCACCCGCGGCAACTGCCGCAATTACAGCGACAATCGAATGAAGAACAGGTATCTGCGGAAAATAAAACGCGACAAACTGCGCCGCGGTAAGACCAGCGATATATTGGCCTTCCGCGCCGATGTTAAACAACCCGGTTCTGGCGGCAAAAGCCATTGAGAGGCCGCAGAGAATTAGCGGCATGGATGACACAATCCATTCGCCTATATACCGCGGGTTCCAGATCCAGGCGCCTGTTCTTGAGTTTACAGAAAATCCTGAAATATTCTGAAAAATGGCGGAATACATTCCTGAGGGATTTCTTCCCACCGCGATAATGATCAAGGTTCCAACAAGAAAACCCAGAAGCACAACAACCAGCGAGACAAGGCCGTTGGAGCCTGTAAAAATCTCAAGGATAAGAGACAGCCGGTTTTCTTTTTTTTCAGCCATGGGCTATTCCTCCCATCATCGCGCCAATCTGCCGTTCATCCGCGCCTTCAGCGTCCACGATCCCCACCACCTGGCCTTTGGAAACCGCGGCTATGCGGTCGCAAAGACCCATGACCTCGTCCAGTTCGAAAGAAACAAGCAGCACCGCTTTGCCCTTGTCCCTCTCTTTGATGATCCGGCTGTGTATGTATTCAATCGCTCCTACATCCAGCCCACGTGTCGGCTGGGACACAATAAGCAATTCGGGTGAAAGATCAATTTCCCTGGCAATAACCACCTTCTGCTGATTTCCGCCGGACATGGATCTTGCCGGCGTCGCAGGGCCGCTCCCCGCCCGAATATCAAAATCGTCAATTAAAGATTCAGCGTGCTTGAGGATCACATTGAAGTTCAGAAAACCCAGGCGGTTTGTAAAAGGCAGGAGACGGTAACTTTTAAGAATCAGGTTTTCGTCCAGGCGGAAGTCCAGCACCAGGCCGTGTTTGTGCCTGTCTTCGGGAACAAGGCCGATACCGCTTTCATTGCGGCTTCGGATGGTTTCCGTTGAAATATCTTTTCCTTTAAGAAAAATTTTTCCTGCCTTAACCGGCAGAAGTCCCGCAATGGCAGCCACAAGCTCAGACTGCCCATTGCCGTCTATCCCAGCGACGCCCACCACCTCGCCTGCGCGTACATCGAGGGAGAGATCCCTTACCATGGGAATCCCACGGGAGCCAAGCACCGTAAGATTCCTGATGCTTAGCACAATGTCTCCGGGTTTGGCCGGCTCCTTGTCGATCCTGAAATTTACCGCGCGGCCCACCATTTTTTCCGCCAGGTCTTCTTCGTTAGCTTCATCAACCTTGACCGTGTCGATGTACTTGCCCCGCCTTAAAACCGTACACCGATCCGCGGCGGCCTTGATTTCCTTTAATTTATGGGTGATAAAGACTATCGTTTTTCCTTCGGCTTTAAGGCGGCGGAAAATGGAAAGAAGCTCGTCGATTTCCTGGGGGGTAAGAACCGCGGTCGGCTCGTCAAAGATAAGGATGTCCGCGTCCCGGTAGAGTATTTTTAAAATCTCCACCCGCTGCTGCATACCCACGGTGATGTTTTCAATTTTGGCTTTTGGGTCAACCGCAAGGCCGTAAGTTTCGGAAATTTCGGCAACCCGTTTCTCTGCGGTTTTAAGATCCAGGTTTCCAAAGGAATTGGACGGCTCAAGCCCAAGGACGATATTTTCGGCAACGGTGAAATTGTGAACAAGCTTGAAGTGCTGATGAACCATGCCTATTTTCAGGGCAGTAGCGTCATTGGGGTTGCGGATTTGCACCTCTTTTCCGCGGATCCTGATACTGCCGCCGTCAGGCTCGTACAAGCCAAAAAGAACCGACATAAGGGTAGATTTACCCGCGCCGTTTTCACCCAATAGTGCGTGAATCTCCCCCTTGTCTACCCGAAAAAAAATTCTGTCATTCGCGACTATACCGGGGAAAACCTTGGTAATACCCAGCATCTCAATGGCAGGCTCTGGCTCTGGCATATAGCGCTCCTTCCGGTATTATACACAAACATGCAGGAAAAAAATAGGCAGGTATTTCTTGCCGTTTCTAATGTCCTTGCCCAGCTAATAAAAAGCCCGGCTTCGGCCATCTGAAACAAATTACCGGAACCGGGCTATATTCGCGCGTCTTAAACAGCGCTAATTATCCATTGCCTTGAGATCCTGTGGGAAGCCAGGAAGCTTTTTTGCATCGGCGTTGGTAGCCGCGATTTTTATCTGGCCGGAAATGATCCTCTGCTTGATCTGCTCAAGTTCCCTCTTTATGTCGGCAGTCAATGCTGAATTGGTGTCAGAGTATCCCACCCCGTCAGCCTTCAGGTCAAATACTATTACCTCGCCTCTGAATGTTTTGTTCTGAACCGCGTTGAGGGCGTATATCAGGCTGGTTTCCACCCGTTTGATCATGGATGTCAAAACCGCGGAATCGGTGGAGTTGTAAAGCCCTTCTTCGTATTGATCCGAATCGACTCCGATAGCCCATACGTTTTTACCTTCCAGCCGGTATTCTTTTGCCTGAGCGATGGTGCCGTTGCCGGTACCTCCTGCGGCTGAATAGATGGCATAAACCCCGCTGTCATACCAGTTTTTCGCCTGGGTCTTGGCAAGGTCCGGCCTTCCCCAATCGTTTGCGTAGTAGTCTACAATCTGGGCGTTTGGAAATACCGAAAGAATGCCCTGCACATAGCCCACTTCAAATTTGGTGATCACCGCGCCTGGTACACCGCCGATAAAGCCAAACTTGGGATTGGTAATTCCGTCCGCTTTTGCTTTAAGCGCCGTGGCAACCCCCACCAGATACGAGCCTTCGTGTTCGGCATACATGGCCTGCATTACGTTGGGAAGGCCAACCCAATCCACATCAACGATGATGTACTTCTGGTTTGGATTTTGTTTTGCCACTGTTTCCAAAGCGTCGGCAAAGGTGAAGCCGGTTGTGACAATAAGGTCAAAACCCTCGTCGGTGGCCTGGCGGATATTGGGAATGTACATATCCTGCGTCTGGGCGGTGACTACGTCGTAAGACTTACCCCGCTTGGACTGGCTCTGCCAAGTGTCGCCGTAGAACTCAAGAATTCCCCGCCAGGCGGCCGCGTTGAAGGACTTATCATCAACGCCTGTTGCGTCAGTTAACAGTCTGACCGTAATGCCGCCGGATGTTGAATCGCCTGACGCACCGGATGTGGTGGGACTGGCCTTTTTCTGGCATGCGCCAAATAAGACGGAAGTGATAATAATACCACCTAAAATCAGATAAAATGCACTTTTCTTCATTAGTACTCTCCTCCTTGGATATTTTGGGGATTTTTGGAACTTTTAACAAGCAACCTTTTCCCTATGTTAGGAATATACCCCTCAAGGGTAGTTAAGGTCAAGGATAGCTGCCAGGGCCCGCGCACTATAAAAAATTTCATATCGGCCACCCTCACCCAGTACTTCTTTGATATATTCCCTAAATAATTCAATCCGTATTTTGCATAACTCGAGCCGTCAAAGGCGATGAAGTGTATATCGTTTATTATGCGGCGTTTTGGCGTTGCAGAAAATGCCCTTATACCACATCTTGTCGTTTTTGTTCTTTTTGATTAAAATAATCAATTAACCCACTTTTTATTTTATCTGTTCGTATCCTTGTTTCAGTCAATATTTGTTCAATTGTGACCGTTAAAGGCGATAAAAAGGTATCATTAAGTAAAAGAGCATTTTTAACTTTTTCTATTTGCTCAGAATTATATATATCCTTCAGAAAATCCCCGAAGGGTTCTTTTCCTTTTGAACGATTGTGGCTTCGAAGCAATAAAGAACAATTTCCTAAAATGTTTATTTCGGAAAGCAATGAATTACGCGTATAAGAAATCCCATTAAGCACAAAGGAAATTTCCTGGCCTGTCGAGTCTCTCGAAGCGGAGAGGGGATATGCGTTTTCTACTTTTTCATTCCAGATATCAACAGGTATCGCGTGATCCACTTCCAACTTTGGCGCGGCGCTCTTGCGTTTCATCGGTTTTTGTACTTCACTCCATCGATCAAGCGTTAGCCTGTTCCAAAGCCAGAGTATGTTCTTATACGCAACCACTTCGTGACGATTATACGCACGTAAATTATTGATTCGATTAATGGCCGATTGTCGCAAATCAGATAATATCGCGTCAAGTTCACTGGAAAGAAAATTTATAGATTGATGAGGATCATGGCAGCTAACAATTATCTTGTGCAACTTGCATAACTTCCCAACATAGTTAGGATAATTGTTCCGATTTGACCATGTATCAGATAATAATGTGGAAAAATACCATTTATCAATAAACATATCAAACGCGGTATTTATTTGAGTATTGAATTTACAGTCTGTTTCTCTGATTCTTCCTTCATTTTGCCGTGAACTAATCGCCGCGATAAATTTCCAGCCGCAAATAATGTAAAATGCATAAAAAGACCGAGCAAAGCACTCATTCAATTTACGGTTTTCAAATGTGTCTTTACATTCAAGAATAACTTCCTTTATTAACGTCCAATAATTAAAGGTACTCTTTCCTATGTTTTTCATTATGCCACCATTAACAAGATCCTTGTCATTGAGAACAAGTTCGGATTTGTTATCGCCCGATCTTTCAACAATAATCCAAAAAAGCGATAATATATCAACGAGATTATCAATTGACATCTGCATCCCGGCATTTTCATCGTTATCATTCAATTCCGTAAGAAGTTCATCCAAAACAGCAGCGCAATCCAACCTGGTTTCGGATTTTTCATTAGCTTCACGCCAGCCAGTTTTTAGCCACGCAAGTGTAATTTCTTGCGGTGTCAAGGCACGCCCAGCTGTATTGAGACGGGCAAATATATTTACAATGGCGTTATTATAAATACTCCGGCCCTGATTTGCGAGCCCCGATGTTTCAAAATCTTTAATAATTAAACGGGTAATTACTGTTGAGTCTTTTACATCAGCAACAATAGTCATGAATTCGGACAGAGGTTTAATAAATTTATTTAATTTTTCCTGAGGTATCTCTGAAAAGACTTCGGTCAAAATGCCCTCATAGTCAGTGGAAAGCAGGCCAACCGGCTTCGCGGTATTCCATATTTTTGAAAATCTTAAATATTCTCCATCATCCAATGTTGTTATAGGCAATACCTGCTTTTTGTCTTTGCTGGAAACACCGGTATTTACATCGGTAATTGCCCAAAAAAGAAATTTTCCAACATCGATGCCGGCAATTCTCCGATTGCATTTATCATATTCATCCAAAAAAGAAGCAATATGTAGACACAAACAACCACTTGACCAGTGTTTATCATCAATGCTTTCATCAGTCCCGTCAATATATTTTTTCCACTCTTTGTCGGTTAATGTAAATCCCCAGGATTCACCGCCAAGAGCCAAAAGGAGACTCTGCATTCGTTGTTGACCATCCAATATCATAAGATATGAATTAGTGCCACGGTTTACAGAAGTTTCCCTCGATTTCTTAATCTCTTGAGGAATATTTTTGCTGACAAATTCTTCCCAGAATGGTCTATATGGAATAAAATCCGAAGCGTTGTTAGTAAGTTTTACATTCCAGCACAAAAGAGAGCCAAAAGGCCATTTCTTAAAAATTGAATCAACCAGCAGGATAACTTGGGCTGGATTCCAGATATAAGGTCTTTGCAAATCCGGAATTACTATTGTAGAATCCCTATCAACGATTTCATTTATAAATTCACTTAAAATCTTATTTGATTCAGAAGTATAAATTGTCGCCATATATTATCTCCCTTTATTCAGCGTAACAAAAAAATATTTTATTGTCAATCTTTGTCAGAATATGTCCATCTAAAATGTCGCCTAATGTTCCATCTCATCCTTTTGCACTAAACAAAATAAATTACCTTCGGGATCTTCTAAAACAATATAATCGGCATCTTTCGGGTATCTCCATGGATATTTTTTAGCGCCAATTTTAATTAACCGTTCCACCTCGTCCTTTTGATTATTTGTATAAAGATCAAAATGTTTCCAGTCTCTTGATGTTTTTTTATGTCTTCTTTGGTTAAAAGATAGATTTGTTCCATTTCCTTTGGGATCAATTAATACTACCCATCCGTCGGATATTGTTTCTCGTGGTTGATAGTGCAGCGCTTCCCGCCAAAATGAAATCATTTTATCGAATTCAAAACAGTCAAAAACTATTGATCCTAATTTTATGCTCATAAATATTAATATTACTTTGAGGTCTTCCTGAATATTTCAAAAAACTTATTCTTATCTTCTTCATTTTTGATTTGTTTAATTACCAATTTTTTATCAAAGGTGACATCCTCAACATCTCTTTCAGTTAAAGGTTCTTTTGTCTTTTTAATATATTCTTCTTTGGTTTCTTTTTTCATTTAATACCATTCCTTTCTAATGTTTGATTGCCTCTATCTTACAGTTTCTAAGAAATAATAACTCATCTATTGTTATCATCACAAAATTTAGAATGTACAAGTATAAATTTATACTGATAGTCTCGTCCGGATTTGTTTTTAAATTAGTCCAGTATTCAGTTAGTTTAAACAAAATACCGGCCACATAGCCTATTTGCAATACTACTAAGAACAATAGGCTTTTGCCTGCCGTTTTTTTGGAGACAAGTGATTTGTATATGGAAATCGGCCATGCAAAGCCGAAACAAATCAACATTATTGATTCAAAAATATTCATGTATCATTATTATACGGTATTGTATCAAAATAAGTCAATAGTATGGTTTATTTTTTATTCCAAATAATAAATATCTTAACACAGGTATTAACCGTATAATTTCACTAAATATTATTGTTGCTCCAAACGCTAATACCAATAATAAAATGTAATTATAGATCATAGGCAGTTCGAAAGCAGAAGTCAAAATATATGCTATAAATACCATTATTGGATAATGGATTAAGTACCAAAAGAAACTGCGGCTTTTTATATAATCCATTAATTTATATGTCTTGTTGAAATATTTTTGTGAACAGCCCAATATCGCCATCATCATAATCCACGAATAAAAATTTGTTAATGGATGCTGTAAAAAATAATCATCGGCAAAATTTTTTCCGTAAAAGTAATAAACTTCTATAATACCAAGTAATATTCCGGCTATAAGTAAAGGCCAACGGAATTTCGCTAATATTGCAGTTATTTTTTCCTGTGAAAAAAAATAATACCCGGACAGAAAGACAAATAAATATATGCCGTTCCTGAATACCGTTATTAATGGAGTATTTAACAAAAACGAATAACCCCAAAACGGCAAGAAGAGAGCCAGCAATACAAAAATATTTGCCTTGCCAGCCCATACCGTTAAACCATCATTTTTGTCTATTTTGTAAAGTATCAATAAAACCATTGAAACAATTAATAATTCAAGGTTAAACCACAATGGTCCCATGCCTGTTAAACAGTATACAAAATATTTTATAAAACCAGGTACATAACTGCCCGCAAAAATATCAAAATAATGATCCGTTACCCAGCCGGTTATCCAGCCAAGCAGAAATATTCCGCAAATAAAAGGTATCAATAATTTATGCATCCTTTCCTTTAAAAACTGTTTAACCGTGCGTTTCTGCAATGCGTATCTGGCGCTTATACCAGCCACCAAAAACATAATAGTCATTAGCCAGGGATATACAAAATAGCAAAGAGTATCAAAGGCCGGAATACCGGTTTTCCCGATATTTGATACAACACCGGCGCTGTTAAACAAATATGCAACATGGTATACAATAACAATGAGTACCGTAATAGACCGTATATTGTCAATGAAATACTTACGGGAAACATTTGCGTCCATCGTTTTTTCTCTTCGGTGATTATTTTACTTTATTTTTTGGTAATGTCAAGAGAACATTGCACATAACGATATACAAGCAACTTGACCCCAGGATAGGCTCGTATTGTCCAATTAATCCTTAAGAATTTCGATTCCTTCCCCAAATATTTTACAGTCTAATACTGAGCCTTAAAAATGCCATGTCTCTCTATCATACTTTTCCGTATCTTTTTGAACGCTATCGCCGTGACTATAGCATAATATAAGCTCAAAAATCGCCTCGCAGTTGCCTTGTTCCGCCTTTAGCGTTAGCTCGTCTATGTTTTCATGGCTTCAAAATCTATATTCATACTTTAAAAATAACGTATTTGCCCTGTCATGGAATGCCGGATCAAGAAAATTTGAGAAAATTTTTGCAAAATTAATCAGCTACGGCATCCCATGATAGATCAATAACATACAATTTAGCGTAAAGGCAGGAAAACGCAAATGAAACCGGAAAATTCACATCTTTTTTCAAAAGATGAAAATGATATTATTAATAGATTAATTAATGTAATACATAATAATAAAAATACAATAGTTCTAAGCGAATCATTTTATATTGATATATTTTTACGAGAGAGTCTTAGGAGTGGATTTATAAGGTCGTTAAGAGATAAACATAATATCGATAATAGCATTCTTCAATCATTTGAGGAAAAATTAATAAAAATAGAGGATTTTGAAGAAAAAATATTAAATTAATGGACATTGATAAAAATAATATTTTTGAGTTCAATTTTATATGGAGTAAAGAAATAGAAAAAAGCATTGATCTATTGGAAGATTATGAAAAGGTAAGTTTTTCAAGAATAGGATTTAATGAAGAAATTACAAAGGCAATTATATTTTTGGAAATAAGGCTAAAAAATGGAGGTAATGGAAAATTTTATCTGTTTGAAAAGGAAAATAAGGAATGGAAAATTACTGATATTATAGATATATATGGAATAGAAAGGATAGAATAAGCTCAATTGCGACTTACAGGCAAGAAAATATTTCTCAAAATTAACCATCTCTAGCATCCCATGATAGATCAGTATTGTACGATTTGGGGAAGAATATGCGAATTTCATAGAAAATACTAATAAATTTATTTGCTATAGCACTCAGTGATAGATCAGTGAAGATAATATAAACAATTAATACGGATTAAGGAGAAAATATGACTTTGGAAGGTATAATTAATATTACCAGGGAAGATCCCGAAAAAGCTGCCGAGGTCATCAGGCGATGGCTTTCTGAGGATCAAGACTATACTGGCTGTGAAAAGGCTGCCATTTTAATGGCTTCAGTCAATTTCGAGACTGTGAGTA
>Ga0268262_10002041_pt1 | contig 23820 bp, 23 predicted proteins | sample TergutNc150P3_FD_190354 | JGI IMG/M metagenome (GOLD analysis project Ga0268262, IMG submission 190354) | Nasutitermes corniger P3 segment gut microbial community from laboratory colony in Florida, USA - Nc150 P3 (SPAdes) (version 2) | ecosystem: Host-associated > Arthropoda: Insects >...
AGTGTGCGTAAATTTTTCTCAATTCTATTCGCAATTGCTCTGGTTTGTAATTTTGGTTCAATAATTAAAAGCCTCTTTTATAGACTCCTCTGCTACCCCCTCTTTCCCTAATTAAATGGCAAATTTTCTATATTTTCCATTATGTATTCCTTAAACAATATTGAAATGCAATCTATGCAAGGTATTTCGCAAACACCTTATATGGCTTGCGCTATAGGGTTGGTAGATAAATTAAAGGATACTAAAAATGCTTTTGATGAAATTTACAGGATTTTAAACGAATCTAAAAGCAGTGTAGATACTTTTTTGGCAGAGCGAAAGAAAATTGGCGAAATAAAAGACGAAAAACAAGCATTAAAATCTATTGCAGGCAATTCTTTCTCAAAAATAATAGAATACATATTTTTGAAAAATAAAATTACTGGTAACATTCGTCCAGATATTTTTATTACAAGTCAGAAATCAAAAGTTCCAAATTTCAAAGAAATTTCAACTATAAAAATGGGAGACGAAACCCAGAAACCCGACTGCGATTTGGTTATTTATTCTTTGAACAAAAACAATACTCTAAAAAAATGTATAATACTTTCCTTAAAAACATCTTTGCGAGAACGTGCGGGGCAAACTTATAAATGGAAACTTTTAATGGAAATAGCAATTTCTTCAAAAACATTAAGGGAAAAATATGATATTCGGTATGAAGCAAAAATAATGCCTTTGGTGTGTTTTGCTACAGTAAATTTTTACAACGAGATAAATAACCCGCAACAGCGAGGAATGTTTAAATTCTTTGATAAAGCTTTTATAGCAAAAAACATAGATTCTAATTTTATTTGCAGATTATCAACGTTACCGAATTTTGTAAACGAGAGATTATGAAATACCAAATAATTAGAAATAAAAAATACGATTATATAGGGCAGAGTTACAACAGCCTTTACCCGAATTTGCACAGATATCCAGCTACGATGCTCCCACAGATAGGCGTAGATATACTTAAAGAATTTAAAGCTATAAAAGGCGTTTTGCTAGACCCTTATTGCGGTTCGGGGTCTTCTTTTGCAAGCGGTTTGGAATGCGGAATAAAAAAAATGCAAGGTTTTGACATAAATCCTCTTGCGGTGTTGATTTCAAAAGTCAAATTTACAAAGGTTAATATAAAGCATTTGCAAGAAACAAGATTAAATCTTAGGAATGATATTTTTGAATTTCTAAAAAAAGAAAGTAATTTAAAACAGGTGACGTTTCCAAATATAACTAATATGGATTTCTGGTTTTCAAAAAATGTTTCAAAAAATTTAGCAATTATTAAAAAATTTATAAACGAAATAAGAGACGAGAATATTCGCAATTTCTTTTTGCTTCCATTTTCCGAAACGGTTAGAGACTGTTCTTATACGAGGAACAATGAATTTAAATTGTTTAGAATGAAACAAGAAGACCTATTGCTATTCAATCCTGATGTTATAGGCATTTATTTTAATAAACTGGAAGACACCGTCAACCTTTATGAAAAATTTTATTATCCAAAAATTACGAATAATGTTATTGTTGAATATTCAAAATTTAAACCCAAGGCAAATTCCTTCAATGTGGTTTTGACAAGTCCGCCTTATGGAGATTCGAGAACCACCGTTGCCTATGGGCAATTCTCTACGCTTTCAAATGAATGGCTTGGTATAGATTATGCCAGAAAAATAGACGGAATGCTTATGGGTGGAACGAAGAATAAAGAGAATATAAAAACTGGAATCATAGCAGATTATATTTCCCAAATATCAAATGCAGATAAAAAACGGGCATTAGAGGTTTCCGCGTTTTACAATGATTTGGAAAGTTCCATAAAGCAAGTTGCAGGCAGCCTTAAAAAAGGCGGAAAATCAATTTATGTAGTTGGCAACAGGATTGTTAAAAATGTTCAACTCCCAACAGACCAATTTATAGCGGAGAAATTTGAAGAAAACGGGCTAAAACACTTAACAACCTACGAAAGGCTTTTGAGCAACAAGTCTATGCCGAGCAAAAATTCGCCTACCAATGAATCTGGCAAAACTGTGAATACCATGCTTTTTGAGTATATTGTTGTTTGCGAGAGATAAATGGCTTATTGTAGAAATTTTCTACCTTACATCCCATGCCAAACAACATCTACTTCACAGGCTTTATGGCGAGCGGCAAAACCCGCATTGGCAAATTGCTTGCCAACCATCTCAATTTGGATTATGTGGACTCCGATGTTTTCATAACAGAGCACGCCGGTAAAAGCATAGCGGAAATTTTTGAGCAAGATGGTGAAGCTAAGTTCAGAGAATTGGAAAAAGAGGCTATAAAGGAAATTTCTAAAAAAGAAAATGTGGTGGTGTCTCTTGGCGGAGGCGCTATCACCAAAAGCGAAAATGTTGAGGTGATTAAAAATACCGGTATCCTTATTTGCATGAGAGCGGAGCCGGAAATTTTGTGCGAGCGAATAGGGCGCAACAACAACCGCCCCTTGATGGCGGGTTTGGATCCAGAAGCGAGGCTGGAGAAAATTATAAATATGCTTGCTGAACGCGAAAAATTTTATTCCCTCGCGGATTTCAGCATAGATAGCAATGAAGACCCTCCAGAAAAACACGTCCTTCCGCGAATTTTAGACGCTTTGAAATTATGGGAATATCTTGCGGTAAGGGTTAATTTGGCATCAGGGGAAGCCTATCCGATTTTTATAGGCAAAGGAATTTTGAAATATGCGAATATTTTGCTGAAAACTTTGAAGATTCTTCCTAAATGCGAAATGCTAGTTTGCACGGATTCCAACATAGCGAAAAAACAGAAAAAGAATTTTATGATGATTTGTCAAAAAGCCGGAGAGAGCAAAAATTTCATCTTTCCTGCGGGTGAGAGAAGCAAAAATTTGGAAAAGCTCAACAGCCTTTGGACTTTTATGTTGAAAAAACGCTATACTCGCAAAACCTGCCTTTTGCAGTTCAGCGGCGGGGTGGTGGGCGATATGGCTGGTTTTGCGGCGGCAACCTACCAAAGGGGAGTTTCATTTGTGCAGTTCCCAACGTCCCTTTTGGCAATGGTTGATAGCAGCGTTGGCGGCAAGGTTGCCATCAACCATCCCGAAGGCAAAAATATGATAGGTGCTTTTTACCAGCCCCAAGCTGTTGTGTGCGATTTATCCGTTTTAAAAACCCTGCCAAAAGAGGAATTTCACGCGGGGCTTGCGGAAATTGTGAAATATGGGATTATATATGACTTCTATTTTTTTGAATGGCTGGAAAAAAACGCAAGTGCCCTTATGAGAAAAGATGCGGCGGCTCTGAAATATGCGGTGCAGCGTTCATGCGAGATAAAAGCCGAAGTTGTTGGCATAGACGAGCGCGAACTTGGGCTTAGGGCTATTTTGAATTACGGGCACACCTTTGGTCACGCTATAGAAAAGCTGACAAATTTCAATAAACTCTCGCACGGCATTGCAATTGGTTTGGGAATGAGAATTGCCGGAAGGTTGTCCACCATAATGGGGATGTGGAACGAAAAAGAGGAGAGCAGGCAGAATGAACTTTTAAACAAATTTGGCATTCCAGAAACCCTGAAAGAGCGTGGAATTAAAATAGATGCAGAAAAAACTTGGGATGCCATTGCCGGAGATAAAAAAGCTGAAAAACAAACTCGCGTTTATATTCTGCCTTTGGAGATAGGCAAGGTGGTGAAAACCTCCGCACCCTCAAAAAAGCAAGTGTTTGAGGCTTTGGAGGTTGTATTATGAAAACTGCCCTAATTATAGGTGCTGGCCCGGCTGGGCTTACCGCTGCTTTGGAACTCTTGGAAAAAGGGGGTATTCATCCAATAGTTGTTGAGCAGGAAAATTTTGTCGGTGGAATTAGCCGCACGGTGGAGCACAGCGGCAATAGAATGGATATTGGTGGGCATAGATTTTTCAGTAAAAACGACTGGGTTATGGATTGGTGGAAAAACATATACGGAGATATGATGCTGCGCCCACGCCTCTCCCGCATTCTCTATATGCGAAAATTTTTTGACTACCCTGTGTCGCTAAATGCAAATACAATAAAAGGGCTTGGTATTTGGAGAATGGTAAAAATAGGCATGAGCTACTTAAAAGCTTGTTTATTCCAAATTAAAAAGGAAAAGAATTTGCAAGATTTTATGCTGAACCGTTTTGGCAAAGAACTCTATCTCACATTTTTCAAAGATTACACAGAAAAAGTGTGGGGCATTCCATGCGAACAAATAAGCGCGGAATGGGGTGCGCAAAGAATAAAGGGATTGAGCATTGCCAAAACGATAAAGCACGCGCTTTTCAAAAACACCAAAGAGACGAGTTTAATAGATGAATTTTTATACCCTAAACTAGGTCCTGGAGATTTATGGCAGCGTGTTGCGGATAAAATTCTGGAAATGGGTGGGGAAATTAAATTCAACACAAAAATAGAGAAATTGAATTTAAAAGAGTACGATTATGTTCTAAGCTCAATGCCGATTAAAGATTTGATAAATGCTCTGGATAGCGTTCCGCCAAACATCAAGGAAATTGCAAATGGCTTGGTGTATAGGGATTTTATAACGGTTGGGGTGCTTTTAGACAAACTTGAGGTAGGAAACATCAAGGATAATTGGATTTATGTTCAGGAAAGCGATGTAAAAGTTGGCAGGCTGCAAATTTTCAATAACTGGAGCGAATATCTGGTTAAGGATAAAAGCAAGATATGGCTTGGCATGGAATATTTTGCAAATGAAGGCGATGATTTGTGGAATATGAGCGAGCGAGTTTTCTCAAAATTTGCCATAACTGAGCTTGAAAAAATTGGCATAGCAAAAAAAGAAAATGTTTTGGATACCGTGGTGGTTAAAGTTCCAAAAGCTTATCCAGCATATTTTGGAACATACAACAAATTTGGCGAACTTAAAGCGTGGTTAGATGGCATTGACAATTTGTTTTTAATTGGGCGAAACGGAATGCACAAATACAACAATATGGACCATTCAATGCTGAGTGCCAAAGAAGCCGTGAATGCTATTTGCAACGATTCAAAAGACAAATCTGCAATTTGGAGCGTGAATAGCGAAGAGGATTACCATGAAGGTAAATAAAGATATTCTAAAATCACTATTGCCAAAATTTATACAATATTTTTTTGCCGGATTGTTTTGCGCATTTGTGAACTGGGGCGTTTTTTATTTTTTGTACGATAAACAGGAAATATTCTATCTGCTTGCAGCAACGCTGTCTTTTTTAGTAGGGGCTACTGTAAATTTTCTTTTATGCAAAATTATCTTTAAATCCAAGGAAGGCAGGAAAAAAACCACGGAATACATAATGGTAGTACTTACAGGGGCAATTGGCTTGGGTATTGACTTGGCGGTAACTGCTTTTTGCGTGGAAATATTGAGCCTTCACAAAATGGTCTCAAAAATAGCTGGAACCGGAGTGGCGTTTATATTTAACTATGCGAGCAAGCAGTTTTACGTATTTTCGCATAGGTGAGGAATAGCATGAAAAAATTGCTGAACAAAGAGACAATTTTTGCTTGCGTTTTGGCATTTCCCTTTGTGATTTATGCCTTTGTGGAATTTTGCCTCAGAATTAAATACGAATTTACGGGAGTATATACTTGGGATACTACAATTTATTGGGCTGTTGGCAGGGGAATAGTCAATGGCATTGCCCCTTGGAGCGGGCTTTTTGAAACTAAACCGCCAGGGATATTTCTTTTAAGCGCAATTTCATTTAAAATTTTCAACAGCCCTATTTTTACTAATCTATTTCAAATATTTGTTTTGATTTTAACTGCTGCTATTCCGGTTATCGCTTATTTTTCGCAATCAAATTATCGTTCCGTTTCAAAACTTGCCCTTTCTCTGCTTGCTGGATTGATGCTTGCTTTGTATAGTGCAGAACGTTCTGGCGAGGTTCAAGTGGAATCTTTTGGGGCGGCTTTTGGCTGCATAGCGGTGTTTGCAATGGCAATGCCAAATTTTGAGAAAAGAAAAATACTCGGAATATCTCTTGCAGTTATTGGAATTTTAGGAGCATGTGGGTTTAAGGAACCGTTTTTATTCTCGCTTTTTGGAGTTTCTCTGATTTTATGCAAAAACATAAAGGAATGGGCGTGGCGTTTTGTTTTGCCTTTGGCTATTGCTGTTGTAGTTGGGATATTGATTCTTTTAATTTGTGGTTGGCTAGATGATTTTTTGCATTATCTCGGTTTTATGTCTTCAGCTCATATTTTTAGATATGGTTCGCCATTGCGCAGAGCTGTGGAATTTCATCGCTTATACAATGATATGAACGCTTTTTCTTGGGGGCTTGCCATCGCGGTGTTTGCTCTTTTGTTTTTGCCTTTTGTTTTGGTTTTTACAAAATCAAATGAAAATACTTTGTTTATAAGAATTATATTTTTTGGGATAGCATTTTTTTTGAGTTCTTATTCCGTGGGGCTTGGCGGTCAATTTTATAATCATCACCATGTATTCGCCTTGCCTTTTTATATGGCTTTAATTTTACTTTTACTTGAAAATTGGAATGAAGAAAATATTGTAGTGGACAAATTGGGTTTGGTCAGTTTTGTTTTTTTTGCAGTAGCTACATTGAACTTGCCAAACCTAAATTTAGATAAACGTAGCGAAAATTTGAGTAACTATGCAAAGGAACCTATGCTAGTTGCGGCTTATTTAGATTTAAAAATGGACGAGCTTGGCGTAGACAGATATGCTTTTGTAGGTAGCAATGGTCCTGAAATTTATGGATGGACTAAACATTCACCCAGTGGTCCGTATTTTTTTCAATATGATGATTGGTTTAGGGTAATTCCAGGTTATAGAGATTCTATAATATCAAGTATAGAAAATAGCTCTGTTGTGGTTGTTGCTCATATATGGGGCGAAATTGCACCACAGGCAAATCAAATTTTGCGTGAGCAATTTACTGAACAGCAGATTAAGCGGTACAGAGTGTATTTTCGCAAAAAGTAATCTCAGTGCCATTTTTTTTGCTATATTCTGACAATGGATATAAAAAAACTGCTAAATAGAGAAATAATAACCGCAAAGGCAAAAGAGATACTCCGCAAGCCTTTGTTTTACTTGCCACCCTTGTTTGCCATTTTATATTTGATAATTGTTCCAATTCACATGGAATTTTCGGATATTCACATGGAATTTTCAGATATAAAAATAACAAGAAACGGAAAAACAGAAAACATAGAATTACCTTATTCGGTTGATATGGCAAGCGGTGAAGTGTTTATTATATCTTACGATTTATTGATTAAAAATAAAAAAACTGCAAAATATAACATAATACCAGATGACTGCATACAGGAAATTTTGATTAACGGCAAAAATTTTCCGCTTGATGGCATTCAAGGGCTTTGCGATTATACAAAAGGAGTAAATTTTGATTTTTCAAAATATGTTAAGGAAGGCTTGAATCATTTTGAATTTCGTATAATGAATGCTGGATATCCAGGCGGTTTACAGGTTAAAATACCTAATTACAACGAGTTTCGAACGCTCCCTCTAATACAGCATATTTTTATCCTACTTTTTTTGCTTTTCATAGTACTGACTTTAAAAAAGCTACATAACGTGAAATTAAATCAGGAAACCATTTTTGTTTGTGTTTTGGCATTTCCTTTTGTGCTTTATGCTTTTGTAGAGTTATGCATTAGGATAAATTATGAACTTTCTGGAGCGTATGAGCTTTATGATGCTCCGATTTACTATGCTGTTGGCAGGGGAATAGCAAACGGTATTGCCCCTTATAGCGGGCTTTGGGATATTAAACCACCTGGAATTTTCCTTGTGTCCGCAATTTCTTTTAAATTTTTTGACAGCCCGGCTTTCACGTATTATTCTCAGGTATTTGTTCTGATTTTGACTGCTGCCGTTCCCATTGTTGCTTATTTTCTGCTGTCAAGCCATCGCTCAGTTTTGAAATGGGTTCTTTCTCTGCTCGCGGGATTATTGCTTGCTTTGTATAGTGCGGAACGTTCAGGCGAATTCCAAGTTGAATCTTTTGGGGCAGCTTTTGGTTGCATAGCGGTATTTGCAATGGCAATGCCGAATTTTGAAAAAAGAAGAATATTATGGACATCTCTTGCAGTTATTGGAATTTTAGGCGCTTGCGGATTTAAGGAGCCGTTCTTATTTCCGCTTTTTGGGATTTCTCTAATTTTTTGTAAAGATATAAAAGAATGGGCCTCACGTTTTGCTTTGCCCTTGGCCATTGCTGTTTTGCTTGGATTTGTTTTTCTCTTGGTCTCTGGCTGGCTCGGCGATTTTTTGCATTATCTGGATTTTATGTTTTCTGCCCATATTTCTAGGTTCGGTTCTCCATTTCGCAGAGCTATGGATTTTTCTCGCATATATAATGATATGAATGCATTTTCTTGGGGACTTGCCATTGCAGTGCTTGTCCTTTTATCTTTGCCTTTTATACACTCAAACTCAAAATCAAATGAAAATAATTTGTTTATAAAAATTATATTCTTCGGGGTAGCTTTCTTTTTGAGTTCTTATTCCGTGGGGGTTGGTGGGGAATATTATGGACATCATTTCGTATTTGCATTGCCTTTTTATATGGCTTTAGTTTTGCTTTTGCTCAAAAAGTGGAATGGAGAGAATTTCGCGGTTGTTAAATTGGGTATGGTAAGTTTTATTTTTCTTGCAATAGCTACTTTGAATCTACCAAACCTGAATTTAGATATGCGAGCGGAACGCTGCAAAGCTTATATAAAAAATTTTAAAGAGGCTGCCTCCTATTTGGATAAAAAAATGGATTCACTAGGCATAGATAGGTATGTCTTTATAGGTGGCCAATTATATGGTATTAATGTTTTTGGCTGGACAAAACATTCCCCGACTGGTCCATATTTTAATCAACCCCCTCAATGGTTCCAACAACCCCAATGGTTCGTTGCAATAGAAGATTCTATGATATCAAATATTAAAAAAGCTGATGCGGTGGTGATTGGAAAAATGGAACCGTATTTTGTGCAAGCAAATTATATTTATTCCATTCTAGACGAACAATTCACAAAAGAACAAATTAATCGATTCCCAATATATTTTCGCAAAAATAAAATGAGGCAATAATGTATTTATCCATAGTTATTCCTTGTTTTAATGAAGAAGCAAGCCTTTTGCAATTTTACGAAGAAAGCATTAAAACGCTTGAGCAATTGAGTAAACCTATAGAGTTCATTTTTGTGGATGATGGCTCAAAAGACAATACCTTGAAAGTACTAAGGCAGATTGCCAGCCAAAATAATTGCGTACATTATATTTCTCTTTCCCGTAATTATGGAAAAGAAGCAGCTATGCTTGCTGGTTTACAGAGAGCGAACGGGCAATTTGTGGTGACTATAGATGCCGATTTGCAAGACCCACCCTCTCTCATTCCGCAAATGCTGGATGCAGTTGCTTCTGGAGAATGCGATTGTGCTGGAACAAGGCGGGTAAATCGCACTGGGGAGCCACCTATTCGTTCTTTTTTTGCCCGGCGTTTTTATTCGCTTATGAAAAAAATTTCCGATATAGAAATTGTGGATGGGGTGCGGGATTTTCGCTTGATGAATAGAGTGTATTTGGAAGCGTTTCTAAAACTGCAAGAGAGAAACAGATTTTCAAAAGGAATTTTCCCTTGGCTAGGTTTTAAAACAAAATGGTTTGAATATGAGAATATTAAACGAGCAATAGGCGAAACAAAATGGTCTTTTTGGAAACTTTTTATGTATTCCTTTGACGGTATAATTGCTTTTTCATCAAAGCCCCTTGCCATAGCCTCTGTTCTTGGAATATTGTTATTTATAGTGGTATTTTTGCTTATAGTGCTTATAATTGTCCGTAGAATAGTGTGGGGAGATCCTGTGGATGGCTGGGCTTCAACCATTTGCGTAATTCTTTTTTGCTCAGGGACACAACTTTTCACCACTGGTATTTTAGGGCAATATTTGGCAAAAACTTATACTGAAGTAAAACAGCGTCCAACTTATATAATACAAGAGGAATCATAATGGATTTAGCTGAGAAGACATTGAATATTAACCGCCATCCCTGGGAATTGTCACGAACGAAATGCGTATTAAGCATTTTGAAAAAATACATTCTAAATACCGTTGTGGATATAGGTGCAGGCGACCGTTTTTTCATTTCAAAATTACGATCTTTTATTTCTGGCAAAGCGTATGCAGTAGATGTAGGTTACAATAAATTAGAAGTTATAGATGGAATTCACTGCTTGAATAATACTCAGGATATTCCAAAATTAAATGGCGGTGGAGCAATAATAATGATGGATGTTCTGGAACACATTGAAGATGATAAATCCTTTTTAAATGAAATTCTCGAAAAAATATCAAAAGATACCATAGTTTTTATTACAGTTCCAGCGTTTCAGAAATTATTTTCCAGCCATGATGTATTCTTAAAACATCATCGTAGATATAACAAACAACAATTGCTCACGTTGATACATTCTTGCAATCTTGATGTAGAGAGATGCCATTATTTTTATATGAGTTTGTTTTTTGCTCGGTGGGTGAGCTTGTTATTCAAGAAAGAAAAATCAACGAACGATGAAATTGGTATTGGCGGGTGGAATTTTAGCGACAAACATATAATAACCAGAATAATTTACACTATTTTGAACATTGATTTTTGTACTTGTGCTTTTTTTGCAAAATTTAATATTTATTTACCGGGGCTATCTTTTTTGGCAATATGTAAACTTCAAAGAGGTTTAGGTGAAATTCACAATAATTTTTGATAGGAAGTTTTTCAAGTTTATTCTTGTTGGGGTAATCAATACTGTTGTGGGTTCGGCTATAATGTTTTCACTTTACAATATAGCTCATTTGAGTTATTGGATTTCCTCTGCCTGCGGTTATTTTTTTGGCTGCATTTTTAGTTTTTTTCTAAACAAATATTTCACATTTACCGTAAGAGAATGGAGTTTGTTTATGATAATTGCATTTATTTTAAATATTGCCATTTCTTATTTTATCGCTTATGGGCTTGCAAAGCCTTTAATAAACTATTTTTTAAACAACAAACCTCAAAATATTAGAGAAAATGTCGCTTTATTTGTGGGAATGTGCTTATTTACGGGTTTAAATTATTTGGGGCAAAGATTTGTAGTTTTTGTTAGGAGTAAAAATGAAAAAAATCTTACGTGAACCTCTGCTTTACTTGTTGCCATTGCTTGCGGCTTTATATTTGATTGTTATTCCAGCAAAAATGGAAATTTCTGACGTTAAAATAATGAGAAACGGAAAAACTGAAAATATACAATTACCCTATTCAATTGAGATGGAGAGCGGTGAAATATTTTTCATATCTTATAATTTATTGGTTAAAGATAAAAAAACCGCAAAGTTCAAAGTAATTCCAGATGATTGCATACAGGAAATTTTGATTAATGGAGAAAAATTCCCATTAGATAACATAAAAGGGCTTTGCGATTATTCAAAAGGGGTATATTTGGATTTTTCAAAATATGTTCAAGAAGGTTTAAATCATTTTGAATTTCGTATAATAAATTCTGGTGCGCCTGGGGGCCTGCGAGTTGAAACGCCTTACAATGGATTTAAATCTCTTTCTTTAAAGCACTATGGTTTTGCTTTATTTTTTCTGCTTATAGTTTCTTTAATTTTAAGAAAATTTAAGTTCAAATATAGGGTAATTTTAATTATATTACTTGGAATTTTCGTACGTTTAGTTGTATATACTTATACAGGTCCCATGCAAAACCCTTACGATGTGGGAGCGCATTTGCATTATATACAAATAATTTCCGAAGAAAAACGCATACCAAAAAGTGATGAAGGCTGGAGCACTTTCCACCCACCTTTATATTATGTTGCTTCTGCCGTAATAAAAACCATTACCGATAGCTATGACCCTACATTAACTAGTAGAATTTTACAGCAAGAAAGTCTTTTAATTTCTTTTGTGAGCGTTGTTTTAGCAGTGGCTTTGATTATCAATTTATTTGGAAACTGCTGGATGGCATATTTAGCTGCTCTTGTTTCCGTGCTTTGGCCTGGTTTTGTTTTAGCAGCACCGCGAATCGGCAACGAAGGCTTGTTTTATTTCGGCGCTTTATTTTGTATGCTTTTTGTGCAAAGATATTGGCGTTTGCATAAAAATTCAGACATACTTTTGGCATCTATAGGAGCCTCCATTGCTTTAGCTGCCAAAACAACGGGTTATGTTATTTTGGGCGTTTGGGTTATTATTTATATTTTTGGTACCATACGTTATTTAAAATTTGGTTCTTTGAAAACATTGCTTGTCTCGGCATTCATAGTTGCGTTGTTTGTAGGTTTTTCAAATTATAGAACTGTTGTTGATGTTTTTGAAGGAAAAAAATATGAGTTGGTTGGGAATAGCAGCGGTTTAAATGGCAATTTACGGGTTAATAACTTGGCTGGCAATTATTTATATTTTGATTTGGAAGACTATTTGCTTAATCCCTATACTTCTCCCTGGACTGATAAAGGCGGTCGGCAATATTATTGGAATTACGCTTTGAAAACATCTTTGTTCGGGGAATTCAGGTCATTGAATTCTCCTATTGGATATACAACTGCAACAATTTTAAGCACCCTTGCTTTGTTTATTTTTATACTCGCTTTGTGGGGCATAATACATGCGAAATCCAAGGATTTACCCTCCTTGTTTTTTATGGTATTTTTATTCGCCGCGCATATTTATTTACGAATTATTTCTCCCTATTCATGTTCAAACGATTTCCGTTATATTTTCCCTGTGCTGTTTCCACTTGTTTATTTTGCCACGCGTGGAGTGCAAATTTTGGAGAATTCACGATTGAGAAAACTTTCTTATGCTGGTATGCTTGCTTTCGCCGCTTTGTCTTTTGCATTTATCGTTGGGCAGGCGATATAGAACGAACTACCTAAGTTTTACAGAAAAAGCCGATATATTATATATGGCAAGTTCTCTAGCTTTATCATCCGCATCCAATTTGCTTTTGAACCCTCCCCCTCTAAGTTTATAAAAAGGAGCGTCAAAAACCATTTGTATATCATAACCAGTTTGAGTTCTGAGTTTTGCCCTGCGAGCTTGAGCTACGTCAAAATCGGCAACGGCGTCAAATTGCAAAGTGTAATAATCATCCTGCTCTTTACTTGAGCTTTTTGCCATAGATACTGCGTTGTAATTCACCCGATAAGAGGAATCTAAAGGCGGGAGCTGAAATTCCTTGCCTGCAAAAAGCGAATCAATATCCGTAGGAGGTTCGCCATTTGCAAAAACTGCCACTACCACTATGAGTTTTGCTATTTTTTCCATAATGAGTTTTCTTTTTTCAAGCACTCCGGTAAAAGATATTAAAAATAGTAAAAAATTATATAGAAGGCATTGGATTAAAGTGTGTATTCTGCTCACTATAACAGCTTTGCTGACTTGGTATGGCAAATTTCACGAGCCTTCCCCTATGCTAACCCATATAAATGATTTTGGCGTTTGGATTATCCCTCATAAAAACGGCTTGGGGGCATTGGTCGCGCTGCCAAACGATGGCAACGATTCCAATAAAGTTAGCATGGGGCTTAGAATTTGGGTTTCACCACCAGATTCGCTTTTGGCTTTTGAGCGGCTCAGCTCGGTTAGGTATAGGGGTAGAGATATACTTGTAATAGGTGATAGCTTGGGTGACTCTCTAAAACAGGACTTGCTCTCCACGTTGGATAGCAACGGGAATTTCTATTGGCTTGGACCTTTGAATGCAGAGCTAACAGGCGAAGATGTTTTTGCAGAACTAAAACTTTTTAACTACAATCCTAAGGACTATATTTTGGATATTATATATGAAGGGTACAAGCTCAGATTTTTCGGTTCGCAAACCGCGCTGGACAGCTTGGCAGAAGAACCTTTAAGCGTAGCGGTTTTGATGTTCAAGCTGGCAAACCAAAGTGAGCCACCTTTTAAAAATAATAAACAAATTCAATCTCTGATTTGGAATGGAAAAAATGAAACCTCAGACCCCAGCCGCATAGCATTGAACTACGAAGAGGCAATGGCTATAATTTATTATCATAATAAAAATGGACTTTCTGCAAGACGGTTACATTTAAAAGATTGGAACCCGAACTACTAAATTGTTGATTTAGTCTTATTGAAAGAATCCAGCAGCACTTCCCTAATTTTTTCTTCGTCTTCCACTTTTGAAAGAACAGTTATTTGGTCCCAACCGCACAAAGCTGTATCACCTCTTGGCGGGAGCACCTGCCAAACATCTTCTTCTTCGTCTCTGCTAAAAGGTTTTTTCTCGTTTATTTTATTAAATACAGCCCAAGTTTTGTCTTCCAATTCTTTGACCTCTTCGCCATGCCGCTCTCTTATCAGGCTTATAATTTTTTGAGTCTTTCTGAAAAGGGAAGAAACTCTTTGCCTGCGCGCTATCATGAGCAAAAGTGTATTTTCTGGCAATTTCAAATCGCGTATAAGGGGTCCTTTAGCACCTTCCGGGTCTGGCATGTCAATGGTAAATACGGTTATCTTCTGCCCAGCCTCCATATCATTTTTTGTGAAAAATTCAAGGCTATAAGGCGGCTCGGGGCGAGACTCCGTGGATAGTTTTAATAATTTTGCGACTTTGCCAAGCGATGAGCCTTGAATCATCAAAGAGAGCAACACCGCAAAAAATACCAGATTAAAAATTTCCATTCCGTTTTCCATGCCATGAGCTGTTGGATATGTGGCAAGCACAATGGGAACCGCACCTCGCAACCCCGCCCAAGCTATAAACAATCGGCTTTTAAGCGGTATGCGCATTCCAACCGTTCCCAGAAATACCGCAGCGGGTCTCGCTACAAAAGACAGGAAAACAAAAAGCAAAATTCCTTTTAAAACCATATTTTCATTAAACCAGTAACGCGGCTCAACCAAAACACCCAGAAGCACAAAGAGCAAAATGTTTGAAATCATAGATATGGCAGCCGAAAAATTATAAACGCCCTGCTTATGCACAAACTGCATATTTCCAAGAACAATGCCAGCGGTAAAAACAGCTAACATTCCACTTGCATTGAGCGTTTCGGTAAAGCCATAAGTGAACAATGCTGTGCATAGCAATATTATATAGTAATAACCGTTTTCCTGCGGAGTAAGCCTGTTTATGAGCCGCACCGTCAGCTTCGCTATTACATAGCCAAAAAAGGGTCCGGCGGCGAACTTCCACAAAAATTGCCAAACAAAAACATTAAAACTCAAATCCTCGCTGGAAGTTAAGGTTTGCACAGTTACTATTGTGAGCAAAATAGCCATAGGGTCATTGGCTGCGCTTTCTATTTCTATGGTTGAACTGAGCTTTTGCCCTAGAGGTTGTTTTCTTAAAATTGAAAATATAGCCGCCGCATCGGTAGAAGATATTATCACAGCCAGCAATAGAGCTAGATTTTTATCCCAGCCCAAAATAAAATACAAACACACAAATGTAAATACCGCCGTTAAAATAACTCCCCAAGAAGCCAAACCCACCGCAGGCAAAGCGACCAGTTTTAAATTATTTTTTTCTGTGCAAAATCCGCCGTGAAATAGAACAAAAACCAAAGCCAAATTTGCGAGCTGGTTTGCCAAAATCATATTGTCGAATTCCCAAAACTTAAGCCCGTCTTTGCCAAAGATAATTCCGGCGAATAGAGCCACTAGAATAACGGGAATGCTTTTTTTATCCAGATAAACCGCGGATACCACCACAGCTAAAAGAATTAACGGAATCGCCAAATAGACGATATTGGCGGCAATGCTGGTCGTAAAAAAATTTAACCAATATTCCATAGGGAGAATGTAGAAAATTAAAGGGACTTAACCTTGCCTATTCACTAAATGCACCGGTTCCCTGCGCACGGTTCTGGAGTAAGCTCCGGCGTTTCCGTAAGTTCGCCAAGCGCGGTCTCGCGGGTCCACGTTTTGGGTCATTATTGTCTTTATGGTCTCTTTAATTATGCTGCGTGAAATTTCCAAAAGCTCTGCATTTGATGCCGAAATATTTTTTACTTCCTGAGCTTCCTTTTTTAATTCCAATGCTGCATTTTCCAGTTTTTTGCCATCAAATTCCGGGAAAGCCTTAACTATATCGCGAATTGTTTTAATCTCCGAATTTGCATTCTGTGCTAATATGTCCATATTGTAAATACGGCGATTTTCGAGTAGGTTAATACCTTCGTATATGCTTTCTATTTTATCCAAGATTTCTGTTAGCTCCGCTTTGTTGTTCGCTATTATCGCAGCCCGCTGTTTTATAAGCGTTTCTTTGAATAAAGCGTATTGCTGCTTCATTTTGCCGAGTATTGTCACTAAGGCTTCAAATTCCCTTTCAAAAGTCATAGAGCCTCCTCTTGTGAAAATTGCTCTTTATATTTTAGGACGTTTTTAACATAATCTTGCGTTTCTTTAAACGGCGGAATACCGTTGTATTGCTCAACTCTGCTGGGTCCCGCATTGTAAGCGGCAAGGGCTTTGCTTTCATCGCCGCCAAATTGAGCCAGCAACTGTTTTAGGTATTTTGTTCCACCCATGATATTTTGCCGCCCGTTGTAGGGATTTGCAACTCCCATATCTTTAGCGGTGGAATCCATAAGCTGCATAAGCCCTTTTGCGCCTTTATTGGAACGAGCCAAAGAATTTCCAGCACTTTCCTGTTGAACCACGGCTCTGATTAAATTTTTGTCTAAATCCATAACTTCGGATGCTTCCGAAATCCAGGTCTCTATCTGTTTTTCTGAGGCTTTGGTAGGTTGCCAGTTGTACGCGTTTTGTGCCGCCATTATTTTTTGTGGGCTTGTGGCATCTTTGCCTGCTAGTTCCTTGTAAATCATTTGCGCTAAACCAAAATTACCTGTCCGGCTTGCGGTGTTTGCAATCTGTTCGTCTAGCATTTCTGTGAAAATTCGCCTGCCAGTGCTCATGTCTTCGTCTTTTGGAACGGTATTTCGCATGGATTTTAGCATTTGATGAACAAATAGCGATTCAAATTCCTGTGCAACTTTCCATTTTTTGGCATCATCGGAAGCGGCGTTTGAAAAACGCATTCCAAGGCCATCTGTTTCCGCAATAGACATATCACAGGGGTGAATGCAAAAAGCGTGCCAATTAATTAGCGAGCGTTGGCATTGGCGCGGACGAGCAGTTTTTTGAAACGGCAATTTCGGAGAATGGCTTGCTGTGGATATTTTGCGGATTTTTGATAACTTCACTCCCTTTGCTTGCAGTTGGATTTTTTGCTAGAAATATAGAATTTTTTTACCGCAATGTCAAAAAAAATGTATATTACTATTACCCTTTCAAGGTAACCTTGTGAAATTCAAGGACAGTCCCGCTACCGTGACGGCATAGCCGAAGTCGGAAAACTTGCTTGGGTGCAAAGCTCCATAAGGCGTTTTGCAACAATGTTCCGAGGTAGAACCATGAGTAAAATACTCTCCAAAATTCTATTATTGGCTGCACATAGGTGCTCCGTGGCAACGCTGTTCTTTTTAGCGTCATTTTCATTTACACATACCGAAGAACTCTGCGGGTATGATCACTGCATTTATACTGCGGACGATTTGATAGAGTTTGCTGAGTGGGTAAATGATGGCGAAAACTTTGAAGACGTTGAAATCCGATTAGAGAATGATATTGATCTAACTGGAAAAACTTATACCCCGATAGGGAACAGTTCCTCGAAGTTATTCCAAGGGACTTTTAATGGCAATGGCAAAATTGTGAGTGGCGTTTCTATAATTTCTTCGCAAGATTATATAGGTTTATTCGGAAACATAGGCAATAAAGGAACGGTAAAAAATCTCGGCGTAGGCGATTTTAATATCACCAATACAGGTAGCAACTCTTGGTATAGCGGCGGGCTTGCTGGATATAATTCAGGCACTATAGATAACTGTTATTCCAAAGGTACGGTAAAAGCAAATGATGGAGGGCGTATCGGCGGACTTGTAGGTTATAATAAATCAGGCACGATAAATAACAGTTATTTTGTAGGCACGGTGGAAGGGAAGAGGGATAATGTAGGAGGTTTGGTGGGACACAATGATGCTGGCACTATAAAAGGCAGCTATTCCAAAGGTACGGTGAAAGGAACAGACGCATCTTATTCAGTCACAGGCGGGCTTGTTGGATTCAATACAAGTTCAGGTTCAATTATCAACAGTTATTCCACAAGTGATGTGAGCGGATATACCAATGTTGGCGGGTTGGTAGGGGACAACAATGTTGGCAGTATAAGCGGCAGTTTTTCTATGGGCAATGTGGAAGCAACGGGAAGTGGAACTAGAATAGGTGGATTGGTTGGAAGGAATAACACCAACAGCAGTATAAGTAATAGCTATTCCACTGGCAATGTGAAGAAAACTGGAACAGATAATGGTACGACCACTGCTGGAACTGGCGGATTTGTCGGAAGAAACAACACTACGATAACCAATAGTTATTCCATTGGCGATGTACTGGAAGCAACAACAGCCTCAACTTATTTAGGGGCATTTGTGGGTTCTGCTGGTGGTTCCTCTGCAATACAAAATAGCTATTACGATAAGGATGCAAATAATAAAAGCGCTACCGCTGGTGGCACAGGTAAAACCACAGCAGAGATGAAAAATTCAAGTACTTTTAGTGCTTGGGATTTTAGCACTATTTGGGGAATTAACAACGAAATAAACAATGGCTATCCGTATTTGCTGTGGAGCGTAAAAGCACTCTGCGAATTAAAAGGCAATATATATGGCGAAGACGGCTCCTGCAAAACAGAGGAGGAAGTTGCTGAGGAAGAAGAAGCCGCAAGAAAAGCCACTTGCGAAGCACATGATGACAAAATTTGGGAAGACGGCGAATGCAAGGACATACCTGGCGAAGAACCCGGCGGGCATGAACCAATTCGCCTACCGCAAATCGCTGGCAACCAAATCAACATCCAAACAATAGGCAACGTCATTGTGCTTTCGAACCTGCAAAAGAACACAAAAATAGAAGTGTACAATCTGCAAGGCAAGCGCATATATTCAGCACATCCTGAAAATCCTAAAATCCTGAGAATCGAGGTTCAGACAAAAGGAATGTATGTTGTAAAAGCAGGAATGGAAACTTTCCGTGTAGCAGTGAAATAGCAAAGCATAGCCATGACAATAAGAATCTTTATAAGCCTTGCTACCGTTATATTGACACTTTTTGCGTGTTCAAACGGTAGTAGCGGCTTTAATGGACAAAATGAATTGTCAAGTTCCAGTTTTAGTAATGATTCTTCTAGCAGCGAAGTTTATGATTCCAATAGTGGCACATCCAGTAGCAGTAGCAGTAGCAGTAGCAATAGCAATAGTAGTAGCAGTAACCTTATTGATGAGCCTTCAAGTTCCAGTAATGGTGCATCCAGTAGCAGTAGTAATAATGCTACATCAGGCTCTTTATTGATTAATTTCACAAGCGACTATAAAATAGGTGTGCTTCGTTGGATGAAACCAAGTGCTATTAGCCTTGATGCAGGTACAATAGCTTTACCCCAAGATTCAAAAGTATCTGCGGGCGGTGGAAACATTTTTGTTCTGAGTAGGCTCCCAGGTTCTCTGACTTGCATTTCACCAAAAACAATCGGCGATGCAAACACAATAAAGCAAAGAGCACTTGCCACAAATAACCCTTATGATGCAGCGGTTATAGGCAGCAAAGGCTATATCGCTCTATTTGATGCGGATTATGTGCAAATTTTCAATACAAATACGTGCGAATTAAGCGGGAGAATAGATTTGCCAATTTCAGGTGCAAATGCGGCTTCAATTAAATCAAGCGGTGACACATTGTTTGTTATTTTGCAAAGGCTAGAATCTCTTGATGCAACAAAACCTGGTCTTTTGGTTAGAATAAAAGCAAGCACGGAAACCGTTATAGATACAATACAGTTGAAACTCTACAATCCATACGCCAGTATTTTGAGCAAAGGAAAGCTTTATGTTTCTGCGCAATCTAGGTATAATAAAGATTGGTCTTATGACTATACAAAAAGCGGAGTTGAGGTTGTGAATTTGGCAACAGGGACAACAGATGTCTTGATTACAGGTACAAATCTCGGCGGCGGAGCTTACAGCATAGCCATAGACGAAGCGAATCAAATTTTGTACGTCAGCGTTTCTGCGAGTACGGGGAACCAACCTGTTAAACCAGTGACCTTAGACGGCAATGCGGGAGCTGCTTTGCCTAATATAACAGATTCATCTGGCGATATAGTTTTTGACGAAGAGGCAAAGAAACTTTTCGTTGGAGATAGAGCTGGTCTTAAAGTCTATAACCCAGCAACCAAATTAACCACAGCTATAAATCAAGGCGGAAACGCCTTGCCACCCTATTCACTATCTATTGCAAGGTGGTAAATGCGTAAGAATTCCGCTATAATGTTTTTTGTTGTGTTACTGTACATTGCGCACGCTCAAGAAATTTGGAACGGTGAAATAGATACAGATTGGTATTTCAACAACCAGTATGAAACCGAATTTACCATAAATTCCGCCGAAGAACTAGCTGGATTGGCAATGCTCGCAAGCAGCGAAATTAACTTTGAAGGTAAAACCGTGATACTTGGGCAAAACATAGTGCTCAACGACACGGTAAATTGGAAAGGCTGGATAAACAGTCCGCCTGCTAACATCAACAAATGGATACCCATAGGACCAAACAATACCCTTTTATTCAACGGAACTTTTGACGGCAATGGACACGTTATCAGCGGTATTTATATAAATGACCCTGCGAATGACCGTCAAAGCCTGTTCGGGTATTTAGGCACTAACGGAGAAATAAAAAATCTAGGCGTAACGGCTTCTTACATTAAAGGAGATTACTATGCTGGTGGACTTGTTGGGTGGAATAGTGGCGAAATAAACGGCTGTTATTCCTCGGCTTGGGTATTTGGCGGAATGTTCTTTACCGGTGGGTTGGTAGGGAGAAATAGCGGCGGCACTATACACAATAGCTATTCAATAGGCACGGTGAAAGGAGAAAATTTTGTAGGCGGGATTGCAGGGCAAATTGAGGGTGGAGCGATAATCAATAGTTATTCAGTTAGCGAAGTGACAGGAACAGGGAGCAGTGTTGGCGGGCTTGTGGGCGGTATTCACGCAAACGGTGGCACAATAACAAATAGCTATTACAATTTAGCGGATATGACTTTTGAAGATTTTGAAGGCTGGGATTTTGACAACATCTGGGGAATTGACGATAAAGTAAACAATGGCTATCCGTATTTACTATGGAGTGCAAAGACCAGCAACATTCGCCTACCGCAAATTGCTGGCAGCCAAATCAACATCAAAACAATAGGCAACGCCATAGTGCTTGAAAACCTGCCCAAAAACGCAAAAATAAAAATATACAACTTGCAAGGCAAGCGCATATATTCAGCACATCCTGAGAATCCTAAAATCCTGAGAATCTTGGTTCAGACAAAAGGCGTGTATATTATGAAAGCAGGAACTCAAATTTTCCGCATAACGATAAAATAATTATGGCTCAAAATAACTTGTTTACATACTTTGCCGCTGTTGTCTTAATTTTTTCTGCGTGTTCTAGCAATGACAACGATGATGTAAATTTTAAACAGCAAATACTTGATAAAAGAGATGGGAAAAAATATGTATATGTGGAAATAGGCAATCAAACCTGGATGGCGGAGAATTTGAATTACGATGGCGGTGATGGCAGCGTGGGCAGGTGCTATGAAGATAACGACGACAACTGCAATACTTATGGCAGACTGTACATTCTGAATGAGGTTGAATGTCCTTCTGGTTGGCATTTGCCCAGCAAGGAAGAATGGCTAGAGCTTTTGAATTTCGTTCACCCTAATCCAAATGACGGTAGCTATTTTGTGTCAAATGCAGGGACTAAATTAAAGGCGAGTAGCGGTTGGAATGGCGATGGCAATGGCACAGATGATTACGGCTTTGCGGCTTTGCCGGGCGGCTATTGCGGAAACTCCTGCCCTATTGAAAACAGCCCTTTCTCCGATATCGGCACACGAAGTTTTTGGTGGAGTGCTTCTGTTGGTGCGCCCGCACCGCTTTCAATCACGTTCAGCATGAGCTCTGGAATTTCTGTTGCTGAATTTCAAAGCAACGCCACTAGTCGTTTCTATGCACGGTGCGTGAGGGATTAAGATACACCGTAAATTTACTATATTCAAACCACCCTTCCAAGGTAACCTTGTGAAACTCAAGGGCAGTCCCGCTACCGTTAAAGTCGGAAAACTTGCTTGGGGGCAAAGCTCCATAAGGCGTTTTGCAACAATGTTCCGAGGTAGAATATGATACCACAAAAACTGGACTTGCGTTTTGGCGTAATTGCCACGATGATTCTCTTGGCGGCACTCAGCCGTCTTATCCCGCACCCACATAACTTTTCGCCTATAGGCGGAATGGCTCTTTTTGGAGCAGCTTATTTCACCAAACGGCAATGGGCATTCATTGTTCCTCTAGTATCTATGTGGATAAGCGACCTCGCTCTGAACAATATAGTGTATGGAGCTTATTTTGACCATTTTGTTTGGTTCTACAGCGGCTCTCTGTTCACTTATGGTGCTTTTGCGTTAATAGTATTGCTGGGAATGTTCTCTCTGAAAAAAGTGCATATCTACAACTTAACGCTTTCGGCTTTGGGTGCTTCGGTAATATTTTTTATAGTGTCTAACTTTGGCGTGTGGTTTTCTGGTGTTATGTACCCAAAAGATTTGAGTGGGCTGGTGGCTTGCTATGTGGCGGGAATACCATTTTTTCAAAATACCGTTTTCGGTGATTTGTTTTATAGTGCGGTGATGTTTGGGGTTTTTGAGTTGAGTGTTAGGAAAGTGCCAAGGCTTGCATGATTTTTGCAATTAAAAACTTGTCTTTTTTGACAAAAGAGAAATAGCTTTGGGATAGCTATCCATTACACGCAAAAGAACTCTTGCTGCACCGTAAGGCTTACTACGGCCAACTTCCCAATTTTGCAACGTACTGGTACTAATACCCATCATTTGCGCAAATTGACTTTGAGTTAAGCCATAGCGGTCTCTTATATTCCTTATTTCGTGTTCCTCATACACGAATTCTCTAGATGCTTTTTTTTGCCCTTTGCAAATAGCATCCATTTCCTTAACGCTTTCAACAAGCTCGTTAAAATGCTCTTGTTTCATTTTACACCTCTCAAATTTGCTAATATTTTCAATTGTTCTTTCGTTAAATCCTCTTGTTCATTTTTTGCATAAACATAAAGCATAAATATTTTCCCATCAGCAAGCTTCAAATAGTAGATTACTCTTACTCCACCGCTCTTGCCTTTTTGTTCATTGCCCCATCTAATTTTTCTCAAACCACCACTTCCTTTAATTAAATCACCAAATTCAGGATCATTTATTAAAGCCGTTTGCAAACATCTGTAATTGTCATCACTCATAAGTTCTTTTACCCGCTTTGTAAAAACAGAAGTTTCAATAAAGGTTAAAGACATAATGATAATATACAAATTTCTATATTTACACCACCCTCTCAAGGTAACCTTGTGAAAATCAAGGACAGTCCCGCTACCGTGACGGTTAAAAAACCGAAGCCGGAAAACTTGCCTGGGGGCAAAACTCCATAAGGCGTTTTGTAACAATGTTCCGAGGTAGGACTATGAATATGGAATTATTCATTGTTAAGAGAAATGGGAAAAAAGAGGCTTTTTCCATTGATAAAATCAAGAGTGCCATTTCAAAAGCGTTCTTGTCGGTTGGAGTTTTTGCAACGCAAGATGTTCTGAACAATATATTGTGCAGAATTAATATCT
>Ga0268262_10002042_pt1 | contig 23814 bp, 18 predicted proteins | sample TergutNc150P3_FD_190354 | JGI IMG/M metagenome (GOLD analysis project Ga0268262, IMG submission 190354) | Nasutitermes corniger P3 segment gut microbial community from laboratory colony in Florida, USA - Nc150 P3 (SPAdes) (version 2) | ecosystem: Host-associated > Arthropoda: Insects >...
TGTCGTTCACTTTTTACAATACACTTGGCAGGGAAAAGCAGGCTTTCAAACCTTTGCAAGAGGGAAAGGTCGGCTTTTACGGATGCGGTCCGACAGTTTATAATTACGCTCATATCGGCAACTTACGCGCCTATGTGCTTCACGATATATTGGTTCGATCCCTTCGCAGAGCGGGTTTTGACGTCAATCATGTAATGAATATTACCGATGTCGGTCATCTTTCCGATGACGCCGACGACGGCGAAGATAAAATGGTAAAAAGCGCCGAAGAAAGAGGCAAAAGCGTTCTTGAAATAGCGGATTTTTACACAAAAGCGTTTTTTAACGATACCGAAAGAATGAATATTACCCGTCCCACTGTTGTCTGCAAGGCAACAGAGCATATCGGCGAAATGATTGCGCTTATTCAACGGATAGAAAAAAACGGTTTTACTTATTTTGCAGGCGGAAATCTTTATTTTGATATTTCAAAATTTCCTTCTTACGGAGAACTTGCGCTTCTGCGGTTGGACGACTTAAAAGCCGGAGCAAGGATACAACAGGACGAAAACAAGCGAAATGCAGGCGATTTTGTACTTTGGTTTACAAAAAGCAAGTTTGAAAATCAAGCTCTTGTATGGGACAGCCCTTGGGGTCGAGGTTATCCCGGCTGGCATATTGAATGTTCGGCAATGAGCATGAAATATTTGGGCGAAAATTTCGATATTCACGCAGGGGGAATCGATCATATTCCGATTCATCATACAAATGAAATCGCCCAAAGCGAAGCCGCCACAGGGAAAAAACCGTGGGTAAAATACTGGCTCCACAATGAATTTCTTGTTCTCAACAAGGGAAAAATGTCCAAATCTTCAGGCAGTTTTATAACATTGCAAAAACTTGTAGAAGACGGCTACGATCCGCTGGATTACCGCTATTTCCTTATTGGCGGGCACTACCGCAGTCAGCTTCAGTTTTCCATGGAAAGCCTTGACGGCGCAAAAAACGCCAGAAAATCGCTTTTAGACAAGGTTCGCTCCTTGGCGGCAAAATGCGGCTCAAACGCCCCTGCGGATACGGAAAAAACAGCCAGTTATATAGAAGATTTTAATAAATCCATTGAAGATGACTTAAATACCCCCCGCGCATTGGCTGAATTATGGGGTTTATTGAAGGAAGGAGTGGCTGAACCGGAAACCCTTGCGGCTGTCTATGATATGGACAGAATTTTAGGGCTTGGGCTGCAAGACGCCGTAAAAAACGCAGACAGCAAGGGCGAGGACGGCGCTTTTACACGGGAAATTGAAGATTTAATCGCAAAAAGAGCGGAAGCGAAGAAAGCAAAAGATTTCGCCGCCGCAGATAATATAAGACAAAACCTTAAAAATCGGGGTATAATTCTGGAAGACGGACCTAACGGTACTACTTGGCGAAACCAATAACTGTAACAAAAAGGGATAAAATTTGTTTAATATAGATGAGGGACAATTGGAAAATGACGCAAACCCTGCTCGGTTAGAAGTTCCTCGCGGCGAAGGCAAACCAATGGAATGGAATTCAACGGTTGAATTCCAGAGGCTTTACGATTCGGCGTTTAATATTTTGCTGAGGGTCGCTTATAGGATTACCTACAGCTGGGAAGCGGCGGAAGACATTTGTCAGGAGAGTTTTTTTCGGTTATACGAGAAAAACATGGTGTTTCCGAATCAGGACGAAGCGAAATATTGGCTGATTCGCGTGGTAAAAAACGCATCGCTGAATTACGCTAAAAGAAAGGAAAGGGAACGAAAAGCGTATCAAAAAGCTTTCCGCGAAGACCGCAGAGAGGAGGAAACCGGAGAGGGTTTACTTGTAAAAAAAGAGGCTAGCGAGGAAGTTAAAAGCGCCCTTGAAAAATTGCCGGATAATTTGCGTATGGTATTGGTACTAAAAGAATATGCGGATATGAATTACAAAGAGATTGGCAAAACGCTTGGCATAAGCGAAGGAAATGTTAAGGTACGGGTATTCAGAGCCCGTGAACGGCTTGCTGAAATAATGCAGGTAAATAACGATTTACAAGGCGGTAAAAATGTGTCCTGATCCACAGCTTCTATCAATTTATGTCGACGGCGAGCTTCCGTCTCCCTGGAACGAGAAAATGGACGCCCATTTAAGGGAATGTTCCGCTTGCAGGGAAAAATTCGAAAACTTCAAAAAAATCCGCGAAATGTTCGGCAAAGACGCATCCGCAGGAAAAATCAACGAAGCGGACATACAGGCGTCCAAAGAAAAAATTTGGCGCAATATAGAAGCAAAACGCCGCTTTACTCCGTATCCAAGGATATGGCGGCGCAGAATTTCCATTTCCATTCCTGCCGCTGCCGCCGCGGCGATTATTATCGCTCTTGTTGCAATATTTATCACAAACAGCGGACAAATCTTAAATAACGGATTTGCAGGCAAAAAATTAAAATCCGACGACAGATCAAACATAATTCTTGCGGCGGAAGAAGAAATACCCGAAATTATACCTGCGGCGACAGATTTAAACGGCGTTCTTCAGTATTTAGGCGCAGACAGTTCCGATATAATTATTTTACGGCTTCCTGAAAGCAGAAATTTCTCCCGTGTAGGGGAACCGGCAATAATCAGAGCCGCAGATTATTCAAGGAGACATCCGTAAAATGAACCGCCGTATTTCTTTTTTAAGCGTTTTATTTTTACTTACAACAACCGTCTGTATAGAAGTTCAAGCTCAAGCCCAGCCTACAAGTACGGGAATGACGCCCGGAGCCAGAAGACAGGCGTTGGTTTTAGATATTGACACAAGAGTATTGGAGAATGAAGAAGTTATCTTAGAGGAATCAAATCAAAAAATAACAATACCGGGAACCCCCGTGGGCATTCGTTTTGTCGGTTCAAATATTATTGTAGTTATGCAATTTACCCCATTCGTCCGCCGAGGCGAAAGCGTACTGGTCGCACAAGGACAAATTTGGATTACCGATCCCGAAAAGGGCGTAAATTATTATACATTTATTCAATCAATTCCGATTGAATTTAACGAACCTGTTTATTTCTTGCCGCTCGGTACATCATCGCAGTTAAATTCATCTTTAGAAATAAAACTGACGGTAAAACCATACAGAGAGATCGCGGCTAAAGAAAATGAAAAATAAAAATTTAATTATATTATCTTTACTTTTCATATTTCTTTCCTCATGCAGGGCGAAAGCTCCGGTTATAACTTCAATAGATCCGAAATTCGGCAGAATGGGAGAGATCATTACGCTTACCGGGGAAAATTTCGGCGCATTGCGCGATGAGTCTTATATTACCATTGCGGGCGTTTCGCCGACAAACTCATCGTACTATTTATGGCAAGATAATCAAATCATTGTAAGAATTCCCGAGTTAGGCGAATCGGGACTGGTTTACGTGCGCGTAAAAGGCAAAAGAAGCAACGGTGTGCTTTTTTCCAATTCCGCTTCCGTGCCAAGACCGGTTGACGGAGAAGAACCGGGGTTTGAACCGAGAATCACGTCCATTCTTCCGCAAATAGGAGCGCCGGGTACGCTTATAACCATAATGGGAAATAACTTCGGCTTATCGCGCGAAAACGCAGGTGTGTTTTTTTCTTGGGATTATGAATCAGGGGCGTATAATCCGTATGCTTTAAGAGAGCCGGAATTTATTGAGGCCTCGGAAGTTGAAATGGGCTATGAATACTGGGGCGCGCGTGAAATACGAGTCCGCATACCGGACGGAGCCGTTAGCGGAAATCTTGAAGTAAGAACAATTTACGGCAATTCGCAGAACGTTTTCGTTGACGTTAGCGGAAAACCCGGGTTCAAAAACATAAAAGACAAGCGCAGTTACACGATAACATACTCGGTTGATATCAGAGTAACGGACGCGTCAAGACCGAATATGCTTTATCTGTGGGTGCCGAAGCCCGTGAACTCTCCTTCTCAAAGAAATGTCACCCTTGTCTCGCGCAATGTTGAACCGTTTACGGAAAATATTAAAGGCGTCAGCCTTTATAAATTGGAAAATCTTTTTTCCGGATCATATCAATCTATTAATCTTTCATACCGCGTAGATGTATACTCGGTAGGAGTGGGACTAAGACCGCTCTCCATAAAACAAGAAGCGACAAGCCTTTTATCCGCCCATACAAAAAGCTCAAATTTAGTTCCAAGCGATAACCATCAAATTAAAACGGCGGCTAACTTAATAGTAAACAGAGAGCAAAACCCGTACTTAAAAGCAAAAATGATATACGATTGGATAATGAACAATATGCAGATTTCAACTAAAACTACGGAAAAAAGCCTTACCGACTCTTTGGCAAATAAACGCGCAAACCCATACACCATTGCCATGCTGTACACTGCTCTGCTCCGCGCTGTCGGCGTTCCGGCTATTCCTGTTGCGGGTGTTTTAGTAAATCAAAACGGACAAACATTGCGTCATTACTGGACTGAATTTTGGATAGACAGTTTCGGCTGGGTTCCTGTTGATCCCGCTATGGGAGCCGGAGCGGTTATAATTTCAGATAACGCAAGCCGGCAGGCAGAAGAACAGACGGAAAAAGATATAGTAAATTTCTATTTTGGCAATTTAGATAACCAGCGCATAGCTTTTTCCAGAGGAGAAATTTCCCTTTCGCAGATTGAAAAACGAGGCAGAGTTGTTTCTCGTCCGCAATCATATTCGCTGCAAACTGTTTGGGAAGAGTCCGCAGGCGGACTTGAATCGTATTCCAGTCTCTGGGGAGACATTGTAATCAGCGGAACATACTCACAGTAAGGAGAAAAGAATGGAAATGGTAACGGTAATTTCATTGGGCGGATCTATTGTTGCGCCGAAAGAGGTTGATACAGAGTTTTTAAAAAATTTTGTAAGCGTTATCCGCTCATTTATAGAAGCGGATTCAGGCAGACGTTTTATTTTTGTTGTCGGCGGCGGCGGTCCTGCGCGGATATGGCAGAACGCTTACCGCGAAATTTCAGCGGGCGGCGTAAAGAACGAAGAAGCCGACTGGATTGGAATTACGGCGACAAGACTGAACGCGCAATTAATAAAAGCGATTATGGGTGAATGGTGCGCGCAGGAAGTTGTTACAAACCCAACTGAAGTTGACCCGTTAACCGGCAAAGTGCTTGTAGCCGCTGGCTGGAAACCCGGATTTTCAACGGATTACGATGCGGTTTTGTTAGCCGAACGTTTCGGCGCAAAGATGCTGATAAATCTTTCAAACATAGAAAAAGTTTACACGGCGGATCCAAAAACCGACCCGAACGCTAAACCTATTGATAAAATTACATGGGCTGATTTCCGCGCCATGGTCGGCGACGAATGGGTTCCCGGGAAAAACGTCCCCTTTGACCCTGTCGCCAGCCGTCACGCGGAAAAAATCGGCTTAAAGGTTATTTGCGCCGCCGGTAAAGACCTTGTCAACCTTAAAAAGATTCTTAATGACGAAGATTTTACCGGCACGACTATACACATCTAAAAACTTCAGTTTTTAGATGTATTCATAACCTTTGAAGAAAATCGCATTTCAATAATTTTTTATGTTACTTGAAATTGCGATTTTCTTCTAGAACATCAAAAAACCTAACCGAGGTTTTTTGATGTTCTATTTAACACCGCCGATAATTATCAGTCTTCCGTCAGTTACGGGTTTTACCGTTTTATTCGCTCTGATGTACTCCGTTACAACATACGAAAGTAATACCGAAGTGTTTAATTTATCCGTAGCGTCTAACATCGGCGTATAGCCGTCTCCGCCGCCCAGAATATAATCGTTTGTGCAAAAGCGATATACTTTGTTAGGATCAATCGGCGCGCCGCCTATCGTTAAATCCTTAATTACCGGATTAATCGAATTTTTATCGATTGTATAGCGCACTTCGCTTGAGAATTGCGGGAATCCGCCGTTACCCTGCGGAATTGCCGCGATAAAATCAAACAGTTTAATAATCTGCGAACCTGTCATTGAAGCTACAAAAAGATAGTTCTCAAAGGGCAGAACGGTTAAAATATTTTCCTGCGTTATCGGTCCTTTTTTAAGCTCCGCGCGGATATTTCCGCCGTTATGGAACACGAAATCAATTTGCTGTCTGGCTATATTCCGCATGTACCATGCATTAGCGTCTGTAATTAAATTACCGATTGCAGTCTCCTGATACCGAGGCAGACGATTTCCAATAATGAAATCATCTGACGCTTCTCCTATTACTTCTTTTAAAACTTTTCCGGCTTTTTCGATATAAGGTTTAAGCATTTCGTTAACATCGGTATCCGGTTTTACAGCTATCGACACCCAGTCAAAATCGGCAAGTTTTCCGTTCCGCACGCTGAGTCTTCCAAAACCCATGTATTTTCCCATTTCATTTGCGGATACTATCCATGTGCTGCCTACTCTTTTGGGAATTTCAAAATATGAATGAGAATGAGCGTCTACTAATATGTCTATTCCCTCAACCTCAGAAGCAAGTTCAATAGATGTTATATGATCCGGCGCTTCTTTTACGTCGCCCATGTGAGTTAAGCCGATAATAATATCAACTTTTTCCTGATTACGCAAAATATCCACTACTTCGCGGGCGGCTTCAATTTCATTTACAAACACAAGAGATCCGTCGGGGCTTGCGATAGTGAGCGTGCGCAATGTTGTAATGCCAAATATGCCTACGGTAAAATTATTATACTGTTTTACAAGATACCTGTTGCCGCCGAGATATGAACCGTCAGCTTTTTTAATATTTGACGAAACAAAAGGAAAATCCGCAAGACCGATTTGCGTGTTAAGTTTTTCCATAGTACTGTCAAATTCATGGTTGCCGAAAGTTACAGCGTCATAACCCATTATGTTATACGCGCGAATACCCGGCTCGGCGTCATACATATTTGAAAGAGCGCTGCCTGTGTTAAAATCGCCCGAGTCAACAAGAAGAACCTGCGGATTAACAGCTCTTACAATTTTAACAAAAGTAGCCATTTCAGCAATGATTGGCCGTCCATCGCTCGCCAGCAATGCGCCGTGAAAATCATTACTATGAAGCAGAACCAAATCTCCGCTCTTGCCTGTGCCGCCGCCGGAACTTTCCTGAATGGGCGCGGCGTATAAGATGCCCGTCAATAAAAAGACAATCAGTAAAAAATAACCTCTTTTTTTCATAATCTTTTCCTCCTAAAAGTTTTTATTTTAAATTTTATTTTCTTCACAAGGCGCTGCAGTAACTTTTACTTCCATTACTCTTTGTTTTATAACCTTTAAAACGTTTATTGTCAAATGCCGCCATGTAAGAATTTCGTTAATTTGGGGCAATCTTCCCAGTGTTTCCATAATCCAGTTTGCTATTGTTGTGTTGGGTATTTCTTCCTCATTTTCAACATCTACGGCAATAGCTTCCAGCATATCTTCAAAACTTACGCCGCCCAATACCGTAAAACTTCCGTCACTTTCTTTCTTAACAGGCTCTACCACTTCTTCATGTTCATCCCAAATTTCACCTACAATTTCTTCTACAATATCTTCTATTGTTACAACTCCCAAAGTCCCGCCGTGTTCATCAATAATTACCGCCATGTGGGCTTGTTTTTTCTGCATTGTTTTTAAAAGTTTTCCGAGTTTAATTGTCTTTGCTATAAAAACAACAGGCTTGATAATTTCCGCAGGCGTTTTATGCCCCTTCATAACTTCGTGATAAAAATCTTTTAATAAAATAATACCTTTTATGTTATCGATTGTTTCCTCAAAAATAGGGATGCGGGAAAAACCCGTCTCGATAAATTTGCGATCAATTTCTTCTATTGAAGAAGCGACGGAAACCGCCTGAACGTCAATACGGGGAGTAAAAATATCCGAAACTTGAAGATCGTCAAATTCGATAACTTGGCGGATCATCTGTTCTTCCTGAATATTAATAGCTCCTTCCTGCCTTACCTCTTCCACATAAGTTAAAAGTTCGTCTTCAGTTGTCGAGCGGTTCATTTTTACGGGGAAAAGTATCAAAAGAAAATTTTTCCAAAAACCGACAAGAGCGTTTATGGGAGTCAGAATAAAAATAAAACAACGCAGGAGCGGAGCGTTTCTAAGGGCGGTTAGTTCGGGCGTTTCCTTTGCCAGTGTTTTTGGGGAAATGTCGCCGAAAACCAAAACAAGGATTGTCATAACTCCGGTGGCAATACTTACACCTCGCGCTTCTCCGAACATCCCGATAAAAAAAGCCGTAGCAAGCGCGGAAGCGGTAATATTTACGATGTTATTTCCGATTAAAACCGTTGAAAGTATTTTGTCATAAGTTTCCAGCAGTTTCAGCGCAAGACGCGCCCTTTTGCTTTTTTCGGCAAGACTTTTAAGCTTAATACGGTTCAACGCCGAATAAGCCATTTCTGATGCTGAAAAAAACATAGAAAGAAGCAAAAGAACAAAAAGAGAAATTCCCAAGATTAAATAATATGAGTGCGTATCGTCCATACTTAAAGGCGCCGATCAGAATCGAACTGATGCATAACGGTTTTGCAGACCGCTCCCTTACCGCTTGGGTACGGCGCCTGAAATAACTGTACTGGAATATGGGAGAAATGTCAATGAATCGGCAAAGAACTTATACCGCAAACTACCGTTACCATAACTATCTTTATTTTAATCCAGCCGATTCCATGCCGGCAAAGTATCATCTTCTTCATCGGTTTTTTGTTCTGTGGCCTCGGGAGCTGTGTTCCTGTTGTTACGGGAATTATTTCTGGGTTGATTCCTGTTATTTTGATTTCTGGAAGGCGGTTGATTCATTTCCGGAAATAAATCCAAATCCAACTGCAGTGTAGGTCTTGGGATATTGTCTAATATGGAAGGATCTAAATTATTATTTATCGACGGAACCGAAGTAGACGGCAGTCTTGAGCCCGGTATAGCGCCTCCTCCTCCGCCGTGCAAATCACAGTAACGGCCGGGGACTGTTCCTTCCAGGAAGGGAAGATAAACCGCTCCTTGAGTACACGCATCTGTCATTAAAAGCCCCGAACCTCTGCAGACCGCCACATCGGCGACACCCGACGGGCGCGAAAAATTCTTTTGCGGAAGTCCGGCGTGAATATCATGCATATAGTTGCCCCAAAGAGGAGAGGTCAGCATTTCACCTGTTTGTGAAATTCCTAATGAGTTGCCGGGTTTGTCAAAACCGAACCACATTGCCGTAGTGTAATAGGGTGTATATCCGACTACCCACGCATCCGACCAGTTTTGTGTTGTTCCCGATTTTCCGGCAAGAGGCATCTTAAATGTTTTTCCGTCACTGTCCTTATATGTCAGCTTTGTTCCGGAGCTTGTTCCGTAAGCAAGAGTACCGCCTGTAACAACAAACTCCATCATTCTGGTCATGACATAGGCGTTTTGCGGACTGACAACTTGACCGTTATTCGGAAGCCGCCGCTGTCTCTGACGAATGTCTCTTTCAATATCAAAGACAACTCTGCCGTTGCGATCTTCAACTGTGCGAATCGCTATCGGAGTGACACTGCGCCCCTGATTCGCAAAGACGGCAAACGCCCTTGCCATCTGCATAGGCGAGACTGAAATTATTCCCAATCCCATAGGGAAGTAACGCGGGAAGGTGCTCCTTATTTTTGCCGGATCCGTAATATCCAAAAGAGCGGCGGATCTGTTAATGGCGGCGTCAAAGCCGATAGTTTCCAAAACTTTTAACGCGGGGATGTTAAGCGACAACGCAAGCGCGGTGTAAAGCAGCAAAGGTCCTCTCCACCTTCCGCCGTAATTGTTCGGAACATAAGGCGTGCCGTCCTCGTTATGAAATGCCATCGGTGTATCATAAATTAACGACGCGGCTGTAAGCAGTTTGCTGTCTATCGCCGCCGAGTAATATAACGGCTTATACGACGAGCCGGGAGTAACGCTGGCTTGAACGGCGCGGATAAGCTGATTCGATTCATCGTATTTTGATCCGCCGATTGCGGTAATATAACCGGTTTCGCTTTCTATCGTGATAAGAGCGCCTTCTACGACGTTTTCTTCAATATTTACTTTAAGCTGTTCAAAACCGGATTCTGTCATGGTTTTTAAGTCTTGAAGACCGAATAGCAAAGCCGCCATATCAACCACCGGGTTAATTGTTCTTGTGTAACGCGACATCGCCCTGCTCTCGTTCTGTCCGACAGACCCCATGCGAATATCGGTAAGATCAAAAGCAAGAGTCAGAAGATCTACTATGGGCAGATAAACCCGCTCCGAGAAAATATTGCTTCTTCTGTTTAACGCCGTGTATTCAATGTTTGCCTTTTCAAGACCTTCGGCAACATAAATATCAGCCGCCGCCTGATGGGCTAGATTCAGAGTTGTATGCACAACATAACCGTCGCGGTAATAATCTCTTGAACCGTACATCAACACGTCAAGTTCGCGGCGTACATATTCGCTGAACCACGGAGCTTTGTCTTGGCGTGTAAGATACGCAGACAGAGCGGGTCTTGTATAATCAAACTTATCCCAGAAGGCGTTGAATGACGCTTCCGCCTCGTATTTATCGGCATAACCGAATTGAATCATACGTTCAAGAACAAAGTGCTGTCTGTCTCTCGCCTGATTCGGATTTTTTAACGGGTCAAAACGTCCCGGACCTGAAAGCAGTACGGCTAATACCGCAGACTCGGCAAGGTCTACTTCGCGCGCGCTGTGGTTAAAGAAATATTTACTGGCGGTTTCCACTCCGTAAGTACCGGGACCCATCGGCATATAGTTAAGGTATATTTCCAAAATTTCATTTTTCGTATAACGCCGCTCAATTTGAAAAGCCCACCATAATTCTCTGATTTTCCTTTTGATAGTGCGTTCGTTACGATCGCAGTACAAAGTACCTGCTACCTGCTGGGTAATTGTAGAGCCGCCGCCCCAGCCTTTTCTGAGCACTTGCCCGATCAACGCGCGCGTAATGGCGCGGATACTAAAACCGCGGTGATTATAAAAATCAGGGTCTTCGCGGGAAATAACCGCATGAATAAGATGACGCGGAAGTTCGCTTAAAGAAACCATTTCACGTTTTTCGTCGGACGCGAATTCGGTTATTAAATTGCCGTTAATATCCAAGAGTCTGGTAGGAAGCGCCGGAGCCAGCTCACTGAAATCTTCCTGATTTTTTGTATTTGCCGTCATCGCCAGCGATAAACCAAGACCGATACCTATGATTATCACAATTATAATTGTAAAAGCGACGAGTAATCTGACTGTAAGGGTAGAAAAAAACGTATTCCCTGCTGAATTTCCCATATATATAGAATATAAAATTGATAAAATTCCGTCAAGTAGGAGAAATTCCCAAGAAAAACGGTATTTTACCGCTATTTAAATCACGCAGGGGCAACGGCTAAATTGCGCTTTAACTTTCGTAATTCAAACATAATCAATAGCCCCGTAAGAATAAAGGAAAAGCCGTCGGCGACAGGAGCGGCGGCAACTACGCCCCACAATCCCCATATTTTGCCGAATATGAGTATACATGGAATGAGCGCAATACATTGCCTTAACATGGAAAGGAAAATCGATATTTTCGGGCGGCCTGTTACAACAAACATATTTGTTGAGACAACTTGAAAACCTGCGGTCGGCAGTAACAGCATCATTATCCTCATAGCCCGAGGAGCGAACTGCATCAGAGCATCGCTTCCTTCGGTAACAAATACCATAACCAGATAACGCGCGAAAATTTGAACTATGGCAAATCCGAAAACACAGATCAATGTGGCGGCTCCTATTGCGCCCAAAAATGCACGTAACACACGGCGGAATAATTTCGCCCCGTAATTATAGCCAAGTATGGGCTGCGCCCCCTGATTGATTCCGAAAACAGGCATAAGTATCAGCATTAAAATAGTGCCGTTTATATTCATTCCCGAAAGAACAACGTCGCCGCCGTTTGCAACTCCAAGAGCGGCGGCTCCGTACCAGCCCACGCTTTTATTGTATACAAATTGCACTGCGGACATCATAAACTGAAGCAAAAATTGAGCGGAACCAAACGCCATGATTTGGTAGATAATGGAAAAATCGGGCTTGAAAGCTCTGGGGTTAAGTCTTACAACGGCTTTTTTGCTTGTGATAAAAATAAAAATGAAAACAAACGACGCAAACTGCGAAATGATAGTCGCCCAAGCCGCTCCTTCCACGCCCCACTTAAACACAAAAATAAAAATAGGATCGAGAATCGTGTTGAGCACCGCTCCCATGACCATAGACATCATTGAGATTGTAGGAAAACCCTGCGCTCTTGTACAATGAGACAACCCAAAGCTCATTGTGAAAAAAGTCATACCGTAAAGAATTATGCGAAGATAATCTTTTGAGTAATCCAAAACTTCACTGCCTTCTTTCCCAAGAAGAGAAATAAGCGGATCAAGAAAAAAAAGTCCGAGAAATGTCATTACAAGGGAAACGCCTATCAACAGAAAAAAACAATGATCCAGCGCATTCTCAGCGTCCTGCCGCCGTCCCTGTCCCAGCCGCATGGAGATCATGTTAGCCGCTCCAAGCCCGAAGAGCATAGCAAAGGCCATACCGATAGTCATAAGCGGCATTACAAGAGAAAGTCCGCCGAGAGCGGTTTCGCTTACCCCTCGGCCTACAAATATACGATCAACCACGTTGTAGAGAGCGTTCACTAACATTCCCGTTATCGCAGGAATAGAGAATCGTAGTAATAATTTCCCGATAGGCTCTGTGCCTAACCGGCTCGCGGCGTCTTGTTTTTCAGGCATGTATAAGAAAATAGCATAAATATTTGTTTTAATCAAGTAGCGTATTTGCCTTCATTAGATGCATAATAGACTTTTATACACATTTTTATACCGTCGAAATTAATATCTAATTTTACGGCTCAAAAAGGAGCTTAAAAAAAGCTAACCATGAAACCCATTCTGTAAATTTTTTCCTTATTAATTTTACTATAAAATTGTAATGCTGCGGTTCAGGAGTACCTTCAAAATTTATATCTAATTTTACGGTAAAATAAGGGTCTTTTTTGAAAACAACATTTACATTATTATATTCAATATACATACCATAAATTTTTTCCCATTCATTTTTATATTTACTAAAATCGATAATACCGGAACTTCTAAAATCTATCAACTCTTCCTCTTTAAATTCATGCGTAATATAATCTGCGAACTTCTCACCTTCCATTTTTTCTCTATGTCTTTTCCCACTAAATTCAATCGAAACTTTTTCACGAAGATCAATATTATTATTTTTTGCTTGAAGAAGCATTTCGTTAAAAATAATTTTATCTGTATAGTCAAATATATTTTTCTTAAACCTAATAATAAATCCCATATCATAAGGCTCTGTATTATTAATCCTCTCATAGGGATTTCCCAAAAAGTATCCTTTTTTCATAGGAATCGAACCTTTTTCTTCAAAATCAATTCGTAAACGAACATCATCCTTACCATTTAGTTCTATAATGTCCCAAATTTCAGCTTTATATTCGGAGTACAAGCCGGAATTAACTTGATATTGTGAATTAATTCCTTCTAATTCATAAGTACAATATATATCTCCAAACACAATACAAGAAGAAAAAGACAAAATAAGTATAAAAGGGATAAACCCTAATATTTTCTTAATCATATTTTTACCAGTATAACATATTAAAACGGAAACATAAATAAAATATTTTATTGGTTTTTATCTTGTAAATTTTTTAAATTTGCGGTATAAAATAAAAATGATAAAAGAAGCAATTGTACAGGCGGCGAGAAAAGAGGATCTCTCTTATGAATGCGCCGAAACTGTTATGAATGAAATTATGGAAGGAAAAGCCAGCGAAATTCAGATGGCGGCTTACCTTGCGGCAATGTCCGTGAAGGGCGAGACTATCGATGAAATTACCGCAAGCGCCGCAGGAATGCGAAAGCATTGCGTCAGGGTATTGCATGACATGGACGTACTGGAAATTGTCGGCACGGGCGGAGACCATTCCAATTCTTTCAATATATCCACTACTTCCGCTCTGGTTATTTCCGCAGCCGGAATTCCGGTAGCGAAACACGGCAACCGCGCGGCGACAAGCAGAACAGGGGCGGCTGATGTTCTTGAAGCCCTCGGTGTCGATATAACAATACCACCGGAACAGAGTTTGCATCTTTTAAAAACCATCAATCTTTGTTTCCTCTTTGCTCAGAACTACCATATATCAATGAAATATGTCGCTCCCGTAAGACGTGAGCTTGGTATTCGCACTATTTTTAATATACTCGGTCCTTTGGCAAATCCGGCCGGCGCAAATATGGAATTACTCGGCGTGTACGAACAAGAATTGGTTGAACCGATGGCGAAAGTTTTGTGCAATCTCGGAGTAAAAAAAGGAATGGTCGTTTACGGACAGGACGGACTGGATGAAATCTCCCTTGGCGCTCCCACTACAGTTTGTGAATTACGTGACGGGTTTATAAAAAGTTACGAGATTGAGCCGGAACAATTCGGGTTTGAACGCTGTAAAAAAGAAGAACTATTGGGCGGAACGCCGCCGGAAAACGCTCAGATAACAAGGAGCATCCTTGCAGGTGAAAAAGGTCCAAGGCGGAATGCGGTGCTTCTTAATTCCGCAGCGGCAATTCATATCGCAAAACCGGAAATAAGCATTAAGGATGCCGTCAATCTTGCGGCGGAAGCTATCGACTCAGGCAAGGCAAACGAACAGCTTAAGCTTTTTATCTCTATGTCGCAGAAGAAAAATTGATAGGAGTCTCCCTATTGAAAACACCGCCGGCCATTCTAGGTAAAATCGCACAGAGTACGCTTGTTCGTGTGGAAAAAGCAAAACAAAATCTTTCTTTTGAAAAAATTCAGGAACAGGCGCTTAAGTCAGTCTCGGCGGAAAATGCGGATAAAAATCATCCGCCCTTTATGAATGCGCTTGCCGCTCCCGGGCTTTCATTTATCTGCGAGGTAAAAAAAGCGTCGCCCTCAAAAGGCGTAATAGCGGAAAATTTTCCGTGGCTTGAAATTGCCAAGGAGTACGAAGAAGGCGGAGCTTCCGCAATTTCCGTTTTGACAGAGCCTGAGTTTTTTCTAGGGAGCGATCAATACTTACGTGAGATTTCAGCCGCCGTGAAAATCCCTACGCTCAGAAAAGATTTTATTATCGACAAATACCAAATTTACGAAGCAAAAATATTGGGGGCAAAAGCGATACTTTTAATCTGCGCCCTGCTGGATCAAAAAACACTTGCCGAATTTATCGCCGCCGCAAAAACGCTGGCTTTGGACTGCCTTGTGGAAATCCACAATGAGGAAGAAGCGAAGGAAGCTCTTTCTGCAGGAGCGAATATCATCGGCATTAACAACCGAGACCTTACCACGTTTAATGTTGATACAGGACTGGCATCTCGTTTAAGAAACCAACTGCCCACCGGAGTACTGACTGTTGCGGAGAGCGGCATAAAAACAGCAGACGATATCCGCGCTTTAAAAAACATCGGCGTAGATGCGGTTTTAATCGGCGAAAGTTTGATGAGAGCCGCAGACAGAAAAAATTTTCTAAGAGAACTGGTATCTGTTTAATGAAAAATATGCTAAAGTATAACTATGCGTATTAAAATATGCGGATTGTTCCGTGATGAAGACATTGATTATGTAAATGAAGCTCGTGCGGATTACGCCGGGTTCATTTTTGCCAAAAGCTCCAGAGAGGTCTCCCCTCCCCTTGCCCAATATCTGCGCTTCCGTCTTGCGGACGGAATTACCCCCGTCGGCGTATTTGTAAACGCTCCAATCGCTCTTATTACCGAGTTGTACCACAACGGCGTTATTTCAATCGCCCAGCTTCACGGCGACGAGGACGAAAGCTATATCGCCCAATTAAAAAAATCAAGCAAAACCAGTATCAGGCAGACTTCTATTCCGCCGATTAAAGTGATAAAGACCGTGCTCTTCGGAGATGAGTCGTTTGGGCGGCAGATAAAAAAACTGGCGCCTGTTGCTGATTATTTTTTAATTGACTCGGGAGCCGGGTCGGGCAAAACATTCGACTGGAAGCGGCTCGGTTCGGTCAAGTTTCCAAAACCTTGGTTTTTGGCAGGCGGCATCAACATTAAGAACATTGATCAAGCAATGGAGCTTAAACCGTTTGCCATTGATGTTTCAAGCGGTGCGGAAACGGACGGTGTTAAAGACCGGAAAAAAATATTAGAATTAGTTAAAACTTTAAGGCAAGGATAACCCTATGAAAGACGAAAAAAAATTCTCGGGCAGATTCGGCGACTACGGCGGACAGTATATTCCCGAAACATTGATGAACGAGATCATCAATCTTGAAAACGCTTACAACCGCTACAAAGACGATTCCGCCTTTAATGCGGAATTGAACGCCCTTTTAAAAAATTACGCAGGACGCCCTTCCCTTCTCTACTACGCCGAAAAAATGACCCGTGATCTCGGCGGAGCGAAAATTTATCTGAAGCGAGAGGACTTAAACCACACAGGCTCCCACAAGATCAACAATGTGCTTGGGCAGACGCTCCTTGCCAAAAAAATGGGCAAGACAAGAATTATCGCCGAGACGGGAGCCGGTCAGCACGGTGTTGCGGCGGCGACTGCGGCGGCGCTTCTGGGAATGGAGTGCGAAATTTTCATGGGGAAGGAAGATACCGAGCGTCAGGCGCTTAATGTCTACCGCATGGAATTGCTGGGCGCAAAAGTTCACCCTGTAACATCGGGGACGATGACGCTCAAGGATGCGGTAAATGAAACAATGCGTGAATGGGTAAGCCGTGTCCACGACACTCATTATGTGCTTGGTTCGGTAATGGGACCTCATCCCTTTCCCGTGATTGTGCGTGATTTTCAGGCGGTGATTAGCAAAGAGGCAAAGGAGCAGATACTTGCGGCGGAGGGGAAACTTCCTGCCGCCGTGCTTGCCTGTGTCGGAGGCGGCAGTAACGCCATGGGTATGTTTTACAATTTTATAAATGATAAGGGAGTAAAGCTGATCGGCTGTGAAGCCGCCGGCTTGGGCGTTGATACGGAAAAACATGCGGCGTCAATCGCAAAGGGGCAAGTGGGTATCTTCCATGGAATGAAATCTTATTTCTGCCAGAATGAGGAAGGGCAAATCGCTCCCGTGTACTCGATATCGGCGGGGTTGGATTATCCGGGTATCGGTCCTGAACACGCATGGCTCTATGACACAAAGAGAGCGGAGTATGCGCCGGTCACCGACGAAGAAGCGGTCTGCGCTTTTGAGTATCTTTCCCGCACAGAGGGAATTATCTGCGCGATAGAAAGCGCCCACGCTGTCGCCCACGCCCAAAAGATAGCGCGTAATTTTTCCGCTGACGAAAGCATGATCATCTGTCTTTCAGGCAGAGGCGACAAGGACGTGGCGGCAATTGCCCGCTACAGGGGGAAAGAATTACATGAGTAACATACAGAACGCTTTTAAGAACGGCAAGGCATTTATCGGCTTTGTTACGGGCGGAGACCCCAATGTTGAAAAATCAAAAGAGTTTATCATGCAGATGATAAAAGCCGGTGCGGACATAGTAGAGATTGGCATTCCTTTTTCCGATCCTATTGCGGAAGGACCGGTAATTCAGGAAGCGAACAACCGCGCCCTTGCCGCCGGAACAACCGTGGAAAAATTATTCACCCTTGTCGCCGACTTGCGTAAAGAGACAAGCGTCCCTCTTTTGTTCATGACATACGTCAACCCTGTTTTCCATTACGGATACGACGCTTTCTTCAAGCGATGTAAAGATGTCGGCTTAGACGGCATCATTGTCCCCGACCTGCCCTTTGAAGAACAACCGCCAGTGAAGGAAGCGGCGAACAAACACGGGATTGATCTTGTTTCGCTGATTGCTCCAACATCGCACGAGCGGATAAAAGAAATCGCCAAGACCGCAGAGGGTTTTATCTACCTTGTTTCTTCGATGGGCGTAACAGGCATGCGCTCCGAGATAACCACAGACCTGGCTTCAATTACTGCGGCGATTAAATCGGTAACCTCGACGCCCATCGCAATAGGCTTCGGCATTCACACTCCGCAGCAAGCGGCGCAAATGGCGCAAATTGCCGACGGCGTAATCGTAGGAAGCGCCCTCGTAAAACTAGCCGCCCAATACGGAACGGAAGCCTCGCCGCATATTTACAGCTACGTAAAGGAAATGAAAGAAGCCGTTGTTAAAGCATGATTAAGTCTTTTTCTTCTCTTAAATCTTCTCCCCGTTCGTGTTGGTTCGTGTTGGTTCGTGGTAAAATTCTTCTTCCCTTGTTTTTATTTTCTCTTCTAACCATTTCACTAACAGGGTGCGTAAAACCAAAGCACGGTCTAACCATCATAGACTCTACGCTCTCTGTCGGCGTGGAAATCGGCTACCCTCCTATGGAATACTACGACACCGACAGCGTTACCCTTATCGGCTTTGACATAGAGCTTACAAAAGCCATCGCCGCCAAACTGGGACTGACCGTCAATTATATCGACACAGCTTGGGATAGTATCTTTGCCGGACTGGAGACAAACAAGTATGACATTGCGGTGAACATAACCATTTTGCCAGAGCGGCTGCAAAAATACAATTTTACCAAACCATACATCGACAGCTCAATGACCATCGTTACCGCAAAAAATTCCTCCGTAAAGATTGAAAGACCCGAGGACATCAAAGGGTACAAAGCGGCTTACCAAGGCGACACCACAGCGCAGTACTTTGCGGAAAGGTTAAAGAAGAACGGCGTCTCATTTACATCATTTTCCTACGACAAAATAACAAACTGTTTTGACGATCTTGCCCTTGGGCGTGTCGATTTAATTATCGCAGACAACATTGCGGCTTACGATTACGCCGAAAAAGAAAACAGCCCCTTTAAGATTGCATGGCAGGGGGCGTCGGGCGAATTAATCGGGATTTGCCTAAAGAAAGGGAACAACGCTTTAACCGCCGCAATTGACAACGCTCTGGACGAACTGTTTAAGGACGGCAAAATGCGGGAAATGTCCCTTAAAATATTTAATCGGGATTTGGTTTCGCTAGCGCGGGATCTATGATATAATAATTCCTATGGAATATATAAAAGAACTATACACGATGATTAAAGAAGCGAAACACCTTGTCGCTCTTACAGGCGCAGGCGTAAGCACGCTTTCGGGTATCCGCGACTTTCGCGGCAAGGACGGTCTTTACAACGAGATGGATGCGGAAAAGATTTTTGACATCAACTATTTTGAGAAAGACCAATCGTTTTATTACAACAACGCAAAAGATTTCATTTACAATCTTGACGAAAAAAAAGCGTCCGTTGTTCATATTGTACTTGGAGAACTTGAAAAGCGGGGCTTCCTAAAAGCTTTGATTACCCAAAATATCGATCTGCTTCATCAAAAGGGCGGAAGCAAGAATGTAATAGAGATTCACGGTTCGCCTTCCGTACACTACTGCATGCGGTGCTCCGGCATAAGAGTAAGTTATGAAGAAGTTGCGGCAATTGTCCGCAAAGGCGAAATGCCCAAGTGCCCGAAGTGCGGAATGGTTTTAAAACCGGCAATCACTTTTTTCGGCGAGGCGCTTCCGGCGGAGGCGTTAAGGCAGGCGGTGTCGGAATCTCAAGAGGCGGATTTAATGCTTGTGCTTGGAACAAGTCTGACCGTATTCCCTGCCGCAAGTATGCCTGAGTATACTTTGCGCAACGGGGGGAAAATTGTTATAGTAAACAATATGTCTACTCCATTGGACGGTATATCATCGCTCCACTTTGACGACCTTGGTTCTGTCTTTGAGGAACTGCAAAAATGTTTAAATGAGGACAGTTAAGTTTGATTTAATTTATCCAACGCTCTCTGCACTCGCTCCAAAGATTTTTCCGCTCCAAGTATACGCAACGATCCAAATAGCGGCGGGCTTACCCGGCTGCCTGTAATTGCGACGCGCAAAGGCATCATAAGGTCGCCGAGTTTTATTTCCCTCTTTTCCGCCTCGGCTTTTATAAACTCCTCCGCCTGTTCGTCGCTCGGCGCTTGCGCCATCTTGCCCGCAAGCTCCTTGCCTATCTGTAAAATCTCAATCGTCTTTGCAATGTCGCTCTTCTTGGGAATAAATTCTTCAGGCGCAGGGACTTCGGGTTCGTTAAACAGGTAGGCTATTTTTTCGGGGACTTCGTTAAGGAAGACAAGCCGCTCCTTTACAAGCGGCATTGTGGCGGTAAATATTTCCCTCTGCTGTGCCGACGGTTCGCTCTTTGCGCCTCCGAACAATCCCGCCTCTACCGCAAACGGCAGGCAAAGAGAGGCAAGCTCTTCATCGCTCATCATTCTGATGTACTGTCCGTTGTACCATTCAAGTTTTTTGTAATCAAAAACAGCGGGCGCTTTATTCAGTTTTTCAAGACTGAAACGCTGCGCAAGTTCTTCGGGAGTGTAAATCTCTTTGCCTTCCTCGTAGGAAGCGCCCAACAGAGCGATGTAGTTTATCAGCGCGGCGGGAAGATACCCCTGCTTACGGAATTCGTCAATGCTTGTTGCGCCGTGGCGTTTGGAAAGTTTTTTTCCGTCCTGCCCCATGACCATCGGAAGGTGGCAGAACTCAGGCGGCGTCCAGCCAAAGGCACGGTACATGATCACATGCAAGGGCGTGGACGCAAGCCACTCTTGCGCTCGGAGAACGTGGGTTATTTCCATTAAGTGATCGTCCACCACGTTCGCAAGGTGGTAGGTGGGAAAGCCGTCCGATTTTAACAGGACTGGGTCGGGGTTAATGTCGTCGTTCTTCCATTCAATGTCGCCAAGCAGATGATCATGGAAGCGTGTCGTCTCGCCGAGCGGAATTTTTAATCTGACAGTGCAGGGTTCGCCCGCGGCGGCTCTTTTTGCGGCTTCCGTCGGATCAATCTTACGGCAGAGGCGGTCGTAACCGCTCTCCGAGGAGTGGGCGGCTTCTCTTTCCTGCCGCACTTTTTCAATTCTTTCCGACGAGCAAAAGCAATAGTACGCCTGCCCTTTATCAAGAAGCTCCTTCGCGTATTTTTTATAGTGGGCGGTACGCTCGGACTGCACATAGGGACTGAACTGTCCGCCGACATCGGGACCCTCGTCCCATTTTATTCCCAACCAGTTAAAGGTGTCGTAAAGATTTTTTACAAAGCTTTCGTCAAAGCGGGTTCTGTCGGTATCCTCAAGGCGCAGGATAAATTTTCCGCCGCCCGAACGGGCAAAGAGGTAATTAAAAAGCGCCGTTCTTATTCCGCCGATATGTTGAAGCCCCGTAGGCGAAGGCGCGTATCTGTCTCGTATACTCATTGGGTTATTGTAGCAGAAAGGCAGGGGTTATAAAAGTAGCGCCGCCAATTTCTTGACGGCGCTATGATTAAACAATGTCAGATATTATCGTATTATTCCGCTTCTTCTATTGTACTACTTGAATGGTGAAATTTCTAATATAATACGTTGTTGTACTGCTGCTGTTACTATAGGTAGATAGATAAATTTTCGGGTCACTATCATTTGGGGTTCCTGTCCATGTCACGTTCATTGTGTGCCAAGTATTTACAGCGGCATTATTTATTGTAGTTCCTATAGGCGGATTGTCATTGTTGTTTATCTGCCAAAATAAATTTCCTGCGGCTCCCACACGTTTAACTTCGACAGAGAAAGTGATTGTGACATTTTTATTTTTGTAAGAAGAAATATCACAAAACACCACAGCCCATTCTGGGGTATTTACAACTTTCAATAAATCACCGCTTTCACTAGGCAGATTTACAATCTGGTAAGCAATCGGACTGGTAAGGTCTGTTACATACGGATTACCGGCGCCGGCAGCGTATGAACCTTTTATGGTTTCTCCTCCTACTGTAATGGTGAAATTTCTAATATAGTACGTTGTTGTACTGCTGTTGTTATCATAGGTAGATAGATAAATTTTCGGGTCACTATCATTTGGGGTTCCTGTCCATGTCACGTTCATTGTGTGCCAAGTATCTACAGCGGCATTGTTTATTGGAGTTCCTATAGGCGGATTGTCATTGTTGTTTATCTGCCAAAATAAATTTCCTGCGTCTCCAACACGTTTAACTTCGGCTGAAAGAATGATTGTGACATTTTTATTTTTGTAAAAAGAAATATCACAAAACACCACAGCCCATCCTGCGGGATTTACAACTTTCAATAAATCACCTTCACTAGGCAGATTTACAATCTGGTATGCAATCGGACTGGTAAGGTTTAAATACGGGTTACCGGCGGTAGCAGCGTATGAACCTTTTACGGTTTCTTCTTCTATTGTAATTGTGAAATTTCTAATATAGTACGTTGTTGTACTGCTGCTGTTTTGATAGGTAGACAGATAAATTTTCGGGTCATTATCATTTGGAGTTCCTGTCCATGTTACGTTCATGGTGTGCCATGTATTTATAGCGGCATTGCTTATTGGAGTTCCTATAACCGGATTGTTACTGTTGTTTATCTGCCAAAATAAATCTCCTGCGGCTCCCACACGTTTAACATCGGCTGAGAAAGTGATTTTGACTCTTTTATTTTTGTAAGAAGAAATATCACAAAACACCACAGCCCATCCTTCGGGATTTATAACCCTCAATAAATCACCGGTTTCACCGGGCAGATTTACAACCTTGTATGGTATCGGACTGGTAAGTTTTACATACGGATTACTAGCGGTAGCGGCGTATGAGCCTTTTAAAATACCGAGACCATTATTGGTTTTCGCCGTATTAAAAACGGTTGTTGCGTTAGTCAGATTTGACACCGCTGTATCTACCTCATTCTTTGTTGCATTGTCGTTGTTCTTTACGGCAGTTGCGGCGTCAATAGCCGTGTTGAGCGCATTAAATTGCGCGGCAGTCGCCCATGATAAACCACTGGCAACTTCTTCTTTGTCTGCGGCTGTCTGTACGTTGTTTTTTGCCGTATTAGCGGCGGTAATAGCGTTATTCAACGCGGATTTGTCCGTAGGTGTTCCGTGTTGTTTGGCGGCGGCAAATGTACTCCGAGCAGCAACAAGAGCGATGTAAGCGGCATCTATAGCAGACCCGCTTGCGCTTTCCAGCGCGGAGATTGCCGAATTAAACGCCGCAAGAGCGGACGAGTTGACCCAGTATTCCAGCGGGCTGACATCATTGCCGTTAGCGCTGGTTTTTATTCCTTCTTTGTCGGCTTTAGCCTCGTTTACCAATTCGGTTGCCTGTTGAGAAGTAAAGCCCGAAGTTTTTGAACCCAGTTGCCGTGCGAGTGTAAATGTTGTTATTGCGGTTTGAAGAGTAGTTACCGCTGTATCCAATGCCGCCTGATTCGCCGCCGAAGCAAGGGTGTTTTCGGCCGCGCTGATTGCGTTTTCAAAAGCGGTCATTACATCCTGTGTTACCCAAAACGCGCCCTGAGCTACATTTGCGGCGTCAGTGTTTACTTCCACCTGCATTTTGTAATTTTCCGCATCGGCGATTTTTGCCTTTATGGGGACATCATTAAGCGATGAGGTAACAGCCGCTGTCGGCGCGCTGGTAACACTGCCTGAACTGCCTGCGCGTGTTACAGTTACGGTTATAGTAAAACCTACATCGGCGTTTAACACTGTATAGGTGTCACTGTTTGTTCCAATGGCAGTACCATCACTACGTTTCCACTGATAGGAAATAGTTCCGCTGCCGCCCAGAGATGTGGTAACCGCTGTAAGCGTTTGTCCCACTTCGGCAATTCCGCTTATGCTTACCGTTCCGGTAAGAGGCGGTGAAGTATTGCTTTTGGGTGGGTCATTGGTGGTCGTGTCATTATCGCAGGTAATGAAAGAAAATCCTATTACCGCCGCAAGTGCGATAATTCC
>Ga0268262_10002043_pt1 | contig 23809 bp, 18 predicted proteins | sample TergutNc150P3_FD_190354 | JGI IMG/M metagenome (GOLD analysis project Ga0268262, IMG submission 190354) | Nasutitermes corniger P3 segment gut microbial community from laboratory colony in Florida, USA - Nc150 P3 (SPAdes) (version 2) | ecosystem: Host-associated > Arthropoda: Insects >...
ATCTTATCCAATTCCCCTCCCCAAGCCCGCCGGTCACCGGAGACACGACGACCTTGTAGGTCGTGCCGTCGTAAAGGAACGCGTCAACCACCGTAAGCGACGACCCGCCGGTAGCCGGATCGTTCGCCGGATTGGCGTCCTTCGTGTATAAAAGCGTCGCCCCCTTCAGCTTCGCGACGTCGCGGATCTGCTCGGATACCGTTATTATCAGCGTGTCTTCTAAGACGCCGGGCTTCAGGTTCTCCACATAGATGGGATTGCTGCCCCCAGCCTCGCCTTCCTTAGCCAACACCGGCCCGATACCGTCAAACACCTCAAAGACATCTTCTACCGCGTCCGCCCCGCCGCTGCCGCCGTACACCGCCACAAGCCCGCGGCCCTGACCCGATATGGACGTGAAACCCGCCGGTCTCGCCGCGACACCCGCAAGATTAACGTGCAACGTGAGACTGTCCCTGGCGGTCAGCGCGGCCCCGGTCACCGTCATCTCAACACCGGTACCGTCAAGCACCGGCCATGTCAACATTACCTTATCCGGCATCACACCAGCGTCGGTGAGCTTCGCCCCGCCGTCCGCGTAGTATATGCGCAAACTGTCAGGCCGCCCGTGACCGTCGCCGTACACTATCGCGCGGACGATGGAACTGGAGGGCCTTATGAAAGTAATGTCGCACCTATTTCCCGGTGAGATACCGTTGAACACCGGCCCGCCGGAACCGTCCAACGCCACAACGTCAACACACCCCGAAACATCCTTCGTTCCAGTGACCCAAAATACCGCGACACCGTTAGTCAACGCGAACTCCTTGGCGGGCGCCCCGCCTTGCGTAGCGCTGAACACCAAACCGTCGGCGTCTGTTGAGACCTGCACAACCTTACCTTTCTGATTGACATTTATTGTGTCGTCAATCACGTCCCTAACGGTTATTTTGAACCAATCGCCGACATTGCCGTCTATTTTCGCTTCCGCATCGAATTGCACCTTGGGCGGTTTGCTAGATGTCATAGCGGTGTCTGAGTAGAAGACGTCGAGACGGTCAAGGGCGCGGCCAAGACGCAGACGGCCTACGTTCATGTCCTTGTCGTAATTGCCGCCCTGTATAGTGGCGGTCATGTCAAAATTATCCCCTGTCTTGCCGTTGGTCACCCTTGCCGTAAACACAGCGATGCCTTTTGCCCCGGAATTCACGCTTTTCGTGGCAATGTTGCTCGGAGAACCCACGTCTCCGATATTTGCGTCGCTTGATACAATGCTGACAGGCGTCGGGACGTCTACCGCGTTGCCGTATCTGTCCTGAACCTCAACGCTGACTTTGTAGTCAACACCGCGGTTTATGACGGTGGCGGGGCCGGGAGGGGTGCCTAACTGGACCAAGGGGATCGGGTCGATGAATTTCACCTTTTCCGGGGTGCCCGGTTTTACTATAATGTCTAGAGTACCCAAAATGGGCAACCTATTGGATCCGCTCACGTAAACACCGGCGGCGGAAATCGTTTCGTTGCTGTCGGCGTGCGTAAAATAGACTTCCGGGTATGTGTACGGAAACGCCCTGTCCTTATCGGAAACCAAAGGATTTTTAGGCGACGGATCGGTATACATAAACGCGGACGGGTCGGAGAGGAGATCGTACGCAACCTCGCTGATCTTCTCAGGGAAATTGGTCCCGCTCTTTTGCACCGTAACCCTCAGACTGTACTTCTTACCCGCCGTCACCACTGTAGTCGGGGAAGTACCGTCCAATACCTCTATTTTGAAGATGTATTCAAGTTTTCGATAGGGCAGGAAGCCGATATCTGAGGTTACGGTGTTGCCGTTCGCGTCCTTACCTTCGATTATTATCTCGAAAAAACCGTAGTCGGTGTTGGTAGTGGCGCCCGTCGTCGTAAAGTTGCCGGTGTTAATACCTAACTTGAGTCCGGACAAAGAGGGGTTGTTGATAGCATGTATTGCGCCGGACGGCACGATATTCATTCTGCTCGGCCAGTCACCGCCGCTCTCACCGCAGTCGGCAGCCTGCTTATTATTCGGAATCGGGGCTATCCAACGCAACATTTTTACGCTCAAACCGGTCAAATTGCCGCTCTCAAGCTTTAAATTGAATTTAGTTTTACCTGTATATGATGTGCCTGATCCGGATAGGATAACCACGTCTGTGGGTATAATACGTGTGACCGTGGTTTGGCGAACGCCCGTGGACGGTATTGCCCCGAGATCGGCGAGGCTCCCGTCGTTGTTGCGTATGCCGGCGTCAGCCCAGCCCTTGTTTTTTATGAAGTTTTTGACCGCGTCATGATCCCAGTTGGGAACGAGAAAATCCGCATCGTTAGGGGAAATCGACTTGAAGAGCGAGGGAAGCCCGCCTCCCCCTTCCGTCTGCAACCAACGAATATTGTATGAAGCGCCGAATGTCACCGCGGGATTTCCCTGAAGAGCGGTAATCAACGCTCCCGGCGCCACCATGGTCCTTTGCTCGGTTCTATTGGCAGTGCAGTTTGTTAAGGTGACTTGTGACTGCGCCGGATTGACGAACCCCGTAAACTGAACGCTGTTTACAATAGCGCCTCCCGGTGCAAGAGCCGCGTTCGCGGCGCAATTAAACTCCGGCCTATTCTCTACCTGAATTTGGTTTGCGGCGGCGGAAAAAACGCAATTGTGCATACGGTACGGAAATTTACTATCCAGCGCCATGTGGCTGTTTGCCGGATTGTCGGCCGGCGAGGATTTGCTGAATATATTATTGAAGATGAGATGCTGCCCTCCTACTTGCCAATTGCCGCAAAAATTTCCCGTATTATCGTATAACGTATTGTTGTAGATGGCAACCGGCGATAGGTACATGTCTTTGAACATAAACGCGCCGCCATTCTGATTATCTTTCTCAACATCTACGGCGTCAATGAGTGTTTTGTTCCTTTTATTGTTGTAAATCAGGTTATATCGTACCGTCGACCCCAAATCCCACGCCGATTCAAAGAAAAACCCCATCACATTACCGCTGACCCTGTTATACTCAAATAAGTGGCCGCCCACTTTACCGAATCCGGAGAGCGGGACTGTCTGATCATTGTCGGAAGGGTTGGGATTCCCAAAAACACCGCCCGTGTTCCTATCCTTTATGCTTATGCCAAAATAAGCGTTCTTCAGGTCGCAGTCCCTTATTGTAACACCGCCCGCAACAGCAAGCGCCACGGCGGCATTTCCGTGAAATAGATGGCTGTATGTCGTATTGTTGTTACAAACCTTTTTCCATACATTTTTAGCCCCGAACGCGTACGCCCCGCCTCCGTCAATGGCTATTCCTTCAATAGTAACACCTTTGGCGCGAATAATACGCAACGCCCCGCAAGTTTCAAAATTACCCGAAGTTCCAACTTGGTCTCCCGGCTTTCCAGCTTCAGCGTCCGTTCTAGGACTCGTGTTCTTAGTGTCTCTATACTTAATAGTAGGCCTCGGATGGTTCCAAGCCGCCCCCGCCCCTCCAGCAGGCACATATCTAATTGTGATCCCGTTTTTGTTATTTCCTCCCACAACCCCATCCCACTTATTAGTGCCTTCCTCTCCATATATGGTAACTTGTTCTTCATAAACGCCTTCATCCAATATTTCAATGACATCGCCGCCTCTAGCCGCATTGACAGCGTCTTGGATTTTATTGTAGGTGGCGAAACAGTCCGGGTCTCCCAGTTTGCATTTTCCGACCCCAATCGCCCCCCCCGTCGGCCGCTTCTGCGCCACCGCCCCTCCCACCGTCACCGCCACCATCAGTAGCGCCGCGACGCTTATCATCCGTCCGACTTTCGCAAACAGACCGTTCATTTGGTACCCTCCTTCTTTTAATTTTTCACAATTATTTATAATTTGTACGGCAAAACTGTCAAAGTAAACAATCCCGTCACAATCAATAGGCCCTAAGATGTTCCGCCTCAACCTCAACGCTTTCGCCGGCTTGTTTCACTATGCCTATGCCGTTTTCCTTGGCTCTGTCCGTAACTTCATTGTCAAAGGAGAAGCCGGCGATGCCGAGGTAGACTTTGCAACTGTTATATTCAGGGCACATTGTCCTGAATTTTTTTACGCGTTCTTGCGCCAACTCCATTACAAAGTCCGGGTGTATCCTATTTTTCACCTCTATAAGGGCCACGGAATCCCCGTTAAACAGCGCGATGTCAATCTCTATCCTTCCGCGATTGCCTTTTCCTATAAAGTTGGGGTGCATTCTATCGTACTTTATCCCGCCGAATTCCAATTTCCTTTCAAACACATCCTGAAAGAACTGTTCAGCGTGATGGCCGAGATTTTCGTCTATGCCGCCGACTTTGCCGCAGACTTCCTTTACCTTCCGGTCGGTCTCTTTCATTTGCCGGTCGGTCTCTTCCTGCCGCAGTTTGAGTTCTTCCAACTGCCGGTCAATTCTCTCGCCGCTAACGGCAAGTCCGGCGACCAAATCCTTCAGTTCTTGATCCGTCATAATACATCCGTTTCCCAATAATAAGCCGTCCGCCTCATCAAAATCCTATAATCCTTTTAATCCTAAAAATCCTAATCTCACTTCCCTTTGACCCCGACCTTCCTCTGCACGCTGAACGCGCTGCCGTCGCCGTCTATCCTGCCTGTCACGCGTACCAGATATGTTCCGGGGCCTACGTATCTGCCTTTTTCGTTTTTCCCGTCCCATACGTATCCGTAGCTCGTCTTCACAGTCGGGTCCTTAGCCTGGTAAAGCGCGTCCGACTTTACCACGTTGCCCACGGCGTCGTATATGGTGACTTTGCCGTATTGTATGAATCCGTCTTTCGTCGCAGGCCCTTTCACCAATTGTTTGGGGGCGCCCACGGCTATCAGCACGCCTCCGGTTTTGCCCTCTTTATTTACATTGCCATCCGCTTTCGTCGACTTTTCAATAGCGCCTTTGTAGGTTTCCAATACGGTGGCGCTCGGGCCGGTGAAGTAATCCTGCAACGTTTTGCCGCCCGGGCCTTGCGTCAGGGGGTTGGGGCCTATGGCTATTTGGCCCACGCTCTTGCTGCCGACGCCAACGGTGTCCGAGAGGACGTCGCACTTTTTGGTGGAGCCGTAGGGGTAGCAGACTTGGTAGCTGACTATCAGCTCGCCTTCGGTGCCCTCGCCCAACAAGCCTTTTTTGACGGTGACGCTGCTGCCGACGAGTTCGTTACTGCCGCCGCCTGTGCAGGCTCCGGTGCAGAAGGTGGCCACGCTCGGGTCGGTGCTCTTCCACCCGGCGGCGGCATCGGCCCCCCAATCGTTGGCGCTCTGCGGTTTGGAGACGGCCGTCCCAACGGGGTTGCCGTACTTGTCGCGCAGTATGGTGTAGACGACCACGGTCTCTTCGCCGGATTTGAAGTATATGTCGTCGCTCAGGTTCTTGCTAGTGGACGGCTTCGGCTCCGGCGCGCTCTGGATATGGATGGAAGCGGGGGGCAAGGCCCTCACGTTCATGTTGGCGCCGCCGTTGGCGGGGGGGTCCTTCTTGTTGTCGTAGGTTACCTTGATGTTGATCGAGCCGGCCACGGAGTCGGCAAGGATCAGGCTGCAGCCCGTCGCCGTATTCGTCTTACCGTTTACTGTCCACGTCCACGTAACGTCGTCGCACTTGTATGTACCGTCCTCGCCGTTCCCGGGCTTGAGGACATTTCCGTTATCGTCCTTGACCACGCTCCAGAGCGTGACTTTCTGGTCGGCGTCCTTGGTTATGGCGTCTACCATATCGGTGCCGGATGTGTTGTCCTTCGTGCTTATGCCGATGCTGGCGGGCGGCGCCACAATGTTGGTCTGGATGAGGATGTTTGACCCGTTCGTGTGGCGCTCGGCGTAGAAGACGCGCAAAGTATGGGTCTTGCCCAATTGGTTCGCGGCCAATACGTCGTCTAAGTTAAACCTGCCTTCCTCCGCCGAATGTATGCCGCCGATGTCAAGCACCAGCGTCTTGTCTATAAACACCCAAACGTCGTCGTCGCCCCTAAAGTTGAATGTCATACCCGTCTTGGCCTGAAAATCAAACACCATTTCCATAGTGAACGAGTAATTATGCGAGCGGCCCTCATTCCCAAAACCTTTGCCGTCCAAATAGAAGAAACTGTTTCCGGATCCATCGGCGGCACCCTGCCTATTGAATTGGTACACACCGGTCGTCGCGCTAAGCAAAGTGAAAGTAAGGTTGGTGTCAATGACTTTATTTATGAAAGAGGTGTCGTGCCCGACGTTCGCAAACTCGTCCACGAGCACGATGTTCGCGTTATTCTCGGCGTTCCAGTCCGTCGTCGCGTTGTTACCGATGGGCGAGGTCGGATCGTATTTGGGCGCAATGTTCTTGCCCTTGGAGTACGGCCCGGCGGTATAGGTACTCCAATCCCGGAACCAATGCTGGATCCCGTAGTTCCGCATCGGTTTGGGACCAAGCGTCGGCTTGTTATCGGCGTCGAGCGTGTTCGCCACCATACCCGTCGATTTACCGCCTTTGTGCGGCTGCTCAAACTCCGGATTCGACCGGTTCGAGCGGAAGTCGTAGAATGTCACCGGAATTTGGATAGTCTGCGGCAGATTCTGACCCTGACCTTGGCCAAACGCCAAATCCGTCGCCCCCAAAATCACAAAAACAACCGCCGCAACGGCCGCCGACAGCGTGTTTACAAATTTCATCCTCATAATAACCTCCCCATTCCGGTTTTTATTGCCTTATTGTTTTATCATTACCATAATATAATGCGCTAAACAACCATACTTAATCCGCCCGTCGCCGCCAATGCCACACCGATAGATTACGACCCCTAGTCCGCTTTTATTCCCGCAAAAACGCCGCCTAGCGGCCAAATACGGTCGCACGGTACAATACGGCATTATATCTTAATATAATCATTTTGGGCGATGTGTGGTGAAAAAAAAATATTTTTTTTAGCGGTCGCGAACATCGCGCTTTATCAGCTCCGCCGTCAGCTGCCCGCAGGCCCCGAAGACGTCCCGGCCCCTGCTTTTTCTGACCGTCGCCGCCAGGCCCCGCCCGTACAGCTCGTCCGCGAACCTCGAGACGGCGGCGTCGTCCGGCGCCGACATTCCGGGGTCGACCGGGTTGACCGGTATAAGGTTCACCTTGCAGGGAAAGCCGCCTAAGAGCTTAGAAAGCGCCGCGGCGGCCTCCTCCGTGTCCGTTTTGCCCTCTATGAGCACGTACTCGAAGGTGACCCGCCTCCCCGTCCGGCTGTGATAGCGCTTGGCCGCGTCCACAAGGCTGGCAACGGGGTACTTCCTGTTGATCGGCATCAGCTCGCCCCGGGCCTCGTCGTTCCACGCGTTGAGCGATATGGCCAGGCCGACCGTCAAGCCCTCGCCCATCAGCCTCTCTATGTGCGGCACCACGCCGGCGGTGGAGACGGTGATCCGCCGGGCGCCCACGTTGAAGGCGTCCCCGTGCATGATCACGGAGAGGGCGGTCATGAAGTTTTCGTAGTTGCTAAGCGCCTCCCCCATGCCCATGAAGACGATGTTGGTCACAATCTTGTCGCCTCGGGCGGCCTGGTAGTCGTTCATCCCGACGAGCTGGCCGAGGATCTCGGAGGGTTCAAGGTTCCGGATGAAACCCAGCTTCGCGGTCTCGCAGAAGACGCAGCCCAGTCCGCAGCCGAGCTGCGAGGAGAGGCAGGCGGTGCGGCGCTCGCCGTCTATGAGCAGGACGCTCTCCACGGCGTAGTCCGTGCCGCCGAGAGCGAACGCGAACTTAACGGCGTCGCCGGCGGCGGATTCGAGGGCGCGGACGGCGGGGAGCTTGGCGATTGAGGCGCGTTCGGAGAGGGCGGCGCGGAGGGTTTTGGGCATGTTGGTCATTTCGGAAAAGTCGGGGAGGCGCTTCTGGTACATCCACTTAAAGATCTGCTTGGCGCGGAAACGCTGTTCGCCCAGCGAGAGGACGAAGTCTTCGAGCTGTTGTAATGTTAAGTTTTTTAGGTTTTGCATAATAAAAGTCAAAGTCTTTAAAATCAAAATCATTAAAATCAAATTCAAATTCATTTAAGGGGGAGGGCTACGCCCTCCCTCGCTCCAACCAAAATGGCTTCGCCATTTTGTTTTCCGCTACCCACCCTGCGGGGTATACCCCGCAACGCCCCGATTGATAAACAAGCGCCGCTTCGCGTCGCAAAGTCAAAATCAATATCAACCCCAAATTACGCGTCTTCCCTCTATTCTTATCTTACCCGCCGCTAACGCTTCCACGGCACGCCAATAGTTCTCGTGTTCGGCTTCTAAAACACGGGCGGCTAAGGTTTGGTCGTCGTCGGTATCTAGTACGGGGACGGCTTTTTGCAGGATTACGGGGCCGTGGTCGTACTCGTCGTCTACGAAGTGGACCGTGACGCCGGAAACTTTGGCGCCGTAGTCGATTACCGCTTTGTGGACGTTCGCGCCGTACATGCCCTTGCCGCCGAAGGCGGGGAGCAGGCCGGGGTGGATGTTCAGTATTCGGTTGCGGTACTCGCCGACTATCGACGAAGGGAGTTTTTTCATGTACCCGGCCAAAGCGATTAATTCAACTCCGGCATTTTTGAGGGCGGACAATAGGCGCTCGGCGTAGGCCTCTTCGGTTTGGAAGTGCGACGGGGCTATGTGCAGCGTTTCTATGCCGTGCGACTTGGCTCTGTCGAACGCGCCGGCCTTGCTGTTGTTGCCCACCATTAAGACAAAATCGACGTGCGCAAGGCCGCCGGAGGACTTGCGGTCTAACAGGGCTTGAAAGTTGCTTCCGTTGCCGGAGGCGAAGACGGCGCAGCGCATTTAACTACCCCCCCTGTCGATCTCACGAACATCCCCTCTGAAATCCAGCTTATATCTTATCCCGGCCCACGTTATAGTCCGAGTGGCCCACGTCTTAAAATACGATACCATCTGCGCCAGTCTCAGAAACGGCTGAAATAGCAAAAATCTTCCGAAGAACGGCATCTTCCCCAGGGCGGGATAGAGCATTGCCACGGCGGTGTGGCCGAATATGAATATCAGCGACGCTCCGCCGCCCTGTTCCAGGAACGTCGTAGGCTCCGTCATAACCAGCGGCGCAAACGCCGCGTAGGGCAGGAGCAGCATTAGCCATCCCACAAGCAGCGCCATCGGCAGCGCCGGAAAGACCCAGAGCGCCCTTTGGTAAGATTTCAGATACATGATCTGCCGCTCGAACCACGAGACCGTCGCGCCGACCGTTGACAGCAGGTCGTCGGTCGTCGTGATGCAGTCGGCGACCACCACGGCTTTGCGTTTGTTCTTGAGCACGAGGGTGGAGAGGCTCATGTCGTCCACGGCGGCGCGGCTCCACGCCTTTTCCACGCCCAGCTCATCGTAGTCGCGCCGCCTGACGGCCATGGTGCCGCCCCAAAGACCTACGCCGCCTATATAGCTCGCCGTGCAGAAGCAGGTGTAGATGAATATGTTGACGTAGGCGTGGCATAGCTCCCCTATCGTGCCTTTGGCCGGGAGGAGCCAGCGGAAGCCGGTCGTTACGGCGACCTCGCCGCTTTGCAGCGGCAGCACGATCTCCCTAAGCCAATGGCCGCCGGGCTTGATGTCGGAGTCGGCGAAGACGAAGACCTCCGATTCGGGGCGCGCCTCGCGCAGCGCCGCCAGCATGTTGTGGTTTTTTTGCGCGCACCGCGCGGCAAGGCCGGCCACGGCGAATTTGGCGCGGCTATCCTCCGAGAGGATCTTTTTTATCTCCGGCACGGCGGCGTCTTCCGCGCTTTCGGCCACGTATATAACTTCGTAATCGGGATAGTCGAATTGCATGAATCCGCGCAGGTTTTCGCCGAAGTTCTTGGGGACGCCTTTGCACGGGACCACTATGCTGCACGGCGGAGCGTAAGACGGGTCGTAGGAGGCCCGGCGGCGCTTATATATAGACCTTTGGTAGAATATTGTGAAGAGCGTGGCGGCAAAGTCGCCGACGACCATTAACATGCCGAGGGCAAAGATTATTTTTGTTATTACGCTTGTGCCTAAAATGGCGGTTATTGTCAAGATAAATACCTCATAAAAAATGTCTGAACTAAGATTTTTAAGATAAAAAAAAGATTAATAGGATTAAAATCAAAATCATAATCGCTATAATCATAATTCAATAAAAGGCCAACATAAATATATACGCTATATATGCACCCGCCAGCAAGCCGCCTATCCACCTATTTAATGTCCTTTTTGCTACTAGCGGCATTAGCAGGACGACGTTTATCAGCGACATGATCATTAGGTCTCTAGGTACTACGCCGCCGGTGTCCATGCCTGTATCCTTATTGCCCATAACCCCTACTACTCCTAGGATGCAAAGAATATTGAACAGATTGGAACCTACCACGTTGCCTACCGCAATGTCGTTATGTTTTCTCACCGCGGCTACCACCGATGTGGCGAGTTCCGGCAGACTTGTGCCGAAGGCCACTATCGTGAGGCCGATGACCGCTTCGCTCACTTTGAAGCTCTCGGCTATCTTCACAGCGCCATTGACCAATAGATTCGCGCCGCCTATCAACATTCCCAAACCTAGCAGCACTAACAACACGTTCTTGACGACGGAGACTTTTTTCTCGTCCCCGGCGGCTACACCCGCGTCTTCGCCGCCCCCCGCCTTCGCGTTGGCGATGTTGAACGCCATGTATCCGGCAAAGAGCGCCAAGATCACGACACCCTCCCACACTTGTATCGCGCCGTCGCTGAGAAAGTGCCACGCCAAGAAAGAAACGCCTATCAATACCGGTATATCAAACTTGAAAAACTGTTTTGACACAAGTATGGGACATATCAGCGCCGAGAGTCCAAGTACCAGCGCTGTGTTGCAGATATTGGACCCGACCACGTTGCCCACGGCTATGCCCCCGCGCGTGGGGATGGCGGCGGCGGCCTGTACGCTCACCACAAACTCCGGGGCGCTCGTGCCCATCGCCACAATGGTCACGCCCACGAGCAAAGGCTTAACGCCGAAACGGACGGCAAGGCGCGCGCTGGCGCCTACAAGCCACTCCGCGCCGAAATAGAGCACCACGAAGCCTGATAGCAGATAGGCGTACGGAATGGCGGGGTCTAACGCGGACACTGAGGTTTCGGCTCCTTATTAAAGTCAACGGTCAAAAAAGGGCGGCCGTCAGGGTCGCCCTTACAATATACAATATTGGTTGATACATCGCGTCAAAATCAAAAGAACGACGTCACGCCTATGTCTAACGACCACGGCCTTCCGCCCTCAGACTTCACGTACTCTATTAACCCGATGTATAGGCGCAGACCTACGGAAACCCGGTCCAGGTCGAAACCGGCGCCTAAAACAGGGCCTAACGTTAAGACGTTAAGGTTCGGCTTGGATATGTTTAAAGTGCCGTCGGCATAATCCGTCTTCCTCGCGTAAACGTTGAAACCGAACTGCGGGCCTACCTCCGCGTAAACCGGGTAGCCGAGCAACGTTCCGGCGTTTATGCGGAGCAACACCGGCACTTCCAATGAATGCAACTCCACCGTCGCCTCGCTCATAGGCCAATAGGGCACGTCATTATCCGTCTGACCGTACTTATCCGTCTTATTAACGCTCTCTCCGCTAGCGAAGTAGAACGAATACTGCAACTCGCAAGATATGCCCAGCAGATCGTTTATATTGCTCAGCAACACCAAGCTCACTCCGCCGCTGAGCGAAGATCCCAGTCCGATCTCGTCGTACACGTACTTCTTGTAAATCGGCGGGTCGCCAGGAAGGGCATCAGGATCCGGCACTATAAACGCGCCCGGATCGCCGGGCTTGGCAAATACCAACACACTGTTCAATCTGACCGGCTCATGCCCCATCAACCCCCCGATACCGATCGCGGCACGCACGCCAAGGCGCGAACCGCTCGTCTCAAAAACCGTTCCGACCGTGCCGCTCGCGGCAGGCTCGGCAGGCTTGGGCTGCGCCTCAACCTTGACCGGTTCCGCGGGCGCCGGCTGCGGCTCGGCCTTAGCCGGTTCGGCGGGTTTCGCTGACGCCGCCGCCTTAGCCGGTTCGGCGGGCTTCTTGGGTTGCGTTTCCGTCTTAGCCGGTTCGGCGGGTTTGGCGGGTGCCGCCGCTTTAGCCGGCTCGGCAGACTTCGGTTGCGTCTCGGTCTTGGCCGGTTCGGCGGGTTTGGGCTGAGCCTCGGCCTTCGCCGGTTCGGCGGGTTTGGGCGGCGTCTCGGCCTTGGCCGGTTCGGCGGGTTTGGGCTGAGCCTCGGCCTTGGCCGGTTCGGCGGGTTTGGGCGGCGTCTCGGCTTTGGCCGGTTCGGCAGGCTTCGGCGGCGCTTCTGTTTTAGCCGGTTCGGCTGATTTAGGCTGCGCCTCCGTCTTAGCCGGTTCGGCGGGTTTGGGCTGAGCCTCGGCCTTGGCCGGTTCGGCGGGTTTGGGCGGCGTCTCGGCCTTGGCCGGTTCGGCGGGCTTCGGCGGCGCTTCTGTCTTAGCCGGTTCGGCTGATTTAGGCTGTACCTCCGTCTTAGCCGGTTCGGCGGGCTTAACAGGCTCGGTCTGCTTTGGCGCCGTCTCGGGTTTGGCCGGTTCGGCCGACTTTGCCGGCGGCGCAGACGTTTCGGGCTTGGCAGGCTCGGCCTGCTTCTTAGACTCGGCCGGCGGCGCAGATTCGCGTGTCTTGGCCGGCGCGGGCTGCGCCTCCGCCGCCGGGGCGGGAGCGGCTGCCTTGGCGCCGCCGGCCTTCTTTTCTTGCGCCTTTCTCTCTTTCTCCTTCTTCTCCTGCTCCTTCTTCTCCTTCTTCAGCCTCTCCCTCTCCCTCTTCTCCTGCTCTTTCTTCTCCTTCTCCTGCGCCTTCTTTTCCTGCTCCTTCTTCTCCAACTCCCTCTTCTCCTGCTCCCTCTTCTCCTTCTCCCTCTTCTCCAGCTCCTTCTTGTCCACAACGGCGGGCTGCGGCGGCGGCGCGGGTTCCGCGGCGGCGGGTTTCACCTTGGGCGCTTCGGCGGCCTTCTTTATCGCCTCCGTATCCGGCTCGGTGGGTTCCATAAGCCTCTCCCAAGGCGGGGTCTCGGCAAAAGAAAGCGCCGCGCCGGACAGCAGGACGGCGGAAAGCGCGTATAGCACGATTGATCGTGATTGCGGCCTGATAGGACTCCTCGTAATGGTCTTCATGCTCTTCCCTCGTATCAGTTAATAGATTAGATTTAACGTCATCGCGCCAAAAGGCGGACGGCCGCGCGGCCGCCAACCCATAGCGTAATTATCAATATAAATCGCGACGCCCGCCGTTTCAAAATATTTTAATGCCCGTACCTATCTAATTTTCAATGAATTTAACGGCCCTCTCCGCCGCATCCCGCAACTCCTTGTTTTCGTCCTCACGCGCTATTTGCCGCAACTTGGGCAGCGCGGATTTCGCCGGGCCGCCTATCTGGGCCATCACATTTATCACCGCAAGGCGCAACTTGTCGTCCTTGGAGTCTATGCTGCGCATAAGCGACCCCATGGCGTCTTTCTCCCGGTCGGCGACCGCCGCGAACGCCAGCTTGCGGACCTTTTCGTCGGGGTCGATAAGCAGCTTGACCAAGTGCGGCAGACAGGTGCTGGGGAACGGGTCGATCATGCCCAGCGAGGACGCCACGGCGCGGCGCACCTCTACCGACGTGTCGACCATCCCGTCCAATATGGCGCTCACGACGCCCTCCTCGTAGGGGTCGGCCCGGCCAACGGCATAGTAGCCGTATACGCGCACGTCGACGTCCGGGTCGCGGCAGGCCTGCAGCAAGACCGGAACGAGCCTGCCTTTGATCCTTTTTTTCCCGCGCAGATCCTTGGCGGCCCCGCGGCGCGTAGACGCGTCGGCGCTGTTCATGCGCTCCGCGAAGATCTTGGGCGAGGGGCCGCAACCGGACAGCTGTATCGCGGTCAATGCGGTTAAAAGGGCTAAAACTATAAGCGTGTATAGACGCGCTAACCTGATCATGATGATATTATATCCTTTCAATTAATTAAAGTATAGCGAAATCTAATGTTAAATATGTATTGATAATGCCTACCGGATTGGCTTCGCCGAAGGCAATGACGTCATTGCGAGCGCGGCGAAGCAATCCGGAAAGTTACAAATCCTGAAAAAGAACGATTTCCGCTCACACTACGGGGCCAACCCGTCCCTACAAAACAGTTCAATCCTTGCCCCCTTCTTTCCATCTATATGTAACGCTGACCTTCACCGTCCCCGCCAATTCGTGGCTGATGTAGCAGACGTCGGCGCCGGCCCGGCCGTCAAACAGCGTTAGACCCGCGCCCATAGAGTAACCGTCGCCGTTGAAACCCACCCGCAACGCCAGCGTGTTCATTATAGTATACTCTATGCCGTAGCGGCCGGCAGCGATTAGGACGCCCGCACCGTCGGAGAGTTTCCGCACCGTCGGGGAGCGGCTCTCCTCGCTGTCCACGATGTCGTCTTGGGCGTTTATCCCCTCGTTGAAGAACAAGTCCGGCGAGGTGTAGAAGAGCGCCACGCGCCCGTAGATGTACGGGTCGCTGTGCTCAAACGCCAGGCTCGCGCGCAGGTGCTGCGGCACCTCCTCCGAGTAGTCCTTCCACTTGACCGCGCTGTAGCGCACGTTTTCCCAGAGGAGCGCGGCGGAGAGGGAGGGCTTTTTGAAATGGGCCGCGACGCCGAGGTCGGCGCCGATGCCGTAGGCGGACGCGTCGCCTATGCCGCGCCGCCGAAACGCAGCCGCCGCGCCGGCGTAGATATCCGCGTGTTTCGTGCCGAACCCGTGCCCGTAAGCGGCGCGCAGCCACATATCCGACGCGGAAAAGAGCTTTATGTCGCCGTCGTCGAGAGCGCCGATGTCCACACCGCGCGTGTCCTCTATGCCGGGGATATGCAGATAAGCCGCCGTGACGCTGATCCCGCCGCTCTTACCTACCCCTCCGGTGTAGTTGACCGCCGACGCGCCGAAGGCGTCGCCGTAGTAGGCTGAATAGGCGGCCGTAAGCGACGGCTCCGCCCGGACGGCGGCAAGCGAGGGGTTAGAGGCAATAGGCCCAAAAACGTTCACCGCAAGGTCGGAAGCGGAGAGCGCCGCCGACCGCGGCGAAACCAACGCCTCAGCCGCCATATCGCCGTATATGCTGGTACCGGAACCGCCGATAAGCGGATCGTCATCCCCGTCGGCACCATAGGCAAGACCCGCGGCGCATACAAAGACGCAAGCAACCACCCGCCAAATACGGTCGGTTATATCTGTTCCGGTTGATATTGATCCATGGCTTTTCATATCTTCAAAAAATATATTTTGACGGGGGGACTATGTAAATATTTAAAGCCTTAAAATCTTTTAAATCTTTTTAAGACGAAGCCTTCGGCTTCATAGATAAATGCGGGGCTAAACCCCGCATTTTCAATCAAAAGATGTTGCAGTTGACTGAAGTTCGGGGGTTTAGCCCCCGAACTATCTATGAAAGGCGAAGCCTTTCGTCTAAAAAAGAATTTGATTTAAAGACTTTTATTTTAAAGGCTTTGATTTAATCTCCTCAATCTTCCCCTCAATATGCCTGCGCACCTCCGGATTCTCGCTGGTCTCAAGCAAAAACTGCAGCACGTCCATCGCCTCGTTTTCGTGCCCCGCGCTTTGGTAGAAGTGCGCCGCCAGCCGCGCCAGTTTCCCGCTGTGTTCGCTCGGAATCCGCGCCGCGGCCGCCATGCAGAGCGCCGCTCGTTCGGGGTCGTTGTAGTACCTGCTGTAGAGCATCCCAAGATAAAACGGGATATTCCACTTGGTTTCGCCCAGCGTATTCATCCCGCGCTCCAGCATTATCCGCGCCGCGTCCGGATTGCGGCAGTACTCCGGGATCATTAACCCGGCGAACTCGTAGGCTTCGTTGAAGTGCGGGTGGAGGCGAGTGATCATCTCCAGCATCTGCACCAGCCATCTAAACTGTTTGTCGTTCGCGAAGTGGTCGCCGAAGTAGATCATTGTGCTGATCCACAGGTAGTGCGCGTAGGTCGTGTTGAAGCCAAGCATAAAGGGCTTGATCCGCTCGCTGCCGGGCAGGTAGGCCATGCTTTCGAGCTTGGGCGACCCGGCTCGGATGGCGGAGAGGCGGATGTTGGCGGACACTATGCCCGCAGATAGCAGGGCGGCGATTATCAGCATGTATATTGTTTTCTTCATTGTCGGCACCATACGCATATTTTAATGTTTTTAATCCTATAATCCTCAAATAATCCTATCGTCCCCGTCATAAGTCCTTCCTATCAAATAATATTGACGAAATCAATAATAGCAATCCCGTATATAACAACCCGTAAATTGCCGCGAAGAATACGTGGCCTTGGGCTACGTTTAGGTCGAAAACTACGGCGGTGCGGATGTTGAAATATTCCAGATTGGGCAGGATGTAGTGCAGGGCCACAAGGATCGCCTTGACCGCCGGGTTCGTCTGCACGTCGGCGCTCAGCGTGAAGAGGTCGTTTAGGTGGCCCGCGGCGTAGAACGCCAGTGTGAAGATCGCCGCCAGCGTCGGCGTCGTGAAACACGACCACGCAATCGCCGCCGCTATGATGACCGACATTTCCACCAGCAGAAGCAGCACCGCCGAGAAGATCGCCGCTTCCGGCATGTGGCCGGTCATAAGCGTTATCGCCGTGACGAATATAAGCGCGATCAGCAGGAAGTTTATGGTAAGCGTGACGAATAGCCCCAGAAACTTGCCGACTATGAACTGTATGCGGTCGACCGGCTTGCAGAGCACGCCGTATACGGTCTTGTCGGCGATCTCCGCGCCGAGCACGCCCACGCCTATGAAGACGGCGAGAAGGAGGCCGGTGAGCGACATGGTGGCGAGGCCGAAGTCGGACATCACCTGCACCCTGGACATCACCGAGAGGTCGCCGAAGGACATGGCGAGCAGAAGGACGACGGCGGCCACCAACAGGATGTTGTAGAGCACCTTGTTGCGGATGGTCTCTTTGAATGTGTTTAGGGCTACTAGATATATTGTTCGCATTTTCAATCCTTATCTGTCATTACCGTATAGCAACGATTCCAACGGCATCGACCTTTTCTGTATAGATTGACAGAATACGCCGTTTTCGTATAGTTTGCGCTGGTATGACCCGGCGTCTATTTTGATCGGAATGAATATCATCACACCTCCGTCGGGGGTTTGGGAAATCTCGGCCCCGTCATTTTTTAACTCGTTAGACAAATTATCCGGAAGCGACGATACGACAAGTTCCGTTCCTAATGTTCCTTTTTCCAATAACGACGCAACGCTGCCGGTGAAGCGTAATTTTCCCGCGTCTAGGACTACCACGTCTCGGCAGACCGTCTCTATGTCTTCAAGGACGTGGGTGCTGAAAAAGATTGTGCGGCCCTCATCGCCCAGGGTTTTGAACAGGTTCCTGAAGAGGCGCCGCGACGGCGGGTCCAGGCCGCTCATCGGTTCGTCCAGGATCAGCAGCTTGGGGTTGCCTAAGAGGCCGCAGGCCATGTTGAGGCGCTGCTGCAGGCCTTTTGAGAGGTTGCGCACTTTAGACGACTCGCGTCCGGTAAGCTCCACGGCGTCCAGCACCCGTTTGCGCTCGGCGTCTATGGAGGAGCGCTTGACGCCTATCAGGCGCGCCGAGAAATCTATTGTTTCGCCTACGGATAGGTGTTTGTAGAAATACGGCTGTTCGGAAACGTATGCTACGCCGACGCGCGCCGCGGGGAGGCAGGCGTCCTTGTCCATCAGCGTTATGCGTCCGGCGCCGGGGCGCACAAGGCCCATGGCCATTTTGATGGTCGTCGTCTTACCGGCGCCGTTGGGGCCTACAAAGCCGGTTATGCGGTTCTCGGCCAGGGCAAAGGAGACGCCGGTCACCGCGTTCACGCGGACGGCGCGGAAACCGCGGCGGTAGACCTTGGTTATGTTTTCTACTGTTAGGATGTTCTTCATATTATAAATAATATTTTATGGGCAATTAACAACGCAAGCGGGCGCGTATTATTTTTATTAATTATGCAAAAAAGCAGCTTCATCCTAAAATCCTACATATACACAAGCCGCGGGACAGTTACGCCCAAGGTGCTAATCGCCACAGCCACGTTACTCCTCTCCGTATGCGCCTCGGTCTTTACCTTCCTCGCGCTGACCAAAATCGAGGCGCTGACGGAGAGCAGGCGCTCCGACGGCAGATACGCGGCGTCCGCCGTAAGCCAGCCCCGCGGCACGGGCGCCAACTCTCAATATGGTGGCGGCCCGTCGTTTTCCGCCGCCGCAACGCCGGTTCAACACATCGTCCCCGAAACAAACGCGGAGATAGTAGCCGACGACCCGCCGCAACAGCAGCCGCCGGACGAAACGTTTTCCATACAATCCGCCCCGGCAACCGAGCATGAGCTGTCAAGCAACCAGGCGCGTCGGCGGCCGGGAGGGTATGCGCCGCCGCCGCTCCCGTCAATCCCGGCATCGCCCAGATCCGGCGGCGGCGTGCCGTTTATTATAAACAACGCCTCGACCAGCATAAACCTCTTCGCCCTGACCTTCGACGGCGGTTCCTCGGCAAACGCGGCGGACGACATCCTAGACACCCTCGCCTCCCGCGGCGTCAAGAGCACGGTCTTCCTCACCGGCGCCTTCATTAAACGCTACCCGAAAACGGTGATGAGAATAGCGGCGGAGGGGCACGAGCTGGGCAACCACACGATGAACCACCCGCACCTGACCACCTACGCCGAAAATAGAACGCAGGCGACGCGCCCCGGGGTCTCCCGCTCGTCATTCCTAAGCGAACTGACCGCCCCGGAGCACCTGCTCTTTGAAAAAACCGAAGGCCTGCGCTTCGCCCCCCTCTGGAGGGCCCCGTTCGGCGAGTACAACCAAGAGATATGCGAATGGGCGCTATCCGCCGGTTACATCCACATAGGCTGGCGCCAAGGCGGTTCGTGGCGGGTAAACCTAGACACCAACGACTGGGTGGCAAACGAAACCTCCCCCGCCTACAAGACCCCGCAAGAGGTCTTCGACAAAATAGTGCGCATAGCCTCAACCCCCGGCGGCCTGAACGGGGGAATAATACTGATGCACCTAGGAACAGAACGAACTCAACGTTCAAAACAGGTACACACAATATTGGGCAAATTGATAGACACTTTAAGATCCATGGGATATCAACCCGTAACCGTATCAACCCTGCTATATCGATCCGGTGTTGACATCGATCTCGTGAGATTTTAACGGATCTTAAAGAATTGTTTTACTAGCGTCCCTACCAAGCGTCTAAAGGGGCGGAAGGACCTTACAACGCGGCAAGGTTCTTCCACTTGGTGTGTTCATGTCCCCAAATGATTTCAAAGATTTTGATTTAAATATTTTGACTTTAAAGAAAGAAGAAAAAATGATCACTCCCGACTTCTTAATCCGCATCCCAGCGATCCTTTTGGCTCTCACCCTCCACGAGCTTTCCCACGCGCTAACCGCCTATAAATTGGGCGACCCAACCGCCCGCGACCAAGGCCGCCTGACCCTCAACCCGCTCGCCCACCTCGACATATTAGGCACCATAATGCTCCTCACCGGCCTTTTCGGCTGGGCCAAACCGGTACCCGTGAACCCCTACAACCTCCGCAACCCCAAGCGCGACCTAATGCTGATAAGCATCGCCGGCCCGCTGTCAAACATCATACAAGCGCTGTGCTGCGGTTTTATCATCAGGGCAATAATGGCGTTCGCGCCGACCGCCGCCGCGGCTCTCCAAGAAACGCCGCTAATCCGATACCTGCTCCTGTTCTTTATCTTGGCGTTCTGGATAAACTCCGGCCTGGCCTTCTTCAACCTGCTGCCGCTCTACCCGCTGGACGGCTCGAAGATACTCGCGTGGTTCCTGCCGGACAAATACGTTGAGGGCTACATGCGGGCGACCCGCTACGCCATGCCGATAATCTTCGGGCTGGTGATAATCGGGGCGTTCACGAAAATCAACATCCTGCCGACGATTCTGGACCCGCTGTTCAGGCCGTTCATGTACGTGATGAAATTCGCGGCTTTCGGCGACGGGAACGCGTTTTTCTAAACCAACCCCGGAATCCTGATCTCCGGTATCGGCACCCCTTCCCGGTAGTACCCGATCTCCCGCCCCCCGCGTCCGGGCGCGTGGAAGTCCGAACCCCCGGTCGGCGCGAGGCCCAGCGCCGCCGCCATCTCGCCGTAGGCGTGTATCTGCTCGTCCGAGGTGTCCGGCGAGTAGACCTCCACCCCCTGCAAACCGGCTTTTTTCAGCGTTATCAGCGCGTCGAAAAGCTCCGAGTGAGTCAAGGCCATCTGGCGCGGGTGGGCCAGCGACACAAACGCCCCGGCGTCGCGCAGAATTTTCACCGCCTCCGCCGGCTCCAGCCTGAACCTATCGACGTAGGCCAGCCCGTCGTGCGAAAGGTAGGTCGCGAAGGCCTCTTGTATGGAGCGGACGTGGCCGCCCTTGACCAGGGCGGTGGCTATGTGCGGACGGGCCACGACCTCGCCGCCGGCCTCGCTTTGCAGCTGCTCTCGGCTTATGCTTATCCCCAGCGCCGCGAGCTTTTCCAGAATAAGGGCGTTGCGCCTGTCGCGGCTCTCACGCGTCTTTCTAAGGAGCGCCTCCAACGGCTCGTGGCCGTCGTTCACCGCGATGCCGAGAATGTGGCAGTTCCCGCCCTCCCACTTTGCCGAAAGCTCGATACCCGAAAAGGCCTCTATGCCGCGGCTGCGCCCGTACTGCACGAAGCGCCGAGCGCCAGCGGTGGTGTCGTGATCGCATAGGGAGATCGCCGATACGCCGTTCCCTATGGCGGCGTCTACAAGCATCTCAGGGCTAAGCTGCCCGTCAGACTCGTTGGAGTGCACATGAAAGTCGTTGCGGGCGCTCATATCCACCCCGCCGCCTTGTAAACGAGCATCCCAAAATACTCGCGAATCGCAATCGTCGACTCAAAGAGCGCCGTGGTCGCCGGCAGCCACGTAAGCGGCTTGCGGCTGAACTCGTTGTCCGCGAAGTAGCCTACCGGGGCAGGCGTTACCGTGAAACCGGCCTTTTTAAAAACCGCCGCCGCGCGAGGCATGTGATAGGCGCTCGTTACCAGTATGATATCAAGACCAAGCTCGGCCTCCGTAAGCGCGTCACGCGTATACAGAGCGTTCTCCTTGGTATTCTTCGCCTTGCTCTCAAGAATCACATCGGCGCTGTCCACGCCGAAATGCTCGTTCAGCAGATCAAACATCGTACCGGCCTCGGGAACCACTTCGTCAGTCGTCCACTCCAAAATCCCGCCGGTCAGCACGATCTTGGACACCTGCCCCTGCCTCCACACGCGCACCGCGCCGAAAGCCCGGTTGGCGTCCGTGTTAGTCTCAACGTACAGACGCGGCGGAACCTTGCCCCTGGTGAACCCGCCCAAAAGCACCACCGCCGACGCCGTGCCGTACTCGTTTTGCGGCTCATAGCGCCCCTCAAGCCCGCGCATAAGAACATGCGCCGTAATGGGCAGACTGCAAGCGAGAAGCAACAAAAATCCGCATATAAAGAGCGCCGCCGACGCCTTAGGCTTTCGCCAAATAAGCATAAAGAAAAGCCCGAACGCAAAAAGTATAAGCGTCAGCCCTGTCGGGTTGAACAACGTCATGAGCACCTTTGAAAGTATCACCGGCATCCGTATTCTCTCCTATACTCGGTTATCCGCTCCGCTATCCCGTCGTCAAGCGCAACAACCCCGTCTATTTCCCTATTGTGCAAGTGTTCGACTATTTCGTCAAGGTTCACGATGGAAAACGCCGCTATCCCAAACTCCTTCTTAAGCTCCGCAAGCGCGCTCTCGTCGCCGACCCCGCGCTCCATCCGGTCGACAGAGACCGCAAGCCCGACGACATCAGCACCCTCGCGGCTCTTGATTAGCGGCACCGACTCCCGCACCGAAGTACCCGCCGTGACCACGTCCTCTATGATCACCACACGATCCCCCGGGCAAAGCTTATGCCCCACCGTCACCCCCCCCTCCCCGTGATCCTTCGCCTCCTTGCGGTTGAAGCAGAACGACACGTCACGCGAGTGACGGGCGCTCAGAGCTATGGAAGCAGCGGCGGCGAGCGGTATCCCCTTGTAGGCCGGACCGAAAAGGACGTTGAAACCGTCGCGCAAGTTTTGATTCAGCGCCTCGGCGTAGTACAAACCGAGCATCGCGAGTTGGGAGCCGGTATTGTAATTGCCGGTGTTGATAAAGAACGGAGTGCGGCGGCCGCTCTTGGTGACGAAGTCGCCGAAAGTCAAGGCTTTTGATCTTACCATGAATTCTATAAAATCTTTTTTGTACTGTTCCATAATAATATAAGGCTTTTCCTTTAATGTTTTAAAATCAAAGTCTTTAAATCTTTTTTAGACGGAAGGCTACGCCTTCCATAGATAGTTCGGGGGCTAAACCCCCGAACTTCAGTCAAAGTCAAAAGAAAAAAGCCTTTTTTTGTGACTTTGACTTTGATTTTGATTGAAAATGCGGGGTTTAGCCCCGCATTTATCTATGAAGCCGAAGGCTTCGTCTTAAAATGATTTAAAAGATTTTAAGGCTTTAAGGCTTCGTCTTAAAAAGAACTTGATTTTATAATTCAGACATTTTTTTTCACACGTCAATAACCAACCCGTCATAAGAGAATTCCATCCAATCGTCCAAACATTTCCCGTCAACCTCATAATCTATATCGTGCGTCATGTGTATAAAGTAACAGCGCTTTGGCGACAAGCGTCTGGATAATTCCATGCTTTGGGATAACAGCATGTGCGTCGGGTGTTCGCGTACGTCCCTCAAACAGTTCAGTATCAGTACGTCCAGCCCCTCAAGCAACGCTTCGCTCTGCGGACTCATACGCTTTACATCCGGCACATATCCAATGCCGTCTATCCGCAACCCAAGGCACTCTTTAAGCATGCCGTGCTCCACCGGTACCGGCGTCACCTTGAAACCTACTATATCGCGCGATTCCGCGAGTTCGATCATCTTTAACCGCGGGATCCCTTTGCCCCGCCCTACCCGCGCCTCGAACATGTACGGGAAAGCCTGCCGCACCGTATTCAGCGTCTCGCCAGAGCCGTAGACATCCATCGGCTCCTCCGCCGCATCGGTGTAGGAGCGGATGTCGGGGAGGCCGCCGAAGTGGTCGATGTGGCCGTGGGAGAGCGCCACCGCGTCGATCCGGCGTATGCCGGTACGCAACGCCTGCTGGCGGAAATCCGCCGAGACGTCCGCGATCAGCGTCTTCCCCTCCTTTTCGAGCAGCACCGACGTCCGCGTCCGGCTGTGGCGCGGGTCGGTCAGCACCTTGCGGCATACGCCCTTGGGGCACCTCTCGTAACCCGTCATCATGCAGTCGATTGGCGGCACGCCGTGCGACGTGCCGGTACCTAAAAACGTTATTTTCATGTCAATGTCCGGTATCGTTGTTGAATATAATATAAATAATGGCGGGTATCGGCAACTGACCAAAAAAAATATTTTTTAATTGCGTTATCCCTAAGACGAATAAGTATATTTTATAGATTGCATTCATATCCAATCCGGACCCTATAACCGTAGGACTTCGGGATTTAAGGGCGGACGCGGACGGATAGGGCCAAACCCGCCCAAAAAAAGTTTTAAAATACTATTGACTTTCGGTATGAAATAAGGTATACTATAGAGAAGAGGTCTAGACTCCGTACCAATTCTAAACCAAAAACACTACGCCGCCGCTCCGGAAGATACCGGGCGGACGACGGAAAGGGTGGATGTTGTATGAATACCAAATTGCCTAACAAGATCGCCCGTAGCGAGCTCGAAAGATTGATACCCCCCCCCCCCCCCC
>Ga0268262_10002044_pt1 | contig 23800 bp, 19 predicted proteins | sample TergutNc150P3_FD_190354 | JGI IMG/M metagenome (GOLD analysis project Ga0268262, IMG submission 190354) | Nasutitermes corniger P3 segment gut microbial community from laboratory colony in Florida, USA - Nc150 P3 (SPAdes) (version 2) | ecosystem: Host-associated > Arthropoda: Insects >...
CGGAAAAATATAATTTCAACATCAACTACAATCCGGATTTACAACGGATCATGCTGTGGATTAACGCTCCGGTATTTGACGGGCGGCATACGCCCATCGGCATTGTAGGAACAAGTATCGACCTTACAGAATTTGTAAACAGCATATACCAGAATTATTCCGGTAGCGCGGCGTTATACCTGTTTAACGATCTGGATGAAATAACAGGCAGCAAGGACGTTAGCCTTGTTACCAATAAAACAACGCTGGATAAAGCGCTTGGCGATACCGGCGCGAAGATTCTTGGCAGGGCGAAATCAGGCGAATCCCAATTTTTCAACGTACCAATAGGAGTGGCAACCCTGACTAACGTACCGTCCCTTAACTGGCATATTGCCGCTGTTCTTCCCCTTACCCTGTCGGATGCCCTGAACAGCCGCATGACAATCCTCTTCCTGGTGATGATGACGGCCATCGCGGTTATTTTCATTATATCCTACGTGTTTATAAGCAATATGCTCAAACCCATGCGTTCCATGGTGCAGACGCTTGATCAAATTGCGACGGACTGGGACCTCACCAGGCGGCTTGAATTCAAGCATCAGGACGAAATTGGAACTGTGGGGGAATTCTTCAATCACACGTTTGAAAAAATCAGAATTCTTGTAGGGACAATAAAATTCAAAATCAACGGCCTTAACCATACCAGTTTTGAGCTTTCCGTCAACATGAAAAAAAACTCGACAGCCGTACAGCATATTTCCTCTAATCTTGACAACATGGAAAACCTTATGGTCAAACAGGAAAACGGAGCGATAGAGGCTGGCAAGGCGGTAGGTGATATTAAGCTAAACATTGACAGTTTGAACAAGATGATAGAAGAGCAGACTGAAAGCGTAGATATATCATCTACCTCCATTGAGAAAATGACTGCCAACATTCATTCGGTAACCCAAACGCTGGCGGAGAACAGCAGAAACGTCAAAACTTTGACCGAAGCGTCGGAAAACGGCAAAACGGGACTTCAATTAGTCGCACAGGAAATAGGGGAAATAGCGAAAGATTCCGAAGGGCTTCTTGAAATTAACTCATTGATGAATAATATCGCAAGCCAAACTAACCTGCTTTCGATGAATGCCGCGATTGAGGCGGCCCATGCCGGAGAAGCCGGGAAGGGATTTGCTGTAGTCGCCGATGAAATCCGTAAACTTGCCGAGTCGTCAAGCAAGCAATCCAAAACCACCGCGGCGATGCTAAAAAAAATAAAAGCGTCCATAGATAACATTACAAAATCGTCTAACGACGTGTTAGACCGTTTTGGAGCTATAGACTCAAGCGTAAAAACAGTTTCAGAGCATGAGCAAAATATTCTTAAAGCGATGCAAGAGCAGGAAACCGGGGGAAGCAAATACTGGAATCCATTAGCCGTCTCAGGGATATAACTTCCTCGGTTAAAAAAGGGTCCGATCACATGGCTGAATCAGGAGAGACTCTGGTTAAAGAAACAGACGGATTCATAAAAATCAGCCAGGAAGCGGTAGAGGGTATGAACGAGATACTGACAGGCATTAATCAGATAAAAGATTCGGTAAACCATGTTAACGAAATGAGTCTGGAGAATAACCGGAACTTTGAATCATTAAAACAGGAAACCGAAAAGTTTAATATTACAGTTGGCAACGAGAAGCAAAAAATTCTTGTAGTGGATGATGACAGTATTCACCTGGAAATGGTGGAAGCTGTACTACAGAACGATTATGACGTATCTACTGCCAATTCCGGCAAAGATGCTCTGGGCTTGTTCTATCAGGGACTTGTTCCGCAATTGGTTTTATTGGACTTAATAATGCCGGGAATGGACGGCTGGGATACTTACCACAGAATAAGAGCTATAAGCGGCTTGCACGACATCCCGATAGCGTTTTTTACAGCTTCAAACGATCCTAAAGATATAAAACACGCACATGAAATGGGTGCGGTAGATTATATCAAAAAGCCCTATAACAAAGACGACCTGTTAAACAGGGTAGGGAAGATCATGAAGAAATGAGAGTTATGTAGAAAACAAAGGAGATAATGCGAACATGATAACAAACCCTGCCAGGCCAGTAAAAAAAATCGTTAACAGGACATTCCTTGCCTTCTCCTGTATCCTTTTTCTAATTATCGCTTTGACGGCTATTGCGGCATATACGATTTCCGCGCGTCAAATGAACAGCTCTTTTATTGAGCAGCAGCTCTCCATAGCGTCTGAAACAATGCGGCTACGTTTGGCAACAACGGTGAACAGCGAACTGGCCCTCGTGTTGAAAATGGCGGATACTCCGGATATCCGGCAGTATTTTATGAATCCCTCCGATCCGGCTCTTAAATCCCGGGCGGATACTGAATTTGCCATTTATCAGGAACATTTCAGCAATAATTTAATTTTCTGGATAGATGACGTGGATAAAATATTTTATTCAACAGGAAATGACCCGTATGTTGTCAATCCTGATGATCCCGATTCCTATTGGTATAATTTGACGCTGTACGAAACTGAGAAATTTAATTTTAACATTAATTATAATCCTGATTTGGATCAAACATACCTCTGGGTCAATGTCCCGGTATTTGTTGAAGCGGAAACGGGCAAAAAGCCTATAGGGATGCTTGGCGCGGGCATAAATCTTACCGACTTTTCAAATTTTGTGGCTTCCAGCTATCGTGAATTCGATACACATATCACGCCATATATGTTCAATAAATACGATGAAATTACTTCAGCGGTGGATTATGAACTGGTTCAAAATAAAGTCCGTCTTGACGAACTGCTTGGCGAAACCGGAAAAGAATTGATCAGGATCGCGCATGAGCTTGTGGAGGGAGAAAGCCGGAGCGTGATCTACGATAAAAAAATATATCTTGTAAACTCCATCCCGGCGATGGAATGGTATATGGCCGTGAGCTATCCGCTACCGGGACTATTGCCGCTTAATCGTTCCATGAATACCGTATTTTTCGGTATGCTCTTCCTCATCTTATTCCTGTTTATCGTTATAAATGTTTTCATTGCCCGTTCGGAAAACGCAATGGCAGAACAAAATTTACAGTTGATTGAGCTTAAAAATGAGGCGGAAATCGCGAACCGTACCAAAAGCAGTTTCCTCGCGAGCATGAGCCACGAGATCCGTACGCCAATGAACACCATCACCGGCATGGCGGAGCTTTTGCTGCGTGGGGAGCTTTCCGATGAAGCCAGGGATTACGCGCAGGACATTAGGCAGGCGGGTAACAACCTCATTTCCATCATCAACGATATTCTGGACTTTTCCAAAATCGAGGCGGGGAAGCTGGAAATAATCCCAGTCAAATATCTGCTTTCATCCCTGATCAACGATTCAATAAATATTATCCGCACACGGATCGGGGAAAAGCCCCTCCGCTTTTTTTCCAATATAGACGCGAATATCCCAAACAGCCTGATTGGGGACGAAGTACGCCTGCGGCAAATAACCCTTAACCTTCTGTCAAACGCGGTTAAGTACTCGGAAAAAGGCTATATCGGTTTATCCATTACCATAAAAAAACGGGACGGCAAGCAAGTATGGCTTGAAATAGCCGTAACCGATACCGGAAAAGGAATAAGACTTGAGGATCTGGAAAAACTTTTCGGCGAGTTTGTCCAGGTTGATTTAGGAAAAAACCGGGGCATTGAAGGGACGGGGCTGGGACTTGCCATTACCAGGCGGCTTTGTATCGCAATGGGTGGCGATATAAAGGTGGAAAGCGAATACGGCAAAGGCAGTACCTTTACGGCAACTATCCCCCAGGCTATTGAATCGGAAACGCCCTTCGCTGTAGTGGAAGAGCCGGAAAAGAAAAAAGTATTGGTCTATGAAAGCCGGATGATTTACGCCCGTGCATTATGCTGGTCTCTGGAAAATATGAAAGTTCCTTATACTATGGTAACGAATTTAGACGATTTCACCGCAGCGTTGTTTCGAGAAGAATGGTTTTATGTGTTTTCCGGCTACGGCCTTTATGATAAAATCAAACCCCTGCTTGCACAGCCTGACGCGGTTTTTCCCGGAGGAAAAAAACCTCCCCTTGCCCTGATGGTTGAATGGGGCGTAGAGGTTTTTATTCCCAACGTGCGTTTCATGTCCATACCGGTACAGTCTTTGTCTATTGCCAATATTCTCAACGGCAAGGCATACAGCAAAGATTACACCGACGGATCAGGCGCTATCCGCAACACATTCCCAACCGCGCGCTTGTTGATTGTGGACGACATTGCCACTAACCTGAAAGTAGCCGAAGGCCTCCTTGCGCCTTACAGGAAAACGGTAGACACCTGCCTCAGCGGTATGCAAGCCATCGAAATAGTGAAGAAGCACGATTACGACATTATACTCATGGATCACATGATGCCCGAAATGGACGGCATTGAAGCGACCGCCGCCATTCGCGCATGGGAAAAAGACGCCATGAGTTTCGCCGAAGGTGAAACTCAAAGGTATTTGCGTAAGCAAATACCCATTGTAGCGTTAACTGCCAACGCTGTTGTGGGAATGCGGGAAAAGTTTATCGAAAACGGCTTTAGTGATTTTCTTGCAAAGCCCATCGATGTCAGCAAACTGGACGAAATGCTTTCTCGATGGATTCCGAAAGAGAAAAGGGAACAGGGAATAGGGAGCGAGGTTGGCAAGCGTGGCGATGTTGCTAATACGCAAAGCCCACTAACAGAAACCCCAGTCCCTAGTCCCTATCCCAGGCATTGATACTCAAAAAGGCATCGCCATGACCGGTGGAACCGTTGCTGCTTATGAGCAAGTGTTGTCCATGTTTTGCAAGGATGCGGAGGACAGGCTTCCGTTTCTGCAAAAAATACCGGAGGCGGACTCCTTGTCCGCGTTCGTTACCCAGGTTCACGCCCTGAAAAGCGCTTCGGCCTCTATCGGCGCGGTGCGTGTGTCGGCTCTGGCAGTGGAGCTTGAAGCTTCGGGAAATGCAGGGGACATGACTTTCATTCAGAAAAATTTGACTGTTTTTGCACAGATGCTCAGGGAACTTACAGAAAACATTCGTACTGCGCTACAACTTAATGAATCCTCCACTCCCAATTCCCTACTCCCTACTCCCCATTCCCCTCTATCCATTCCCTATTCCCAATTTAAAGAACTCTTAGAAGCCTTACAATCTCAAAAAATCCCCGAAATAAAACGCATACTGAAGATGCTTGGCCAGCAGACACAAAATTCAAAACTCAAGGAAATTCTGGAGCAAATTTCCGATCAGGTATTTATGACAGAATTCGACAGCGCCGCAAAAATAGTTGAAGAATTGCTTGCCACGACAAAGTAAGGAGCTAACATGGAAAGCGATAATAAACTGGTCATACTTGTAGACGATAACCTTGCCAATCTTAAAATCGGCAATAATATTTTGGAAGAAAAATACACCGTCGCCACCGCGTCTTCGGCTGCAAAAATGTTCAAGGTTTTGGAAAACAACTCCCCTGCCTTGATCCTGCTGGATATTGATATGCCGGAAATGAACGGTTATGAGGCGATTAAATTACTAAAGTCAAAACCGGAAACAAAAAATATTCCGGTGATCTTCCTTACCGCAAAAACAGAATCTGATCATGAACTGGAAGGGCTTTCTCTGGGCGCAATTGACTATATCACCAAGCCATTCAATCCGGCTCTGCTTCTCAAACGTATTGAGGTACACCTGCTGGTAGAAGAGCAGCGGAAAATCCTGGAAAAGCAGACGCTTGATCTTCAGTACTTTAACAATAACCTCCGCCGGGCTTTCTCAACGTATTTGTCGGAAGACGTAGTAGAGGAAATCGTTTCCGACCCTACGCGCCTGCAACTGGGCGGGATAAAACGCGACATGACGGCACTGTTTACCGATGTTCAAGGTTTTACGCGCATTGCAGAAGCCCTGCCCCCCGAACAACTGGTAGATTTGCTTAATTATTACCTGTCCTCAATGAGCGATATCATTTTGGAACAAAAAGGAACCATAGACAAATACGAGGGAGATGCGATCATTTCTTTTTTCGGCGCGCCTCTGGATCTTCCCGATCATGCCATGCGGGCCTGCAGCACTGCGGTTGTTATGAAACGCGTAGAAAAAGAAGTAAACAGACACATTATGGAAAAAAGAATAAGCCCTTCGCCCTTGTTGACCAGGATCGGGATCAACTCGGGCGAAATGGTAGTGGGGAATATGGGAACTGAAAAGAAGATGAACTATACGATCGTAGGCAATGTCGTTAATCTGGCGGCGCGGCTGGAAGGGGTGAACAAACAATACGGTACCTGGATTTTGGCGTCGGAGGACACAGTGCGGCAGACAGAGGAGCGGTTTTTGACGCGGCGGCTTGACCGGATCAGGGTGATTGGAATAAACGAGCCGATACGTATTTATGAGGTAATGGAAACAACAGCCAACGCTTCGGAAGTTTTACTTGAACAGGTGGACCTCTTTCAAAAAGCCCATGAACTTTTTGAGCAGCGCAACTGGACAGAAGCGGAGAAAATATTCAATCAGATTCTGAAAACATCCCCAGGTGACGGACCGTCCCTTCTTTATCTAAACCGCTGCCGGCACTGCCTCCAAAATCCGCCTGCACATGATTGGGATGGGGTGTTCGATATAAATGAGAAATAGCGAAGGAAACGTAGTAAACTTGCCGGTTCGTATGATGGCAACATTTCATTTACCTTGTTGAAAACAGTGCCGAAGGTTTTGTTTTTCTGTTGGATACCGATAAATTGAACAAAAACATAGATAATACATGCAGAGAATATTGCCCAGATTGACTTTGCCCGGATTTACATGCGCGTCACCGCCGCTTTTGGCTTAAGAATGCCGGCTAAAATCTCATCCTCGCTCGGTTCCCTGGTCAATACAAATGCATTTTTCTTGTCGCAATAAAGCGATTCGGGTATTCCATACCGTTCTATCCACAATTTTAGGACTGTCATTGCCCCAAACAGGGTTTCTTCATCGAAAAACAGGGACAGCCGTACCTTAGTGGCGTCGTCGATCATCGTAATAAGGCAGCAACAGGCTCCTCGGCCTTCAAACCAATCATGATGACTCCCATCAAACTGTACCAGCTCTCCAAAACGCGCTCTGGGCGTCCGGCGGCTCCGGTATTCGCTTGAGTTCTTTTTTTGTTTCCACAACCCGGCAGATAATAATGCCCGCCGTAATGTGCTTATGCCAATTTCAAGGCCGTCTCTTTCAAGAAGCGTTTCCTGCGCCAGCGTCGGGCCGAAATCGTAATATTTTTCTTGGTACAGTTCTACCGCTTTTTTTACGGTGACTTCATCCGTCTTGTTATTGGACGGCTTGCCTATGTTGCCATCTACGAGCGCTTCGTCCCCTCCTTTTAGATAGCGCTGGTAAATCCGTTTTGCCTGGCTATAGCTGATGCCAAGCTCTAGTGACGCTGCTTTGAGCGTTTTAAGGTTCCGCCTAACCATTTCCATGATTTTCCCGCGGAGCTTTTCTTGCCCTTTCCTGTGTGGTTGTGCCATGCAATATCATGCCTCTTGCAAAGAAAATTAAGCGGGCTCATTTCTACTGAACGAAGTAGGGCGCATTTTCGCTGATTTTCAACACTGGAAGGCAGTATGGCCAGCCGGGAAGAAATAGCGCGCAACATGATAGCCAAGGGCTACAAATTCGAAGAAATTCAGGCAATTATCGGCCTTTCAGATGAAGAAATCAGGAAATTAAGGTGACCTAAGAACGAAGTAGCGAGCAAGCTACTGATGGTTGCCTTACCTCTTTATGGCTGCCTTATCCGATAAAAGTTGCCGGTCATCGGGAAATTCCGCAAGGCCCTTGTTCAGGATATGCACCGCTTCGTCAAAGTTTTTTTTGTTCCATGCAGCAGCAAAACGATTGTGAAAATCCAATCGTTCCGCGTCAATGACTATGGCCTCAAGATGCGCGTAATGGACCCGATTTATCAGCCTTTTTTGGCTTCCGAGAAAATTTCTTGCGTCCTTTGGCTTGCCCGCTTTTACATATTTTGCAATACGGTTATTTGCCGCCGCAAAGATAAATTCCTGCCATCGGCTTTCATTTGGAAGCATGGATGAAGCGGCAGCCGCCCACGCAAGGGCGTCTTCCTCCCTGCCCGCTTTCAAAAGACTAGCGCCGTAGTTTAAAAGCAGGGCCACAAGATCTTTGAGGGGGTGTTCAAAAATCGGCCCGTGAGATTTTTCCGCCGTCTCCGGCCTGGCATCTGACACATTGCCCATTAACAGAACCGTGCGGTCAACCGCGAGCGGAACGGCATCGGCATAATTGCCACTGCTTTCAAGCTCGGCAATTCTGTTATTCAAAATCAGGGAAACAAGTTCTATCTGGCCGATTGTCTGACGATCCCGGTAATTGTGGGCAGGCACGTAGGCAAACCCCGTCACTCTCCCGAAATGATCGCTGAACTCCTTGCGATTGCCCGGATCAAAACCGTAGAGGTTGGTAGTCTCGACATCAATATCCGATTCGCCTATGCGAAGAATCGTGAAAGCGTGGTCTTTGGTCATAACCCCGCGCACATATAGGCCGGCTGATCTGCAAAGAATCATATACAGCACCGCAGAGGAAACGCAGTTGAACCTGCCATTGGAAAGAAGGGCGCCGATTCTGGTTTGATTGTGTGAATAAGATTTTAACAAATTTTTATGCATGAACCCAAGGATGAATTCAGCCCTTTCTTTTGCCGCTTTCGGGAGTGTGGGAGAATTGTTTAGCGTTTCTGCCGCCCTGCGGATTTTACCAAGATTGGAAACGGAATAATCCCAGGATGCCCAGAGGCTGATTTCCGCCAGTTTTGTCCATGAATAGCCGTGATCGCTCCCGGAAAGCCTGTAATATTCAAGCGCCTTCGGGTCAGGCTCCAACCGGGGAAAGGATGTTCTGCGGTTCACAATCTAATATATCTGAATCCGTATAAAAAGACAAGAAAGAGCGTCCTATCTTAAAAAGCATATCCGTTTGAGGTTCATTACTCATTTTGGAGGGATTACTGAGAAGGCAACGCGTGCCATTGACAGTAACGGTTTCATAAGATTATGTTATTTGTATCCCAGAGAGACTAGCTCATGTGGATAGAGCGTCAGCCTCCGGAGCTGAAGGTGATGGGTTCGAGTCCCGTGTCTCTCATAAGTCCCCTATTGACATTCCCCCAACGTTTCTATATAAAGAAACATAATCCAATACTCCAGGAGTGAAACGTGATAAAAGAAGCGATTTTAAAGGCGGTAGCGCGGGAAGACCTTAGTTATGAATGTGCCGAAACCGTAATGGACGAAATAATGGAAGGGAAAGCCAGCGAGATTCAGATGGCTGCGTATTTGACTGCTATGTCGGTTAAGGGCGAAACTATCGAAGAAATTACAGCGTCCGCCAAGGGAATGCGAAAACACTGCATCAGGATTCTGCATGAAATGGACGCGCTGGAAATTGTAGGCACCGGAGCCGACCGTTCCAATTCGTTTAACATCTCCACCACATCGGCGCTGGTTGTTTCCGCGGCTGGTTTTCCGGTGGCAAAACACGGCAACCGCGCGGCATCCAGCATCAGCGGATCGGCAGATGTTCTTGAAAAGCTCGGCGTTGATATTACAATTGCGCCTGAGCGCAGTCTGCATCTTCTAAAGACGATAAATCTTTGTTTTCTCTTTGCACAGAATTACCACATCTCTATGAAGTATGTCGCTCCGGTACGCCGCGAACTGGGAATCCGCACGATATTCAACATACTAGGCCCCCTGGTAAATCCGGCAGGTGCAACCAAGGAATTGCTCGGCGTGTATGATAAAGACATGATCGAACCAATGGCAAAAGTCCTGTGCAACCTTGGGGTAAAAAGCGGCATGGTGGTATACGGGCAGGACGGCCTTGACGAAATATCCCTCAGCTCGCCGACCAGTATCTGCGAACTGCGATCCGGTTTTATAAAAAGTTATGTGATAGAGCCTGAACAGTACGGCTTTACGCGCTGCAAGAAAGAAGAGCTGGTCGGCGGAACTCCGGAAGAAAACGCCCAAATTACAAGGAACATTCTTTCAGGCGAAAAGGGCCCCAGAAGAGACGCCGTTTTACTCAACTCTGCGGCGGCGATTCATATTGCCAAGCCGGAAATTTCTATCGAGGAAGGAATAAAATTGTCCGCCGAGACCATCGACTCAGGCAAGGCCAAGACCCAGCTTGAACAATTCATTAAACTGTCGAGAGAAACAACGTGACGATTCTTGACGAAATCGCCGCGAAGACAAAGCTCAGGGTCGCGAAGGCAAAAGAAAAAACGCCCGTTGACCTTGTACGCGCAAAAGCCCTGGAAGTTTGTCGGGCGCGTATTGGCGATGCGATGCCTTTTGAAAAAGCCCTTGCGGCGCCCGACCTTTCTTTTATCTGCGAGGTAAAAAAGGCTTCTCCCTCAAAGGGAATAATCGCCGAAAATTTTCCGTATCTGGAGATTGCGAAGGAATACGAAGCCGCCGGAGCCTCGGCGATTTCCGTACTCACCGAGCCTGAATACTTTTTGGGAAACGATCGTTATCTGCAAGAGATAGCGGCAGAGACAAACATTCCCGTCCTTAGAAAAGATTTTATCGTTGACTCTTACCAAATCTACGAGGCGAAACTTTTGGGAGCGCAGGCGGTATTGCTAATCGCGGCCCTTTTGAATGACGCGAAGACCCTTGCATCTTACATCAAAATCGCATCCGAATTGGGACTATCGGCGTTAGTTGAAATTCACAGCGAAGCGGAAACGGAACAGGCGCTGAAAGCAGGGGCGCGAATTATCGGCATCAATAATAGGGATTTAAAAACCTTTAAAGTGGACATCGGCGTTACTGCCCGGCTGAAAAAAGCTATGCCTGCCGGAATTATTACCGTTGCAGAAAGCGGTATTCAATCAGCAGATGACGCACGGGAGATGAAAGAGATTGGCGTTGATGCTGTATTAATAGGTGAAAGCCTGATGCGGGCAGAGAATAAAAAAGAGTTTTTGGCGAAACTGAAAAAGGCGGCCAGTGAAAATTAAAATCTGCGGCCTCTCCCGCGAGGAAGACATTGAGTACATCAACGAAGCCCGTCCCGATTACACCGGCTTTGTGTTTGCCGAAAGCAGGCGAAAAGTAACGCCCGCTCAGGCGGCTAAACTGCGCCGGCGTCTGGCGGGAGGAATAGCGCCAGTGGGCGTTTTTGTGGACGCCCCCGTTGATGGCATCGTCGGCCTTTACCGTGACGGGATTATTTCGCTTGTCCAGCTTCACGGAACGGAAGACAACGCATACATAGAGCGGCTTAAAGAAGTTGACAGTAGCGTTCCGGTGATAAAGGTTATCAAAAGCATGGAATTGGAGCGGATAGCGACTACAGAGGCGAACGAAGCCATAGCGCAAAGCGCTGACTACTACCTCATTGACTCAGGCGCGGGCAGCGGCAAAACTTTTGACTGGAATCTACTTCGCACCGGAATGCCCTGCGCTTCGTTGCTGCAATCGTCCGGGAAGCAATGGTTTTTGGCGGGCGGTATAACTCAGGAAAATATCGAACAGGCAATGGAGCTTTACCCTTTTGTCGTCGACATTTCCGGCGGGGCCGAAACCAATGGTATAAAAGACAGAAATAAAATAGTACAATTAACGGCAATGGTTAGGAGCCTGAAGGAAAAGACAGTATGAGTAAAGGGCGATTCGGCGATTACGGCGGGCAGTACATTCCGGAAACTTTGATGAACGAAATCATCAGTCTGGAAAAAGCCTTCAATCACTATAAAGAGGACGCCGCGTTTAAGGCGGAACTGGACGATCTACTTAGAAATTACGCGGGCCGCCCGTCGCTGTTGTATTTCGCGCAGAAGATGAGCATGGATCTGGGCGGCGCGAAAATCTACCTTAAACGGGAAGATTTGAACCACACCGGTTCCCATAAGATCAACAACGTGCTGGGCCAGACCCTGCTCGCAAAAAAAATGGGCAAGACCAGGATTATCGCCGAAACCGGCGCGGGCCAGCACGGCGTGGCCGCGGCGACTGCGGCGGCATTGCTGGGAATGGAGTGCGAAATCTTTATGGGAAAAGAAGACACGGAACGCCAGGCCCTCAACGTGTACCGCATGGAACTGTTAGGCGCTACCGTCCATCCTGTTACATCTGGAACCCAAACGCTGAAAGACGCGGTTAATGAAACCATGCGGGAATGGACAAGCCGCGTTCATGACACCCACTACGTACTTGGTTCCGTCATGGGGCCGCATCCCTTTCCGGTTATGGTGCGGGATTTTCAAAGCGTAATCAGCAGAGAAGCGCGGGAACAGATACTGGAAAAGGAAGGCCAGCTTCCTTCGGCTGTGCTGGCCTGCGTTGGCGGCGGCAGTAACGCGATTGGCATTTTTCACCACTTTATTCCCTCCCCGGAAGTGCGGCTTATCGGCTGCGAGGCCGCGGGCCTTGGGGTAGACACCGAACAGCACGCCGCCACAATCGCGAAAGGCTCGGTGGGGATTTTCCACGGGATGAAATCCTATTTCTGCCAGAACTCCGAGGGCCAGATTGCTCCGGTATATTCAATCTCGGCAGGTCTGGATTATCCGGGCATAGGGCCGGAACACGCCTGGCTTAACGACAGTAAGCGCGCAACGTACGTGCCAGTTACCGATGAGGAAGCGGTAGACGCGTTTGAGTACCTCGCGCGTACCGAGGGGATCATCTGCGCGGTGGAAAGCGCACACGCAATAGCCCACGCAAAAAAAATTGCGTGTAACTTCGGAAAAAACGAAAACATCATCATCTGTCTTTCCGGCAGAGGGGACAAGGACGTTTCGGCAATCGCACGATACCGAGGGAAAAAGATACATGAGTAATATAGCCAAAGCCTTCAAAAACGGCAAAGCCTTTATCGGCTTTGTTACCGGCGGGGATCCCCGCATTGAAAAAACAAGGGAATTTATTCTGGAGATGCTCCGCGCCGGTTCCGATCTGGTTGAAATCGGAATTCCCTTTTCAGACCCGATAGCCGAAGGCCCCGTTATCCAGGAAGCAAACATCCGCGCCCTCCATGCGGGAGCCACCGTAGAAAAACTATTCGCGCTTGTTGAAGATGTCCGCAAGGCAACCGACGCGCCGCTGGTGTTTCTGACTTACCTCAACCCGGTCTTCCATTACGGATACGACGCTTTCTTTAAGCGTTGCAGCGCTGTCGGCCTTGACGGAATCATCATCCCCGATCTTCCCTTTGAGGAGCAGGCCGACGTGCGGGAGGCGGCCTCAAAATACGGCGTAGACCTCATCTCCCTTATTGCTCCTACTTCGGAAGCACGCATAAAAGAGATAGCAAAAACCGCCTCAGGTTTTATTTACCTTGTTTCCTCAATGGGCGTAACGGGCGTTCGCAGTGAAATTTCCACCGACATCGCTTCGATTGCCGCCTCAGTCAAATCGGTTACGGAACTGCCGGTGGCTGTCGGCTTTGGCATACACACACCAGCGCAGGCCCGCGAAATGGCCCGCATTGCCGACGGCGTAATCGTGGGAAGCGCCATTGTAAAAATCGTCGCCGAACATGGGGAGAATGCGGGCTCGCATATCTTTCAATACGTCAGCGAAATGAAGAAAGCAATAATGTAACTACGGCGTTTGCTAATCCGGTAATTTCATGTACATTACCAATTCGCGGCCCGGAAACAACTCAGGATGAAATATGGAAACCATATCCTCGAATTTCTCAACCACTTTCGCGCTGTTCATATAATACCCCAGATCATAGATGTAGATGTTGTTGTTTTTGAATGCGCGGAATTCCGCCATTAGCGGCTCCGTTTCAAGCAGAAAAGCTTTGTCCGGGCAGTATTGTGGCGAACTGCCGTAAATGATAATGTCCGTGTCCCTGCATTTATTAATAAACTCTTCCATTGTGATCGTAATACTGCCGGAGCCTTCAAGGTCCTTAAGCGCGTAGGCACCACCGGCCCTTTCAATTTGCAGGGCTAGTGTTGAGTCTCCCGTTTGCGTAAAAACACTACCGCTCCATATAACCCCGTATGCCACGGTCGGTCTATTTGAAGTAAGACTGGCTTTTTCATACAGTTCATCCAAACGCGCCAGCTTGCTCTCGAAAATACGATCCGCTTCTTCGTCAAGGTTAAAGAACGCGGCAAAAAATTTGATCCACTCCAGGTACGCTTGATTTCCATCTTCCATCCACTCAAGTAAAGTCGCGTGCTTAATATTTACCGCATCCAGTAAACTGCGAAGCCGCATATCGGAATCATCATTGCCGCCCGTAAACGCGAAGCTGGATCCGGTTTTGATAATATCTTCTATGTCGCCGACAGCCGTCAGGCCGTGGTTTATGTAGCGGGTAGTACCGTTTCTGAATCGGCTAAGTATTTGCGGGGTAGTCCATTCGTCTTCTGGAGTACAGACAGCGGCAACGGAATCGTAAAGCGAATCGTTCTCCAACGCGCCTATAAACCCGACATAGGTCGTTGAAGTGTAAAACGCGCCTGTAATCGGCGTTTCAACCAATACAGCGTTGCTATAACCCGATGGAGCGGTTACACCCTTAGGAACCAGGAGGAGCTTGTTCCTGTCGGAATCGGTTACAAGTTTTACTCCGTTTCCAAGGTAATCAATATTGAAATTCCTGGCATACTTAATGCCAAGCTCAGATTTTGCTCCGGATGGGACAGCCGTGGATTTTTCCGATGTATTATTCCTATTGCACCCCATTAAAATTCCCAACAGCAATACCGCCATAAGAAAATAAAACCACGGAGGACACGGAGTCACACGGAGTTTTAATAAATTATTTACTTTTTCTTTCATTGCAACGCTCCTTAATTATTGTCTTTTCAAGGTCTCAATACATTCTTGCAGTTGCCCGACTGATGAAACTCCGATCACTTTTGATTCTTTGCCGTACAACCGCCCTATTTCTTCCGGCGAACGCATACTGAGCACGGGTCTTAAGCCTGCTGCGGAAATTAACATCTCAACATTACAGCGATTGTATGTACCAACCGGAAAATTGGTATCAACTATGAACGCGGCGTTACGCAGACAGGCTTCGGCATTGGAGCGGCTTGCTTCGGATATCGGCTCAAAGCTCTGTTCGGAAATTACCGTGAGTTTCATTGATTCCGCTATTAAGCAGTCGATATCGTTTTTGTGCAATACGCCGGTCGCTATGCCGTAGCCCATCCGCGATAAAAGCCTGAACACTGGAGTACCGGTACCCGCTCCCGAAGCTACAAACACATCAGGAGCTTTGTCATTGCATATTTCCAGACTGCCCATGACGGAATTGAAAACAGCGCCTTCAATGCTATACAAATCGCCAATCGTGTCTTTGCCAATTATTTCCTCTGGATGCCCCTGAGCTACAACCTTTCCGTCCTTGATAAGCAATACGAATTGGCAGTTCTTCACGGCTATATCAAGGTCGTGCAATGCAAGAATTACAGTCACGCCGTTGAAAGCCGAAAGCCGGTTAAGTATGCGAAGGATCTCTATTTTGTGCTTTATATCCAAATGGCTGGTAGGCTCGTCGAGTATAATTAACTCCGGTTCCTGGGCCAGCGCCCTGGCAATCAGGATCTTTTGTTTTTCGCCGTCGCTGAGGCTTGAAAAATCCCTCTCTGCGAGTTCTGCCGCGCCGACAATTTGCATACACTCCCGCACAATACGATGATCGTCTGCGTTCAGCCTGCCGAAAAAACCTGTATAAGGAATCCTGCCCATCGAGGCAATTTCATAAGCGGAAGTCATGTTGACGTTCAACGATTCGGTCAGCACTACCGCCATTTGTTTTGCCAAATCATTGGGCTTTATTGAGCGAATGTCGTTACCGCCAATGTAAACAGTGCCGCCGATGGGGGCGAGCATTCCAGCAAGGGTTCTGAGTATCGTTGACTTGCCCGATCCGTTAGGGCCGATTAGACAGATAACCTGGCCTTTCAGGGCGTTTATTTCCACGCCGCTGACAACGGTCTTCTTGTCGTATCCAACGTCAAGGCCGTGAGCGCTTATTACTCCAGTCATAGCTTCTCCTTGCGCGTCAGCAGAAAAACAACAATAGGTGCGCCGATTACCGCGGTAACCGCGCTTAAGGGCAATTCCCTCGGCGACAGTATATTCCTGGCGGTAAAATCGCAGAGGCTAGCCATAAACGCTCCTCCAAGAATTGCGCCGGGAATGAGAATCCTGCTGTCAGAGGTTCGGAACACTATCCGGCATATGTGCGGAACAGCCAGCCCTACAAAGGATATGGGCCCGGCGAAAGCTGTTACTGCGGCGGTTAAGACACTTGAAAGAAAGATCAGGCCGTACCGCGCCGCTTTTACGTTAATGCCCATGCTCCTGGCATACCTGTCTCCCATGCTCAGGGCGTTTAACGGTTTTGCCATCAGAAATGAACAAAGCAGTGCAGGGCCTACAATAGCGTACATTATCTTTAGGTGCGTCCAGGTGAATCCCGCGAAACTGCCCATGTTCCACATCGCGAAGCTGGCAATGCGCTCACGATCCGCAAACGCGCTCAAGATGCTTACCGTCGCGCTACACAAATAACCAGCCATCAAGCCTATGATCAACAGAGTGATGATATTTTTAACTTTAGTGGCGGCAATAATAATAACGATCATGATCACAGAGGCCCCGATAAACGCCCCTATGAACATAAAAACTGGCGTTATCCGTTGAAATCCGAAGTTAAAGCCGCCGATCAATACCAACCCCACGAACAGCGACGAACCGGATGAAATCCCCAATACATAAGGCTCTACAATCGGGTTGGAAAAATACGTTTGCATTAAAAAACCCGCTATCGCCAAAGCGGCTCCCCCGCACATAGCCGCAAGCGCCCTTGGCAGGCGTATACGCTGGATGATTAAATAATTGGTTTCGCTTTGCCCTACTTTGCCGAGCGTAATTTGAATAATATCCGAGATGGAAATATTTGCCGAACCGTTGCTTACGTTTAGCAGAAATATCAACAGTACGCCCGCCGTAAATATGAGGAACCACATTGCGGTAAGGAATTTCTTTTTTGGCATTGGCATATTAACCGTACACTTACTCATTTAGCCTCCTGATACTGCATCCGTATCCCCATGCTCAGGGTAATTCCCGGCATGGGATAATCGTAGAACGATTGGTAAGACGTATTGAGGACATTCCTTGCCACGCCAAACAGAGTAAAGTTCTTTCCGATTTTTTGGTTGACAGTGACATTAAGCAGGAAATGCGGTTTCAATTCCACAAGGTTGGGCCTGTCTTGGTAACGCAGGCTTTCATACTGCCCCGAGATCAAAAGAGAACCAGTTTTCCAGAGAATATCAATAGAAGCGCCGATGATGTGCGTGGGATTATAGGGTATCCTTTTATCGGAAGCGAAATCATAGCCAAAGCTCAACAGGTAGCTTAAAAGGTACTGGTACGTTACAGAAGGGATTAATTTCTTTACAAGCCCCAACGAAACGGGTATGTCAAAGTTGAGCTTGCTCTCCATGCCGAAGAAAACCGCCTCGCCTACGTTTTCAGGGCGCCAGATTCCCCCGCTATCCGGATACCAGTGTATCGAATCCTTTAGCCAGTGAGTAAAAAACGTACTGTCCAATGTGAATAGGTTATTAAAGCGCCATGCTAAACCGAGATCAGCTCCCCAGCCGTCTTCGGGGCGCAATTCGGGATTCCCCGCAGTACCGGCGCCTGCGACGTTGCCATCTACCCAATATAGATCCTGAAAGTCGGGGTATTTGAAACTGCGGAAATAGTTGTTTTTTATAGAGAGGGAATCGTTGACGTTCCAGAGAAAGCCGAGTTTTGGAATCGGCGTAATACCTCCCTGGCTACCGCTGGAAAGCGCAACTTTTATAGAAGGAATAATGAGAAAAGGTTTCCAGGGTTTGTACTCTGCGGTCATGTAGACACCGCCGGAGTGCCGGTTCCGATTGCCGACTTCCGTAGAATCAAGAAAAGCAAACTGGTAATCCAAACCGCTTCTAAGTACCAACAGTTCGCCCGGATACCAGTTCCAGCGGTTTACCGCCGTAATGTTCTGCTGATCGTGGCGGGATAATTCGCCGACCGGCGAAGTGTAATCCTTCCTAAAAAAATTCCAGCCAAGTGAAGCTTCCATTGCAAGATCGTCATGCCAAGCCCGTGGCATATCAACCATTGCATTGCCGCGCGCGGAAAGGTCCTGCTGTTTGCCAAAGACGCTTGAAAAGCCGGAGCTGGGAATATTTTTATCGCCGTAATAGAAATTTGCGGAGGCGATAAATTTTGTCAGATCGGGTAATTCCCACACGGCGGAAGTCCCCGCTCCGGTATCCCACACTTCGTTGTTGTCTTTACGGCGGGTATAATTGTAGCTGTCTTTGAATAGAAAATGATTTTCCACACGGTTTGCGAACGCATTTGCGGAAAACGAAAAATCATTTCCCCCATATTCGGCTGAAACGGCAAGGTTTTGTGTGTCCAGCAAATCTTCCCAATGGGGCTCTTGGGTTTCGCCGTTACGATCCCGGTACTCGCCCGGCATGGCGGAAGTATTGGAAAGGGAAGCGCCGAGCCTTAGCCCCGGCTTTCGCTTCTTGACGGTGATGATGTTTATTACCCCGCCCATTGCGCCAGAAACGTTGTACTTGGTATCGGAACCGCCGTAAATTACCTCGATGCGCTCAACGGAATTAAGGTCAATTTGCTCAATGTCAAATCCGCTGTCCATAGAAGAATTTACAGGCACTCCGTCTATGAGAAACGCAAGCCTTTTGGAATCAAGGCCCCGAAGGTTAAGCAGGGTCATGTTGCCATAGGCTCCGTAGCGGGTAATGTTCAGGCCGAGGGACTCTTGTAAAAGTGTCGCCATATCCGGGGCGTTACGCTGCTCAATTTCATCTTTACTAATGCTTGCTTTGTGTTGGCTCGTTTCGGGGGTTCCTACTATGGTCAGGCTCCCTTCCTGTTCCATAAAAATAAAGTCGTCGTAATTAAATTCATCGTCTTCGTCAGATTCATCTGAGAAGAGAGGAAACAGGAAGAGAAAAGACGCAAACAGTAACAGTAAAACTTTCCTGACCATTGTTTTTGTCTTACTTTTTGGTATAGGGAGCTGTTGGACCCCAATTCACATAAGTACCGACCTTATCCGCAGCCGGAGTAAAAGCTTTGTTAGCTTCTTCGAGAGAGGGAAACATAATATGAACCCAGGTGGTGTTGTCATAAGCGTCGGCTAACCTTACCGAACTGGCCGTTAGCTCAGTCCAATATAGAGCGCCGTATTTTCCGACATTGGCATGGGATGTTGAAGGCGCCCCAGCCCCAAAATCGGCATACTTGGTGAACTTAATAATAAGCACCCCGCTGCTTGCTGTGTAACCGTTAGGTGCATTTGCTATATTCGCTTCATAACTGCCTGACACAATTGTCTTGGCTGAGGTATCTATCTTCACAGGGCTCCATCCGTCATCCCATGTGCCGTTTAGATTTCCGGAGTTCTCGTCATTTGAACACGAAACAAACATCAGACCTGTTGATAAAAACAGGGCAAGGGTCAGGAAGGCGGCTTTCTTAAAGAAAGCTTCCTTCTTTAAGAATGGCTTGTTCTTTAGAAATGAAAACATGGAAACTCCTTTCCGAAGAAAACACACAAAGAGTCGTTTTAAGCAAGAAAAGACGGCTTTTCTCTGGCTTTTCCTCGAAGCTAAGAAAAAAAGATTGACCCTCCTACGGAGGGCGCGTATACCAAAGTCTCCTGGCTTATGGGCTGTTTTCCAGCAAACCTTCCCGATTTCTCAGTGGTTGTATGCGGCTGGATTTTCCCAGTTACAGTTACGGGATAGCGGAGGATTTGGAACTATTGGTTCCGCACCTCACTTCCTTTGAAATATACAAGGTAATTAATGGGGCATTTTATTTAGTTTGTCAAGTAGTGCACATTACCAGCGATTCGAAAACACAGAAGAATTTTACCACGGAGTACACAGAGTTCCACGGAGTTTTAAGATGATTTTGGTGGACTTTCCTCTGTGAAACTCCGTGACCTCCGTGGTTTTATTTCTTGGTATTATTTTAAACTGAGAATTACTGTTTTCATGTAAAAAGGTTCATCATGTTGATCGATCAGTATTCGATTCCTTCCCTGGCCTGAACGCCAAGATCAAAGGGATGCTTTACCTTGTGTATCTCTGAAATATAATCTGCCGCATCACAGAAATGCTGCGGAGGGTTTCTTCCGGTCAGCACAAGTTCTTTCTCAGGACTGAAGTCGCGCAGCAGATCGTCCACGACCTTCCGATCAATAGCTTTAAGATCATAGGCTGCGCAGATTTCATCAAGCACAATTAGATCATAGGGCAGCGCTAAAGCTTTTCTAATATTATCGTTGTTTTCTTCTGTTATTTTTAAGCGAATGTCCGAAGGGACAGTGTGGAAGAAACCTTTGGCTTCGCTGTTTCGGATTACTGTAATATTGGGAATAAGGCCCAGGGAATGAAGCTCCCCGGTGTCATTTCCCTTTAGAAACTGGACAATCACAACTTTTTTGCCGTGCCCTGCGGCGCGGATCGCAAGGCCCATAGCCGCGCTGGTTTTTCCTTTTCCATCTCCGGTATATATGTGTATCATAAGCCTTCCTCAAGGGACTGTTTTTTACAGCCCCCTACAAAAGATGAGAAAATTTTCCTTGAGATTTCATCTTTAAGAGAAAATTCAGGATGCCACTGTACAGCCCATACATAAGAACGATCTGGCATATATACAGCTTCTACAAGACCATCATCCGCCATAGCCATAATTTCAAGCCCTTTCGCAATCTTGTTTATTCCCTGATGATGATAACTATTTACTTCAAGACATTCTTTTCCAGTAAGCTTGTACAACGGACTTTCGTGAAGGAGTCGGACAGTGTGGGCGGGAACATCGTATGGCGGCCCTTTTGTATGCTTGATTGTACTCGGAAGCTCAGTAGGAATATCTTGATACAAGCTTCCACCAAGTAGGGCATTAAAGAGTTGTATGCCACGGCAAATTCCCAGTGCGGGTTTATTTTGACTTAAAACTGCTTTATGGAAAATGTACGCTTCCATTTGATCTCGTGTATCGCAGATTTCTCCGCAATAATTGGTTTTTTCCTGTCCATACAGTTTAGGATTCACATCATGACCACCTGTAAAAAGAAAGCCGTCAAAGAAATATGCAATCTGTTTTAGCGCAGTTTCTGAAACAGTCAGGTTTATTATTAACGGTACAGCGCCTGCTTCTTCCAAGCCCTGCATATAACCGGGTAACATCCATATACTGTCTTTTTTTTCATCCCAAAGGGGAATAACTCCGATTATAGGTTTTTCCATTTTATTGCTCCGCCGCTTTTAAAGCTTATATCAGCAAGATTTATAACCATCAATATCCTTAAAGTCAATTTCATATGTCCTATTGTTGGTCAGACGAATCCTGGCACCAAGTATGGAATGGGAAGGCATAACATCCATAATTTTAATTTCCTTAATCGGGTTTAGTTCATCCCCCGTCCATTCATCGTTGTCCGTCCTGTGAAGCATAACAGAAATCATCAGTTCTATAGCCGGATTTTTTTCTGTTCGTTTCCGATAGGCATATAAAACCGTGCTTTCTTCCGCTTCCGCATTCCTCCCCTCATGGATCACGCTACATACCTTGTCCCAGCCGCGATACGTTATCAGTGCGAGCTTTCTACCGGAGATTGAAGCTGTGATGACTTTCCTGTCTCCGTCTTGAAATTGTTTCACGACAACTTGTTTTCCGTCCATGTGCGGCAAACCGAAATGGCCCAGCGTCAATTCATTTTCGAATGCCATACGGCTACGGTCAACGCGGATCACGCCTCCGGGAATGATGATTTCCGCAAGATCAATGATATAGCCCACGCCGTTATTCGGAGGCTTCCGCATGATTAATTGCCGGTATATGACATCGTTCCTAACCCCGTTGAAGAGTATGCTTTGAGATGTCGTAAACGCCTGATTTCTATCGGCGTCGTTTTCCAGCTTTTTACCGGTGAGATAAAAATTAACATCGTCGCCCCTGACATCTCTTGGGTCAAGACTGCGAAAACTGTATTCCATAGCGGTTCCGCCTTTTGGATCATGATCCTCCCAGGGGAAATGGGTGTTGTAAACCAGCTTGGAATAATTAGGATCGTCATAATAGACCTTCCCAGGAATGATCTCCGACGTTCCGGTCTTCCCGTGATTCACTATAATTAGGCCCGGCTTTTCGAGAAGAAACGTCCTCGAATCGTTGCCCAGTGTGTCCCAAATTCCTTCGTTTTCTTTAGCTGTCCAAAACGGAGAATCCTCCGGCAAGGCAAGACAAATAAAAGGTAAAAACATAATGAAAGGACTGCCCGCGCAGCTGTAATTCTGCAATACAAATTCCCTATGCCCGTAAAATCCCAGGCTGGGAATATCATTCTCATAGAAATCCTCACGGGCGACAAATTGGAGCAGCGACCCGGAACATAGCCGCCTTGCCCAGCCGGGATCAAGGGGAGAGCCGTTCTTAAACAGGAAGGAAACAGGGAAACCGCCTGAAATCCAGGTGCGGTAACAGATGCTACGGGCCCACATGTTTATGTACCCGTCCCGGGCGAAAAAGTTGGGGTAGGTTTTCATCTGCTCAATGGCGGACTCCTCAATAGCCGCCGCTATTTCCGGGTAGTATTCGTCGCCGAAAAATCTGCACCAAATAATTGTATAGGCGACAAACAGGCTGATCGTGTAATAATTGTATGTTTGTTCCAGAAACCAGCCATTCCCCGAATGATATGAAATCACCCACAGAAGATGGCTTTTCAATAATTCGTCATCAATTTTGTAGCCGTGCTTCTTTAGAAATGACAGCGCGATGATGTTAAAGATTCTCCAGTTGTTCTGGGTAGTTCGGTGATGCGCCCATTTGGAAATGGTTACCGCCATTTCGTCTTTTTGCTTTTGCGTATAGTGCGGCCAGACAACATCGGGCAAAAGAAGCAGGGTTTTGAACAAGCCTCCGAATTCGCAGGTGAATTGATAAGTAGAGTCTGGTAACTCTTCCGGAAGGGGCAGGGAATTGGGATGGCCCGGCGTTAACGCATTGTAAAGATGTAAACAGTAATAATCTTTTAACTTGATGCCTTTAATAGTAATATCAGGTTCCACATGCATAAGTGGGCCTGCAAGCGTCATAGTCCTGTCCAGGGCTTCAAATTCCTGGGATCGCTTCCGCCAGTCCGGGTCATTCGGCTGGGGGTAGGTTTTCCCCGGAACAGTGGGAAAACTCAACGGGGTATCCATAGAATCGACATGCTTGAAAGCCCTCTCCAGAAGATATTTGGCGCAGCTTATATAATGCTCCCTGGTCATTCCAGTATACGGACTTAAAGTAAAATCAGGATTTTCAACTTGATAAGCGTTTTTCATTTCACGTTTCCTTACCCCGTATCTGTTCCTCCACAACTTTTTCGAGGCGTAGTAAACTGCCTACTGTCTGAAATCTTTTGCTCATACTAATAACTCCTTGGTATTCCGTGAGAGAATAAATCACCTAATTGAAAATCGGTATTTTCTCACGACCCAATCCGCGAGGTCTGAAAAAAGATTACGGATTTAATACAAAATCCGCCACCTCATTTGGAAGCATAGCTTCCTTGAGGCGAGTATACCAAAGTCTCCTGGCTTGAGGGTCGCCATTTTTAATGGCGCATTATCACGCTGATCTTCCCAGTTTCCCAGTGATCGTTTTAAGCGGGGTATTCCCAGTTACAGTTACGGGAT
>Ga0268262_10002045_pt1 | contig 23791 bp, 17 predicted proteins | sample TergutNc150P3_FD_190354 | JGI IMG/M metagenome (GOLD analysis project Ga0268262, IMG submission 190354) | Nasutitermes corniger P3 segment gut microbial community from laboratory colony in Florida, USA - Nc150 P3 (SPAdes) (version 2) | ecosystem: Host-associated > Arthropoda: Insects >...
CTCATAGACCGCAAAAAGAAGTTGCTCGCAACCGTGCTTTTGCGCGCTGTTGGCTACGAAACAAACGAACAAATTTTAGCTCTCTTCCACACAGGCGAGCAATTTGAATTAAAAGCCGGAGAAGAAGTCCCGAACAAAGTGCTTTTCAAAGATGCCATAAGCGCAGATGGCGAAATAATCGCTTCTGCCAATTCCGTTTTGGATGCAGATACAGTCCAAAAAATTATAGACGCTGGACTAAACAGCGTTATGGTTATAAAAGAGAACATAGAAGAAAACAATCTCATACACAACACTTTGGCAAACGACACAAGCAAAGACGGAGAAGGCGCAAGGGAGCGCATCTATCAAACAACAAGATCGCAGCCAGACCGCGTTGATGCCACAGTTGCGGAAAACCATTTCAACAGCCTTTTCTTTGACGACCGTCGCTATGAGATTGGCGAACTCGGTCGCTATCGCTTGAATTCAAAAGTTTATAGAAACGGTGAGCAACAATTAGCAACTCCAGCCGCAGACACAATGACGCTCACAAAAGAAGATTTTATCAGCGTTATTCGCTACATGATAGGTTTATACAACGGCGAGGAAGGTTATTCCCTAGACGATATTGACCATTTGGGAAACCGCCGCATTCGCTCTGTTGGCGAACTTGTCGCAAATCAAATATCAATAGGCATAACTCGCATTCTTCGCTCCGTTAGGGAAAATTTCTCTTCAAGAGAGAGAGAGGGCGTTTTAACCCCAACGGAACTCATAAATTCCAGAACGGTGAACAGCATGGTCGCAGCATTCTTTGGCTCAAGCCAGCTTTCGCAGTTTATGGACCAAATAAATCCGCTTTCCGAGTTAACCAACAAACGCAGAATTTCTGCGCTTGGCCCCGGAGGTTTGTCAAGAGACAGAGCTGGTTTGGAAGTTAGAGACGTTCATCATTCTCATTACGGCCGCTTGTGCCCCATAGAAACGCCAGAAGGCGCGAACATCGGTCTTATAAATTCTCTTGCAACATTCTCCATTGTGAATCATTTCGGTTTTATAGAAACACCTTACAGAATTGTGGGACTGCTCCCATTTCAAGATAGTGCTGGAAAAAATTATGAATTCCCCGAAGCAAAATGGCATGCGGGAATAATGAAGAGTTTTTTTGGCGATTCCAACCAGCAGCTTTTAACTCAAACAGAAGTCAGCAAAAACGAGGTGAAGCACGCTCGCGAAAAACTCTCTGGCAAGCAACTGGAACACTTTGATCTGTTCTGCAACAAGAGTTTTGAATTTGATTTTGACGAAGAAAGCTGGGTAATCAAAAATGGCGTTGTTGTTGGCACATACAAAAAAGGCGAGCAAAACAAACCCAAAGCCGATTACGTGCAAAAAAGCCTAACTATGCAAATGGTGGTTTCTGACTGGATTGTCTACTTAACCGCTTACGAAGAAGACAAGTGCAAAATTGCTCCGGCAAGCACCATTTTAGACCCCCAAACCAAAAGATTCACAAGCGAATTTGTTTTGGTGAGGGCAGAAGGCGAATTCCCGAATTTGCCCAACATAAAAGAAATTTCCGTAAAAGACATAGAAACCCCAAAAGTGGATTTGATGGACGTTTCGCCTATGCAAATTGTGTCTGTTGCAGCGGGACTAATCCCCTTCCTAGAGCACGATGATGCGAACCGCGCTCTTATGGGCTCTAACATGCAAAGGCAAGCCGTGCCGCTTCTCCGTTCCGAAGCTCCTGTTGTGGGAACGGGTTTGGAGAAAAAAGTCGCGCTTGATTCTGGAACTTTGGTAAGGGCAAAAAGCGATGGCGAGGTTGTATTTGTCGATGCAACCTGCATAAAGGTTTTAAGAGACAAAACAAACTTGAATTACGAAACTCTTGGGCTTCCACCTCACGATATTTACGAGCTTCGCAAATTTGAACGCTCAAATCAGGATTCCTGCATAAACCAAAAGCCCGTTTGCAAAGTTGGCGATAAAGTGAAAGCCGGAGATGTTTTGGCAGACGGCACCTCCACCGATAACGGCGAACTCGCACTTGGCAAAAACATTCGCGTTGCATTCTTGCCTTGGCAAGGTTATAACTACGAAGATGCGATAATAATTTCCGAAGAACTCGCAATCAAAGATACATTCACTTCAATCCATATTGAAGAATACGAAATTGAGGTTAGAGAAACCAAGCGCGGCAAAGAAGAGATAACCAAAGATGTTCCGAATGTAAGCGAAAAAGACCGCAGCTTGCTAGACGAAGAAGGCATTGTCCGCATTGGCATGGAAGTTAGGCCAGGCGATATTTTGGTTGGAAAGGTCACGCCAAAAGGCGAATCCGAACTAACCCCCGAAGAGAAATTGCTCCGCGCTATTTTCGGTTCAAAATCCGGCGATGTAAGCGATTCTTCGCTCCGTGTTCCAAGCGGCGTAAAAGGCATTGTGGTTGACACACGCATATTCCAGCGCAGAGAAAACCACGCGAGCAAAAAAGACGATGAGTTAAGGCACAGAGAAGAACAAGCGAGCAAAATTCGCGCAGTAGCCACAGACTTTGCAGAGAGAACAAACCTCATAGAAGAAGCCCGCAAGCCGGAACTAGCTCGTTTGCTGCTCGGCAAAACAAGCGGCAATGTTTATAACGGCATAACAAACGAAGTTATCGTTGGTGCTGGAAAAAAGTGGGCTCAGGATATTTTAGACAAAACAGATTTTTCACAGCTCGCTTCTAATTCCGTGTTCTGCGATGAACCAGCCGTTCAAGAAGAGGTTGCATCGCTACTTAGCATAACGAACCGCCGCATAGTAGAATTGAACGACTTGAAAGAAAAAGAAATTGACAAAATAAACAAAGGCGATGAATTGAAGCCGGGCGTGTTCAAGGTTGTTAAAGTTTATATAGCCAAAAGACGCCGCTTGTCCATTGGCGATAAAATGGCAGGCCGCCACGGAAACAAAGGCGTTGTGGCAAAAATAGTATCTGTTGAAGATATGCCCTTTACCGAAGACGGAAAACCCGTTCAAATACTTTTAAACCCGCTTGGCGTGCCTTCGCGTATGAATGTGGGGCAGGTTTTGGAAGTGCATTTGGGCTGGGCTGCAACCGCACTCGGTTTGCACGTGGAAACACCTGTGTTCAACGGTGTTTCTTTTAAAGAAATAGAAAACGAGCTTAAAAAAGCCTATATTAAAAATCCCATTGTGAAGGTTTCCGAAAATTCTTGGACAGATGCAGAGAAACAGGAATTCAAAACCAAGCATGGGAGAGATATTCCTAAAAACGGCATAACCGGAAAGGCAACTCTCTACGATGGCCGCACAGGTGAACCATTCTTGAACGATGTGACGATAGGCACCATGTATATGCTGAAACTCAACCACTTGGTTGAAGACAAAATACACGCGCGCTCCACAGGTCCTTATGCTCTTGTCACTCAGCAGCCTCTAGGCGGAAAATCGCATTTTGGCGGTCAGAGGTTTGGAGAAATGGAAGTTTGGGCACTTGAGGCTTATGGCGCTGCATACACATTGCAAGAATTGCTCACCGTTAAATCCGATGATATAATCGGTAGAAATAAAATTTATGATGCTATAGTAAAAGGTGAGAATCCGCCTGCTCCAGGTACGCCGGAAAGCTTCCGCGTTTTGGTGCGCGAGTTCCGTTCACTAGGTTTGGACCTCAAAGTTTCGGAGGCAGAGTATGCTTGAAGAATTCAACGATTCCACGAAAAGCGTGGCTGAAATGTCCATTCAGTTGGCTAACCCCGATACCATTCGCGAATGGTCTTACGGTGAAGTCACCAAACCCGAAACTATGAATTACCGCTCATTCAAACCGGAAAGAGACGGTTTGTTCTGCGAAAAGATTTTTGGCCCCTACAAGAACTGGGAATGCAACTGCGGCAAGTACAAAAGGCGGCGTTTTCAGGGCGTTATATGCGACCGTTGCGGAGTTGAGGTTACAACATCCAAGGTTCGCCGTGAACGCATGGGGCATATTGAACTTGCTATTCCAATTGCCCATATATGGTTTTTCAAAAACCAACCGTGCATAATAGGAAATTTGCTAGGTGTTTCTGCAAAAGATTTGGAAAGGGTTATTTACTATGAGCAATATATGGTTATAGACCCAGGCAATTCCAAATTCAAAAAGAACCAAATAATAACCAACGAAGATTATGACGATGCCAAAAAAGAAGGCATATCTTTTGTTGCCGAAATGGGTGCCATAGCCATAAGAAAAGTTTTGAGCGAAGCCAATTTGAAATTAGACGAGCTCTCTGCCGAACTATCAACTTTGGCATCTGAAAGCGGTTCAAAAAGCGTGAAGATAGATGCCTTGAAAAGGCTCAAATTTGTTGAGGCATTTAAAAATTCGCCAAACAAACCCGAATGGATGATTATAGATGTTCTACCCGTTATTCCACCTGATTTGCGCCCCCTTGTGCAATTAGACGGCGGCAGGTTTGCAACATCTGATTTGAACGAATTTTACCGCAGAGTTATAAACCGCAACAACCGCCTCAAAAAACTGATCGATGCCCACGCTCCAGATATAATTCTTCGCAACGAAAAGAGAATGTTGCAAGAAGCCGTTGATAACCTTTTTGACAATGACCCCAAAGCCAAAAAGAAAGAGAAGATGAAATCTCTTTCCGAGCTTTTGAAAGGCAAGCAGGGACGTTTCCGCACAAACTTGCTGGGTAAGCGCGTTGACTACTCCGGCCGCTCTGTTATAGTTGTGGGACCGGAACTCAAAATGCACGAATGCGGTTTGCCCAAACGCATGGCACTTGAACTCTACAAACCTTTCATAGTCCGCAAAATTATGGGCGAAGAAGGTCTTGCAAATACTGTTCGCCACGCGAAAAAAATAATAGATTCAGAAGACCCAAAAGTATGGGATATAGTTGAACCCATCATAAAAGACCACCCTGTTATGCTCAACCGCGCACCGACTTTGCACAGACTTGGCATACAGGCTTTTTATCCAAAATTGATAGAAGGTTCTGCAATTCGCTTGCACCCTCTTGTTTGCGCTGCGTTCAATGCGGATTTTGATGGTGACCAAATGGCGGTGCATTTGCCTCTCTCTTTTGAGGCACAGCTTGAATGCAGAGTTCTGATGCTCTCTTCCAACAATATTTTGCATCCGGCTTCTGGGCAGCCCATAGCGGTCCCCTCTCAAGATATTGTGCTTGGTCTTTATTACCTTTCAAAACCGCGCCCGGGCGTAAAAGGCGAGGGCATGGCTTTTGGCAGCGACCAAGAAGTTATGCAGGCTTACGAAAACGGCATTGTTGATTTGAACGCAAACATAAGTTTGCGTTTGCGCGAAGGTCGCAAACTTTACCGCGGCACTTTTGACTACGACACAAAATGCGAAAACGAACAAGGCGAAGAGATAGTAGCAAAAGCAGGCACAAAGGTTGAATTTTTGATTTTAAATCAAGACAGCCGCATAAAAACTTCGGTTGGAAGGGTTATTTTGAATCAAGCCATTCCAAATATTTTAGGTTATGCAGACGATACCTTCTCCAAAAAAGTGATAGCAAAATCCGTTGATGATTTGTATCGCAGAAGCGGCAACAATATGACTGTTGAATACTTGGATTCTTTAAAAGATCTCGGATATAGATGGGCATCCAAAGCGGGTTCTTCTGTGGCAATAGCCGAAATGGTGATTCCGATAGAAAAGCAGACTCTCCTTGCCGATGCGACCAAAAAAGCAAACGAAATAAGAGACCTTTACGACCAAGGCGCAGTTACAGATGGCGAACGCTATAACCAGATAATCGATTTGTGGTCTCGCACAACAAGCGATGTTGCGCAAAAGCAATGGGACTTGCTCTCTCGCGACAAAGACGGTTTTAACCCTCTGTTCATGATGGCAGATTCCGGCGCGCGTGGTTCAAGGGAGCAGATTAAGCAGCTTTCCGGTATGCGCGGTTTGATGCAAAAGCCAACTAGAAAAATAGGCGAGCACGAGGTTATAGAAAACCCAATCACCAGTTGCTTCCGCGATGGCTTGAATTCTTTGGAATATTTTATTTCCACTCACGGTGCGCGCAAAGGTCTTTCCGATACAGCTTTAAAAACCGCAGATGCTGGTTATTTAACACGCCGTTTGGTTGACGTGGCGCAAAACTTGGTTATCACCGAAGAAGATTGTTGCGAATTAAAAATCACCGCAGAGCGAATATCCGTTGAGCATTACGAAAACATAAAAGACACTTCCGAAGCTCTTAGCTTGTTCACCAAAAGGCTGAGCGGATATGTGACAGCAAACGATATTTCGCACCCCGAAACCAAAGAGGTTTTGGCAAATAGAGGCGACTTCTTGGAAAAAGAAGTTCTGCGCAAATTGATGTTCATAGAACTCAAATTCATTCACGCCATAAACTACGAACATCTCCGTAAAAAAATGCTCGGAACAACTTTGGAAAAAGCCGTTCACGGCGAAGACGGAAAAACAGTGGTCTCTGCAAATGCCGTAATAAACGATTCAAAACTGATGGATATGATTAAAGCTGGTGTTAAAGCCCCTATTCATTTGGTTGTGAAAGGCATTGTCCGCTCTGCATCCAAAGACGGCGATAACGTTGTTCAGGCTCTTGGCGAGCGTATTTTGGGGCGTTTCTCCCTTAAAGACATCAAGCACCCTGTGTCTGATGCCTTGATAGTTTCCAAAGGCGAGATGATAGAAGAAAAACACATTCCGAAAATTTTGGATGCGGGCATAGAAGAAGTTGCGGTTCGTTCTGTTTTAACTTGCAATTCGCCAATTGGTGTTTGCGCAAAGTGCTACGGCAGAATGCTCGCTTCCGGTCGCTTGGTTGATTTGGGCGAAGCCGTTGGCGTTTTGGCTGCCCAGTCCATAGGCGAACCCGGTACGCAGCTCACGCTTAGAACCTTCCACATCGGAGGTGCTTCTAGCCGTATAACTGTGGAGAACAGCAAAAAAGCTACCGTAGATGGCAAGGTTCTTCTTGAAAGCAGTGATGAGATAGAATATAAAGGCTCCAAGATAGAAATTGGCCGCATGGCAGAGCTTGTGTTGCTAGATACAAACGGCATAAACAAAGGCCGCTGGCAAATTCCTTATGGCGCAACGCTCAAAGTGATAAATGGCAAAGATGTTAAAAAAGGCGAAATGCTCTATGAATGGGATCCATACAACAACCCAATAATAAGCACAGTGGCCGGCAAAATTCAGCTCTTGGATTTTGCAGAAAAAACAACTTATGTATCGGAAGTTGACGAAACAACAGGCATAGAAACTTGGACAATAATAAACGATAGGCGTGGCAAAAAACGTGCTTCCATAAATGTTATGGAAAACGGCGAGCGCGTTGGTCATTTCTTTTTGCCAAATGGTGCTATCTTAACTGTTCGCGATGGCGACACAATAATCAGCGGTCAAACAATAGCAAAGTTGCCGCGCTCCGTTGGAAAAACAAAAGACATCACAGGTGGTTTGCCACGTGTTGCAGAACTCTTTGAGGCTCGCGAGCCAAAGAACTCGGCAATACTTGCACCTACAAATGGCGTGGTCGCTTTTGGTGCAGAAAAGAATTCCGGACAAATAGTGTTGATCAAAAACTCAGATACAGAAGAGGAAATTGTCGTTCCGCACGGAAAGCATCTCTCCGTTCACGATGGCGATAGAGTTCGCAAAGGGCAGGCGATAGCCGAAGGTTCTGTGAATTTGATGGATATTCTCCGCATTTTGGGCGAAGAGGAACTGCAAAGGCATTTGGTTGACGAAATCCAAGCTGTTTACCGCTTGCAGGCCGTGACCATTTCCGATAAGCACATAGAGTGCATTGTTCGCCAGATGATGAGAAAGGTTGTGATAACCGAGCCAGGCGATTCCAAATTCTTGACAGGCGAAGATGTTTCCAGAATAGAGCTTCGCTTGGAGAACGTGCGTTTGCAAGAAGAAGGCAAGCAAATTGCCCAATTTGCACCGCTACTCCTCGGAATAACAAAAGCCGCCCTTGCAATGGATAGTTTCATAGCCGCAGCTTCTTTCCAAGAAACCACGAAAGTGCTCACCAGAGCCACCATATCGGGTTCCAAAGACAATTTGCTGGGCTTAAAAGAAAATGTGATTATGGGTCGTTTAATACCATCTGGCACAGGTTCCAGACACTTGCGCCAATTAGAAATAAAGGATTCCGATGTAAAAGACGAAATTGTGGAAAATCCTCGCAGTTTATCTTATTCAGAAGAAGAATTTGACGATGATATTGAACTCGATTAGGAATTAACTATATTTTAACCAGCATTTAGGAGAATTTAGAGTGCCAACAATTCAACAGCTAGTGCGCCTTGGTCGCGAAAAGGTCAAGAACCGCACAACAGCCCCTGCGCTTAAAGCATGCCCCCAGAAACGCGGCGTTTGCAGCCGTGTTTACACCACAACACCCAAAAAGCCAAATTCCGCTTTGCGCAAAATTGCCCGTGTTAGGCTCAGCAACAAAATGGAAGTGACGGCTTATATCCCAGGCGAAGGTCACAATTTGCAAGAACATTCCATTGTGCTAATTCGCGGAGGTCGTGTTAAAGACGTGCCCGGTGTTCGCTATCACATAATTCGCGGTGCTTTGGATACCCAAGCCGTTAACGGTCGCAAGCAGGCTCGTTCACGCTATGGAGTTAAAAAGAAAGCAGCCGCAGCACCTGCAAAAGGCGGCAAAAAGTAATTAGGAGCAATTATGTCTAGAAGAAGAAAGTCAATTCATCGTTCCATTCTACCAGACCCACGCTATAACTCAACTTTGGTGACAGAGCTTGTGGGCGTGGTTCTAAAAGAGGGCAAAAAAACCATAGCCGAGCGCATTGTGTACACCGCGCTAGACGAACTGAACAAAAAAGTTCAGGGTTCGGAATCCGTTATGGAAAAATTTGAAGCCTGCCTAGAAAACATCAAACCTCACGTTGAAGTTAAAACTCGCAGAGTTGGCGGCGCAAACTATCAAGTTCCAATTGAAGTTGCCCCAGACAGAGCAAAGGCACTCGCCCTTCGCTGGCTTTTAACGGCTGCTCGCAAAAGAAACGAGCAAAATATGGCTCTTCGCCTAGCGGCAGAGCTTGTTGCTGCAAAGAACAACGATGGCGGTGCGGTTCGCAAAAAAATAGATACGCATAAAATGGCAGAAGCTAACAAAGCATTTGCTCATTTTAGGTGGTAGTTTTGCCTATTCTATTTGCTTTTTTATTGCTCCTCATCAGCTGCGGGGGAGTATCTACAGAGGAGAATAACCCTTCTGATTCTCAAAACAATGTAAATAATATCGATAGCAACGATATTATTATGGATTTCAATATTCCGCTCACAGGCATAAATTCCGATAAACAATTTTCTGCTTTTAGTGAGCAATTACTTATGATCTATTACATGGATCCATTTTGTCCTCATTGTCAAAGTGGTTATAGCTCAGTTCAGCAAATAGCAAATGAATACGAACCTAGAGGTCTTGCGAGCATTGCTATTGCGGTTAGAAGCGAAAACTATATTTTGGAATTTATAGAGGAATATGAGGCTAGCATTCCGTTTTTTCAGGATTCTGAATATGCGTTTATGGATAAATACGGAATTGAACATGTCCCGATGCGTTACATAGTTTTCCCAAACGGAAAAACCCTTTCATACGAAAATTCCGAAAGTCAAATAAAAAAGATGGTATCAGATATAGAGGCGTTTCTTTCTAAACATCCCACACAGAAATTGCCATAGCTTCTGGAGATAATGGCTGCGGTTCGGGAGTGAGGCATATTTCGCAGCCGTAGCCGAGCTTTTCAAGTTTCGCGAAAATTTTGAATGAGGAAATATCGCTTCTGTTAGGAGTTGCATGTTTTTTTATTTCAATAGGATAATATTTTCCGTCTTGATAAATGAGCAAATCTATCTCGTGCCCCTTCTCGTCACGAAAGAAATACAAATTCGGTTTTTCCCCATTGTGCCAGTATGATTTTATGATTTCGCTAACTACGAATGTTTCAAAAAAAGCCCCCGATGATATTCCAGATTCCAAGGCCTCCGGCGTAGTCCAGCCAGCAAGGTATGCGGCAATGCCTGTATCTAAAAAGTACATCTTTGGGCTTTTGATTAGCCTTTTGGTTATGTTTCTAAAATATGGTTGCAAAAAGTAAATTATTCCCGAAGTTTGCAAAACGGATAGCCACTTTTTTGCCGCTGGCTGCGAAATTCCAACATCTTTTGCAATATCCGCAATATTCAATTCCTGCCCCGTTCTTGCGGCGGCAACTTTTAGAAAGGTTAAAAAAACAACTTCGTCACCTACATTTATAAGCTGTTTAACATCTCGTTCCAAATATGTGCGAATATAAGAATCATAAAAATCCCTACGGCTTTTTTCATTTCTATAAATAACATCTGGATATGAGCCTTGCCATATTATCTTGAATGTATCTGGTATATTGCGGTTTTTAAGTTTCGCTGGCACGTGTTCTGATGGCAAAAAGGGCTTTTGTTTTAACCCCATTCCCTCACGTTCATAAATTGATAAACCGAGCATATCAATGATGACTACCCTGCCAGCCAAGGATTCGGAGATGTTTTCCATCATATTGTATTGCTGGGAGCCTGTCATCCAAACCTGCCCGCGTTTATCCGAAGCATCGGCGAGCATTTTGACATAAGGGAATAATTCCTTGGCGTATTGAATTTCGTCAATGATAACCGGAGGAGAATATGTTTCCAAAAAGCCTTTGGGGTCGGTTTTCGCAAAAGAGAGGTCGGCTTTATTGTCCATAGTCACATATTTGCGCCCCGCAGTTTTGGCGTGTTTCAAGAGAGTTGTTTTGCCAACCTGCCTAGGCCCGTTTATGAGCAATATCTTATCGCTCCCAGAAACTCGCAAAATTTCTGGGGTTAGCGTTCGTTTTAGGTATTTTCCGTTAGCCATTCAAATAAAATAGAAATTTTGAAAAGGCGTAAATCTAAAGTAGGAGTTTAGATTTACGCCATTTTTAGAGGGAATCGCTTGGATATACCCAAGCCTCAATTGGTGGCTTGTATTGTAGAATTTGCTATATTATCCTCTTCAAGGTTAGAAGATGAAATTGAGCGTTAAAATTCCCTTATTGTTGGGGATAGTTGTTTTTGTGAGCACTGCCGCCATGCTTGTTGTGGTAGAGCTTAAAGTTCGTAGCACCATAGAACAATCCGCTTTAAACTCCCTAGTTGGCGAAACTGAGGCTAATGCAGCTTTCTTGAAATCCAAGCTGGATTTGCATACCGAAGTGCTTGCAGAAATAGCTAACAGAATCAGGGTTAGAACTATGGATTGGAGCATTGTGCAGCCAGCTTTGAAAGCTGATGTCGCTCGCATTGGTGCGCTTGATTTGGCTATGATAGATTCAGGTGGGGTTGCTCGTTATGTACTGAGCGATACAACAATTAACGTGAGGGATAGGGCATACTTTCACAAGGCTATGGCTGGAGAAAAAAGCGTGGAAATGGTAATTAGCCGCGTCACTGGCAAAGTTGTCACGGTATTTGCTGTGCCAATTAGAAAAACCGAATATATGGATTCGCCTGTAATAGGCGTATTGCTTGCGCGCAAAGATGGTGCGCAAACTCTTTCCAATCTAGTGGCAGAACTAAAAACACCGTACGAAAGTGGTTATGCCTTTTTGATAAACGAACAAGGAAACATGATAGCCCATAGAAATCAAGAATTAATAGACAGGCAGTTCAATCCCGTAATAGAAGCTGTGAAAGATACCTCACTTAAATCTTTTGCAGGGATGGTAGCTGCGGCATTCAAGGAAAAAAATGGAAGAACAGAATACCATTACAATGGCAAAAACCTTATAGGCGCATATTCAAAGGTTCCCGGATTCCATTGGGTTCTTTTCTTAAGCATAGAAAAATATGAAATAGAAAATAAATTATCGCAAATAAGCATGGCTATAGTTTTAATAGGTTTTATATGCCTTATAGCTGGAATTATCGCCGCCGTAGGAGTTGGGAAATCCATTGCAAAGCCTGTGATCAGCATGGTTAAAGCCTCTAAAAACATAACTCAGGGCGAAGGAGATTTAACACAAAGCATTCCCGTGCATTTCGAAGGTGAAATGGGAGATTTGGCTCGTTATTTCAACAAATTGATAGCCACGCTCCGTGTCCCCATAAGCGATGCAAAGTCAACGGTTGACAATTTGAGTACCGTTTCCGAAGAATTGTCTTCAATAAACAGGCAACTTGAAATAAACCAGACTCAGGCTGGAAAAGAATATTCGCAGGAAATTTTGCGAATAAGCCAATGCATACACGAGCTAGCAGCAACGGCTGGGCAATTAAGGCAAACAATGGATAAATTTAAAGTTTAAGTTACTACATTACTCCCTAATTATAATTTTATTTCACAAGGAGCATATATGAACCGTTTTCTCTCATTGGCAACCATACTCTGCCTCTCGTTGCTTTTTTCTTGCGCGCCGGACATTGAGCAGCCACCACAGGAACAAGGTAAATTGAGCAGCTCATCTGCCAATAAGTTTGCGAAATCAAGTTCGAGTTCGCTTGCCGAAGTTTTGGGTAGTTCTAGTTCAGCCCAAATTAGGCAAAGCAGCAACGATGCTGTCCCTAGTAGTTCTTCTGCTTACACATTACCGAGCAGTTCTTCCAACACAAACACAACTACAGATTCATACGAACTTGCCGCCTTTATTTACGATACAGATGCCTCTGTTCACCCTGATTTCAGCTGCGGCAGGTATTATAATGGAATGAATGAAGGCAATGGTGTTAATGCCTATGCCAATTGCCAATACGGCCCACCTGCCTTCACTACTGGTGGCAACCTAAAACCGGCCTGTAGTGGCGTTGTGAAAGGCTTGGTTAAGCCAACTTTGAACCCCAACACAAGAAAAATAGAATACTCAGGCAATGACCCCAAAAAATGCTGGACAAGCGCAGAATGGTTTGATAAAGCCTTCAAATCCACACCGGGCGTTAATGTTGTACGTTGCTACGATATGCACCTTACCCTGAACAATGCTGGCAGATTTGAATTTGACAGCGACACTAGGATAAGTACAATCGGTGGCAAGTTGATTGGCGGCTTTTTTCCTGAGATTTTGGCTTCAAGAGGCACAGACGATTATAGCCTGTGCCCCACTTGCGATGCCAAACGCGATGCAGATAGATTCCCTCCCCTGATACCTGGGATAAGCAAGGAAATGTTTGAGGCATACCAAAGCAAAGAAGGCGATTTCAGCGATGGAGACCATCCGCTGAGAAACGTATTTTTGGGTGGCACAACAAGCTCTGAGAGCAGCATTTATGACTGGAGCAAGAGAGATACGGCATCTTGGTTTTTGCACGGAACCACAGCGATCAAAAATACTTATGGGGGCAATACAACATATTCCACCCCTTCCCAAGCAAATCAGCATTTCTGCTTTGAAAGCCACGCAGATTTTTATTATGACCCTTCCCAAGAGTTTTATTTCAGCGGTGATGATGATATTTGGGTTTATATAGACAGCAAGTTGGTTATAGACTTGGGCGGTAATCACATGGCGGCTCCGGGTCACGTAAAGTTGAATACGCTGGGGCTAGAAGAAGGCAATCGCTATCCCATAGACATATTCTTCTGCGATAAGCGTACCGCTAATTCCAATATACGCATAAGCACAAATATATTTCTAGAACAAACAGAAACTTGCGGAGGTTATTAACCCTTATGCCAAAGCTTTGTATTTTCCTCGCCCTGCCGACATTCCTATTTTTAGGCTGCGGTTCTTACGATGAAGTTAGAGCTTTTTCGGCAGAAAAATGCGGAAGCGATTATTACGACCCAGAGGAAAAATTTTGCATAAATTCCAAGACTTATGACAAATGCGGCGGTTCTTTGTACGACCCATCTAATCAAAAATGCGAAAATAATCGTTTATTATCAAAATGCGGGAACGAATGCTCATATTCATACTTTTACTCTGCAATCAGGGATTAGAGATATAGATGGCCTCTATACAGACAATTCTTGGGCTAATGTTCGTTGCCTAAAGGACATTTAGCCGCCGTTACTTGCATTTTACCCCTCTTTTCCTGTATTTTCTCATAAAAAGCTTGATAAGCTCTGAAAAATTTTTTATCTTTAAGCTATGCGGTATTTTGCGTTGGCTATGGTTTTGCTCCTTATTTCTTGCGAAGACGGGGAAGCTCCAATAGTAATAGAAGACCCTGATGCCCAAGACAACGAATACATTGAACCGGCAATTGAACAGTTCAAAGAACCTTCGGATTTAAAAATTAGCTCCAAAAAAGCGCGCAATTTCAACAAAGCGAGCGAAGCTCTTGTGATTATGGGGCAAGAATGGGCAGAGCAGATGTCTAACGCAGATAACGAAGAAAAGCTGAAAATGGCCGCTTCTTACGAAAAAGCCCAAGATGATTTAATAAGAAAATTCGGAATACAGGGCAAAGAAGAATTTAAATGGATTCACACAAAGGCCTTGCCTGAATCCATTAACAGAGATGTTTTTGCACGAGCCGGGGTATGGATTAACAGATAGGAGTTCCAATGTCAATGAAAGGAAAAAAGGGCATAATTTTTGGCGTTGCCAACGACCGTTCCATAGCCTGGGGCATAGCGAAAAAATTATTGGAAGAAGGTGCAGAGGTGGCTTTCAGCTACAATGGAGATCGCCTAAAACGCAGTTTGGATAAATTACTTCAAAATCACCCTGGCAGCAAGCTCTATGACTGCGATGTTTCTGCCGAAGAAAATATTTTGAAAGTCGTGGAGAAATACAAAGCCGAGGTCGGTCAGTGCGATTTTTTGGTTCACTCCATAGGTTTTGCAGATAAAAGCTATTTGGAAGGGGCCTTTTTGCCAACACCAAAAGACGTGTTTTTGCAAGCGATGGACATTTCCGCATATTCCCTTGTTTCCCTAACCCGCGCATTCAAGCCCTTGATGACAAAAGGAAGCTCCGTTTTAGCCCTAACATATTTGGGAAGTGAAAAAGTTGTTCAAAACTACAATGTTATGGGTGTGGCAAAAGCCGCGCTAGAGGCCATAGTTCGCTATTTGGCTTACGATTTAGGCCCGGAGGGAATTAGGGTTAATGCCATTAGTGCAGGCCCCGTGAACACGCTTGCGGCGCGCGGAATTAGCGATTTTACCGATTTGCTCAAAATCCACCGCAAAATTGCTCCCCTTCGCGAAAACACAACCCCAGAGCACGTGGGTGGTGCAGCGTATTTTCTTTTAAGCGATTTGTCTTTTGGCGTAACCTCTGAAATAATGTATGTTGACGGAGGCTACAATACGGTAACGGTAGGTCCCATTTCCGCTTACGATAAGGAATTGTGATACCACTCTTACTCACTTTTTTAGGTATTGTAACAGATCAGGATTTTGCGAAAGAAGACTCTCTGCAGGTTGAAGTTGTAGAAACCGGATTTATCGCTTATGCATTTTTCAACAAGCAATTCAAACTTGAACTCCCTCAAGACACTATGTGGAATATTTGCGCCAAAAGCGGGGAATTGGAGAAATGCTATGAATTGAAATATTTTGGAAAGGACTCTGTTTTCTCTGCGGAAATTTCGGGGAAAGAGAATGTGGTGTGGTATGGGGGTGCGGAGGCTGGAACAGGGAGCGGAGAGCAGAGAGCCCAAAGCGAGGCAAATGTGAACGCGGATTCTGCCGCCGTGAGCGCTACAGAGTCTGCGGAGCAGGTCACGGAGCTCAGGAAGGTTGTGGTGCAGCTTCGCAAAAAACCCAAGCGAAAACTGGGGGAATCTGTTGTCAGCGCAAAAAACATAAAGCGAATGCCGGGGCTTGCAGAGGCAGATGTTATGCGCAGCATACAGGCTTTGCCCGGCGTTGTGTCTAGCTCGGATTTCAGCACAAAGATATATGTCAGAGGCGGAGCAAGCGACCAGAATTTATTTTTGCTGGACAATGGAATTGTCTATTCCCCAACTCATTTCTTTGGGCTTTTTTCCACATTTCTCGTTGAAGCAGTTGACGATGTTAAATTCTATAAAAGCGGTTTTCCGGCAGAGTATGGGAACCGCCTCAGCTCTGTTGCCGCCATAAACAGCAGGAAGGGCGGAAACGATACCCTTGACGAATGGTTCAGCAGAAATTCCGTGAAAATAAGCACATTTGCCACGCAAGTTCACACAGAAGGGCACCAAGGAAACGCCAGATGGGTTTTGGCGGCGCGAAGCACTTACATAAAGCAGATTTTAGACTTTTTGCAAACTGTGGGCGCGACTGATTTTACCGTGGATTACAAATTCACGGATATTCAAGGAGCTTTTGATTACCAATTAAGCGAAGATAAAAGCCTGCATATTGCCATATATACCGGTGCAGACATTCTCAACTTTTCGCCTCTTTTCGTGGAATGGGGAAATACGGTTATTCCCATAAGTTTTCAGTGGAAAATAGATGATAAATGGAAATGGAACAGCGGTTTTTCTTATAGCGAGTTTCACCAAGATTTCAAGATAGAAAACTTGTTTGGAATGGAAAATGGAGTTAGCACGTTTGCAAGCCGCCAGTCTCTTGCTTATTCTGGAATAGACAGGCACACCATTGCTTTTGGTTATGATTTGGAATTTTCAAAAATTATCTTTCTGCAAAATGTTGAAATTACCGGACAAAAATTGGAAGACAGTCCAAAAACACGCCATCATATTTTATATGCCCAAGATTCCTGGCGACCCGATTTATGGGAGATTCAATACGGACTAAGGTTGAACTATCACGAACTTTCCAAGCACTTTGGTGCGGAACCTCGTTTTGCCGCCTCCTGGGAGTTTGCGGAAAATCAAAAATTGGAATTCCACACCGGTTATTATTTGCAATACCTGAATAGCCTTATGTTCTCTGAACAAGAAGCCTTGAACGAGTTTTACTATCCTGCCCGCAAAACCGCAGTAAATGGAACGGTAAAGCCATCTAGTTCAATTTTATCTGCAATTGGTTATTCTCGGAGCAATATTTTGGATATGTTTAATTTTAATGTGGAAGCCTATTACAAAACCCAAAATAATTTGACCATTTATAGAGAATCTGAACTTGACTCAAATTCAGCAGAGAAAATAGAATCGCTTGGAGATATGATTGTGAGCGGAGAAGGTTATTCCTTTGGCTATGAACTTTCGTTGCAAAAACCGGAGGGTTTTGTGAGCGGTAGCATAAATTTCAATCAGGGCTGTTCTGTTTTTAAAGATGGAACAAACAAAGCCTATTTTCCCAACTGGCACCAACCCTTTGCTTTGAAAAGCGATTTGTCTTTTAATTGGTTTGAAAGAAAAACATTTTTACGCACATCAATGCAATTAAAATGGGCAAGCGGAATGCCATACACTCCATATCTAGGTTATTTTTCAACATACAGAATGGACGAAGATTATCCTGGTTACGATATGGTTTCGCTTCTTGGCAATAGAAATGTAACTATGCGAACTCCTTATTTTCGCTTAGATGCAAAAGCGATTGACTGGGGCAAAAAAGATAAATGGAATTTAGGTTTTACGATATTAAACTTAACCAATCACGATAATTTATTCTACATATTCTACGATACCAGCAAAAATCCACCAGAAGAACAAAAAATTTATCAGTTCCCATTTTTTCCACTGTTGATAAATTACGAGTATTACTTTTGATGAGAAAAATATTTTACTACATTATCTTACGCATCGGAAATCGAAAATGAAGAATGTCTTGAGAATAATTCCAGCTATCCTTGTTATGGCAGCGCTTTTTATGCTTTCAACTTTGCCAGGCAATGACCCTCTTTTAAATTCTGTTCAACTTAGCGATAAAATAGAGCATTTTATAGCTTATTTTGTTTTAGGAATAGCATTTTGTATGTGGATTCCAAGCAAAAAATGGTTTGCAAAGCCTGTGGTTTGTGGAGTGATTGTTGTTGTTCTGTGTACGCTTTTTGGACTTAGCGATGAATTTCACCAAACATTTGTTCCTGGTCGCTCTGGCGATTTGTACGATTTAGCTGTGGATTCTGCATCTAGCGTAGTTGCTATTTTTGCATATTTCCTATTTATAAGAATAATAAAAAAATGAATAAAGCATCCCTAATCATAGCTGCCAGCCTGCTCGCAAGCAGGGTTCTCGGAGTTTTGCGCGAGATGCTCCTTGCAAAAATAGCAGGCGTGAATGAACAAAAAAATGCCCTTGATTTGGCATTTATGATTCCTGATATTTTGAATCATTTAATAGGCACAGGTTTTTTATCAATAGTTTTTATATCGCTATTCACAACGCATTTGCTAAAGCAAAATGAAAATGAAGGGTGGCGTTCATTCAGCAATATTTTCAATGTTCTCGGTTTGTTGTTTTTGATTTTGGCTGTGCCAGCATTTATATTTATGCGAGAACTGATTTTGCTTTTAACGGCAACATCGCCAAATGAAGATATTTTAAATTTAGCAATCTATTTTGGCAAAATAATTTTGCCAGGTCAGCTATTCTTTTTTGCCGGAAGTTTTTTAATAGCAGCGCAGCAAGCTCGCAAGCAATTTTTTATTCCATCGCTCACAGGCATAATTTACAATGCGAGCATAGTGCTTTTCGGTTGGTTATTCAAAGACAGCGGAGTTAGCGGTTTTGCTTGGGGAGTTCCTATCGGTGCATTCATAGGATTTTTTGTTCTGCAGATAATAGGTTCTTATAGAGGCGGAGTAAAATATTTTTTCACATTCAATCCAATAAATTCAGAATTGATAAAAACCGTAAAACTTTTGTTGCCTATGATTTTAGGTGCTGGCTCTATGTTTGCGCTTGAGTTTGCGATTCGCAGCTTTGGTTCAATGTTTGGAAGCCACGGAATTTCAAGCCTCAATTACAGCTATCGCCTTATGTACACTCTTGTTGCTGTTTTTGGTTTTAGCGTTGGGGCAGCCAAATATCCAGATATGGTTAGAATGTTCAAAGAGAACAAAATAACTGAATTAAACGAAAAAATTTGGGGTGATTTGGCAAAAATCTTTGCCATCTTGGTTCCAGCGATATGTGCATTGACAGCTGTCAGTTTACCTGCAGTTCGCATTTTATTTGAAAGAGGGGCTTTCACACAGCAAAGCTCAATTTTGGTCAACGAATTGCTTTTGTGTTATTTGCCTGTTAGCATAAGCCTTTGTGCCCAAGCTCTTTTGTCAAGGGCTTTTTATTCAATGGAAAGAATGTGGCTCCCAACAATAATCAATACATCAGCTTTTGCCGCAAGTTTATTTTTATATTCGCCAGTAGCGAATATAATAGGTATATATTCTGTCCCTGCAGTTAGTTTTATCTGTTCATTTGTTCAGTTAATTTTGCTTTTGGCATTTTGGAACGTAAAAGGGGCAAAATCCTTTATCAAAGATTTTATGGCTGGAGCAGCTGTTTTAATTGTTTTAGCAGCAATTGGGCTCTGTATCTCCCAATATGCCTATAATTGGCTTCTAAATGCAAATTTAGCCTATTTAATAGCTTATTCTGCAGTTATTTCTGCATTGTTTTTTGTTTTCTCTATCGGTTTGCAAATTCTGCTTGGGTCCAAGTCTTCTTCTTATATATTATATTTATTTAAAAAGAAATTGACAAAGAACTCTGTTAATAACTCAAAGAAAATTTGAAAATATTATGTAAGATACTGTTATTATTGCAATTCCAAGATAATTTTTATTCGTAAGTTTTTGTAATGATAAGGCTTTTATTAACATTTATTTGGGTAATTTGCTTTTTTTCCAAATCAAATAACAAGCTATTAACGTTATTTTTTGTTTAAAACCTTGAATTTCGGGTAAAACTTTTCTAAATTACTAGCAAATATCATATTATGGCGGTTTAGCTCAGTTGGTTAGAGCGACGGAATCATAATCCGCAGGTCCGGGGTTCAAGTCCCTGAATCGCCAGTTTTTGAAATTATTTTTATTTTTTTGCTAAAAATAATATATATTAAAGTTATCTGGATTCATCTCAAAATAGGAGCTTCTCTATGAAAAAAGTCTTAGTATTGCCGTTATTCGCTTTGGCCACATTAGTTTCACAAGCTGGGGCTGAGGTATGCACTGGTATAAATGGGGCAACTGTCTGCGAATGGGACACGGGTTGCTTCACAATAAGCACAGAGTATTCATATACCTCCACTTGCAGAGGCTCTGTTGAAGGTGGCGATCCAAAGCATCCGGTTTGCACTTGCGAGCAACTGATTAAAAATTGCACAGATTATGGAGCTCTCTATTCTGGAGTTAAAGGATTAGACGTTGCACCTTATGGTGCTGGCTGGAAATGCTTGGAACACGGAGGCACATACCAGGCTGGCAAAGCACCTGTCAAAGCCGCCGAGAAAAAAGATAAGAAGTAGAGGAGAATAAGCTACTTCGAAAAATTCACGATAGCTTTTGCCAAGTTTTCTGCAATTTCGTTTTGCCCCTTTTCTGTGGACATATAGGTGGCATCGTTTGGATGTGTTATAAAACCTAACTCTGCCAGAACTGCGGGCATATATGCGCCAACTAAAACCATAAATCCGGCTTGACTAGCACCTTTTTGTACCTTTCTTATTGAGCCGCCTTCAAAAGATTCAACCAGATAACCCGCGAGCAATGCGCTTTTTTCTGCATACAAAGCGAGCTGATTATCCAAAATAATCCATTCGGCGGGTGAAATTTCCGTTTTACCCTTTTTATCGGATTCCAGTGCTATGGCTTGGTTTTCCCTGCGAGCTATGGCTTTGTCTTCTTCGCTTCCGCCTGCTCGCAAAATGTAAAATGTAAAACCTTGCGCAGTTGCTTGCCTTGCCTTTTCTATGGCATTGCAATGCAGGCTTAAAAATAAATCGCCACCCCAGTCGCTTGCCATTTTTGGACGATTTCCCAATTCTATGTATTCGTCAGAATCTCTTGTCATTTTAACGGTGAATCCTTTTTCTTCCAATTTGCTTTTTAATTTTAAGCCAACGGACAAAACAATATCTTTTTCTTTAAAGCCGTTGTGGCCAATAGCTCCGGGGTCTTTGCCACCGTGCCCAGGATCCAAAACTATGGTTTTTATTTTTTTGCCGCCGCCTGCCTGTGCCGCAGAAGATGATGAGATGGCTTTTGCTTCGTAATGTTTTTTTCTAAGCACCACTTGCAAAGTTTTTCCCTCGTCTTTTTTCACAAGTTCAATTCCATCGCAGTTATCTTTTATCACAAGGGTTATTTGCACGCTTTGCTTGTCTTGAATAGGAATTACCCTGCTTATCATAGAGGATTTTTTTGCTAAATCAGAGAACATTGCACTATCTATCACAAGACCATTTATCCGCAAAAGATAATTAGGTTTTGTGTAAAAAGTTTCCACAACAAAAGGCTTTGCGAGTTTTAGTTCCACAACCTCGCCATTTTCTTTTGAATCTAAATTAACGCTCCATAAATCTTTGGTCGGTCTTGAATATATTTTTGCAGAAGCAGAATCGTATTCAATGGGTCTGTTCAACATTCGTTCAAAAATCCGCAAAGAAGATGGCAGTGGCAGCCAAAAAGATTGCTTGTTCGTGATTTTGCTTTGCACAGCGGTTTGCAGCAAAAAACTTGTGTCTTTTAAATTTACCCAAGGACTTCCCCAAGCCCAAGAGGAATTCCCTATCTGCAAAATCCCTGCCTCGCTTTGCCAAGTCATATTCATTTTCAATTTTTTTCCTAAATCCACCCCGTCTGCATAAGTTATGCCATTCTTTTTCTCAACTTGCAAATTAAAATCCTGCGCTGCTGCTTGAACCGCTATTCCAATTATCAAAGTAAGCAAAATTCTTAGCATTGGTTATTCCCCGCCAAATCTCTAATAACCTGCCAATAAATATTATGCTCTTCTTTTAAAACTCGCTCTGCCAAAATTTCCGGCGTGTCGCTTGGGAGAACTGGAACCGCGACTTGGGCTATTATTTTGCCGGCATCGTAATCTTTATTTACAAAATGCACGGTCACTCCTGTTATCTTAACGCCAGCTTCTATCGCTTTTTCGTGCACGTGAATGCCGTAGCAGCCTTTGCCGCCAAATGAGGGCAAAAGCGCAGGGTGAATGTTTATTATTTTGTTTTCAAAACGCTCAAGAATATTTTCTGGGATTTTGCGCATATAACCGGATAACACAATCAAATTCGGGTTCTCGCTTTGCAAAATTTCAAGCAGATTATCGCCTTCAATAAAGCGAACCGGCACCTTGTATTTGCCAGCAACATCTGCGGCTTTGCAAGTTTTGAAAGTGATAAGGCTCGCGCACTCCGCATTCAATTCCCCTGAGGCAACCCGCCGCATAATGGCTTCAAAATTGCTGCCTCTTCCTGTGGAAATCATTGAGAATCTGAATTTGGGCACAGGGAGAATATAGTAAATGTCAAACTTACCTCGCTACCTCTGGATTCTGCGTTCCTTCGGGCATATTTTTCAATATAGGTAGTCCGTCTTCGAATTCCCATACATTGGATGAAAATTTGACCGTATTCTGCCACCAATTTGCATTGCCCCATTCAGCAGATGTTATATCTGCCCCATCTCGTCCGTTAGCATCGGAAACTATGGAATATCCGCTTAGCATAACTATGTTGTCTAAGGCGTAGTTATTGGTGAGGTTTGCATAATTAGATATACGACTTAAAGTAGAAGTTTGTTTAGTGTTTATTGATGAATTGAGGGCTACGCAATTTTGAATAGAGCCGTCTCTGTGATATCCAGCAATTCCGCCAGCATAACCAAAATGGCTAACAACGCTACCAGTAGCATAGCAGTTTTTTATTGTGCCGTAATTATCTCCCACCACACCACCTGCAATGGAGCCATTAGTGACGTCGCTAGTTGAATAGCAGTTTTCCACCGTGCCTTGAGCTCGATTTACCCCCACTACGCCACCAGTACTCAGCATATCACCACTAATACTTCCAGTGCTGTAGCTGTTTCGTACTATACCAGAATTATCCCCTACCACACCGCCACCATCCCCAGAAAGGGTACCAGAAAAGTAGCAGTTTTCCACTATGCCATAATTATCATCCACCACGCCACCGCCAGAGCCAAAAGAGACATTACCATTAAAGCCTACGTTTCGTACAGTGCCACTATTTGTCATTGCCAAAACAGCTTCGCCATAGCCAATACCATCGTAGCTAAAATCGGAAAAAACTAAATTTTTTACTGTGCCGTATTCGCCAATTATGCCGAAAATAGCATTACGCATATTACCAGAAATGGTTTTATTGTTGCCATCAAAAGTTCCGTTAAAAGAAAAATTTTCTTCTAAACTCCAACTCCAGCCCCAACCAATAAGGAGGCTTTCGTCATTCAGCTTAATGTTGGCAGCAAGCGTAATTGTTTTTCCTCGAAAATCATCTTGAGGAGGAATGCTATCGGCACGTTCTCCATTGACAATATCAGCAAGTCCTCTGAGTTGAGCTACCGTGCTTATGGTATAGTTTTTGGCAGAGCCATTGCCATACCAGCCATAATAAGACGATGCGCCACCGTCATCGCCAGATGAGCAGGAAAAGGTTAATGCCGTAGCAAGCACAAAGCCTGCCGTGAGTGCGAATTTTGAGAATAGTTTTCTCATTGTGTTACCTCCGTTTTAAGGGTTGAAAAAAATTCAAACAAAGGGCAACCACGTGGGGTTGCCCGTACAACAATAAGGGGTTCGAACGAATATATATATAGGGGCTAGATAAGAACAGAGGTTAAAAAAAAATCCGCGTGGTAAAAAAAACAGCAGCCAGCCATGAGTCTTACCACACAAAACATAATATATAAAAATATTAAAGGGTC
>Ga0268262_10002046_pt1 | contig 23788 bp, 18 predicted proteins | sample TergutNc150P3_FD_190354 | JGI IMG/M metagenome (GOLD analysis project Ga0268262, IMG submission 190354) | Nasutitermes corniger P3 segment gut microbial community from laboratory colony in Florida, USA - Nc150 P3 (SPAdes) (version 2) | ecosystem: Host-associated > Arthropoda: Insects >...
CGTGATAGCCCTTATACAAACTTGCAAATTTGGTTTTGCCATTGACGCCATTGTTTTTAAAAAACTGCACCGCCATTTTCATAGCAACTTCCATCCCAACCGAGCCGGAGTCCGCAAAAAACACGTGGTTTAACCCCTGCGGGGTTATGCGCACAAGTTCCTCTGCCAGTTTTTCCGCGGGTTCGTGCGTTAAGCCGCCCAGCATTACGTGGGAAAATTTTTGCATTTGCTGGGCTATGGCTGCGTTTATCTCTTTGTGGTTATAGCCGTGAATTACGCACCACCAACTTGAAATGGAGTCTATCAATTCGCAGCCGTTTTCCAAGTAGAGCTTCACGCCTTCTGCGCGGGCAACTTTTAGCGGAGCCGGCATTGTTTGCATTTGAGCATAAGGGAACCAAAGCGGAGGCATTTTATTGGAAGATAGTAAATGGTAGGATTTTAAAAATAAATGCTAATCCCAAAAATGTGGTTGGCTTCTAGAACGGCACGGTTTTGGTAGGCATATTCTATGTCTCCAAAACCTAAGTTGATGGCAAAACCCGCGCTTAGGGCATCGTTTTCCCCGCCCGAAAATGGATAGCCAAACCGCAGGGAAAATACATCCCTGAACACGATTTCCAAACCGGTGCGAAGTTCCTCTGAGGAGTCGTTTCGCCTGTATAAATCCGCAGAAAGCGCACCGCTAAAATCGAGCGGCAAAGAACAAGTCGCAGTGATGCCCGATTGCACGGAGAGGGGAGCCGTTTCTTTTTCTTTTGAACGTAGCCATCCAAAATTGCTGAAAATTGTTCCGAATTCAATTTTTTTCAGGAACGCGATATTTTTTATCAAATCATATTTAACACCGCCATCGAATAAAAAGCCGTGCTGGTCATAATCGTATATGTTTTGGTTTGCGTAGCGGAATGTTAATCCCGCGCTTGCGGAGTTGAATTTTTTTGCAACGCCTAGTTGCGCGGCAACGGTTCCAGCGGTATAGGCAAGGCCATCTGCGGTTAGCCCATCTTCTGTGTATTCTTGGATTTTATCGTAGTTCAACGATTCTATTCCCGTTGTTAAATGCCAGCCCCCAAAAATGATATGAGCGAGCATTGATGTTCTGCCAGCTCCTATATTATCTGAAAATTCCGTTTTTGAAAAACTGAGAGAAGGGGAGTTTGTAGCCACTGCCGCAAGCGGATTCCTCATAGTTTCACCTGCGTTATATGGGCTTGCTATGCCAGCCCCAGCAAGAGCGGCTTGCCTAGGCTCGCTGGGCATTGAGAGCATTTTCATGGAGTTCGCCCCTTTTTCCACATGCCAATATCCACCGGAGTATGCAAAACTCGCCAAGAATAACGCAAGCGAAGTTGCATAAGGTAAAAATGAATGGCATTTTCTTTGAGGCATAAAAATTTAAAATATAAAAATATGTTCCGGTACAACCTTTTTGCCTAAAATGATGTTGGGCAGGGTTAAATACTTCGTTTTAAAAAAGAGTTTCCCAAATATATAGGTAAAAGGGTCTGTAACAACAACGGCGATTGTTGGGACTTTGGCGGTATATGTTTCCAAAACGGCAGTCCCCGGCATACATACAGCGGCTTTTGCGCCGGAAAAAGAACAGCTATCCGGTTTTAATATAACAGGGAATTTCCCATTCAGTTTTTCGCTCAAAAAATCAAAAATCTCCTTGCGCGATGCAACAAACAGGGAATGTTCATATTCTTTTGCTATTTGCATATACCTTGGCAAATTCCTTTTAACTTGCCCAATTCTGCTACCGGGCAAAAACAAAATCTTGTCTTTGAATTCTTCGCAAATTTTTGTGTTTGAAAAACACGGGTGCTTAATGATAGTCGCATTTGCTCCGAATTTTTCGTAAATTTCCTTTTCAAAATCAAAAAAAACTAATACATTCACGTCTTTAAAATACTTGCCCCTATACCTTTTCCAAGCCCAAATTTTAGGCGGAGCTATGTAAAAAACAGGTTTGTTCATTTTTTTTGAGAGCTTCATCAAAGGCATATTCATCCCAGGATAATCTATGCAGACCAAAGTCTTGCAATTCTCGTGTTTTAGAGCTTCTTGCAATTTCTTTTTGATGGAAAAGAGTTTAGGCAATTTTTTTAAAACATCAAAAAATCCATTCACGGCCATATCTTCAAAATTTGCTATGTCTTTTAAACCAGCATTTTTCATCAAGGGACCACCCGTGCCAATAGCCTGAAATCCGTTCTTCAAAATTTCTTCGACAATTTCTTTGCCCAGCGCATCGCCGGAATCCTCGCCAGCAACGCATAGTATGTATTCTTTATCCATCATTTTTGATTCTCCTTTGCCCATTCATTTATCAATAACCCCGCGATTATGGTTGAGTACTGATACCTGAGTTTCCCGTGAACCTGCATAATCACAATTACCAACGCTTTTTCAGGCTCTTTTTTTGATTGCGCAAAACCTGCAAACCAATCATAGCGCCCGGCTGGGGAATCTCCGTCTAAAGAACCGGTTTTCCCCCCTATGTGTAGCGAGTTCATATTACGGCTATGCACGCTTTTTTTCATTTTTTTCTGAGCGGTGCCATCGGTTATGGTTTTAGAAAATAGAATTTGCATTCCATCATAAGTTGTTTTTTTAAAATCATTATGCGATTGAAGCAGCAATTTTCTGATTGCGTACGCAACTTGCAGGGGAGAAACCATATTTCGCTGCGTAAATCCGCTAGCACTTTCAGCCAATTCATAGCTTGAGTCCAAATAGCTGAAATTCAAAAATCCGAGTTTTTTCGCTGCGGTTTCCAGTTTGCGTTTGCCCAGCCTTATGCCTATTATCCCCATTGCCGGGTTGTTACTCCTGGCAAAAGCATCTTCCAAAGTTATCACATCTCCGTCATAATTTTCAGCAGGGTAGATCTGCCTTTTGTAAAGGGTTGAATTTCTGCCTATCTTAGGGATTTCGCTACTGGGTTCAATTCCGTTTTCTAGAGCCGCTACTGCCGTCACTATTTTTGAAAGGCTTGCGGCAGGGAAAGAGTCGCGTTGCAAAAAAGTTGGTTCCTCAGAACTTTCATCGTCTTCGCGTTGCCCCCAAGCCAAGATATCTCCGCTTTTTGCATCCATCAGCAAAATAAAAGCATTTGGAGGGTGGTAGCGGCTCAGTATGTTTTTTACCGCCTTTGCCAAGACGCTATCCCGCTGTTCAGTTGAAATTTCCAAATCATGGACTTCCGAAGCGGGAACATCCAAATCGGTAATTTCAAACCCATCTAAATCATAGCCTAAATCTTCGTAAAAAATAAAAGACGTTGCCAAACACGATAAGCATATAATTAAAACGGCAACGGATAAACCTGCGAGCTTCATTTTTCGCAAGACCCCAGCAAAGCAACAGCTTGTGCGGCAATTCCCTCTTCTCTGCCTGTGAAGCCCAGTTTTTCGGTGGTTGTGGCCTTGATGCCTATTCTAGCCTCTTCTATCCCCAATGTTTTTGAGAGAACCGCTTTCATAGCCATGCGATGAGGATTTATTTTGGGTTGCTCGGCTAGCACAACGCTATCTATGTTCTCTATTCTAAAACCGTGCTTTGAAATTTCCTCTTTAACCTGTTTTAAAAGTATTTGGCTATCTATGTCTTTAAACTTTTTATCGGTATCCGGGAAATAGGTTCCTATGTCGCCTAAGCCCGCCGCACCGAGCAGGGCATCGCATATAGCATGCGTTAAAACATCTGCATCGCTATGCCCTAAAAGCCCCTTTGAATGCGGGATTTCCACGCCGCCTATAATGCACTTGCGCCCTTCCGCAAAACGATGCACATCAAAACCAATGCCTATTCTAAACATTTTGCTACTCCCTGCTTTCTTTAAAAAAATTATCCCACGACTCATATTTTCCGTTGCGGGTTATCTCCACAAAAATAAAAGCCGTATCTTTTGGTGGCAAAAAACCAAGTTCAGAATCCTGCGAAACCTCATTGCCAATTTGCGTGTTGGAGCTAAGGCTATATAAGCCGCTTGTTTTTGAATATATGTTCTCACTGTGATACACAGTCACGGAAAAAAGGGAATCACGTTCAATCTTTAAAACTTTTCCGGGCAAAATTGCATTAACCGGAGCTTCGCCTATCGCGCTGAATTTATTTCTGAAAATTCGTTCCGCTTTTTTGTCTTCTTTTGCGTATATTTGCGGAATAGCAGAGCCTTTAATAGGCATAACAGGGCAGGGACCTGGAAATCTACAGCCGTTCGCTTTATTTTTCCAAGTGGAATTTTTGCTTTTCACCAAATTTATCTTCGTTCCGGAAATGCCTATGGAATCCGTCTGTTTATCGGGAATGGAAAAAATATGCCTGACCCTCAGCGGGAATTCGTCCGGAAATCTATCGCCTATAAACTTTGCCATCGGGACATAGAGGGTATCGTCGTCTTGTGAGTTTGCTGGTATATCGTAGATGGATTCTAAATTCAAAAAACATTCGACAAAATTATTTTTTTTTGAATGTATTTTTAATTCTCTGCAAGTTGGATTTAGCTTGGTATAGCTCTGCGTATCTTGAACGGATTTTGATTTTTTCACAAAAAGAATAACCAAAAATAGAGCTAAAATGCCTAAAAACACGGTGATGAGCAAAGCTCTTAAGCTATACATTTGGCTTTATTTACACGAGTTTGACTTTTTCGTAAATTGCTCTTTTATGAAAAAGCTCGATAAGTTTATCATTGGCGCCAATAATGGAAATTGAGTGCCTAAAAGTGAGCTTTTCTAAAAATCCTGCAGATACGGAATCCATAGATTGCAGTTCGGAAAAATCAAATGTTATGTTAAAGAAATCTAAGATATTTTTTTGCAGTTCGTCCAGCTGTTCGCCAGCAACCATATTTCCCTTGCATATAATCTTAGCATCATCTTTGTTGTTTTTAAGTATTTGCCATTCAAAATTCATCTCTGATTTTGCATTTTTATCCTCTGCGGCTTTTAAGCTATCTTTAAAATCATCCAAAGTTTCGTAAATTGAAAAAATGCTGTCTAGCTGGGTTATCTGCAACAGGTTTTTTATTTCAGGAGAAACCTCTGAAAGTACAAAACGCAGGTTGTTTTTGTGCATAATTTGATGTATTCTGACAAGCGTTGCTAGGTGCGAACTGTAAAGTACGCCAATAGAAGCGAGCGATAAAAGCATATCTTGCCTTTTCACTTTGATGACTTCTTCTATTTTCAGAAAAATATCATGAAAATCTTCAACCTCCAAATCAAAGTTGATTTGGTAGTATCCACCTTTGTCTTCTATAACACATTCCGACATTTTTTATCTCCGTTTTTCAAATGGACTCCATTTTTATTGCACCATTTCTCCAACTTATGGCTAAATTGGACAAATCTCGCTTATATTCCGTGTTTAGACCAAATATAGAAACTTTAAGCACCGGATAAATCAAATATGCGCTTATCAGAGCGTCTTTATCGGGCATAAGCTCTATTAAATTGAGCAGTTTTTCGCGTCTAGATGTCAATTGTTCTTTGCTGGTTGTGCAGGAGGATAGCTGAGATTCGAGTAATTGCCTGTGGTTTTTAAGCTCAGGGGTTGTAGATGGCGTGGATAGCAATTTTGACTGCAAAGCACTCATAGCATCGTTGAGTTTTTTCAAAAGCTCGTTTGAGTTTTGCAATTCTTCTTTGAATTGCTTCTTTTCGTCATTTACATAGACAAATTCGTTTACGGACTCCACCTTTCCGCCTATTCTCCCGCACCTCACATATCCCTTAAAGAATACAGAGCTGCTTATAATTTGCGAATCTAAGGGCATCTCTAAGTTTTCCGTCTCTATATAGCAACCGCAAACTCTTTTCCATACCTTGAATATTTTGCCAACTTTAATTTTAGAATCCTGTATATTGTCTGCGGTTATGTTCTTTTCTGCGACTATGTTCGCTTTATTTTGCCCAAAAACGGAACCTTTTAGGAAAATGCTGCCTTTTTTTGATGTTATGTTTGCCGCTTCAACAAAACCCTCGATGGATATGTTGCCGTCTGCCGTAACCGAAAAATCTGAGTTTACGTTCCCCCTTACAACAACATCGCCTGAATATTCGATGTTTCCTGTTTTAAAATCAACATCGCCTTTTACCACATAGACATTGCCAACGCAAATATCGTGCTCTTGCCTGTATAAGAAACCGTCTGTGGCGGCTATGAGTTTTGTTTCATCATCTATTATTTTGGTATTCGCTCCAGCAGGCAAGGCATAATCTTCGCCTGGGGTTGGTGATAGGGCAGTTCCATATACGCTTACACCTGGGGTACCTAGCGTTGGTGGAGTGCGGGTGCATATAACTTCACCCTGTTTTATCTGCTTTATGTTGTCCAATTTTCTATAGTCCACCGTTCCGTCTTCTTTCACATAAGGCTTGGCATCCGGGTCTATTGACAAAACCTCGGTTATCACGGCATCTTCGCCAGCTATTGGCGGGGTAGCAGATGCAATTATAAATTCCTGCCCATAAATTCCTCTAGACACAGCTTTTTTTACGGCATCGTAATCTATTCCATGTGCAACTGCTTTTTCCATTAAAACAAATAATACATCCGCTTCTGTCACCATATAATCGGTTTTTAATATGGAAGGGTCTATGGAAAAACGAACCTGCATAGGTGTAACCTGTAGATGCAGGTATCTGCGTTTGTTCTCTTCAAACAGCTCAAATGGCGGGCCTATTTTCTCCACTTTCCCGGAAGCGTTTTTTATTACGGCTTCTATTTTTGCAAGGTCAAAATTGAGAATCTTGTTTTTCAACAGAGTTTTTTTTATCTCTTTTATATCCCAATTTTCAGGAACGAACTCCGAAATAACAGCTAAATATGTACCTTCTGGCGATATTTTCCAGATGAGCCATTTCAGGCTTTCGTCCGTATTTATATTGCCGAGAAGTTCCATACGGTATGGAATATAGAAAAATTCAATTGACAATTTTTACATAAACCTTCTGATTGCCAAATTTGATTTGTACTATTTGCGGGCAGTTATGTTCTAGCTTCACAAAGGTTGAGCCTTGGGCATAAGCTCTATTTCTTTGGATTTCTACGCCTTTAAAATTATACGCTTTGATTTCAAATTCCCCGTCTAAGCCGTTGATTTGCAAGCCTCCGTTAACATGCATAGCTTTAAAATTTTGCGTTAGCAAACTAGTTGCAATTTTATCTGGCGAATTAGAACTCTCAGGCATTAAAGTTATCTTACGATTTTTTATCTGGGAATTTTCCGTGTATGCAATGGAAATATCTACAACTTCAACTTTTAATATGTGCAGATAATCACCTGTTATTTCGGCATAATTTTTTAAACCGTTTTGAGCTATATCATAAGTGTAAATATTTCCATCTGTGCTTGAACGCGGCAGAGCAATATATCTTTTTTGCGCGGTATTCCATAAGGTATCGCTGTCGGAAGGGTTTTCAGGAATTCCCTTGTTTGTAATTTTGGATGAATCCGCGTTGTGAATGCGCATAAGATATTTGTCTGTGTTTGATGCAATTGAGAGTTTGAATACGATGGTGTCTATGCTTTCTTTTTGCGAGAGCGAAATTATTGAAAATTCATTGGGTTTGCCGCTTGTTGCCGTACTCAATTTTAAACCACTCGTATCCAAATCTATATTTGTTTTTTGCGAGGTTGGATTTTTAAAATGAGAAAGCGATTCCAAATCGTTGAAAATTTTCCGTCCAAAAAATGGGATAACAATATCTTTGGGAATTCTCAGCGCGGTGTTTGGGGGGTCTTTTTGCGAGCGCACATAGACAAATACCGTGTCTTTTATTTTACATTCTCGGTAAGGCTTGCAATCGCTTTTGCTGGAGAGTTCCAACGCGCTCCATGAACCTATTGCGTTTTCTTTGCTTTCGCATAAAAGGTTATTGCTATTAATTTCGCATTGCACCAGCCCGTACAGGGTTTTTGCGGAAAATCCTAATGCTCCGTTTCTGTAGAATAAGCTGTCCAAATTGACTATCCTTTCCTGCCTACCTGTTCCTATGGAATAGTTTTTTGAATACTCCGCATCCATAACTGGAAGGACTAATATAGAGCCACTTGAACCGAGGGATACAGGACCATTTGTTACAATTGAAACGGCATTAGAATTATTTTTATGATTTTTTATCGGAAGGGGATTGGATCGTGTTGAATAATCCTGAGCACTTTTATCAGGTATAGTTCTTGAGAAAAAATTGTGTGAGTTTAAAATTTCAAAATTTGAACCCAAAACGATGTCTTTTATAATTATGCCTTTAGTAACCACGTTCCCAGACGTTTTGAATATGTTGCATGATACGAGCAGGTGAGGTTTTTCCCAATTTGCAATGCTTAATCCAGTGCAATTTTGGGTTTGCTCAGGTTCCACCCAAGGCATTGAGCTTCCTGTTATAACAACTGGAGGTTTTTTGCTCGGAGTCCATTCGTTGTCCATAGAGAATATGTAGATTGCGCTTTGCGGATATTGAGATGATTGCGGCAAAAGCACAGCGAGCGCATTTTTACCGCTTTTATCCATAATAGGTATTAAATCTGTTCCAAACATAGCTCCTGCTTCCAAAGATACCCCGCTAATGCCCGAAACTAAACCTTGGGTATTGGGTTGTGAAGAAGTCCATGTTCCTTTGATTCCTTTTGTCAAGGAAAGAAAATCAACCCTGCCGCTTTTCGCAATTGTTCCGTTTTTGCTATTTGGATTCCCTATGGCTAAGTGGTAAGTTTTATCAGAACCGCTTTGACTTATGCCGAGCAATGCTAAACGCATATTTCCACCCTGAGAGGAATCTAATTCAACAGCCAGCGCAGAGCTATTAGATGTGTTTATTCTTATTATAAGGCTATCAGATACTTTATTTGTATCATTTATGGCTTCATTTATGGTTATTTGAGTCACATATATGCCAGCTACGGTCGAAAAAAGCACTATCGCATTTTTTTTACTGTCGTCAAGCGAATCTAAAACCAATGCAGCTCCCATGTTAGAATCGTAAAAACTTTTGCCTGCTGAGATAGATAATATAGCAAGTTGAGGATAGACTACGGGATAAAAGTTACCGAAAGCATTTCCGTAACTGTCCACTATGTTGTAGGAATATGCCCTGTAAGACCCTACAGCTGAAGTAAATGAGCCTCCAACTAGCATTAAATTTGCATAAGAGGAATTTGCTTTCCCGAGCAAGGCAATTTGTTTTCCATTGGGAAAATATCCATAGCTTTGGCGTGTGTCTGCAAAACCCGTGTATATTGAATCCACAACACCCGCTGTGAATCTTTGAGCAAGCACCTGTGCAGTTAAAACTAAAAGCAGACACAGGTTTATCCTTAAGGTTTTCATAAAAAATCTCCTATATTTTTGAAATCCGTTACCTTAGACGGAAGTTTAGCCGAAAAAAATTCACAAACCTGCATTTTGCAAACAACTGTTGACGTTTTTCTTAAAAAAGTTGCTATTCGAGGGGGAATTTTACTATATTTCCCTCATGTCTGAGTTTTTTAGGCAATTATTAACCCAGTTCAGGGATATATGGCAAAGGTTTAATGCCGTTCAAAAGGCTATTTTAGCTTCTGCCTTTATTTTGATGTTCGCTGGGGTGTTAGTTGTTATATCGCTACAAGCGGTAAATGCAACGGATTCCCGCATGGCAACGCTTTATGCGAATATGGATGTTGGGGCTGCGGCAGATGTAACCGCTTTTTTAAAAGAAAATAAGTATGAATATAAGTTGGATAACGATGGCCGCACAATTTTAGTCCCAAAGGAGCTAACCGCCGAAATCCGCATGGCTATGGCAAGGGCAGGGCTGCCGAGGGACCAGGGCAAGGGCTATGAGCTTTTTGACAAAAACCAGTTGGGCATGACGGATTTTGCGCAGAATTTGAACTACCGCCGTGCTGTTGAGACGGAACTTGCGCGTTCTATAGAAACCTTCAACGAGATTGAGCAAGCGCGGATACATGTGAACATTCCCAAGCAAACCCTTTTTATGGAGAAAAAGGAAGAGGCTACCGCCAGCGTTATAATTAAGCTGCGCCCAGGCGGGGATTTAAACGAAAGGCAGGTGAAGGGTATTCAGCATTTGGTTGCAAGCGCGGTAGAGGGTTTAAAAGCTAGGCAGGTAACCGTTTTGGATGCCGAAGGAAACATGCTCACAAAAGGCTACGCGGATAATGCCGTTGCCGAGCTTACAGACCACAATATGGAACTTCGCCGTACAAAGGAGTCTTACCTCAGGAGGCAGGTTCTTTCAATTTTGGAAGGATTTTTAGGCCCAAACAAAGCCACGGTAATGGTTTCTGCGGATATGGATTTTGACCAGGTCAACAGGACGGAAGAACGCTATGACCCAACGAGAAGGGTTGTGCGTTCTGAGCAACGGGATGAGGGAACTCGCTCAAATATCCCGCCGGAAGACGGTAGCGCAACTACAGATGCTTCCATAACCAACTATGAAATAAATAGAACCGTAGCGCAGATAGTGAGCAGCCCCGGTTCGGTGAGAAGGCTTACGGTTTCTGTTATGGTGGACGGTGTTTATGAACGTGATTCCTCTTCTGGGCAACGGATTTATCGCCCCCGTAGCGAAGAGGAGTTAGCCATACTTACCGGAATGGTAAAAAATGCCGTTGGTTATTCACAGGAGAGGAATGATAGCGTTTATGTTGCAGCTTGGCAATTTGACCGCAGCTTTTGGGAAGATGAGCAAGCTGCTATGGCTAAGATTGTAAATGAGGGCTTGTGGGAACAATGGGCGCTCAGAATCACAATCGTCTTGATTGTGATTTTGGCATTTGTTTTCCTCAGAAAAGTTGCTGTCAGTTTAATAGAGGCTATGAACCCGCCTGTGCCGCGTTATAAGAGCATTTCCATTGAATCGGAAACTGAGCACGTTCCAGAGCCTGTTCGCAAGCAAAACGAGCTGATAGAAAAGCTAGAGGAGTGGACTATGGCAAACCCTGACAATGCGGCTACTCTGTTAAAGATGTGGCTGGCCGAAGGGGGAGAAGCACAGGCCGCAACCAAGAAGAAGAAGTAAGTTGTCTGAACCAAAATTCACAGAATTACCGTAAAAACATAAAAACGCCCATCTACAAATGCTTTACCAAATGTACGGTTATACTTATTTAGAGAATTTTCAGGATTTTAGGAAAATAAATCTAATCCCTTTTTCCGAGCCTCATCTATGGGGGCAAGGTTTTCATCTTTTTTGTTTTGGGAATCTCTGAGTTTTTTCTGCTTTTCGGAGTTTTCTTGCAAAAAGGCGACTCGCTTGGTTTTGTTTAAAAGCTGCTCCGCAACAAAAACCGCTTTGCCTGCATCTTGTACATAAACCACGGGTTGCTTGCCGCTCGGTGCTATTTTAACCGCTGTGTGGAGCGCAGATGTTGTTGCGCCACCTATCATAACCGGAGTGTCTAAATTTTGTTTTGAGAGGCTTTCCGCAACGTAGCTCATCTCCGCAAGGCTCGGTGTTATAAGCCCGGAAAGCCCTAGCAAATCGGGTTTATGCTCCTTAACGCCTTCCACAATTTTTTCCGTAGGGCACATAACCCCAAGGTCTATAATCTCGTAGTTGTTGCAAGATAGCACCACCGCAACTATGTTTTTGCCAATGTCGTGCACATCGCCCTTGACGGTTGCCAGCAAAATTTTCCCGGCTCTTGCGCCTGTTTCTTTTTGCTCGGTTTCAATATACGGCTGCAAAACCGCAACCGCCTTTTTCATAACACGCGCACTTTTAACCACCTGTGGCAAAAACATTTTCCCTTGGCTAAAAAGTTCGCCAACTTTATTCATGCCGCTCATCAAAAACTCTTCTATAACCTTCAACGGGCTGCCAAGCGCAACGCGGGCTTCTTCCGCATCGCTCTCCACAAAGGAATCTATGCCCTTCACCAAGGCGTGGGAAATTCGCTCCGCCAAAGGCAAGTCGCGCCAAGCTAGGGCGTGGGTGTTTGCGTTTTCGCTTTTGCGTTCCTTAACGCTTTCCGCATAAGCGAGCAACCTATCGGTTGCGTCTGGCCTTTTGTTGAAAATCAAATCCTCTATCAAATCCCTTTCTATAATGGGAATATCATCGTAAATGGGGAGTGCCCCTGCGTTTACAATGCCAAAATCCATTCCGGCCCTTGAAGCGTGGTACAAAAAACAGGAGTGCATACTTTCCCGTATGGCGTTGTTCCCTTTAAACGCAAAGCTCAAATTTGAAACACCACCTAAAATATGCGAGTGCGGTAAATTTGCCTTTATGAATTTGCAGGTCTCTATAAAATCCTTTGCATAGTCGGCGTGTTCCGCAATGCCTGTGCCTATGGAGAGAATATTGGGGTCAAAGAAAATATCACAGGGGTTAAAATTCAGTTTTTGGGTGAGCAAATCGTACTGCCTTTTGCAAACCTTTATCCTTTTTTCATAGCTGCTCGCTTGCCCTTCTTCGTCAAAAGCCATGCACACAAGCGCAAAGCCCCTCTGCTTGACCTCTCTTGCTTTTTTTAAAAACTTCTCCTCGCCTTCCTTTAACGAAAGCGAATTCACAATGCCCTTGCCGGGGAAACATTCCATGCCAGCCACAAGCACTTTCCAATCCGAGCTGTCTATCATTATAGGGCATTTTGCCGCTGCCGGTTCAGAAACATATAGGTTCACAAAATGCTTCATCTTCTCGCTTGAATCGAGCAACCCGTCATCTACATTTATATCTATTATCTGCGCACCGTTTTCAATTTGGGAAATGGATAATTGAATTGCCTCGCTCCAATTATTTTCCCTCACCATCTTTGCGAACTTCAAGCTGCCTGCCATGTTGTTTCGCTCGCCGATGTTCATAAAATTGCTCTGCTCCGTTATATTAACGGGTTCCAAGCCAGAGAGCCTGGTTATATTTTTTATCTCCGGAATTTTTCTCGGTGCTTTGCCCTGCACTGCTTTTTTCATAGCGGCTATGTTTTCCGGCGTTGTGCCGCAACAGCCGCCCACTATGTTCACCCAGCCGTTTTGCGCAAATTTCTCTATGTGGCCAGCCATGCCTTCCGGTGTTTCGTCGTAGCCGCCGAGCGGGTTGGGCAAGCCCGCATTTGGGTAAGCGCTCACAAAAACATTTGCAATTCTGGAAATCTCCGCAATGTGCGAACCCATTTCCTCTGCGCCAAGGGCGCAGTTTAAACCAACGGAAAATAAGTCGTAGCCACAAATGGAATTCCAAAAAGCCTCCATCGTTTGCCCCGCGAGCAACCTGCCGGAAGCATCGCTTATGGTTGCGGAAAGCATAACGGGAACTTCTATTCCTCGCTCTTCCTGCTCCTTAGAAGCTGCGTATAAAGCGGCTTTGCAGTTAAGCGTGTCAAAAATTGTCTCTATCAAAAGGATATCCGCGCCGCCGTCTAAAAGCCCTTTTATCTGCGTTCTATACGCCTCTGAGAGTTCCTTAAAAGAAATGGCTCGCCCCGCTGGGTCTTCCACGTCGCTTGCCATGCCTGTAGCTTTGGATGTTGGGCCAATTGAACCCGCTACGAAATGCTTACCACCAAATTCAGCTTCATATTTTTCAATGGCTTTTTTGGCTACTTCCGCACCTGCTTTGCTCAGTTTGTAACATTCGCTTTGAAGCCCGTAATCCGCTTGGCTTATGGCGTTTGAGTTAAAGGTGCAGCTCTCTATTATGTCTGCTCCGGCTTTGAGATATTCCAAGTGGATGCTCTCTATAACATCGGGGCGGCTTAAAACTAGAATGTCGTTATTGCCGCCATGCCCCCAAAAATCTTTGTCGTTTAATTTAAAACGCTGGACCATTGTACCCATTCCGCCGTCTAGCAGCAAAATGCGTTCTTTGATTAGGGAGCGGATGGCGATGTATGAGGCGGTAGGCTGCATAATGCAAGAAAGTAGAAATTTTTTTCTATATTTACAATTATGCGCTATTCTCTTTCTTTCGCTCTTTTTTTCGTGGTTTGCGCTGTTTCCTCTGCTTTTGCCCAAGATATTCTAGTCAATGAAGTGGGGTATGAGCTAAATGGGCCAAAACGCGCTGTTATACAATCTTCTGCCGCTATTGCGGATACCAAAGCCTCTTTAGTTAATTCAAGCGGCACCACGCTACAAGAAATAACTCTCGAAGCGCAGACTTCCGTGAGCGGCTGGGGCGGGCGCAATTTCAAGATAGCGGACTTTAGCAGTTTTAAGCAAGCAGGGACAGGGTACAAGCTAAAAGTTGGTTCCAAGGAATCGCCACCATTTAAAATAGGGGAAAAAATCCTGCAAACGGAAACCGGGGCTTTTCAAGTGAGCTTTTTCAATGGAATGAGAAACACATCAACAGGGGATAAAAATTTAAAGATTTACGGAACTAGCCAATACCATGATATATACGGCGGCTGGAACGATGCCGCTGGCGATGAAGGCAAGCATCTCTCACATTTGTCTTTTGCGAATTATTTTAATCCTCAGCAAATTCCGCTTGTCTCATATTCCTTGCTACACGCCATTGAAATGCAGCCTGGAACTTTTGGTACTTCGGCAAAAAACGAGGCCGCTTGGGGTACAGACTATCTTTTGCGCTCTCTCTCAAAGGATAATTATTTTTACATATCCGTATTTGATAATTGGGGGCAGGGTGGATATTCACGTGAAATCTGCAATTGGTACGATGATGATGGAAAACGTAACGGCAATTTTCAGTCGTCATTTCGCGAAGGTGGCGGAGTTTCCATAGCGGCTCTTGCTAGGGCATACAAAATGAATGTTCGCGGTGACAGTACTATTGAGCAATACTTAGCAGCAGCAAAACGGGCTTATGCCAATCTTAAAACAAACAATATCTCTTATTTAAACGATGGCGTAGAAAACATAATAGACGATTATGCCGCGCTCCTTGCCGCCGCTGAACTCTATAACGCCACGCAAGATGCTGCTTACAAAACAGACGCAGATACTAGAGCGCAATCGCTTATGAGCCGTCAATCCAATGATGGATGGTTTTACACCGTTAATAAAAGCGGAAACATCCGCCCATTTTACCATGCCGCCGATGAAGGTTTGCCCATAGTTGCCCTTGCACGTTATGTGGAAGTGTGCAACCCAACCGCTACAATCAGAAATAACGTACGAAGTGCTATAAAGAAAAATTTACAGTGGTATGCAAAAATTACTTATGAAAGGTCAAATCCATTTGAATATGCTAAAATGTACGGAGATGCTTCGTCTAGCGCAAACCCCGGCGAAATAAACCTTGCGCTCAGCGGCACGGCAACGGCTTCTCGCTCGGAAGCAAGCTATACACCCAACTTGGCAATTGATGGCAGTTCCACAACTCGCTGGTCAAGCTACCAAAGCGGAGCTGAAAACGATAATCAATGGATATACATAGACTTAGGCAGCACTTATAAAGTGAACAAAGTGGTTCTCAACTGGGAAGCAGCGTATGGAAAAACTTATAGAATTGAAGTTTCCACCAACGGAACTAACTGGGCTACGGCTTTAACAATCACCAATAACACAAGTGCTGGGGCCAAAACGCATACCCTTACTCCCGCTGATGCTCGTTATGTAAGGATGTATGGCGTGGAGCGTGGGAATCAAAATGGCGGATTTTCCCTTTATGAATTTGAGATTTACGGTGAGCAATCGTGGCAGCAACCCTCCACTCCGCACAATGCGAGATTTTTTATGCCTCATACCAATGAAACTGGTTATTGGTGGCAAGGGGAGAACGCTCGCATAGCCTCCCTTGCATCGGCATTTATAATGGGCGCGCAACTCGCAGACCCAAGCGGCAAATTCTGGGCAGACACCTTATTTGGCATGGCTTATGCGCAGCTCGATTGGATACTTGGGAAAAATCCTTTTGCAATAACCTCGATGTTCGGTTTTGGAAAAACAAATTATCCGCAGTACAATTCATCAAAACCCAAGCCCAACATAAAAGGCGGAATATGCAATGGAATAACCGCTAAAGATGGAAATGAAAATGATATAGCATGGAAACCTTACACCGATTCTGACTGGCAAAATTGGCGTTGGATAGAGCAGTGGCTTCCGCACAACGCTTGGTATTTGATTGCTATATCGTCTCTTTCCAACAGAATAGATAATCCCATTGTGCCGCCTGACCCAGGTACCGATCCAGGACCAGGCACCGACCCTGGCACTGACCCCGAACCGCCAGAGGCTATTAAAAATAGCAACCCCGCAAACAATCCTGGCTTTAATATTGTAGCTGTAAATGCGCGGAATATCACGGTGGAACTGCCTTTTGCCAGCCGGAACTCCGTGGTGAGCATTTATAACATACACGGGCAAAAATTGGTTTCTTACAGCATACCAGCGGGTAAATTGTCGGCGACAGTTGAACTGCCTTCAAATATGAAAAGCGGCATATATTTACTAAAGCTGAACGGAACTGCAAAGAAATTTGTTTATTAACGGCCATGCCCCAAATACAGCTTTTGCCGGATTCGGTAGTAAACCAGATAGCAGCGGGCGAAGTCATTGAAAGGCCTGCGTCTGCGGTGAAAGAATTGGTAGAAAACAGCCTTGATGCAAAAGCTACTCAGATAAAAATTTCCGTTCAAAAAGGTGGCAAAGATTTAATACAAATTTCGGACAATGGCTGCGGAATGGAACCAGAGGATATAGAAAAGAGCGTTTTGCGCCACGCCACATCAAAGTTGAGAGATGCAAGCGACTTGTTTAAACTAAGCACAAATGGGTTCAGAGGCGAAGCGTTGAGTTCCATAGCTTCCATATCAAAGCTGACTATAGAAACCGCGCTACGCTCCTCGGTCACCGGTGTTAGAGCGGAGTTTGAAGGCGGGGTTTTAAAATCAAAAGAAGAAGCTGCAATTCCTTTTGGCACCACGATTATTGTAGAGGATTTATTTTTCAACGCTCCTGTGCGGGCGGAATTTTTGAAAAATGACTCTGTTGAAAATTCCAGAATTTTGGATTGCGTAACAAGATTAGCGATGGCAAACGAGGATGTTCGCTTTGAGTACAGAGCGGACAACCGCATGTTATTCTGCACAGCGGAAGGCAATTTGCAAGCGAGAATTTCCGATTGTTTAGGGGCTTCTGCGGCTCGTTCTTTAAAAGAGGTTGAATGGGAGGAGTTTGGCATCAGGGTTTTTGGTTTTATAAGTTCGCCGGAAAGTTTGCAAGCCGGAAAAAGAAATTCTCACTACATATTTTTGCAAAAACGCCCAATTTACAACGCTTTAATAACCAAAGCCATCAACCAGGCTTATTCCCCTTATGGCGATTATTCTCCCATTGCCGTTATTTTTTTGGAAATGCCCTTGGAAACTTTTGATGTAAATGTACATCCAGCAAAAAGGGAAGTCCGCTTCTCAAAAGACAACTCAGTTTTCCTAGCCGTAAACCACGCCGTCCACAACGCCCTGCAAAACGCAATTTCTTACCCCTCAATCTCCATAACAAACGTCCTAAGAGAAAACCCACCAGCCTACACAGCAAACAAACAAACCTGCGAACAACCACAACCTAACAATTCTGAAAATCCTGCAAATTCTGAGAATTCTGGTTCAGACAACAGCAATGAACTCTTCCCCGATGAGCGCATAATTTCGCTCCCTCAAGCATCAACAACAGCCTACGCCTTGGAATGCCTGCAAATAGGCAAATCGTTTATAGTCTGCGAACAAGGGCAGAGCATGTTGATAATAGACCAGCACAGGGCGCATAAACTTATCCTTTACGAGCGAGCGTTGCAAGCCTTGCAAAAAGGCGAAAACTTAAACAGCCAAGAACTTCTATTCCCAGAAACCGTTGAAATTCCCGCTTATCTATCGCCGATTTTAGAAGAGCAAAAAGACGGGCTTAAAAGGCTGGGTTTTCACTTAGAACCCTTTGGCACCAACACTTGGCGACTGCGCGGAATACCGTCTCATTTAAAAATTAACGCAGCGCGAGATGCCATAAGAATCTTTTTAGAAGATGCAAACGAGAGCAAAGAGAGCAATATATTCAAAAAAAACGCCCTTTCCTTTGCAAACAGCTCGGCTATCACAAGCGGAACGGAACTTTCTGCCTTGGAGATGAAAACTCTGATTTCCGATTTGCTATCTTTGCCAAGCCCTTATGAAACGCCAAAAGGAGAAGCTATTTTTATGAAAATGCCTTTAGAAGACATAAAGAGGAAATTTTAATGCTTAAACCATATGGCTATTTCAGCTATATCAGCAAGTACGCCTTGTTCAGTGTTCGTTGCGTGGAGGATTGACTTTTCTATATTAATCCAAATGGCAGAACTTATAGTTGAATGGGATGAAAATAAAAATGCTATTAATCTTAGGATTCATCATATAAGTTTTGAAACTGCGAAATTGGTTTTTGCCGACCCTAACCGTATAGAACGGTTTGATAATTCGTTGAGCAACCGTTTTAAGGAAACTCGTTGGCAAACGCTTGGTTTAGTAGGTAAGGTGCTGTTTGTAGTTTATACTGAACGAGGTGAAAGCATTAGGTTAATTTCGGCTCGTTTGGCAAACAAAAAAGAAAGGAGCAGTTATTATGGCGATGGTAACAACAAAGGTTCTAATTGGGCAAAAACCAACTAGAAAACAATTAGCAGAAGTAGAGCTTGCCTCTTCCTTTCCAATTGTGTATAATGAAGATTCTCCAAAATCTTCTGAAACTGCTATTGCGGAATTCACCGAACTTGCAAAGAAAAAACGAAATGTAAAAACAACAGTTACCTTACCCGTAAGCACGGAAAATATTTCCGTTTTTAAGTCTTTTAATAGGAATTATGTGAAGGTAATGTCTGGCATATTGGATTATGTTGCAAATCATCCCAAAACCCTGTTAAAGATGTTAAGTTAATGCAACCGATTTTAGCCTTAGTAGTGCCGTGCTATAACGAAAAAGAAGTTTTGCCAATGACGGCAGAGCAATTACAGGCTCTTATGCGGCGGCTTATGGAGAGCGATGTTATTTCAAAAGAATCAAAGGTAGTATTTGTAGACGATGGTTCAAAAGACTGCACTTGGGAACTGATAGAAAATCTTTGCAAAGGTAATCCAGAAATTTTCTCCGGCATAAAACTCTCAAAGAATAGGGGACACCAAAATGCGCTTTTGTGCGGCTTGCTTTCTGCCAAGGAGTTTGCGGATGCCTGTGTTTCCATAGATGCGGATTTGCAGGATGATATTTCCGTCATAGACGAAATGCTGAAATTATATTGCTCCGGTTGCGAGATTGTTTATGGAGTGAGGTCTAAAAGGAGCAGAGATTCATTTTTCAAGCGTGCAACTGCGCATGTCTTTTACAAACTGATAAAATTTTTAGGCGCGAATATAATTTACGACCACGCGGATTTTAGGTTGATGGGCAAAAACGCTTTGAACGCCCTTGCGGAATACAAAGAGGTGAATTTATTTTTGCGCGGCATAGTTCCAATGCTCGGTTACAAAACGGGAATCACATATTACGAGCGCAAAGAAAGAATGGCAGGGGAGAGCAAATATCCGTTTAGTAAAATGCTGAGGTTCGCTATTGAAGGCATAACATCTATGTCCACAAAACCTATAAGGATGGTGACAATTCTGGGCATTGTGATTTTTATAATGAGTTTAGCCATGATAGCTTATTCCATAGCCAGATATTTTATGGGCGACACCGTTTCCGGCTGGTCTAGCATGATATGCTCGCTTTGGAGCATAGGTGGCTTAATTCTGCTATCCATAGGCATTGTTGGCGAATACATAGGCAAAATTTATTTGGAAACCAAGCAGAGGCCCAGATTTATAGTGGAGAAAAAATTGCCATGATTCCGATAATAAAAGCAAATTCAAATTCGCCAGAAGTTTTAAGGCTTTGCTCCCGCCCCGCAGCGCAAAACAACGAAATAGAAAAACTCGTTAAAGAAATTCTCGCGGATATTAAAAGCAATGGGCTTGAAGCGGCCCTTGCTTATGCAAAAAAATACGATGGCTTGGCAAAAAACACTTTACAAGTAAGCACGGCAGATATAAAAAAAGCCGCTTTAAAAATAACCCCAAAACTTAAAAATGCTCTGAAACAAGCCATTGAAAATGTCAGAGTTTTTCACCAAAAGCAGATAGAAAAATCTTGGAGTTTCAAGGGCAAAGACGGCGAAATTTTGGGACAGAAAATTCGCCCTTTGAAAAGGGTAGGCTTGTATGTACCGGGCGGGGCAGGGGTTTACCCTAGCACCTTGATTATGAACGCAGTCCCTGCCATTGTTGCAGGAGTTAAGGAGTTAGTTGTTGTTAGCCCTGCAAAGGGCGGTTTGCACAGCTCCGTTGCTTTTGTGCTAAAAGAACTCGGCATAAAAGAGGTTTACCACATAGGCGGAGCGCAAGCCGTTGGTTTGCTCGCTTATGGCGCAAAGGGGATTGCTCCCGTGGATAAAATAGTTGGTCCGGGCAATGTGTTTGCAGCTTATGCAAAAAAAGAGGTTTTTGGAACCGTGGATATAGACATGATAGCAGGCCCCTCCGAGATAGCGGTTTTGGCAGACGGCACGGCAAGCCCAGAGTGGGTAGCCGCAGATATGCTTTCGCAAGCTGAACACGGCTCCGGCTTTGAAGCCTCCGTGTGCGTGACAGATTCCCCTGCCTTTGCAAAAAAATTAGCCCTTTGCATAGAGAAACAGGTAAAGGCAAGCCCAAAGAGGGGAGTTCTAGAAAAATCGCTCGGTGCTTATGGGAGCATTTTCATCGCGAAAAATATGAATGCCGCTGCGGAAATTGTCAACAGGCTTGCGCCGGAGCATTTGGAGATTGTGGCAAAGAAACAGGACGAATTGGAAAAGCGGATTGAAAATGCAGGTGCCATTTTTGTTGGGGCTTATTCCTCCGAGCCGGTTGGCGATTATTTTGCCGGTCCAAACCACGTTTTGCCCACAAACGGAACCGCCAGGTTTGCAAGCCCGCTTGGGGTTTACGATTTTCTAAAAAGAACCAGCATAATAAGGTATAACCAAAAGGCTTTGCTAAAAAACGCCGAGAATATAGCGGAAATAGCAAATTCCGAGGGATTTTACCACCATGCTCGCGCTGTGACCGTCAGACAGATAACAAAAAAATGAAAAAACGCACTTTTTTGTAATTTTTTATGCTATAAAATATATATTTAAAGAGGGTTATTTCTAGGGGCAATTTTATGGTTAATAAAGTCGTTTTTCTACTCGTCCTATGTGCATTTAGCGCATATTCCGCCGTCAACTTTCCTTATCCGCAAGAGAGCAGTTACGGCAACGGAGCAGCCATAGTTACAACTAGCGGAGCCTCTGCTGCCCTAAAAGCCAAATTTACAAGTTTTATGAGTTCTCATTACGAAGAAAACCCAGACAAAACTCTAGGTAGAATAAAATTTGATAATACAGCACAAACTGTTAGCGAAGGCATTGGCTATGGCATGATAATGATGGTTTATTTCAGCGATAATACCAAAAGCTATAAAGATGAATTTGATAGATTATGGGCTTACTACAATAATTTTCTGGACTCAAGAGGTCTTATGCACTGGCAAATAAACGGTTTCACTGGTGTTGCAGGGCAAAATGCCGCCACCGATGCAGAATTTGATGTAGCCTTTGCCCTTGAAATGGCATATTATCAATTCGGAGGGCAAAAATACCTAGACGATGCCGCAGCTTTAGTTGGAAAAATAAAACAACATGAGATGGAAAGTGATGGTCTTCATAAACCAGGCGATGGATGGGGAGAAAACATCACTAGAAGAAACCCAAGCTATGTTAGCCCAGCAGCCTTTGAACTTTTTAAGAGGGTGGACAATTCTTTTTGGACAACTGCTCTAACAAGAAACTATACATTGCTGAAAACTAACCAAAATTCAACCACAGGGCTTCCTTCTAATTGGAGCAACAACAATGGCAACCCCGAAGACAACAATTTTGGCTATGATGCCTCACGCGCTCCTTGGCGTTGGGCTTGGTCTTATGCTTGGTTTGGACATCAAGACGCAAAAGACTTGTTAGATAAACTTGCTGCTTGGGTAAGCACAAAGGCACCAGCAGACATAAAAGGGTCAATAAATATAACCAACGGCAGTATGGGCGGCGACCATAATTCAACTTTTGTAGGGCCTTTGCTGAACGCTATGCAAGTGGATGGTAAATATCAAACCAACATAAACAGCTATTGGAACACTTTAATAAGTTTAAACGAAACCGCTTATTTCAACAAAGCTTTGCAAGTTTTATATGGTCTTTTTGCAACCGGCAATATGCCCAACTTAAAAGCCTTATCAGAAGTACAACCGCCACCGCCAAGTTCAAGTTCTGTGACGCCAAGCAGCTCAAGCGTAGCCGAGGAGCCGAGCAGCAGCTCCAATGACGATGGCACGCCCATTATAACACTTCCAAAAACCGCGCATTTGAACTCCGCAGCAGCTTCCAAAAACGGCATCAACCTTGCCGTAAAGAGCAATGCCGTTGTGGAAGTTTTTGGGCTAAAAGGGAATTCCATGCGCAAGTTCAGCTTCGCAAACGGGGTATATTCAGTTTCATTCTCCGACTTGCCAAAAGGCTTGTACATAGTAAAAGTCTCATTTGGGAGTGAAAAAAGGATTCTTAGGATTCCGGTGAACTAGGCAAACTTTTGCCGATAATGGCTATTATGTTAACTAGAAATATTTCGGCATTTACTATATTGTTTTGGTGCCTGTTTGCCCTTCCTGCCCTTCTTTTGCCCTAACCATAGCCGGGTTTGACCCAAGCGCAGGTGCGGGCGTTTTAGCGGATATAAAGGCTTTTGAGCATTGCGGAGTTTACGGGCAAGCGGTTTGCACAGCCATCACAATTCAGAACGAAAACCTCTTTACAAAGCCAAATTGGTTGCCTTGGCAGCAGATAAAAGAACAACTGGAAATCCTCTCTAAAGCCCGCGATTTTGGCTATGTAAAGATAGGCCTGGTACAAAGCCCCCAAACGCTGGAAAAAATCCTTAAATGGCTTCGCAAAAAATACCCCAAAGCCTTTATCATCTGGGACCCAATTATAAAAGCGAGTTCAGGTTTTGAATTCCACAAGAAAAACGCTGTAAGTTGGCAAAAACTCTTCACTTACGCAAACCTTATAACGCCAAATCTGCCAGAAGCGGAGTTCTTGGACCTCTTAAAAGGCTCGCCAAAAACCGCCGTTTTGGTGAAGGGCGGGCATTCTGCCAATCAAAAAAGCGATGACCTATTATTTTTGCCTAACTCCCCTGTCCCCATAAAATTCACATCCAAACGCATAAACGCTAAGAGGCACGGCAGCGGCTGCACATTATCAGCATTAGTCTTAGCTAACTTATTGAAATATAACGAGTTAGAGAAAGCTATCCGCGAGGCAAAAAAAGCTATGCAGAGTTTTTTTAAATATGGCAATGGCAAATTAGGTTCACTCAAATGTGCATTTCCCCCCTTCACTGCCTAACTTGGGACGCTTCCTCGCTCACCCACCTTGAACAGGTTGAGCAACTCCTAGACGCTGGCGCAAACTGGATTCAACTCCGTCAAAAAAAGGCAACGGAACGGGAAAAACTGCAAACCGCCATAGCCGCAGCCAAGCTCTGCCAAAAATACAAGGCAACTTTGATAATCAACGACTCCCCGCAAATATGCCTAGAAAGCGGTGCAAATGGAGTCCATTTAGGACTAAGCGACTGCCCCATTCCCAAGGCTCGTGAATTGCTGGGAAAGGATGCCATAATAGGTGGCACAGCTAATACGCAACTCCAAGCATTGCAGCGGGTTACCGAAAATTGCAACTACATTGGCCTAGGCCCTTGGAGGGCAAC